>ENA-ORFA01000931-ORFA01000931.1-marine-metagenome-genome-assembly--contig:-NODE-931-length-11887-cov-4.472396_pt1 | contig 11887 bp, 10 predicted proteins | sample MGYA00248621_ERZ508587 | MGnify/ENA primary metagenome ERZ508587 (study PRJEB26250, sample SAMN06266239) | marine metagenome | isolation source: Columbia River Estuary | place: USA:Columbia River Estuary... | reverse complement strand
CACCAGGTAAGACATCGCAAACGCGGGGTCTGCAATATCGGCGCAACCTTTGATAATGACGCGCTGATCTTTTATTTCATTCGTATCGATCGAGCAGATGGCTTCTTGAATAAGTGCTTTGGTAAGCTCCATTTCAGATCCTACCTGACTATATACATTTTCCTTCTCCAAGGCCGACGTCACGAGCATGAACGCCCAGGTCGGGATAATGGCGTCGGTGCTGCAAAAAATATAGACGGCTTTCCCTTGGTATTGCGCCCAGTGGTGGTTTTTGATCCAGTCGCGGAAATCCTTTTCTTTCAAGACCAAGCCCTGCCACAGTTGAGCAGCGAGGTCAATACCAACCATTTGTACAGTGGGTTTGTAGTTGGCGAGGTCTAGCTGAATGAGGCCGCTCTCTTTGACTTTATTTCTGATTTCTTCCACGTCCTAAAATTAGTCCTTCTTTTTGTAATCGTAAACAACAATTGTAGGGCTTTTTTCTGCAGCGCGGGTAGCTTCTTGTTCGGCTAAGGCTTGCTCTTCTGATTCTAAGGCCCTGCGGAGCTCGCCTTCAAAATCGGGTGGTTCTATGCCGAGTTCTTTTTCAATTTCATACTGATATTTTGGGCGTTGCGGCCCTTGTTTGCGATAGATGAAGGCCAACACCACGCCCACAATAAGCCCCGAGAGGTGCCCTTGCCAAGAAATGCGCGGCTGCGTTGGGAAAATACCCCAAATCATGGAGCCGTACAGAAAAATGATAAAAAGCGACAGCGCCTGCAGTGGCAAATAGCCGCGCAAAACACCTGAGGTAAACAAAAAACCGGCGAGTGCATAAATGACACCACTCATCCCGATGTGTACTGCGCCGTTTGAACCACCAATGAGCCAAAGCAGCGCGCCCGTAAAGAGCCACGACAGCAAAAATACGCGCCAGGCCACCGTTTTGTAGGAGTAAAACAAAAGGCCGAGCAATAAAAAAGTAGGTAAACTGTTGTTAAGGATGTGCTTGATGTCGCTGTGCGCATGGATCCAAGGCATCAAGACAATGCCGCGCAAGCCTTTTTGATCGAGCGCAACGAGCCCATAGCGCTGAAAGTCTGTCGGGAAAATATAATCGGCCCAATACACCAACCACATCAGAATGAGCACCACCAAAGCGGGCCCAAATGATGGCAGCAAGCGAGATTCAAAATAGGGATCTTGACGCATGTTGTTTGCAAGTCAAGTTTTGTGCCATGTGAAAAGGTGCTGCCATAGTGGCATGTTATAGTTCAAGCGACAGCTTTAATTGCCCTCCGAGGCCAACTTGAATGATGCGCATGAGTGTAGACAAACGAATATCTGAAGCGTTGTTTTCAATGCGTGAAATATATGACTTATTCGTTCCGCATTTGAGCGCTAATTCTTCCTGAGTAAGACCTTGTTTCTTTCTGGCTTCCTCAATGAGCACCCCAATCTTGAATGCCTCAAATTGTTGTTGCCACTCCGTTCTTTTTGGAGAACCAAGTGGGCCATATCTTTCATCGAGCAGTTGACTAAATGTGGTGATGTTGTTGCTTTTCATGGTGATATTCTTTCATTATACTTAAGGCTTTGTTGATCTCCTTTCTACTCAATTTGTTGTTCTTTTTTTGATACGCATTGCCGATTACTATGATATTCCCTGCATCAAAAAAACTGAAAATTCGATAAATATTTCCCTCTAGTTCAACTCTAATCTCAAATAAGCCTTTCGTTGATTCGACATGTTTAAAATATTGCGATGGAATCCTTTCTAATTCACTGATTAACTGTAGTGTCCACTCAATTTTAATTTGGACAGCTTTTGGTCTCAATTCGTAAAAATCAAGAAAATAATTTTTAAAAAGTAAAATTTGTCTTGGTTGCATCAAAGTTAACTATTTAGACAACATTAAAAAAGATTTAAATATACTTTTTCAAAGGTAAATAGCAGTTAACTGATTACTTTCAGTGGAATTACGGACGAATCATCAAATCCATAAAGAATGAAAAGTTCCCGAAATTCCTAACCCACCCGAAAACTCCCCACCAGCACACCCGTCTCTTTCGACACCATTGCACTGCTTTCAAAAGGGAATTCCAAACTCACCAAGCCGCAGGTTTTGAGTAAAATGAACCCAGCGCTCAACTCGCTTGCTAACTCGCTGATGCCTTCATTGTGGCCAATGAGCAAAACGTCTTCAGGGCTCTGAAGTGCATTGATGATTTTCAACATTTCATCAGAAGATGCTAAATACAAGTCATCTACAAACACGATGCTTACTCCTGGAAATAAATCCTCGATTGCTGCCCATGTCTGACGCGTGCGCACGGCGCTGGAACATAAAATGTGTTTGGGTGCAATGGGGTGATCTTGTAGGTATCTTTTAAGTTCGGCGCATTGCTCATAAGCCCTCGGTAGCAACTCCCGATCGAAGTCTTTGCCTGTTGGCGAAATTTGGTTGGTTTTGGCGTGGCGAAGGAGGTGGAGTTTCATTTTTTTTCTTTTATCCATTGCGCTGCTTGTTGCATCACAACGGCATGGGGTAGTGTTTTTCCTTCTTGAAAATCTTGATGACTTTTTGCGAGGAGCATGTCAATGGCTGCAGTAACCTTTGCCGATTTGTTCTTCATTATTCTTTTTGTTAAAATTACAACTTAACAACCCATTGAAATTACGTAAAAAACGGTTTGAAACTAATTGCTTAGATTTAAAATTGCTTCTCTATACTTTATTGGATCTTGGCGATCATCCCAGAAGTATACAATATAAATCTGTTGTGGCGCAACATCATATAACAGAGAGTAATCTCCTAAAATACTACGCCGAAAATCTGTCTCTAAATCGGAAGGTGCTAAGTAGGGGAATTTTGTAATCAGGGTAATTTGCTTAGAAACTTGTCGCAGGATTTTTTCAGGAAAGGCATTACTCATATTCCTATCCTTCCAATAGGCAAGAATAAATTTAAATTGAAAAATTGCTGTGTCGGACCAAATTACTTCTCTCTCAACCATTCTGCTGCTTGTTTCATGACGGCAGCATGTGACTGAACTCTTCCTTCTTTGATATCGAGGAGGCTCTTGTTGATGATTTCTTTTTCAAATGCTGACAGAGAACTTGCATTCAAAGGAGTTTCTGCCGCGTTTTGCTTTTGACGAGCATTCAGTTTAGGAGAAAGTCTGTTCATGGTTACAAGTTTGATTCGAAAGTAGCTGATTGTACAATAATAAAATTACGTATTTTTTCGGATGCGAGATGATTTTATTCTACTTCTTAAGACACTCAAGCAACTTCCTCACCACCCCCTCCGAATACAAATTTGCGCCCTCGCAGGTCATGTGGTGCGAGTCGTAGAAGTGCTGTGGGTTCTTGAAATTCGGGGAGCTCATGACCATGAATTTGCGGTAGTTGGGGTCTAGGCGGTACACTTTGCCGAGTTCGGGTGAAATATTCAAAATCAGTTTGGTTCCGTGCTGCTTGCACAACGCCGCGATATCGTGTAGGGTTTCAAAGTCCGCAACGCGCTGGGTTTTGGTGATGGAGTCAAAACGGCTGAGGGCGAGGCTGTCCGTGCAGACAAAACCTTTGCCAGTGTACCTGCCGTAGGCTGGGTTACTGACGACGTGGGCTTTGGAGGGAATGACGCGCTTGGTGTAGAAATAGAGATAGCGCAACAGGAGTTTGGCGTTGGGGTAGCGCAGCACCAGTTGTGTTTTGAGCCAAGGGTGGAGGCGCGAGTTGTAGACGAGGTCATGGGCAGACTCCAGGCCCTCGAGGTCTATGATGTCGGGGTAGATGTCGAGCAGGACGTAGTCTAGTTTGGTTTTTTTGAAGGCGTCTTGGAGCAAAAAGTAGCTGATTTTGGGTGGTTGGCCACTGCTGCCAAAGTTGAACCAATCGATGTGGGTGGCGCTTGAAAGGATATACGGATTGATGTTGCGATAGGCCGTGGAGCTCCCGATAATGAGGCCGCGGGCTTGGGTGGGTTTTTGGTGGGCCCAACCTTCGAATTCGTCGATGCGCGCAAAGCTACTGCCCCAATGGGTCATGTGGCCGAAGCTTTTTTGCTCTAACTTGAGCGTAAAGTTCGTGGAAAGCGCAATCAAGACGAGCCCGGCTAAGGTCAGGATGACAAAACCGAGTAGGGTTCGGAGGATTTTACGGACAAACTGGCGCATCAGAACTGAAAATAAATGAAAGATTGCTGACTACCAAGTTTAAGCAAGACGGCGAGCGCAAACACAAAGTAAATACCGTTGCGCAAAATGCGTTGAGCGGGTACGCGTAAGCTGCGTTCGTTGTGGCGCAAATACCAGTCGAGCAGTAAGAGTAGGGCTCCCCAAGCCACTACGCTCGTGCCTTGAATGCCTCCTGTAGTATTGAATTTGGTGCAAAGCGTTTGGAGGTACAGCGCAGCATCTGAGAGCGTTTCTGCCCGAAAGAAGATCCATGCGAAGGTGACGAAAGTGAAGGTGCTGAGTAGCTGAAAAAGTTCTTTCCAAGTTGGCAAGCTGCGATTTTGTGCCACCACATCAGTGGTATGTTGCCGGTTCTTATTGAGCAAAAGCAAGGGCAAGAAACCGCAGGCGTGGATCAAACCCCAAACAATGAAATTCCAGCTGGCACCGTGCCAAAAACCACTGACTAAAAAGATGATAAACGTATTGCGGATGGCCTTGGCCTTCCCGCTTTTGGAGCCCCCGAGCGGAATATAGAGGTAATCTCTGAACCAAGACGAGAGGGAGATGTGCCAGCGGCGCCAAAACTCGGCGAGGTCTCGGGAGAAGTACGGGAATTTGAAGTTGCTCAGCAGTTCAAAGCCAAAGAGTTTGGCGGTACCGAGCGCAATATCGGAATAGCCCGAGAAGTCTCCATAGATCTGAAAGCTAAAACCGATGGCACCTAAAATTAGGGTAAAGGAATTGAGTTCGCCCGGGTTTTGGTAAATCTGATCCACGATTCCGGCAAGCGTATCGGCAATCACGACTTTCTTGAACAAACCCCACAAGATCAATCTACAGCCCTCGAGCGCCTGTTGATACTTGAAAATCCGGGCTTTTTGTACTTGAGGCAATAAATGGTTGGCTCGCTCAATGGGGCCTGCCACCAACAAAGGGAAGAAACTCACAAACACGGCGTAGTCCACAAAATTGCGAACAGGCTTTTGCTGCCCGCGGTAGATGTCAAAAACATAAGACATCCCGTGAAAGGTATAGAAGGAAATTCCGATGGGTAAGGCTAATTGGAGCAGCACGGGGTTGGTATGCAAACCCAATAATTCCAATCCTTCTTGAAATTGGAGCGCAAAGAAATTGTAGTATTTGAAAACGGCGAGAATACCGAGGTTATTGACAATACTGAGCCACAAAAAGAGTTTGGCTTTTTTGCGATCTGGCGAGGCCACCCAAAAGCCGTAGGCGTAGTCTAGGGCAGTGCTGAGCATGAGCAGGCCCATGAACGCCCAGCTCCACCAGCCGTAAAAGAAGTAGCTGGCGACCAAAATGAGGGCGTTTTGCCACTTTAATGATCTGTTCAGTACAAACCAATACAGCGCAAAAACCAAGGGCAAAAACAGAAAGAATTCGAACGAATTGAATAACATCTAGCCCAAAATTAGCAATTATAAGCTCGGGTTGAGCAGCTTGAGCTTTTCGATGTCGTTAAAGATAGGAAGCGTGAGGTGCTGTTCGAGTAGCATGAGGTGCTCCATGCGGTGGCAGTCTGAGCCCAAAAAGTCTACAAGGCCTTTTTGAATGAGTTCTTCGGCCATTTTTCTGACGCCCGGCCCGTAGTGGCCCGTGAGCGACCCTAAATTGACTTGAATTTTGATGTTGCGCTCCCGGAGTTGCTCCACTTTTTCAAAGTTGCCGTGGTAGTAAGGGTAGCGCTCAAAATGTGCCAACACCGGAACATAACCCGCCACCTGCAGCTCAAAAAGCGCTTGGGCTTCGTATTGGCTGGCGTGCAGCATACTGTATTCCATCAACACATAATTGTGGCCAAAACTCAATATGTCTTTGGCTTTTATTTTAGGCAACAGCGTTTCATCGCAGTAGTATTCTGCAGCGGCCTCGAGCTCAATCGGAATTTGCAGCCTCTTGATTTCAGCCTGTACTTCAGCCAAGCCATTGAGAATGATTTCGGGTGTATTGGGATGCACCTCGCCAAGGATATGCGGGGTGGTGATCACTTTTCGGTAGCCCAGTTGTGCAAATTTGTTGAGCATAGCAATGCTGTGCTCCATGGTTGGTGCGCCGTCGTCTATGCCCGGAATGAGATGGGAGTGCATATCTGCACCGAATTGACTTAAGTCAAAGGGTGTTGATCGTTTTTTGGGTCCGAAAAGAGATTTGAGGATGCTCATGCTTACCTCCCAAGATACATATGATTGTAATAATCTTGATACGCGCCGCTGGTTACTTTCTCTACCCATGCTTGGTTGGCGAGGTACCAGTCTACGGTGTGCTCGAGTCCTTTTTCAAAGGTGATGGAGGGTTTCCAGCCGAGTTCGGTTTCGAGTTTGGTGGCGTCAATGGCGTAGCGCTTGTCGTGGCCGGCGCGGTCGGTGACGTAGGTGATGAGTTGTTCGGAGCTGCCGGTGGCGCGCCCGAGTTTGCGGTCGAGGAGGCTGCAGAGGAACCTGACCAGCTCAATGTTGGTCCATTCGTTGAGGCCGCCGACGTTGTAAGACTCGCCGAGGCGCCCGTTGTGGAAAATGGTATCGATGGCGCTGGCGTGGTCTTCTACCCAGAGCCAGTCTCGGATGTTGTCGCCTTTGCCGTAGACGGGCAGGGGCTTTTCATTGACGATGTTGTGGATCATCAGTGGAATGAGTTTTTCTGGGAAATGATGCGAGCCGTAGTTGTTGGAGCAGTTGCTCATCTTGACGGGCAAGCCGTAAGTGTGGAAATAGGCGCGCACGAAGTGGTCCGACGACGCTTTGGAGGCCGAATAGGGGCTGCGCGGGTCATAGGCGGTTTGTTCGGTAAAGAGGCCTTCTTCGCCCAAACTGCCATAAACTTCGTCTGTCGAGACATGATGAAAAACATGCCCAGCTTCATTTTGCCAGGCAGCGCGTGCCGCTTCTAATAAATTGACCGTACCTACCACGTTGGTCAGTACAAACTCCATGGGGCCTTCAATAGAGCGGTCTACGTGGCTCTCTGCCGCCAAATGGATGACGTCGGTGATGTGGTGCTTTTCAAAAATGGCTTTCAGCGCTGCGGGGTCGCAGATGTCGGCTTTCTCAAAGCGGTAATTGGGGGCGTCTGCTACGTCGCTGAGGTTTTCGAGGTTGCCCGCGTAGGTGAGTTTGTCGAGGTTCACGATGAGGTATGAAGGGTAGTTGCGCACCATTCTTCTCACTAAGTGCGAACCAATAAAACCTGCGCCACCGGTAATGAGGATGTGTTTTGAAAATTTCATTTTACAAAGACCAATATTCAAGATCAGTAACTTGCCCGCGGTAAATGCCCTTGACATCTACAAAAACGCCCTTGCCGTCTTTGAGTAAAGACTTGAAGTAGGCTTCGTTGTAGTTCATGTATTCGCGGTGGTTGACCGCAAGAATAATGGCGTCGTAGTCTGAGCGCAGGTTGGTGGTGAGGCCAATGCCGTATTCGTGCTCCATTTCTGAGGAGTCGGCATGGGGGTCAATGACGTCTACATTGATTTGAAAAGACTGGAGTTCTTTCACGACGTCAATCACTTTTGAGTTGCGGATATCCGAAACGTTTTCTTTAAAGGTAGCGCCCATCACGAGCACGTGCGCTTCTTGGATCATTTTGCCTTGGGCAATGATTTTTTTGGCGGTTTGCTTGCCAATATAAAAGCCCATGGAGTCATTGACATAGCGGCCAGAGTTGATGACCTTAGAGTGGTAGCCCACTTGCATGGCTTTGTGCACTAAATAGTAAGGGTCTACGCCAATGCAGTGGCCGCCCACAAGCCCTGGGTAAAACTTCAAAAAATTCCATTTGGTGCCGGCAGCTTCGAGTACGTCAAAAGTATTGATGCCGAGCTTATTGAAAATGATAGAAAGCTCATTGACGAGCGAAATATTGACGTCGCGCTGCGTGTTTTCGACAATTTTGGCCGCTTCGGCTACTTTGATGCTCGTGGCGCGGTGTACGCCAGCAGCTACTACCAATTCGTAGGTCTTGGCAATTTGGACTAAAGATTCTGCGCAGCAGCCCGATACAATTTTGATGACGTTTTGAAGGGTGTGTTCTTTGTCTCCGGGGTTGATGCGCTCTGGCGAGTAACCCACCATGAAATCTTCTCTGAACTTGAGCCCAGAGGCTTCTTCTAAGATCGGAATGCAGTCTTCTTCGGTACAGCCGGGGTATACGGTAGATTCAAACACCACGTAATCGCCTTTTTTGAGCGCTTGCCCAACGGTACGGCTCGCACCCAATAAGGGCTTGAGGTCTGGGAGGTTGGTTTCGTCTATAGGCGTAGGCACCGCAACAATAAAAAACGTGGCCTCTTGGAGGTCGTCGATGTTGCAGGTAAATTGGATGTCGCGGTTTTCGAAATCAGCAGCGCTGAGTTCGCGGCTGGGGTCTTCGCCGCGCTGCATCATGCCCACGCGCGAGGCGTTGATGTCAAAACCAATGACGCTGATGCGCTTGGCAAATTCAAGGGCAATAGGCAAGCCTACATAACCGAGGCCAATGACGGCCAGTTTGGTGTCTTTTTGGAGGAGTTTGTCGTAGATCATTTTTGAGCGTCTCTTACTTGATAAATCCGTTCGATGATGTCCACTACTTTCATGCCTTCGAGCGCGTTGGTAGTGGGCGAGGTGCGGCCATTGAGGGTATCAATGACGTTGCTGATGATGTAGTTGTGGTTGGCAGCCGAGCCTTTGTAGGGGCCGTAGTCGTTGCCGGGGTTGGTGGGGGCAAGTTCGGGCATTTCGTAGCCCGAAATGTTGCAGACCTCTACTTCGTTCATGTATTGCCCGCCGATCTTGACCGAGCCGTTCTGACCAATGATGGTCATGGAAGACTCCAGGTTTTGGTTGGCTACAGAGGTAGAGTAGTTGAGGCTGCCCATACCGCCATTGATGAAATCAAAGCTCACAAAGCCGGAGTCTTCGAAATCGGTGTAGTCTTGGTGGTTGAAATCGGCAAATTTGCCTTGGATGTTTTGGATGTCTCCAAACAACCAGTACATGATATCGATGAAGTGACTGAACTGCGTAAAGAGCGTGCCGCCGTCCAAATCTTTGGTGCCTTTCCAGCCGCCTGCTTTGTAGTAGCGCTCGTCGCGGTTCCAGTAGCAGTTGAGCTGCACCATGTAGATGTCGCCGAGCACTTTGCGCTCAATGAGGTCTTTGATCCAGACGCTCGGTGGCGAGTAGCGGTTTTGCATGACGCAAAACACTTGCTTAGACACCTGCAAAGACTTGTAAATGATTTGTTCGCAGCTTTCTTTGCTCAGGCCCATCGGTTTTTCACAGACCACGTGTTTTTTGGCCTCTAGCGCCTTGAGCGCTTGCTCGGCGTGCAGGCCGTTGGGCGTGCACACATTCACGACGTCGTAGGCGAGGTTGCTTTCCAAGAGCTCGTCTATGGAACTGAAAAATGGGACGTCGAAGTCTTGGGCTCCGCAGGCTTCTTGGCCGCGCGGGTCTACCAAGGCTACTAATTCGCCTTCGGCATCGCGGCGCACCATTTCGGCGTGGCGCTTGCCGATGTGTCCGGCGCCCACAATGGCAAATTTGATCTTACTCATGTATTTTGTTTACGTTTCCGTTGTTTAATGCGTATTGTTCGCCACTTTCTGGGCAAGTGGCGCGGCCTTCGGTGTCAAATTGCAGGCGGTGCCCGAATGCAGACATCCAGCCAATTTGGCGCGCTGGGTTGCCCACCACAAGCGCGTAGGGCGGCACGTGTTTGGTCACGACCGCACCTGCACCAATAAAGGCGTAAGCGCCAATGTCGTGGCCGCAAACGATGGTGGCGTTGGCGCCTATGCTGGCCCCTTTGCCCACACGGGTTTGCAGGTAGTTGTCGCGGCGGTTCACGGCGCTGCGCGGGTTCATGACGTTGGTAAATACCATTGAAGGGCCCAAAAAGACGTCGTCTTCGCAAATGACGCCCGTGTAAATGCTCACGTTGTTCTGGACCTTTACGTTGTTGCCCAAAACCACCTCTGGCGAGATCACGACATTTTGGCCAATATTGCAGCGCTCGCCAATTTGGCAAGCCGGCATGATGTGCGAAAAATGCCAAATTTTGGTGCCTTCGCCAATTTGGCAACCGGCGTCAATCACTGCTGTTTCGTGGGCAAAATAACTCATTACTTGATTTGGTATTTGTCAAAGTTAGCGTGGTCTGTTTGGCGCAGCTCTTCGGGGCTAAGGCTCTTGAAATAAGCGTAGGTGCGCTTGAGCCCCTCGGCGCGGTCTATTTGGGGTTCCCAACCCAAAAGCGCTTTGGCTTTGGTGATATCGGGCTGACGTTGTTTGGGGTCGTCTATGGGTAAATCTTTGTAAATGACTTTTTGGTCGGTGCCGGTGAGCTTGATGATTTCTTCGGCAAACTGGCCAATGGTGATTTCGTCGGGGTTGCCGATATTGACAGGGTCTGGGCAGTCGGAGTGCAAGAGGCGCACGATGCCTTCTACGAGGTCATCGACGTAGCAAAACGAACGCGTCTGCGAGCCGTCGCCAAACATGGTGAGGTCTTCGCCGCGTAAAGCTTGGCCAATAAATGCGGGCAACACGCGGCCGTCGTTGAGGCGCATGCGCGGGCCATAGGTATTGAAAATACGCACAATGCGGGTTTCTAGGCCGTGGTAGGTGTGGTAGGCCATGGTGATGGCTTCTTGAAAGCGCTTTGCTTCGTCATAAACGCCGCGCGGCCCAACGGGGTTTACATTGCCCCAGTAGCTTTCTGGCTGCGGGTGTACACTCGGGTCTCCGTAGACCTCAGAGGTGCTGGCAATCATGAGGCGCGCGCCTTTGGCTTTGGCCAAGCCCAAGCAGTTGTGGATACCCAAAGAACCCACTTTAAGGGTTTGGATCGGAATTTTGAGGTAGTCTATAGGGCTGGCCGGCGAGGCAAAGTGCAAGATGTAGTCTAGCGAACCCGGAATGTGGATGAATTTCGAGACGTCGTGGTTGTAGAACTCAAAATTGGCCAAGGGAAAGAGGTGCTCTATGTTTTTGAGCTGGCCGGTAATGAGGTTGTCCATGCCAATGACGTGGTATCCGTCTTTGATAAAACGATCGCACAAATGCGAGCCTAAAAAGCCGGCGGCTCCGGTAATGAGAATGCGTTTCATGCGTTTCTGAGTATGTTTTTGCGGCCAATGCTGCTGTAATAAAATCCTTTTTCTGACATTTCCTCAATATCAAACAAATTGCGGCCGTCAAAGATTACGCTATCTGCCATGAGGTCTTTCATGGCGATGAAATTCGGGTTTCTAAACGCACTCCATTCGGTGCAAATGAGCAGTGCGTCGGCGGCGGCCAAAGCAGTGTATTCGTCTGGGGCGTAGCTGATCTGCTCGCCAAAAATGCCCTTGACGTTTTCCATGGCCTCGGGGTCATAAGCCGTAACGCTGGCGCCTGCAGCAAGCAAAGCTCTGATCATGTACAGGGCGGGAGCCTCGCGGATGTCGTCGGTGTCTGGCTTAAATGCCAAGCCCCAAACGGCAATTTTCTTGCCCTTGAGGTCTCCGCGAAAGAAGTTTTGGATGCGCGGAAACAAAACGGTTTTTTGGTCTTCGTTGACCGCCATCACGGCTTTTAAAATTTTAAAGTCGTAGTGGTGGTCGGCACCTGATTTGGCCAGTGCTTGGACATCTTTTGGGAAGCAAGAGCCTCCGTAACCAATACCAGGGAACAAAAAGCGCTTGCCAATGCGGCTATCGGCACCAATGCCGATGCGC
>ENA-ORFA01000923-ORFA01000923.1-marine-metagenome-genome-assembly--contig:-NODE-923-length-11968-cov-3.787066_pt1 | contig 11968 bp, 17 predicted proteins | sample MGYA00248621_ERZ508587 | MGnify/ENA primary metagenome ERZ508587 (study PRJEB26250, sample SAMN06266239) | marine metagenome | isolation source: Columbia River Estuary | place: USA:Columbia River Estuary... | reverse complement strand
TTTAAGGATCGACCAAATACTGCGCTCGTTGTCATTGACGTGCAGAATGATGTTGTTGCTAAAGCGTTCAGACGTAATCAGGTAATCAACAACATCTCACAACTGGTTTCAAAAGCGCGATCTGAGCGTGTTCCAGTGGTGTGGGTGCAGCATTCTGACGACGAATTAGTGAAGGACACGTTGGGCTGGGAATATGTGGCGGAACTCCAGAGCGCCCAAGGTGAACCCGTCATTCATAAAAGCTTTGGCGACTCATTTGAGGCCACAGATTTAGAAGACGTTTTGTCGGAGTTGAAAGTAGGGAAACTTATAGTTTGTGGTGCACAAACAGATGCATGTATTCGCTCAACATTGCATGGTGCGATAGCGCGTGGCTATGACGCAACGTTGGTTTCAGATGCGCACACCACCGATGACTGTACATATTCTGAACCACCGGTCAGTGCAGATCAGGTAATCGCGCATACGAACTTTTATTGGAACTGGCAACGCACAGCATCTGCTCGAGGTGGAACTGCAAAGAGCGCCGACTTAGGTTTTTAAAGACCGAGATGCTCTTTGATTTTCGCGAGTGATGGATTGGTCATTGAAGTTCCATCAGTAAAAATGAGTGTTGGCACAGTCTGATTGCCGTTGTTGGCTTTCTCGACCAGTGCGGCCGATTCGGCATCATGCTCGATGTCAATCTCTGTGAATTCGATCCCTGCGCGCTGTAGATCAGACTTAAGGCGTTTGCAGTAACCGCACCATTGGGTGGAGTACATCGTGAAAGTTTGTGTCGTCATATTTTTAATTCTACGTGCTGTATCAGCCAGCGAGTTTGAATTATGAAGCCAGTGTGCCGGCAAATACTTGCCATGCAAGCAGTGACTTGGCGACAAGGCTGAGAATTATGTAGACACGTTCGCCATGAAGGTAGTTGGCCCACTTACCTTTGGCTTTGTATTGCTTCCATTGCACAATTGCAAAACAGTTAAAGAGTATGAACAGTGAGATGACGATTCCATAGACAAACACTGGCACCGTTGACTCTGCTGGACCCTTTGGGTGCGCAAGATTGATCGCAGTTGCGATCCAAGGAATGCTGCCTGCAATACACCCAAACCAAAATGGGAGCATGTCGCCATCGCCAGGTTTGGTGTAACGCTCCTGTAGCCAACCAAAGAGAATCATGCATACGTTGACTCCGAATATTCCCATGAGAGCGATGTAGTCGGCGGTGCCATTGAGCTGCAAAATGACGATGATCATGAGTGATGAAGAGATCGAATACTCAACCCAACGAAAAACGTTGATGTTGTTGCGAAGCCCTGCTGAATACTTTGGAAACATTTTTTTGGAACTAATGAGAAAGTGAAAAAAGGCGGAGAGTGCAAGGAACGCTGCAACCATGTAACTGATATTGATGTTGAACAGATTGATCAGTGACGAGAAATTGCCCGTACCTGGAGCTTCGGTGAGGTAGATGGCATTGACAGGCAGTGCGGCATCATTGGAGAGCAGCAAAATGCCGATGAGGGACGCTAGGTGCAGGAATCCCGCAATGATGTTGAGCCGGCGAAGTTTGTTGATTTCAGTTTCCATTACCTCAACAGTAGTTGATTGCTTATTGCGCTTCGCGCTGCAACAATCTTGCACTTGGTTTTATTGTGCGATCTGCGTTGATAATTCCAAATTGCAGGTCAAATCCGTGTAGCCATTCGTAGTTGTCGACTGCAGTCCAATGGAAGAGACCACGAATATCGATGCCTCGCTGAATCGCATCGTGTGTGATGTTGAGTCCGGCGCTTAAATATTCAGCACGAATTAAGTCGTCGCTTGCACCCACTCCGTATTCTGCGATGAGTAGAGGCGTGTCGGGTAGTTCGGTATGTAGACGATCGAGCACCAAGCCGAGGCCATCTGGCCAAATTGAGTAACCGAGCGGAGATGGATTGTTGGATTCGGGATACGGGACAATGTGCCCGTTTCGTACACCGTGAGCGCAGTAATAAGAAAACCCAATGAGATCGAATGAACCTTGCAGGTCTGGTCGATCTATCGGCTGGCGGTTGGCAAACCGCAAGACACCATCACGAAATAATCCGGTACCAGTATTCCAGTTGGCATTGTAAAAGCGTTCTGCAAATTCGAGTGTTGCCGGTTCATCATCAAGAAGTTCGAGGGTGGAGAGTCCAAATATGGAAGCAACTGGTTTGCCGGTTTGCTTGAGTCGCACGGCTGCTTCTGCAGTAGCAAGATGCATTTGCTGGCTGACAGTTCGATATTCCTCGAGGTCGTTGTGACCTGGTGACCATCCTCTACCCAAATACGCTGCAGCAGGGTAGTAATTGGTTTCATTTACGGGTTGCCACCCAAACACAAGATCACCAAATGTGTTGGCTATGAATTCAACATGTCTGGTCCAATATTTAGCCCGATTGTTGTCGGTCAAGAATCCACCAAGGTCTGCAAACCACTTTGGCAACGTGAAGTGATGCAGACAGACCCACGGTTGAATGCCTGCACTGTTCGCTGCAATGAGCATGTCGCGATAATGACGAACTGCATGTTGGTCATGCACACCTTCGGATGGTTCGATGCGTGCCCACTCAATAGAAAGGCGATGATGGGTGAGTCCGAGTTCGCTGAGCAATGCAAAGTCTTCGGCATAACGCGTGCCAAAGCCATTTCCATTTAGTGATGCTGGTGCATTTCCGGCTCGCTCCCACTCGATCCAGTCAGAGTGTGGTGCAGCACCTTCGCATTGCGTGGATGAGGCACCAGTGCCCCACATGAAATCGTTAGGCCAAGTGCGCTTCACGCTTGCGAACCTAGCGTGTCAGGTGCTTGACGTATGTGAGCGCAGGAACGAGGTTTTCACCATCTGGGCAAGGTTCTGGAGTGCTACCCATATTGACGAAACCTGCTCGGCTTGCTGTTGCACGTGAAGCAACATTGGTTTCGGCAATGTGGGCGCTGAGGAACTTGACAGATGGGATAGTGAGTGCGAACTGCTCGACAAGATACAGAGCATGAACTGCGGCAGCACGTCGACGACCCCATGGTGCAATCCAATAACCGACATCGGCATCTCCCGTGTCGGGATCAATTGTGTGAATACTGACAACCCCAACCGCTTCGTTAGTTTCTTGTTGCTCAATCACCCAGCGATGGGCTTCGTTGATGGTGTTATCAATAAATCCGCGAGCATGTTCATGTTTGTAGGGACGGGGCACGACAGTCCAGCGTTGAATTTCGGCATCTTGGCAAGCACGCGTAATCCACTCGGCATCCATCGGCATCGGTTCTCGGATCTCGAAAGTTGCCACACTGAGATGCTATTTGAACCTTTGTATTATGTTTCATGCATGGACAAGAATAATTTGTCAGAGATCAAGGTGCGCACACGCTGGGGCGAGATGGACCAAAACGGCCACATGAGAAATGTGGCGTACTTGGATTTGTCGGCAAATTGCCGGATGGAATTCTTTGATGCAAATGGTTACACGCTGATGGATTTCTTCGGCGCAGGGTTTGGACCAATCGTGTTGAAGGACGAGATTGAGTACCGAGCCGAAGTACGGCTTGCTGAAGAGATCACCATCACAAATGAGTTGGCAGGCATGAACGAAGAGGGATCGCGGTTTATTTTCCGCAATCGCTTTGTGAGGGCGGATGGAAAACTTGCTGCAAGTGTGTCGAGCCTGGTGATGTTTCTTGATCTTGCGACTCGGAAAAAGATGGCGCCGCCAGAGAAATTGCTGAGTGCAATTTTGTCGATGAATAAATCTGACGATTACGCCGTCATCAAGTAATTAGGCATCTGCTGCAGCGAGGGCTGCTTCGAAAGCTTTTGCTCCAGCAACGAGAGATGCTCGCTCGGATTCATTAAGCACCGAGTACGGAGCGATGCAGAGCGCATCTGTGAGCTCTTCGGCTGTGACCATGCGAGCATGAGTCTCATCATCAACATGTGGATATTCTGATTCTGACCAGCCAAACATTTTCATGTCGTTAGGTCGCTTGACGAAATGAGCTTGAATTGCGCTCACGCCACTGGCACGAACGGCAACGAGGTGGGCACTCCCTCTGTATTCGCGAAGCGATGCAGCAAGTTGCATGGCTCTGCCTGGCAGGTCATCAACAAGGGGGAGTGATTTGAATGCTGCGAAGAGCGTGAGACCATCAGGGTCCATTGCATCAAATACCTTCTCCATCGCAGCAACAAATTCGGCAAGATTGGGAAGCGCCGAGAGCTTTTCTCTGCCAGTAATCGCTGCACATTCGTAATGTGCCGACCCAAGTGTGCGGGCGGGGTGCTTGGCAGTTGCGAGTGTCCAAGCGGCATTAATAATGATTGGGTTGAAGTAGCCAAAGGCTGCAGCAACAACTGTGCCTTGGCAGTCTCCAAGCGCTCCGCCCCGGCCAGCAACATAAAACTCCATGCCCTTCAGGCCGAGAGACTTGCCAACCGCAATGGTCGACGGGGAGAAGTAGTACTTATACGAATTGTCATTAAATATCGGGCAAACAATGCTTACAAGCTCTTCGTTAGTCATGTTGTGAGGCTAGTTCGTTAGCGTTACACGAATGTCAGTCAACGATATGTTCCCCCCAAATCCAGATTTGCCCCTATTGCACACTCGTCGTTACGAAGTTCGAGCATTTCGGATGGCAGATGATCGTTTCATGTTGCGCGGCGTTGTGTGCGATGAAAAGCCGGCTGGTGTCTACGTATCGAACGATCCCGACCCGCTGTGGATGCACCTCATGGTTGTGGATCTCGAAATCACCTATCCGGCTTTTGTGATCGAGAAGGCATCAGTTGAATTTAAGAATCATCCACATTTGGGATGTACCGACATCACTGACCACTACAAAAAACTTGAAGGCATGTCAATCAGTCGTGGCTTCAATGCAAAAGTGAAGGAACTATTTGCCGGACCACGTGGCTGCACGCATATCGGTGCATTGCTTTCGGCAATGGCACCAGTGGCGATACAGACCGGTTGGTCAATGCGAGCTTTCGTTGTAACAACCGACGCCGACCTCGATTCATCTGCGGCAAAGGATCAACGCTTGCGTCAGTTCTCAGGCACGATCAACACCTGCCACATGTGGGCGGAAGATGGTGACCTAGTCGCAACTGTGAAAGCAGGTGGGGAAATTGAGATGCCGTTATCGGTGTCAATTCGACTTCGTGAACTAGGACGTAGCGAAGAAGAGTGGGACAAATTCCGAGGCTAATTCACTCTTCTGGACTGTTTGATTTTTGTGACTCTGGAATATCGCCGTCCCAGCCAGTGCCACACATCGCAAGAGCCTCTTTTAGGGTCATTGGCTCGACAGCAATTTCATCTGAATCAATATTTATGCGGACCATGAGCAAACAATACACCTCGGATGCGAATTGGGTCGTCGGTATACGATGCGTTGAATAAAAGAAGGGCGACCCTTGCGGGCCGCCCTTCTATTTATCCATTTATCTCTTTATCAGCAGGTCGGGGGGTGACCCCGCAGAAATTATTTGGAGAAACTCCAAAGGCTTTCGGTGAGTGCCCAGCCGTAATCAGATTGTGAAGCGGCAATCGCGAAGATGAACAATGCGCCACCGGCCATCGAAATGTTCTTCATGAATCCGATCATCTCAGTTTGCTTGGCTGTTGCGTCTGTCTGTGTCCAGAAGTCGTGCATCTTGAGCGCCATGATGACAAGCAACGCTGCAAGAACAACAGCGCCAAGGTCGGCATAGACACCGAGGATGACAGAGAGTCCGCCAAGAACCATCAAGATTCCTGATAGTGCATTTGCAAGCTTTGGTGCGGGCACTTTTTTGTAAGCCGCATACCCAGCCATTGCCTCGGCCTTTGTGAGGTGGTTGAGTCCACTAGCTACAAACATAAAGGCGAACAAAATACGCCCGATCAACATAACTGAATTCATTAATTGCTCCTTGTGTTAAGAACCTCATTAGTGAGGTAGTTGCGAGCACAACTATATCACCTAAGTAGTTGCGTGCGCAACTATCTGGGTATGCTTCCAATATGGCAAGTCCAAGGTGGCTGAATGACGCAGAGATGAAAGCTTGGCGAGGTTTCGTCACAACGTCTCCCGATCTGATGAATGCCATTGAGAGAGATTTGGGTGCTTTTGGTCTGGACGCGGGCGACTACCAGTTGCTTGCAATGTTGTCTGAAGCACCGGATCACAAACTGAAGATGTGTGATCTTGCCGATACGTTGCGGTTGTCCAGAAGTGGACTCACTCGTCGAATGGATGGTGTTGTGAAAGCCAAATATGTCGTGCGGATACAAGACAAGGATGATCGACGGGTTTCATTTGCTCATTTAACTCCGAGGGGTTTTGAATTTTTGAAGAAGATTGCGCCGTTGCATCTGAAAGATGTCCGGAGTCGCATGATCGACTTGCTGAATGAGTCAGAGATAAAGGCACTCGGTTCAGCATTCGCAAAAATCAATGCTCATCTGCGCACTACTGAGTAGACACTGCTAACTGGTAGTTTTGACGCATGGAAATTCGCAAATTTGTAACTACATGTGAAGATATTCAGGCCGAACTCGGCGAGCCAACTGGGCGCATTGTGCGCAAGGCGGTTTGCAGTGCGGTAATCACCAATCCGCTTGTCGGCAAACGACACAAGGATCTCACCATGCTTGAGCTCATGGGCGCAGAGATCTCTGGCCAACTTGCCGAGCGAGCACTCGCAGCGCTTGGAGTTGAGGCTGGGGAAGTAACTGCATACGGCAAAGCTGCCATCGTCGGCACAGCAGGTGAAATTGAGCATGCTGCAGCACTGATTCACCCAAGGTTTGGCGCTCCGGTGCGGAAAGTAGTTGTTCAGGGTCTCGACATCATTCCTTCAACTAAAAAAGTTGCTGGACCAGGTGCTTCAATCACCATCCCGATTACGAATAAAGATGACATCTGGTCGTTTAATGAGATGGACGCGATTGAAGTGTGTATCGGTGATGCACCAATGGCACACGAAATTTTGGTCAGCGTTGCATTGGCTGTAGGTGGCCGACCCTTCGCTCGAACGAACAAAGTGTCATGAGCTTTAAAGCAATCATCTTGCTTACTCGCGCTGCCGACGCGACTCACGAACAGTTTGCAGATTGGTGGCTCAAGAAGCACGCACCGTTAGCAAAGCAATTGCCAGAATTACGTCGCGGAGTCTTTAACTTGGTGGAAAACCCAGCAGAAGGCGACCCAGATGGTGTGTCTGAGCTGTGGTTTGACACTCAAAGCGATTTTGAGGCTGCATATGCAAGCGAAATCGGTAAAGCAGTCGTAGCCGATTCGCTTTCAAACGTTTCTGGCAGGCGGCGCATGTTTGTCGTTGAAAACACGATTCATTCGTAATTGTTTAACCAATGAGATTGTGACGAATTCATGAGCCGGCTCGGGTTAGTCACCTTTGTTGCTCGCGAATACGACGAAGCAATTGGCTTCTTCGTCGGGAAACTTGATTTTGAATTGGTGGAAGACACAGACATGGGCGACGGCAAGAGATGGGTGGTTGTTGCTCCGGCTAGTGGACTAAACAGCGGCGCATCGCTACTGATTGCTCGGGCTGTAACTGATGCAGAGAAGGCAAGTGTTGGCAATCAGGCCGGTGGTCGCGTTGCATTCTTTTTGAATACCGACAACTTTGATCGAGACCATGCGAATTGGTCGGCCCGCGGGGTGAAGTTTCGTGAACAGCCACGACACGAGGTGTATGGCACTGTTGCAGTATTCGAAGATTTGTATGGTGCGCCATGGGATTTGATACAGCCAGCATGATGGTGTGTGCATGACACAATCAAAAATCTTTGAGCGACTTACTCCATGGATTTTTGTGGCGTTATGGAGCACTGGTTTTGTGGTTGCCCGCTACAGCACACGTAATGCTGGTCCTCTTACGTTTCTTACAGTGCGCATGTTGTGCGCAGCATTAGTGCTGTCGGTCATCGCTCGTGTTGTGAAGGCGCCAAAACTTGCCAAAGGCTCGTGGTCAACATCGGCAATTGTGGGTATTTGTATGCACGCGATTTATCTTGGCGGTGTTTTTTATGCAATCAAGCGTGGGCTGCCATCTGGTCTGAGTGCATTGATCGCTGGATTACATCCCGTCGTTACATCTGTTGCGGGTCGGGTGATTTTGAAAGAACGTTTGCGAACAAGCCAGTGGGTCGGAGTGTTTCTTGGTATCTGCGGAGTACTTGTTGTAGTGGTTGACAAAGTGCGTGACGGCGTGGGTGACGTAACGAGACCTGCATTGATTGCAATGGTCATTTCAATTATTGGAATGTCAACCGGAACATTGGTGCAACGAGCTCGTGGAAAAGATATGCCGTTAGTCAGTGGCACAACAGCACAATATGTTTCTGCTGGTGCAGTGCTGCTTGTGGCATCCAGTTTGTTTGAAAAGTGGGAGTTTCATCTCAACGCCGAGTTGCTACTTGCGCTGTTGTGGTCGGTATTCGTGCTTTCAATATCTGCAGTAATGCTGATGATGTTGCTGATCTCACGACATTCTGCTGCCCGAGTGAGCAGCCTGTTCTTTTTGACTCCCGCATTAAGCGCAATCGAAAGTGCAATTTTGTTCGGCGAAAGGCTGAGTGTGCTTTCGTTGGTGGCATTGGTCGTGGCTCTCACTGGGGTGTACCTAACAATGCGAAACCCAATGAGTGAGCCAGTTGGCCAAGCCTTCCTGGCCGATTAGACACCACCCAAATCCCTTGTAATCTCGGGCTCTGAACTTTATGTATTGTAAAGTTTGGTAATATATCACAGACATATCAATCGGGGGACAAGATGGCTTTAGCGACACGCTTAGAAAAACTTGGAACCGAGACGGCGTTCGCAGTTTCGCAAGCGGCAGCAGAGTGGGGCGCAAAGGGAAACCATATTTTTCCGTTTCATCTTGGTGACCTCAACCTCGCAACATCGCGCAACATCGTTGACGCAATGAATCGTGCAATTGCTGACGGCAAAACTGGATATTGCCCTGCAGCAGGAATACCTCAACTACGCGAAGCACTTGCAAATGATGTCGGTGCGCGTCGTGGCCTTAATTTTTCGCCAGCCAACGTTGTTGTGCAACCAGGCGGCAAACCAGTAATTACAAAGTTCATCCAGGCAGTGATGAACCCAGGTGACGAAGTGTTGTATCCAAACCCTGGTTACCCAATTTATGAAAGTCAGATCGAATATTTTGGCGGCGTTGCCAAGGCATATCGCTACTTGCCATCGTCGACCGGTTTCAGTATTGATATCGATCAGATCAAGGCTTCAATCACTCCAAAAACAACAGCAATCATTTATAACGACTTGCAGAACCCAATTGGTGCAGAGTCGACCGATGCCGAGCGCGAAGCAATTGCAGAATTGGCGATCAAGCACAACTTGTGGGTGTTGTCGGATGAGGCCTATTTTGAAATGCGTTACTCGGGCACATCAAAGTCGATTGCGTCGTTGCCAGGCATGCTTGAGCGCACAGTCATCCTGTACACGTTCTCCAAGAAATTTGCGATGACTGGCTGGCGACTCGGTGCCTCAATTGCACCTGTCGAAGTTTCCAACATGATTGCCAAACTCAATACCAACGACGAGTCGTGCACGACTCACTTTGTGCAATATGGCGGAGTCGAGGGATTGACAGGTGACCAGTCGGGAACGGCGGTCATGCTTGACACTCTTCGCGAGCGACGAGATGTTGCAGTCAACATGCTCAATGCAATGCCTGGTGTCAGCGTGCATTCGCCAGAGGCTGCCTTTTATTTGTTTCCAGATGTAACTGGGGCAATGCAGAACAAAGGAATTGACGACTTGGCAGTATTTGCCGAGCAAGCACTGCACGCAACTGGCGTTTCTTTTTGCACGCGTCGCCACTTCGGTCGACCACAGGCAGGAGAAGAGCGCAACTATGTTCGGTTTGCATTTTCTGGCATCAACAAAGATCAGATCGAAAAAGGAATGACTTTGCTTGGTGATTGGATCAAGAAATAGCCATGGCAAAAGTTGTTGTTACTGGCAAAATTCCGTCCGGAGCACTGACTCGACTGCGCGCAGAACACGACGTATTGGCTTGGGAAGAATCAACGCCAATCAGCCGAGAAGAGTTGCTCAAGCGAGTAAGTGGCGCCGATGCAATTGTGAGCCTGCTGACCGAAAAGATTGACGACGAGCTTCTGGCTGCAGCCGGAACACAACTCAAATCGGTGTCAAACGTGGCCGTGGGCTACAACAACATTGATGTGCCTGCTTGCAAAGCGCGATCGGTATTGGTCACAAATACTCCCGGTGTGCTTACTGAAGCAACCGCTGACATTGCAATGTCGTTGATCTTGATGACTACTCGTCGGCTCGCAGAAGGCGAGCGAGTCATTCGTGCCCAGCAGCCTTGGCAGTGGGGCATGTTTTATATGTTGGGCTCAAGTATTCAGGGCCGACAACTGGGCATTGTTGGCATGGGGCAAATTGGTGCTGCTGTAGCAAGACGAGCCCGCGCATTTGGAATGACTATTGCATACACGAAGCGCACGCCACTTGACGCTGCAACGCACAAAGAACTTGATGCGAAACATGTTGAGTTGGACGAATTGCTCGCGACAAGCGATGTCGTTTCATTGCACTGCCCGTATTCGCCTGAGACGCATCACTTTATGAATGCAACCCAATTGGCAAAGATGAAGTCGAGCGCTTACCTCATAAACACGGCGCGTGGCCCAGTGGTAGACGAAGCAGCATTGGCCGATGCATTGCAGCGCAATGTCATTGCCGGTGCAGGCTTGGATGTGTTTGAAAAAGAACCTGTCGTGCACGAAGGTTTGCTGGGTCTTGACAATGCCGTGCTCATTCCGCATCTTGGTTCGGCCACTGTCGAAACGCGTGCAGCAATGGCCGACTTGGCTGCGACGAATGCGTTGGCGATTTTGGGCGGCAAAACCGCTCCAAACTTGGTGAGTTAGAAACTATTTGTCAGATTCGACGAGTGCGTCAAGCAAAGTATTCCAACCCAGCGTTGCGCATTTGATGCGTACTGGAAACTTGACGACACCTTGCAGTGCTTCGAGATCACCCAGGTTGATTGATTCGTCAATCGCCGAGTTTTCGTCTTCGTCAATAGTCATCATTTGTTTGAAGCGCTTGACAATTGCGCGAACCTGATCGACCGGCTTGCCCTTCACTGCAGTGGTCATCATCGAGGCTGAACTCTGGCTGATCGAGCAACCCGAACCGTTAAAGCGAACATCGCTGACGAGACCATCTTTGACATCAATAAAAATTCGAATCTCATCGCCACACAATGGGTTGTGTCCCTCGGCGCTTACGGCTGGCGCTTCAAGTTCGCCACGATTGCGGGGCGTGCGGTAGTGGTCAAGAATGATTTCTCTGTAGAGATCTTCAAGCCCGGCCATATTGTGCTCCCTCGTCTGCCTGATTAAAAGATATCTGATGCACTGTCGAGTGCATCGGCCAGAGCATCGGCCTCTTGGGTGGTGTTGTACAAATAGAAACTTGCTCGAACGGTGGCGTTAGCACCAAGGATCTTCATCAATGGCTTTGCGCAGTGGTGGCCGGCACGAACACACACATTGGTTTGATCAAGAACTTGGCTGAGATCGTGCGGGTGAATACCGCGAAACGCAAACGAAAAGGTGGCACCGCGTAGCTCTGGGTTGGTTGGGCCATGGATCGTGATGTCATTGCCAAAACGTGCATTCAGCGTATTGAGTACGTAGGTGCTCAGTTCGATCTCGTGTTGACGAACGTTGTTCATGCCGAGGTCTTTCAAATACTTGACTGCCGACCCAAGTGCAACAACTTCGGCAATTGCAGGAGTGCCTGCTTCAAACTTTGCTGGAACTTCGGCCGTTGTGAAACCATCGAGGCGCACGTCGGCGATCATGTTGCCACCGCCTAGAAACGGAGGCATGGCCTCAAGCAGCGACTCGCGCCCCCACAAAACGCCGACACC
>ENA-ORFA01000921-ORFA01000921.1-marine-metagenome-genome-assembly--contig:-NODE-921-length-11980-cov-3.332521_pt1 | contig 11980 bp, 8 predicted proteins | sample MGYA00248621_ERZ508587 | MGnify/ENA primary metagenome ERZ508587 (study PRJEB26250, sample SAMN06266239) | marine metagenome | isolation source: Columbia River Estuary | place: USA:Columbia River Estuary... | reverse complement strand
GCCATAATTGCGTGTGCTGCCATGCGGATTGTTTGCAAACTGGACGAGCAATAACGATTGACCGTCACGCCAGGAACATCATCGAGGCCAGCAAGAATCGCAACCATGCGACCGATGTTGAATCCACCTTCACCAGCAGGTTGACCGATACCGAGCATCAAGTCCTCGACGTCCGAACCTTTCACTTGTGGCACCTTGGCCATGAGTGCACGCACGATTTGTGCGGTCATCTCATCTGGACGCAAGTCAATAAGGGTTCCTTTGTTGGCACGGCCGATTGGGCTACGGGCGGTTGCAACGATCACTGCTTGTGTCATGGGGTGTCTTTCGTTTGAGTTATTAATAAATAGTTACGCAACGGTACCATTTCGGCATGTCCCAAAGCCCAGTCCAACTGACCCGCATTGACCCCGACCACATCAACCTTTCAGACCCCGAATTTTGGAAGGCACCCCGAGATCACCGTGAATCCGTGTTCTCCACATTGCGCAAAGAAGCCCCCGTCAAGTTCTTTCCCGAAATTGAACTCATGAATTTTCCAAAAGGACCTGGATATTGGGCACTCACCAAGCATGAAGACGTTTGGCATGCCAGCCGCAATCCCGACTTATTCCAGAGCGGCAAGGGCACAAATATCCCCGACCTGACCATCGAGCTCAATGAATTTTTTGGGTCGATGATCAGCATGGACGACCCAAAACATGTGCGACTGCGCACCATTGTGTCCAAAGGCTTCACGCCAAAAGAGATCGCACGCATCGAAGAATACGTCAAGATCAAAGCACGCACAGTTGTTGACACCGTGATTGAAAAGTTTGGCGACTCAGAGTTTGATTTCGTCGAGAACATCGCGGCGCCGTTTCCACTGCAGATCATTTGCGAGATGATGGGCATTCCACAAAGCGACGAAAAACAAATCCTTGATTGGACAAACGTCATCCTTGGTGCGGGCGACCCGGACTTTGGTGGCACCCTCGAAAATCTGATCAATGTTGCGCTTGAAATCTTTGCCTATGCCCAGGCTCTCGGTGAAGATCGGTTGAAGACCCCAAAAGACGATCTCACAAGCATCATGATGCACGCCGAAGTCGATGGCGAGCGCATGTCGCCGCAAGAGTTCGGTAGTTTTTTTATTCTTCTTGTTGTTGCAGGTAACGAGACCACTCGCAATGCCATTAGCCACGGAATGCTCGAACTGACTCGCCTGCCAGATGAGCGTGCCAAATGGTTTGGCAATTTTGAGGCCAACACCAAGACCGCTGTTGAAGAAATCGTTCGCTGGTCGTCACCAGTGATTCACTTTCGTCGCACCGCCACACGTGACACCGAAATTCGCGGTGTCAAGATCAAACAAGGCGAAAAAATTGTGATGTGGTACAACTCAGCAAACCGTGACGAAGAGGTATACGACAATCCGTACATCTTCGATGTCACTAGGGCACCCGCGCCTGGCCAAGTTGGCTTCGGCGCTGGTGGACCCCACTTTTGCTTGGGCGCCAACCTGGCGCGACGCGAACTAGGCGTGATGTTTAATGAAATTTATACTCGCATGCCCAACCTGCAAATCACAGGAGAGCCTGCTTACCTACAAAGCAACTTCATTAATGGCATCAAGCGGATGCCGTGTCGGATTAATCCCTGACGAATCAGGAACAGCCGGACGAAGAACCGCAGTCGCCGCACACGTAACACGCACCAGCGCGTTGCATGTTGGCAGAGCCACATGATGAGCAGATCGCGCCAGTTTTAGCTGGTGTTGCCTGCGCGTGTGGCTGTTGTGCTGCGAAGTCCATTTGTGCAACAAGTTCTTGCACTGTTGGCACTGTCTTCGGATCGCTGATCACGTCGACGCCCTGCTCAGTGTCGGTTGCCGACTCTAGGACCCCAGGGAGTGTTGGCTGCAAACGCTCTTCGCGAGTGTAGATACCCAACTCTGCGCGCTCTTCAACCGATAGATACTCGACAGCCAAGCGGCGGAAGAGATAGTCGATGATGGACGATGCCATGCGAATGTCTGAATCATCAGTCATGCCTGCTGGCTCGAAGCGGGTGTTGATGAACGCTTCGATGAATGCTCGCAATGGAACGCCGTACTGCAAACCGTACGAGACGCTCTTTGCAAACGAGTCCATGATGCCGGCCAATGTGCTGCCCTGCTTTGACACAGTGAGGAACACTTCGCCTGGACGACCGTCGACGTATTCGCCGATGGTTGCAAAGCCCTTGCAATCTGCAACGCGGAACTCGAAGGTGCGTCCACGACGACTGCGCGGCAACTTCTGACGAACTGGCTTCGCAATGATCTTTTCAACGATCTTTTCAACAACAGCAGTTGCCGATGACTCAGCGGTACCTTGCTCGTCACCCTTCTTGGCGGTTGACAATGGCTGACCGACCTTGCAGTTGTCGCGATAGATCGCCACAGCCTTGAGACCGAGTTCCCACGACAACATGTGCAGTGCTTCAATTTCTTCAACCGATGCTTCTTCGGGCATGTTGACGGTCTTGGAGATGGCACCTGACAAGAACGGCTGCACCGCACCCATCATGCGCACGTGGCCTTCGTAGTGAATGGTGTTGTCGCCCATCGAGCAAGCGAAGACTGCTACGTGATCGGCGGCCAAGTGCGGTGCACCCAAGATCGACTTCTCAACATCAATGTAAGCAATGATGTCGTCGACTTGCTGAGCGTTGTAGCCCAACTTACGAAGTGCCATCGGGATCGTCTGGTTGACGATCACCATGTTGCCGCCACCGACAAGCTTCTTCATCTTCACGAGACCAAGGTCGGGCTCGATACCAGTGGTGTCACAGTCCATCATGAGACCAATGGTTCCGGTTGGTGCAAGAACCGTGGCCTGTGCGTTGCGCACACCGTATTCTTCGCCATCGCGAACTGCGGCTTCCCATGATTCTTGGCCAGCGCGCAACAATTCGCCCGGCATGACAGTTTCGTCAGCGATTTGGTAGCTGGCGTCACGGTGCATACGCAAAACGTTGAGCATGTAGCGCTCGTTTTCGGCGAAGCCAGCGTGGGGTCCCATACGGCTTGATGTGCGAGCACTTGTGGCGTAGGCATGACCAGTCATCAAGCTGGTGAGCGCTGCAGCCCAAGCACGTCCTTCGAATGAGTCGTACGGCAAACCAAGTGCCATCAACAATGCGCCGAGGTTGGCGTAGCCAAGACCCAACTGACGGAACTTACGGCTGTTGTCGCCGATGGCTTCGGTCGGGTAATCGGCACGGCCCACCAAGATTTCTTGAGCGGTGAACATTGTTTCGATGGTGTGCTTGTACGCATCGACATCGAAGGTGCCTTGCTCGTCGAGGTACTTCAACAAGTTGATGGAAGCCAAGTTGCACGCCGAGTTATCGATGTGCATGTATTCGCTACATGGGTTCGATCCGTTAATGCGGCCGCTCGCATGCGAGGTGTGCCACTTGTTGATCGTGGTGTCGAACTGCAAACCGGGGTCGGCGCAATCCCATGATGCTTCAGCAATCTGACGCCACAAGTCGCGCGCTTGGACGGTACGCACAGGAGTTCCGTCAGTGACTGCACGGTACGACCATTCTTTGTTGTCACGTACTGCATGCATGAAGTCGTCGGTGATACGCACCGAGTTGTTGGCGTTCTGATACTGCACGCTGAATGCATCTGAACCATCGAGGTCCATGTCGAAGCCGGCGTCGCGCAACACGCGTGCCTTCTTCTCTTCTTTGGCCTTGCACCAAATGAATTCTTCGATGTCGGGGTGATCAACGTTGAGGATGACCATCTTGGCGGCGCGACGAGTCTTGCCACCTGACTTGATGGTGCCTGCTGACGAGTCAGCGCCACGCATGAAGCTCACGGGACCAGATGCGGTGCCACCGCCCTGGAGCAATTCAACGCTGGAACGAATCTTTGACAAGTTGATACCCGATCCCGAACCACCCTTGAAGATGATTCCTTCTTCGCGGTACCAGTTCAAGATGGCGTCCATCTTGTCTTCAACGGCCAAGATGAAACACGCACTGGCCTGTTGCGGAACACCCTTGACGCCAATGTTGAACCACACCGGACTATTGAAAGCGGCGCGCTGTGTCACCAAGATGAACTTCAGTTCATTGCTGAAGTTGTCAGCCTCGGCCTGATCGACGAAATAGCCACCCTCGACGCCCCAGGTCGTGATGGTGTCGGCGACTCGGTCGATGACCTGCTTGAGCGATGATTCGCGCTCAATGGTTCCGGGGGTCCCGCGGAAGTACTTCTGAGCCACGATGTTGGTGGCGTTCAGCGACCAAGTGACGGGGAACTCGACTCCGAGCTGTTCGAAGGCGACTGATCCGTCCTTCCAGTTTGAGATACGGGCGTCACGCTTCTCCCAGACCACCTGGTCGTAGGGATGCACACCAGGGGTGGTGTAGTGACGGCGGATTCCGATGGCGAGACGGTCCGGAGCGAGTGACATATTGATTCCTTTTTTCGAGAGGGCGAGATATTTTTACAGATGTTGATTGAAAATGCAGAATTAAGATCATGACACATCAGACACAAGATGTGGTGTATTCCCCGAGTGACCGCGTGTGCAACCACAAGTTGTTGTGAAATTACATCAGAGTAACTACACCAATGTCAACGACCCTCGCGTAGCACCTGCTCACACGGGGTTTTTCCACACCCCCGTAGTGTCCAAGGTCACATAGGCGTCACATGGATGTCACATCCATGTCACCTCTGGTTCACAACAATTCCCCCTCATTTCGAATTCTTTGTTGAAAGGGTGGCAGATTTCCGTAGGTCCAGGACTCTGTCATCCCACCCAAATCCGGCGGCCAAGACCCAGAAAACCCCAGATCTTGTGCCGACAGATCACTAGCCACGGTCCGCCACCACCACTTTCAACAATCTGAACCCTAAGCCCAACACCCTGTGGGGAGGAAGTGGATAACCCTGTGAATTAGTGGTTTGTTTAGGGGAAAAACCTGTGGACAGGGGTGTGCATAACGCTGATTCGGGCAATTCAGCCGATTTTGGCAATAGAAACGGGTATTCCGTTCAAAACCGACGTTCCCGACAGCGGATCCATGGCCTCGTGGTCGCTCAAAATATTCGAATTCACGCCACTCAAAGATTCGGCAATCCGCATTCTGGTTCCCGGATGGTCATGGCCCCAACCATGCGGCAAGCTCACGACTCCGGGGCGAATGTCTTCAGAAATTTCAACAGAAACAACAACACTTCCCACACGCGATGTCACAGTAACAAAAACTTCATCGTTTGAATCATCAATTAAATCAAGGCTCTTTGCATCATCTGTGTGCATTTGCAATGAACAACGTACGTTGCCTTTGACGAGCACTTGAATGTTGTGCATCCACGAGTTGTTGGTTTTCAAATGACGCCGACCCACTAACACGAAACGATTTTTCGTAAATTCGTCAATGGAATCAAGCAAACGAGGTACATCAGCAAGCAATGGTTCGGGTGCGAGTTCAATCATTCCCGTGCGCGTGCGCAATGCATCAGGCAATCGCGATTCAAGTGCACCAAAGTCAACGCCATGCGGATTGTCAAGCAACAATTGCAACGAGGCTCCCCCGGAATTGGTTCCGAACCCTGCACCGTATGGGCCTGTTTGCAACATGAAGTCCAACATCCGCGCCGGTCCACGTCGTCCATCGGCATTGAGCGCATCGATAATCTCGTCAGCGTTTCGCCCATGTATTGGCGATGAAGGATCACCAATACTGTTTCGCACTAAACCTTCGATGGCAAGGTCGTCCGCAAGATGCGGATCAGCATCAGGACCAAGACCCTGAGCAATCATTCCTAGCTTTGCGAGAATTTCCCATTCGTCTGGCTGACCATCATCAAGCGACAGAACGGGCGTGCTGTAGTTGGCCACATTGCGAATCGCAAACTGCAAGAGCAACACGTCGTAGTGATCTCGTTGCAACTGCGATGGCACCGGAAGAATCACATCGGCATGTCGCGTTGTTTCGTTGAGATACAAATCAACACTGATCATCAACTCGAGTTTTTCAAAGGCATCTGAAAGTTGACGCGAGTGTGGTGTTGACAAAATCGGATTACCCGCAACGGTGACGAGAGCCTTAATACCAGCATCACCGGCATCAGTAATTTCTTCGGCCATCGCTGCTGCTGGATATTCTCCCATCACCTCGGGATATCCCTTCACTTTGGTCTTCCCGCCCCCGCGCCCGATACGGAAGCCGCCACCTTTTCCAGATGTACCACGAGTCGTTGGACCGCCGAGCGCAGGTTTGGTAAACATCACTCCGCCAACCGAATCAAGATTTCCCGTCAATGTATTCACAACATCAACTAACCACGAAGCAGTTGTGCCGAATTCAGTTGTCGTCGTTCCGATTCGTCCATACAAAGCTGCGGTTTTTGCTGCGCTCAATTCGCGTGCAACTTGACGCATCACTTCAGGCTCGAGTCCGGTTGCGTGGGCAACACGTTCGGGCGTGAATTCTTGTGAAGCCTCACGTACTTCATCTAGACCATTCAAAAGAGGTGCGATGTGATCTTGGATCTTCACTAAGTTTTCGGCGAACAACACATTCACGATTGCCATCAAGAACAACGCGTCAGTCGCCGGACGAATCGCAATCCATTGATCTGCCTCTTCGGCGGTTCGCGTTCGACGTGGGTCAACGACGACGACTTTGCCCCCTCGGGCACGAATCGCTTCGATGCGTCCTGGAAAATCGGGGGCAGTACACACACTGCCATTCGATGCGTACGGATTTGCCCCCAAAATCATGAGGTAATCGGTGCGATCTAGGTCGGGAACCGCGACCGAAACACCCGTGCCAAACATGTATCCGGCCGCGACTTGTTTTGGCAATTGATCAACAGTTGAAGCACTAAAACGATTGTGAGTTCCGAGACCTTGCAACAACGTTCGGTTGTACAACATCGCCGACAAACTGTGTGCACCAGGGTTGCCAAGGTACACGCCAACGGCATCGCGGCCATGTCGTTCGATCACATCTTGCAAGCGACCAGCGATCTCAGCCCATGCTTCATCCCACTCAACTTCAACATGTTCGCCATTGCGTTTGATCAGTGGTTTACGTAAACGATCAGGGTCTTCGTGAAGTTGTTTCAGCGTTGATCCCTTTGGACAGATAAAACCATGCGAGAACACATCGTCCATATCGCCACGGATTCGTCCAATGGTCGAACCCTTGACGGTGATTTCTAATCCGCAGCCAGCTTCGCATAAAGGACATGTTCGAAATGCAAGACGTTCATCAGTCATGTGCTCACCCTAGAACGCAGGTTGCAACGAAAACTGAACGAGCGTCAGGAGACGGGAGATTTGTCGAGCAAGGCCGCTTCACGCTGGAAGTCTTCGGCTGCATCAAAGTTCTTGTAGACGCTTGCAAAGCGCATGTATGCGACTTCGTCGAGGGCCCGAAGGCGCTCAAGTACTGCGAGCCCAACTTTGGTGCTGGGCACATCGCCACCACCGGTCGCTCGTAATTCTTCTTCGACCGAGTCGGCAAGAGCGTTGATGGCATCATCATCGATGGGTCGACCCTTCGACGCCGCCTTGACTCCCGAAATCAACTTGCCGCGATCAAAAGGTTCGCGTCCACCCAGAGTCTTGGTGACCATCAGCGGGACTTCGTCCATCCGCTCAAAAGTTGTAAAGCGATGCAGGCACTGTGGGCATTCGCGGCGGCGACGGATCGCTGCACCTTCTTCGGCCGTACGTGAATCGACCACTTTGGTGTCCTCGTGTCGGCAGATGACGCAACGCATTGAATCATCGTAGTAGAAAACTGAACTATTCGGTGGGGACAATGAGGCGCTGACCCACATCGATTGAGGCTCCGCCATTCAATTCGATCAATGAATGCACGTAATTACGAATATTTCCGCTGGTCAAAGACGATGCAATCGACCACAAGGTGTCGCCAGATTGCACAACATAAAAGCCGTCACCCTGCACAAAAGCCAAGGAAACATCGACCCCATTCACTGAAGTGCTCACCGGCTGGGCGCTAGCCGATAAGGGCGTCACCGTAGGGATGGAGGCAGTCACATCCCCACGGCTCGCCAAAGTGCGGACGCCGAGGCAGGCGGCGACCACAACACCAAAGACGGCCAGACCCACCACCAGCCGACGACGCAAGTACACGTCGTGGGACTGGTGGCGAGAAGGGGCCGTGAAAGAACGTGATGAACGAGCAACGGATCGGTTGGGCTGAATCTCCACGATGTAACGGGGGTCAAGTGCGAGGGCCATGATGAACCTTTCTGGTCGAGCTGTCTTGTTGAGAAACTGTTGGCTGTGTTGTTGTTAGCTGTGATCTCAGTGTGCAATCGGGGTATGGCACAATTGCCAAATGCCGAACGAACGCTTGTTCGTAGGCTATGCGAACGCGTGTTCGGTGTCAACCACCATTCAAAAAATCACCGATCTACCTGCGGTTTTAGAATTTTTACGAACAGGTGTTTGACTCTCCCCCCGAACACCCGTACGATGCACGCATGAGCGAACACATTCTCACCGACCGTCAACGTGGCATTCTCGAGTGCATCGAGGCCTGCATGGAAGACCGGGGATTCCCGCCATCAGTGCGCGAAATCGGCGACGCCGTCGGTCTCACTAGTCCGTCCACCGTGCACAATCACCTCAACACTTTGCAGCGCTTGGGCTTTCTTGAACGAGATCCCAACTTGCCGCGTGCCATCAAAGTCAACTGGGACCGCAACAGCGGTGCCATCATCGCTCGCAGTCGCGTCCACCACGTTCCGCTCATTGGCGATGTCGCCGCCGGAACTGATGTTTTGGCTCAAGAAAACGTTGAAGAGCTGTTGCCACTCCCCGCTGACTTCACTGGTGAAGGCGATCTCTTCATGTTGCGCGTCCGTGGCGATTCAATGATCGATGCGGGCATCCTCGACGGAGATTACGTTGTTGCTCGTCAACAACTCACTGCGAACAACGGCGACATCGTGATTGCCGGAATTCCGGGCGATGAAGCAACGGTCAAGACCTACACCCGTAAAGGCCGCGAAATCATCCTGATGCCGGCCAACCCACGTCTGTCACCGATGCACTTTTCGTCCGATGATGTGCGCATCTTCGGCAAAGTCGTCACAGTTCTCCGACGCCTCTGAACAACACGGGAGTTACTGACCGGCTCGATCTTCGGGCCGTGGTGGTGCCCACCGATCAGTCGTTTCTTGACTCGTCGTTTGGCGACTGGTGTTGTCATACGTGACAAATACTTCTGATCGAGCACTCGTGGCATCCCCGCGATGAGCCCGTCGACTCGATCGCGTCGCAATGATGGCCACAATCAGTAATGCGAGCGCAACCAAGACAAGCGATGCTCCGCTCACAAGTAATGCCCCATCCATCATCGAGGCGTTTTGACCGATCGCGATGACGGCATCAGCCTGCACCGACTGCATGTTCACCACGAAATTACCAGGCTCGGAAATCATGAAAGTAACAATCGATTGACCCGCGAAATCGGGACCATCGTATTCGATCAAATCATTGGGGCGCAGGTCAACATCTTCGCCACTACTCGTACGGAGTGTCACCGCGACTTGCGGTGCAGAATCAAACTCGTACGAACGAACCTCGCTATTGCACGGTCCGATATCTCCAATAGTTCCTTTTGTTTCGACATACAGGTAATACCGACCAGCTACCGAGATATTCACTGTTGATTCACAACCGCTCGGAGTTCGAACAAGATCGGCAATGAGGTTTTGATCGCGCTGTACGCCGATCAATGCCAACGTCATGCCAAGAGCAAAAACGATGACTGCCGAAATCCACCAACGTTTCACTGAACTACGTTTCACGACATCTTGCGACATCATGAGACGTGTAGGCGTTGCGCCACGCGTTCAATCGTCGCATCACTTTGCACAACCGCAACTCGAATAAATCCACTTCCTTGTTCACCGTATAAATCGCCAGGACTCACCAAAGTTCCGGCTTCGCGGGCTAAACGTTCGGTAAAAGCCCATGCATCATCAACTTTGAACCACAGATAAAAACCACCGTCAGGTAATGAAATGTCAATATCCGACCATTGCGACAAAATATTTGCCATGCGCTCTAGTCGATGGCGATAGAGCTTGCGCTGTACGACCACATGATCGTCGTCATTCAGCGCTGCAACCGCAGCAGCTTGAGCCGGACCCGGAACCATCATGCCGACATGCTTGCGAACCTCTGACAAGTAATGCACAAGTTCGTGATCGCCGGAGTAGGCACCAACTCGAAGACCCGCCAGATTCGAACGCTTCGACAATGAATGAACCGCGATGACACCGTCAGTACCGTGTTGCAAAATCGTTTGCGCCGGACCATCCCACGTGAACTCGGCATAGCACTCATCGCTAAACACTGGGACTCCATGCGAGCGACCCCAAACTGCGGCTGCACCCAGATCGTCAATAGCGCCAGTCGGATTGGACGGACTGTTGACCCACAACAACAGCGCTCGCTTCGCGTCTTCTTCACTAATGGCATTCAGATCGATCCCACCGCGATCGTTACACGGCACGGCAACCGCACGACAACCGGCCAAGGTGGCACCCATTTCGTAGGTCGGGTACGCAACAGCCGGATACAAAATGGTGTCGAGCCATGGTGAACGTAACTTCATCCACTGCGGCAACGTGCCGACAAACTCTTTGGTTCCGATACACGCCGCAATATCAACGGGTGCGATCACAACATCGAAGCGACGATGCATCCATGCCGCGAATGCTTCACGCAAACCAGCCGAACCAATCGATGGCGGGTAACCACGTTCACTATTGCTCGCAGCTAACGCCGCAATGACCGAAGCCGGAGGTGGATCACACGGCGTACCTATCGAAAGGTCGATCAGCCCGCCCTCGAATGGCGCAGCCAATGGCTTGAAGGAATCCAAACGCTCATAGGGATACGGAGGCGGAACAAAACCTGCGGAGCGATCGGGGGCAGTACTCATGGGTTATATGTTGCCCGTTGGAGTGGGGTCAATGCCACCGCTAACGACAAATTCACTCAAACGACCGACCGAAGCTTCGGCGAGTCGTGCTCGCACCCGCACACCATCGGTCTCGTGGGTCGTTGACACAACCTCACCTTCACGATGCACTGCCGCCAAAATGTCACCGCGTTCATACGGAATCAGCAGTTCGATGACTTTGCTGACCGAACGCAAGCGATCTGACAATGTTTGTAAAAAGAGATCAATTCCGTCGCCAGTGTGGGCGCTAATGCCCACTGATCCGGGATGCCATGCGACCACATCGGCCACTCCGACAGGGTCAAGATCGCTCTTATTGAAAACGACGAACTCAGGAACTTCATCGGCATGAATTTCGCGCAAGACCGTTCGAACGGCATCTATTTGGCCATCGGGGTCAGACGACGAACCATCGACCACGTGCACCAAGTAGTCGGCTCGAGCTGCCACCTCGAGCGTGCTCTTAAACGATTCAACAAGTCCGTGCGGAAGACGACGTACGAAACCAACGGTGTCAGTGACCAGCACCGGTTCACCACCAGGAAAAGACAAGCGACGGGTCGTTGGATCAAGAGTGGCGAACAGTCGGTCTTCGACCAGCACGCCGGCGTTTGTGAGGCGATTCAACAATGTTGATTTGCCAGCGTTGGTGTATCCCACGATGACGACGTTAGCCAGACCACTACGCGAGCGACCTTTGCGTTGTAGATCGCGCGTACCGCCGAGTTCTTTAAGTTCTTGTTCAAGGCGCGAAATACGATTCTTAATACGCCGACGATCGACTTCAAGTTTGGTTTCGCCGCTACCGAATCGCGAACCAACACCACCGCGCTGCTGCGACATCTTGGCATCGGCGCCGCGACGCAAACGCGGCAGACGATAACGCAACAACGCAAGTTCAACTTGGGCTTTACCTTCAAGTGTGTGCGCATTTTGCGCGAAAATATCCAGAATGACTGCAGTGCGATCA
>ENA-ORFA01000914-ORFA01000914.1-marine-metagenome-genome-assembly--contig:-NODE-914-length-12038-cov-1.836469_pt1 | contig 12038 bp, 7 predicted proteins | sample MGYA00248621_ERZ508587 | MGnify/ENA primary metagenome ERZ508587 (study PRJEB26250, sample SAMN06266239) | marine metagenome | isolation source: Columbia River Estuary | place: USA:Columbia River Estuary... | reverse complement strand
TCCTATGAAGTTGGGGGACCGCGTAGACTGCCATTTCCGCGCTCACCATTGGGTTTCGCTATATATTAGGTCTTCTAATCGCGATATGTAGATGATGTAATTGGTTGAAGAATTTATTTTACCAATCACGAAAATTTGGTCAATTGCTTGAAATGGGCTGCAGTTTCAGTCTACACGGTGGAGTTTAAAGGCCCTCGCAACGTCGGGGGATGGTTGAGGGGAAAGAAATTGAAAAGTTATTTGAAAATTTCGACGGCTGCGCTTGTTATTGCATCGGCTAGCGTTGGTATCGGTATCACTCCTGCATTTGCGCAGCAAACAGCTGAAGAGCAGGACCGCGGTATTGCAGATATCGTTGTGACCGCAACACGCCGCGAAGAGTCGGCTAACCGCGTGCCGCTTGCAATTACTGCCTTGGGCGGTGAATCGCTGAGCGATCTCAATATCACGAAATTCGACAAGCTCATCGAATATCTGCCGAATGTTCGCGCTGCTTCGCGCGGTCCAGGTGCATCGTCCATCTTCATCCGTGGTCTTTCAACGGATTCGCCTGGTCTGCAAATCGCCGGTACCGCTGGCGCGCAGCCTACGGTCGCATTGTACATCAACGACGCGCCAGCATCGCTCGTCGGACGTAACCTTGACCTTTATGCGGTTGATCTTCAGCGCGTCGAAGTTCTGGCAGGTCCGCAGGGCACTCTCTTTGGCGCAAGTGCGATGGGTGGCGCGGTCCGCTACATCACCAACAAGCCTGATGCGAGCGCGTTTAGCGCTGGTTTCAACTCGAGCTATGCCTTTACCAAGGGTGGCGAAGAGAGCGTCGCTGGCGATGCCTTTATCAACATCCCGATCATTCAGGACAAGCTGGCAATCCGCGCTGTGTTCTATACCGACCGGCAGGGTGGTTATATCGACAATATCGCAGGAACATACCAAATGCCGTTCAACGGCAATGTGGGCGTTGCTGGAAAATTGCCAACGGGTAACCCATTGTTGGTCATGCGCGCAATTCAGTCTTGCCAAGCCACTGCCACGACTGCGGTTCCGAATTGCACAGGTAGCCTTTACCGTGCGCCAACGCGTCAGACGATCAACAATGACGCATTTGTAGAAGATAACTACAACGACGCGACCTACCGCGGTGGCCGTGTTGCGCTGACTTGGAAGGTCACGGACGATTGGTCTGTCGATCTGATGCACGTGCGTCAGGAACTCGACACTGACGGTGTATTCGACTTCGAACCTGATGTGGGCGACCTGAAGGTTACCAAGTTCAATGACAACTCGCTGCGCGACCGCGTAAGTCTCTCGACATGGGGCGTAAATGGTCGCCTTGGCGCTCTCGATTTGATCTACACCGGTTCGTTCCTGAAGCATCGTGCAACGCAAGTTGCCGATTATGCCGGATATTCGAACATCGGTCTCTATCTGCCTTATTATGAATGCGATCGCGGCGTGTATTACACCGCAGCGTATAACGGCAATATCGGCAATACCTGCTATGCGCCGAGCAAAAGCTATCAGGTTCGTAACCGGACTGAGCGTATGACGCATGAGTTCCGCGTAACAACGCCTGCTGACAAGCGTCTTCGCGGTACCTTTGGTTTGTTCTACGATGATAACAAATTGTTCGACAATACCGACTGGTCATATCTGCAACAGGCCGCTGGCTTCATCTACCGTCGTGCACCCAATACGTCGGTAAACGCCAATGATAAGAGCGTGCGCTCTGTCAATGTTGGCTTCTTCAACGACATCCAGCGTAAGGATACGCAGTTTGCTGCTTATGGTGAAGCGTCCTTTGATATCGTTCCGGACAAGCTGACTTTCACCGGCGGTCTTCGTTATTATGATGAAAAGGCTTCCATCAACGGTTCGTCGAATGGCAGCTTTGGCGGTGCACGTGGTGTTTATAACGCCACTACCGGAACCTACACGGCTGCAACTTCAGGTCCAACGACGTATAATGTCAGCGCCAACCTGAACGTGCTTTATGCAGATGCGTCGCCAGCAAAGTATAGCGGCACGTTGTACAAAGCCAACTTGACCTATCGCCTCGACGAATCTTCGTTGGTTTATGCGACATACTCGGATGGTTTCCGCCCAGGTGGCTTCAACCGTCGTCCGTGCCGCGTACCAAGTGCGATTTGCCCTACCAATGCTGACTTTGTCCGTTTGGGTACCTATGTACCTGACAAGGTGCAAAACTATGAAGTTGGTGGTAAATTCTCGCTGCTTGATCGTCGTTTGCAGGTCAATTTCGCTGCGTATCAGATTGACTGGAGCAACATCCAGATCACTGTTTTCGACCAGAACATCTCGAACCAAACATTCACCACGAACTTGGTGGATGCACGGATCCGGGGTCTGGAAGGCGACGTAACATGGCGCACCACGCCGGAATTGACGTTTAACAGCGCATTTTCGTACAACGACTCTGAAATGACGAAGTACCGGAAGAGCACAACAGTGCTCCGTCCGCTCGGTGGTCCGCTTGCTTTGAGCCCCAAATTCCAGTTCAATGCACGTCTGCATTGGGAAAAGGAACTTGCCTCGGGTCTTGCTCCGTTCGCCCAGATTGGTGTTCATTATGTTGGAAAGAGCGTCTCTGACGTTATCGACAACGTAAACATCAAGTATCAATCATCCAATCCGACACTGGGCTATGCTGGATCCATTCCTGTCACCTACAATGGTGTCACGGTCCGTCCTGGCGATGTCATCGCGCCAATTCCAGGTGCACAGAAGCTTGACTCATACAGCACGGCTTCGGCATCGCTTGGTGTCTCGAAAGACGAGTGGCGTTTGGAATTGTTTGGTGACAACCTGACCGACGAACGTCCCGAGCTTTACAAGAGCGGGAACGACGGTGAGCTGCGTACAACGACTTCGCGTCCACGCACAATCGGCCTGCGTTTCTCGTACAAGATTTAAGCAACACGGCGGGCGCCCCTGGGAAACCGGGGGCGCTTTGCCACATTTGCATTTCTGCGTTGCGTCAAGCGTATGAAGTGCGGCAGGGTTCGTGCAACCGTTCGTCACAATATGGGAGAGTAGGTGACAATGTTGGCCGAGGCCTCGCCGGATAATATTGACGCCATGTTGCGTGAAGCGCGGTCGCATTTGCAAAATGCCCGCTTTGCCGAAGCAGAGGCTTTGTGCGCGCGCATATTGAAATCCGCGCCGGATAATATTGATGCTCTGTACACTTTGGCTGTAACGCAGCGGATGCAGCGTCAAGTTCCTGCGGCGCTCACCACACTTGATAAATTGATTGCGATCGACGCTGGCTACGGCCGTGCGTGGCAAGAACGCGGGCATTGTTTTCGTGATAGCGGTTTGCAAGAAGAGGCAATCGCAGCGTACCAGCGCGCAGTGACCCACAACGGGGCATTGGTCGCAAGCTGGCGTATACTTTCACAAATGCATGATAAAGCCGGGCGCGAGGGGCCAGCTAATTTTGCGCATGCCCAATATACGCATCTTTCCGCCCTTCCGCCTGAGTTGCTAAGCGTTGCTAGCTTCATTCAGGAAGGGCGTATCTTCAAGGCAGAGCAATTGTGCCGCGCATTCCTGCAACGCAACGGTCATCATGTTGAGGCGATGCGCCTGCTTGCCGACATCGGCATGAAATTCAACGCCTATGACGAAGCGGAATTTTTGCTGGAGTCTTGCAAGGTATTGGAGCCCGATAATGTCAGCGCGCATTTCGATTATGTGAAAGTATTGCGCAAACGCCAGAAATTCGAACTGGCACTCAGCGAAGCGTCGGAACTGCGCGCAAAAGAACCGGGTAACCCCGAGTTTGAAATGCTGTACGCCAATGAAAATCTGGCCGTCGGCAATTTTGATGAAGCGATGCTGATTTATGAGGCTCTGCTTGGGTCTATGCCGAATAATCCAGGCATAAACCTGACCTACGGCCATGCGCTTAAGACCGTCGGGCGGCAGGATGACGCCATTTCTGCCTATCGCCGCGCCTATCAAGTTCGGCCAGACTGCGGTGATGCCTATTGGAGCTTGGCCAATCTCAAGACATATCGCTTTGACGATAGTGAGATTGCCCAAATGCGGGAACGACAAGCGTCGCCCATGACCGCGCTTGATGACCGGTATCACCTCTGTTTTGCCTTGGGTAAGGCGCTTGAGGATCGCGGCGAACATAGTGCTTCGTTCGAATATTATGAGCTTGGTAACCGTTTGAAGCGCGAGGAGCTGAAGTACGATCCCGCAAGACTTACGAACGAAATGCGGCTGCAGCGCGAATTGGTGACCACGGATCTGCTTGGGAAATTTTCCGGTGCAGGCTGCCCGGCGCGGGACCCGATTTTCATTGTCGGTTTGCCCCGCGCAGGTTCGACCTTGCTCGAGCAAATTCTTGCATCGCACAGTCAGGTCGAAGGGACGATGGAGCTCCCGAATATCTTTGCGTTGGCCTTCCGGCTTGACCGGCAACGCGTTGTGGGCGAGGCGCCCGAATATCCCGGCAACTTGGCGGATTTGACGCACGAAGACGTCACCCGCTTTGGCGAAGAATTTATCCGCGACACGCAAATTTACCGCAAGGGCGGCACACCCTTTTTCATTGATAAAATGCCGAACAATTTCCGCCACATCGGCCTCATCAACATGATTTTGCCGAATGCCAAGATTATCGATGCGCGGCGCGGGGCCATGGGATGCTGTTTCAGCGGGTTTAAACAGCTCTTCGCCGAAGGTCAGGAATTCACCTACGGGCTTGAGGAAGTTGGCCAATATTATACGGACTATGTGCAGTTAATGGACCATTGGGACAATGTGTTGCCCGGTAAGATATTGCGCGTCCGTTACGAGGAAGTCGTTGCCGATCTGGAAACGCAGGTCCGGCGTTTGCTCGACTATTGCGGCCTTCCTTTTGAAGAGGCATGTCTCAATTTCCACCAGACCGAGCGCGCGGTTCGCACCGCGAGTTCGGAGCAGGTGCGACAACCGATTTTCAAAAGCGGTGTTGATCAATGGGAGAATTTCAGCGAATTTCTCGATCCGCTGCGTAAAAAATTAGGGCCTGAACTGGCTGCAACCTGAGGAGGAATTTTATGACTGACAATGCGCCGACGGCTCCAATACGTGTCGATGAAGTCTCCTCGCTGGGGCAGCGTTGGTATGTCCTCATCATCATGATGCTGGTGTACACGATCAGCATCGCTGACCGTTATGTTCTGTCCACATTGCTTGGACCGATTAGCAAAGAATTGAACCTGACGGATACGGAGACCGCATGGCTTGGCCTTCCGCTGGCGCTTTTTTATGTCGTCATGGGTATCCCCTTGTCATGGTTGTGTGACCGGACCAATCGTCGCAACCTTCTGGCGGCGTCGGTTGCCGTCTGGTCATTCATGACAGCCATTACCGGTTATACGCGCGGGTATTTTGACTTGTTGTTGGCGCGTGTTGGCGTTGGCATTGGTGAGGCTGGGGGCACACCTGCGTGTAATTCCATCATCGCTGACTATTTCCCTGCTGACCGGCGCTCGATGGCCATGACCGTGTTTGCACTTGGCGCGCCCATTGGGGCGTGGCTTGGTTCGGACATTGCGGGCTATGTCTCTACATTATACGGGTGGCGCGCCGCTTTCTTAGTGCTGGGCGTACCCGGGATCATTTTGGCGTTGATCATCATGGTAACGATTAAGGAACCCAAACGCGGGCGCCTTGATCTCGTGCAGGAAGAAAAGGCGCCGACGGTCATGGAAACGCTAAAATTCCTCTGGTCACAAAAATCGGCGGTGCATGCGATGACCGGAAGCGGCCTGTCGGCTTTTTGGGGTTGGGGATTGATGTGGTTCACACCGTTATTCCTGCAGCGCACTTATGGAATGGATGAAGGCGAAGCCGGCGGCATGTTAGGCTGGATTTATCTTATCGGCGGTATTGGTGCGTCTTTGTTGACCGCATGGGTGGTGGCGCGCCCCACTTATACCGATCCCCGAAAAATCGCCCGTCTTTTGGCCGTGGTAACGGCATTGGCCACTGTCCCGTCATTCCTTGCATATTATACACGGGATCTGGGGCTGGCGCAGGTCATGTGGTGGTTGTTTATTCCGGCCATTTATTTCTACATCGGCCCGGCATTTGCATTGTGTCAGAATTTGGCTGCACCGAAAATGCGGTCCATGGCCGTGGCGATATCTTTGCTTGTTGCCAATGTGCTCAACCTGATTATCGCGCCGGCAATTGTTGGCGGCCTCAGCGACTTTTTTGACGCTGCAGGTGGCGGCAATGCTGATTCCCTGCGTCTTGCGCAGCTCATTCTCGCACCAACCGGCCTGTGGGCGGCATGGCATTATTGGCGCGCCGAAAAATACATAGTTGAAGATCAAAAGAGAGCCATTGGATATGTCTAATTCGCCGCTAAAGTCTTATATCAATGGCGCGTGGGTTTTGCCTGCGACGTCCACTGCAACGGTGGATGCCGTCAATCCTGCCACAGAAGAAGTCTGCGCCGTTGTTGCCGTTTGCGGCCGTGACGATGTCGAATTGGCCGTCACAGCCGCACGCGCTGCGTTTGACGGATATGCCGCGACCACGCTTGAGCATCGCATTGCGTTGGTGGAAAAGCTGATCAATATTTTCGAACGGCGCTATGGCGAAATGGTAACCGCCATTTCGACCGAGATGGGCGCGCCGTACGATCTGTCGCATGACGCGCAGGCCGAAAGCGGCCCCGGCCATTTACGCGCAACGGTTAAGGCCGTGCGCGAAATGGCGTGGGATTATGATGTTGGCACAGATGGCATCGTCACGCATGAGCCTATCGGCGTTTGCGTGCTGATCACGCCGTGGAACTGGCCGATCAACCAGATCGTGTGCAAGGTCGGTCCAGCATTGATTACGGGCTGCACTATGGTTTTGAAGCCAAGTGAAATGGCGCCGCTGTCGGCGCAGCTGTTCGCTGAAATGGTCGAGGAAGCCGGTTTCCCCAAAGGCGTGTTCAATATGATCCATGGCACAGGCGCTTCTGTGGGTGACGCGCTGACCAGCCACCCTGAAGTCGATATGATCTCGTTTACGGGCTCAACGCGTGCAGGCGTCCAGATCGCCAAGAATGCCGCAGATACCGTGAAGCGCGTTGCGCAGGAACTGGGTGGCAAGTCCGCCAATATCGTCTTTGCCGACAGTGATTTGGAGGCCGCGGTCACGCGCGGTGTGCTGCATTGCTTCGGAAATACTGGTCAGTCGTGCAACGCCCCGACCCGCATGCTTGTGGAACAATCGGTCTACGACGAAGCAGTGGCGATTGCAGCCCGCGTTGCGAAGGCCGCGAAGCTTGGCGACCCGATGGACAAGGGCCCGCATTATGGCCCCGTTGTCAGCAAGGCACATTATGACAAGATACAGGGCCTGATTCAGGTCGGCATCGATGAAGGTGCACAGCTTGTTGCCGGCGGCACAGGCCGGGCCGATGGCTTTGACCGCGGCTATTATGTGAAACCGACGGTTTTTGCCGGCGTTCACAACAAGATGCGCATTGCCCAAGAAGAAGTGTTTGGCCCAGTTCTCGTTTTGATTCCCTTTAAGGACGAAGCCGACGCCATCGCCATCGCCAATGACTCGCCATATGGGCTCTATGCCTATGTGCAGACCGGTGACTTGAACCGCGCACGCCGCGTTTCGCGCTTAATGCGGGCGGGCGGTGTGAGCATCAATGGCACAAGCCAGGATTATATGGCGCCATTTGGCGGGTATAAGCAGTCGGGCAATGGCCGCGAATATGGCGAATTTGGTGTGCGCGATTTCCTTGAGATCAAATCGATCAGCGGGTTCCGCGTTCCATGAAACTAACCGATATCGAAACCTTCGTCGTTGGTAATCCGCCACCGCATTTTGGTGGCCGCTATTTCGTGTTCGTCAAACTGACAACCGACAGTGGGGTATCGGGTATCGGCGAGGCATATTGCGTCCCGTTCGAACCGCATCTGGTTGCCAAAATGATAGAGGATGTGTTCGCGCGCTACGTCGCCGGCAATGATCCACACGATATCGAAAATATGTGGCGCCGCGTCTATTCCAGCGGCTTTACCCAGCACCCCGACCTCACGCTCATGGGCGTTTTGTCCGCGCTCGAAATGGCCTGTTGGGACATCATTGGCAAGGAAGCCAACAAGCCGGTGTATAAGCTGCTCGGCGGTCAGGTGCACGAACGGTTGCGCGCCTACACCTATATCTACCCGCGGCCCGGCGACACAAAGGATGTTTATCACGACCCCGATCTGGCGGCAGAACGGTCGGCAGAATATTTGAGCCAAGGTTTTACCGCGCTGAAGTTTGATCCTGCCGGACCATATTCGGCGTTTGACGGACGTCAGCTGTCGTTGGAGGCGCTTGACCTGTGCGAGCGGTTTGCAAAGTCCCTGCGCGAAGCGGTTGGCATGAAAGCGGACCTATTGTTCGGGACACATGGTCAAATGACTGCTGCAGGCGCGATCCGGCTTGCCAAACGCCTTGAGCCATATGATCCGCTCTGGTTGGAAGAACCCGTACCACCCGATGCGCCTGAGGAGATGGCCAAGGTTGCACGGGCAACGTCGATACCCGTTGCCACCGGTGAGCGGCTGACAACCAAATATGATTTCGCACGGCTGCTGCGTGCAGGTGCGGCTGCAATATTGCAAATGAACCTTGGCCGGGTTGGCGGCATATTGGAAGCCAAGAAGATTGCCGCAATGGCCGAAGTCGATCATGTGCAGATCGCGCCGCATCTCTATTGCGGCCCCGTGGTTGGCGCAGCGAATATACAGATTGCGACTTGCTCGCCAAACTTCCTCATACTGGAAAGCATTGAGACGTGGGGCGGTTTCCATACGGAAATTTTGAAATCGCCCATCCGGTTTGAAGAGGGGCATGTCATTCCATCGACCGAGCCGGGGTTGGGTGTCGAATTGAACGAAGATGTTGCGCGTGCCAATCCATATACCGGCAATATGCTTCATCTCGAAATGACGCAGCACCCCGTTCAGTGACCGAGGAATTCGACTATATCATCGTCGGCGCAGGCACGGCGGGCTGTGTGCTGGCCAACCGGTTGACCGAAGGTGGCAAGTATAGCGTCTTATTGTTGGAGGCCGGGGGAAGCGATCTTTCGATCTGGATCCAAATGCCCATTGGCTATGGACGCACCTTTTTCGATAAGCGGATTAACTGGATGTACGATACCGCGCCCGTTGAGGCGCTGGGCGGTCGGCAGAGCTATTGGCCGCGCGGTAAGGTCGTTGGTGGATCAGGGTCAATCAACGCAATGGTCTATGTGCGCGGCCAACCGCGCGATTTCGAAGATTGGAAAGCCTTGGGCAATGCAGGCTGGGGTTGGGACGATGTCCTGCCCTACTTCAAAAAGTCAGAGGATTTTGACTGGCACAGCGCGCACCATGGCCAAGGTGGGCCGCAACATGTCACCGACATCTCACCCTTTGCCCATCCCATTTGCCGCAGCTTTATTGAAGCCGCGCAGACATTAGGCTTTGCTGCGAGTAACGACCTCAACGGCGGCAAGCCTGAAGGGGTCGGCTATTATCAAATCAACACACGCGGTGGTTGGCGCGCGTCCACCGCGAACGCATTTCTGCATCCGGCGCGCAAGCGCAAGACGCTGAAACTCAAAACCATGGCGCAGGTCACACGCATTTTGTTTGAGGGACGGCGCGCGGTCGGCGTTGCGTACACATGCAAAGGCGCGCAATTAGAGGCGAAGGCCCGACGCGAAGTGATCCTGTCCGGCGGCGCGATTAACTCACCGCAATTGCTGATGCTGTCGGGTATCGGCGATGCAAGCCATCTGAAAAATGTCGGTATCGAACCGATTGTCGATGCAAAGGCCGTAGGCCGTAATTTGCAGGACCATATTGCAGTGTCCTATTTCTATAAGGTCCGCACGGCGACGCTGAATGATGTGCTGCATCCGGTCTTGGGCAAAATCCGCGCTGGATTGCGCTATATGGCCGACCGGGCGGGACCGCTGTCGTTGAGCGTCAATCAAAGCGGGGGTTTTGTGCGCAGCGATGCAACGAAAAAGCACCCGAATTTGCAGCTATATTTCAGTCCGGTCAGCTACACCAAAACACCATTGTCGGAACGAAAGCTGCTCAACCCGGATCCATTTTCGGCGTTTCTGCTATCGCATAACCCCTGTCGTCCGACCAGTCGGGGGCATATTGAGCTCGCTTGCGCCGACCCTGCCAAATATCCGGTCATCCACCCGAATTATCTCGCAACGCAAGCCGATATTGACGATGTGCTGGCCGGCAACCGATTGCTGAAGCAAATTGCGCGGACGAAGCCGTTGGCGGATATCATCACCGAAGAGCTCATTCCCGGCGCGCATGTCGATGGCGATGAAGCCCTGCTCGCGGATTTTCGGGCACGCGCCGATACCGTCTATCATCCCACAAGCACCTGCATGATGGGCCCGGATGCAGCAACCTCCGTGGTCGATGTCCGCTTACGTGTGCATGGTGTGGACGGCTTGCGTGTTATCGACGCGTCGGTGTTTCCGACAATCACATCCGGCAACACCAACGCCCCGACGGTGATGGTCGCTGAAAAGGGTGCGGCCATGATCTTGGAAGATGCAAAAAGCATGCGTTAATTTTATTTACCAGTCCTTTTCGGCTGTGCTACCTCATCATGCGAGCGCGAATCCGGGGAGGGAGTGGCGATGCATCCGAAGATCGATCTGAAGCAATTACCGCCGTTAAAGGCGCTTAAGGGTTTTGAGGCGGCAACCCGTCACCAAAGCATCCGCGACGCAGCGGACGAGCTTTGCCTCACCCATCCTGCGGTCAGCCATCAGGTCCAGCTGATCGAAGATGCGCTTGGCGTGACGTTGTTCGTCCAGGAAGGGCGGCATATCGTGTCGACGGAAGAAGGTAAGGTTCTCTATCCTTATGTCCGCGCTGCGTTTGAATCGTTGCTGGAGGGGGTTGAAGAAGTCCACCGCCATGCGCTGGACAAGCCACTTCGCGTGCAGACCTATGTCACGGCGTCGATACGTTGGCTCGCAAAGCGTGTTCCGCAGTTTCTGGCCGATCACCCTGAAGTAAAGCTGACGCTCAACACATGTGCTGTTGAATGGGAATTTGACGATGTCCACGCGGATGTCGGGCTCGTTTATTGCGCATCAGAACCCGACGCGACCAAATTTCATTGGGTTCCGCTGTATGAATATGCGCTGTTTCCCGTCTGTAGCCCGGCTGTTGCAGAGGCGATGGGGCCAAATCCCAGCCCGCAGACATTGATGACCAAGCCGCTTGTTGCCATCTATACCGAAGTGCAAAATTGGGAGACGTGGTTTGCTTCGGCCGGTTCGGCGTTTGAACCCTCCGTGCCCTATCTCATGGTCGACACCTTGGCCGTTGCGCTTGAAATGGCGCTGAACGGTGAGGGCATTGCGCTGGTCAATGGCCCGTTTGTCGATCAGGATCTGGCCGCCGGTCGGCTTGTGCAGCCCATTGGCCATAAAGCCGTTTGCCCCGGCGCATGGGGCCTGATCTGCCGGAAAGATATGAAAGAGAATCTGCGTATTCGGACATTCATGGATTGGGTGGCCAAGAATGTCGAAGACAGCCGTTTAGGCGTCGCAGGTTAACGCTTTGGCCCGGCCTCATAGCCCGGCTCTTCGGGTTCATCGTCGACCATATCGGCCGGAAATCCAGTGCCCAAAACCTTAATGCCCAACGGCTCTTCATAACGACGGATGATGTTGGGTGAAAATTCGCGAGGGCCGTAAGCTTCTTCGCCTTCCTTGAAGATCTTCACGATAAGCGGCGAAAGTTCAACAGGGACATGTGCCGCTTGGGCAATTTTGTCGAACAGGCCCACGTCCTTGCTGACGAGGTCCATCGTGAAATTGATGTCGCGGCTGCCGTTGAGGATGACCTGGCTTTCGGTTTCGTGGACGAAGCTGTTACCCGACGAAATCCGGATCGCTTCATATGTGGTGTTCATATCAAGCCCGATGGCTTTGCATGTGGTCAACGCCTCGGCCAGTGCAACGAGATGTACGG
>ENA-ORFA01000912-ORFA01000912.1-marine-metagenome-genome-assembly--contig:-NODE-912-length-12060-cov-3.289410_pt1 | contig 12060 bp, 9 predicted proteins | sample MGYA00248621_ERZ508587 | MGnify/ENA primary metagenome ERZ508587 (study PRJEB26250, sample SAMN06266239) | marine metagenome | isolation source: Columbia River Estuary | place: USA:Columbia River Estuary... | reverse complement strand
AAGCCCAATACTGTGTTGGTCATTCGCTACGAAGGTCCAAAGGGTGGACCAGGAATGCGCGAGATGTTGGCGATCACCGGAGCGATGAAGGGTGCTGGTCGTGGTTACGACTGTGCACTGATTACTGACGGTCGATTCAGCGGTGGAACATGGGGATTCTGTATTGGTCACGTGGCGCCAGAAGCTGTTGATGGTGGTCCGATCGCGTTCGTGCGTGACGGTGACAGGATCAAGATTGATGTGGCGAATTTTGGTCTCGATCTGTTGGTCGATGAAGCCGAATTGGCCAAGCGCCGTGAAGGTTGGAAGCCGAACCCGCCGCGTTACACGAGTGGCGTGTTGGGTAAGTACGCCAAGTTGGCGCAAGGTGCCGAAAAGGGCGCCATCACCAACCTGATCTAATTCCGCCACTTTGGAAGATGGCTGCCGCTACGCGGCAATAACTTTCCAAAGTGGTGAGTTATTACCGCCTGGGTCAGCGGGAAATGAGGCGTTTGCGGGCGAGTGCACGCCAGCCATTGAGGAACGCGCACAGGAATACCGTCGCGACAATGATGAATGCCGTCGCGGTCCCTTCGTCAAAAACGAAACGGCGCAGAACCATTCCGAGCATGATTGTGGTGATCCAAATGATCACTCCGGTTCGAAGTTCCAGTGGCTTCTTCCAAGCTTGTGTCGCCAACCAGCCGACGACGGCAGCGATGACGAAGGGTGCAGCGACTCGAAAGATTCCTGAAGCTGCTTCGCCTTCATCATGGTTCTTGCGACCGATGGCTACGAAGATCACAATGCAGAGCACATCAGCAACTGCAGACCACAAAACTACTTTTGACTTCATGACATCACCCTTTGTTGATTTTCTCGATAGTTACGACTGCGTTGTAATCGGGAATGCGACTCGCATCCTCGTTGATGCCAGCGTCGATGAGCACATTTCCCTCGGGCCAGTGCACCTGAATTGAGCGCGACGGCAAGGCCACGATTTTTACTCGTGCATTCATTGACCCGATGTCACTTCGCAAAAGCACGCGGTCACCTTCAACAACTTTCAACATGGCTGCATCCCGGGCATCGATATAGACGGCATCGCGAGTCGCACCTGTCAAGGGATCAATTTCGTTGAAGATCATTGAGTTGAATTGCTTTCCCCGTCGAGTCGACAAGAAAAACGATCCTTCGGGGATTGTCGGGGGAGAGACAGTGAGGTTGGTGAACCGCGCCCGACCATTGGGAAGTGGGAATTCGCCGCCTTCACACAAATGCCGACCGCCGTATTGAATCGCGTCATGAGTCTTTGACAGGTTTTCAATTCCGGCATACATAGGAACGACGTGTGCAATCTCTGTTCTCAATGCCTTGTTGTCGGGCCATGAGAAATGTGGTTCAAGCGCGGGGTTCATGCGCACCGCGATGTCTGAGAAGATGCGCCATTCACTACGTGCTTCGCCAGGAGCGGAAACAATTTCGGGACTAAACGCAATTTGGCGTTCGGTCGTGGTGCTGGTGCCACCTCCCTCTTGTTCGTACCGAGTTGCGGCTGGTAACAAAATGACATCATCGCCGTCAATGAACATTTGCGACGTCAGAACGATGTCTTGGTGAATGCGTAAAGGCACTCGAGATAAAGCTGTTTCAACTCGTTTTGGATCAGGCATGACATCCAAGAAATTCGAGCCATCCAAATAGAGCACATCAAGTTCGTCGCGTTCGGCAGCCAAAACCATTTCTGGTGCGGTGATTCCGGGTGTCGACGGAACTGCAAATCCCCAGAGGGCCGAGAGTTCGAGCGCTGATTCTTCGGAGACAGTGACTCCTCCTGGAAAGGCGGTTGCGTATGCGCCCATTTCTGCGCCACCTTGAACACCGGAGTGTCCGCGAATGGGCATGAGGCCTGCTCCATTGCGTCCAACATTCCCGCGGGCGAGAGCGACGTTCACGATTGCTTGCACACCCTCGACGCCGTAGCGATGTTGAGTAATGCCCATGCTCCAAATCAGAACAGCACTTCGTGACGTCGCGTAAAGATCAGCGAGTGCTGTCAATGTTGAATGATCAACGCCAGCATCAATCAACAATTCATCAATATCGAGTGTTGATAAATGTTGCACAAGATCGTCCCAACCCGAAGTGTGTTGGTCGATGAATAATTGATCAGTGGCATGACGCTCAAGCAAAACTTTGAGCAACGCATTAGCCAGCGCGACGTCGCCTTCTGGGCGAACAGGTACGTGCAAGTCGCACAACTTGGTTCCGAACAAAAATGACTCAGCCTTTGACGGAACCCAATATCTCTCGAGTCCAGGTTCGAGATACGGATTAATGACAACGACCTTGGCGCCATTCTTTTTCGCTTCATACAAGTACTTCGTAAACACTGGCTGATTGTTGGCAACATTGGCGCCCCATAAGACAATCAAGTCGGTTTCAAGTACATCTTGCAAACTGCATGTACTCGCCGCGACTCCGATCGTTGACTTCAAGCCGATTGTTGATGGCGCGTGACATGTGCGGGCCGCCGAATCAATGTTGGCGACGCCCATAGCCCGAGCGGCTTTTCCTGCGACGTAGTACGACTCGTTGGTCAGTCCGCGACTTGTGAGATAAATCGCCGTTCGATCTCCGCCCGCAGCGCGAATACCGAGACCGACGGCATCAAGAGCCTCATCCCACGAGATGCGTGCAAATCCTTTGTCGCCGCGACGCCGACGCATCGGATAAGCGAGTCGACCCATTTCGCGTAGTTCGGTACCAGTTCGATTGCGAAGCCACGAAATGTCACTTAAGACTGAGTGATCAAATGCCGGTGCACAGTTGACTTCAAGAAGTTTCAAACGCGTCGTGCACAGATGGATTCCATCAAGAGTCCAATCATGAAATCCCGCTACGCCGAGAGCGCAACCATCGCAGACGCCTTCGCTGAGTATCTTCCACGCCCGCTTTGGAGTGCGACGCACATTGACTGCGACGCGCGTCATCTCTGCGAGATGATTGGGTTTGGTGTGGCCGATGCCGTTTGGCGACAGGCTCACCCAAGATTTTGGATTCCAGAGGCGACGCGCCACTGGTGGATCAAATTTCTTCGTAGTACTCGCGGCCGAGATGGGTGATGACGTCTTCGCCCATCATCCAACGCAACGTGTTCTTCAACTTGGTGAGCTGAATGAACAAGTCATGCTCGGGGTAGAGGCCAGGTGCAACCTGCGGGCTCTTGTAATAGAAGCTCAACCACTCTTGAATGCCGCCCATGCCAGCGCGCTGTGCAAGGTCGCTCAACAAGATGAGGTCGAGTGCAAGTGGTGCCGCCAAGATGGAGTCACGGCACAAGAAGTTGACCTTGATCTGCATGGGGTAACCCAACCAGCCAGTGATGTCGATGTTGTCCCAACCCTCTTTGGCGTCGCCACGGGGTGGGTAGTAGTTGATCGAAACTTTGTGGAAGACATTGCCGTACAACTCGGGGTACTTAGACGGCTGAAGAATGTCTTCAAGTACACCAAGCTTTGATTCTTCTTTGGTCTTGAAGTTTTCGGGTGCATCAAGCACTTCGCCGTCACGGTTGCCGAGAATGTTGGTGCTGTACCAGCCGGACAAGCCGAGCATGCGGGCTTTGAGCATTGGTGCCAAAACGGTCTTCATGAGGGTCTGGCCGGTCTTGAAGTCTTTGCCAGAAATCGGAATGTTCTTTTCGGTCGCGAACTGACGTAATGCCGGAGCATCGACAGCCAAGTTAGGTGCGCCGTTGTTGAATGCAACGCCTTCGAGCAATGCGGCATACGCATACAACTGACATGGCGAAACCATTTCGTCGTTTGCGTCAATGGCTTTCTCGAAAGATTCGATATCGATGTGAGCTTTGCCTGGCTCGATATAGATTTCGGTACTTGCACACCAGATCATGACGACGCGATCAACTTGCTTCTCTTCTTTGAAGCGATTGATGTCTTCGCGAATGGCATTGAGCATGCCGCGCTTGCTGCTGATCGGCTTGATGTGTTCGCCGTCGAGGTTGCGAGCATATTTGCGTTCGAACGCGGCTTGCATCGGGCGGATATCGCGCAATACATCACTGATTGCCTCGATGTGCTTGCCGCTTTCAAGTACACCAGCGCGGCTCGCTGCAACGTAAGCGTCGTCGGGGTACACGTCCCATGCGCCCCACACGATGTCGTCAAGGGTTGCTAGTGGAACGAAATCTTTGATGAGTGGTGAGCGGTCTTCGGTGCGCTTGCCGAGGCGGATGGTGCCCATCTGTGTGAGCGAGCCAATAGGTGATCCGAGGCCACGCTTGGTGAGTTCGACGCCGGCAATAAGTGTTGAAGCCACTGCGCCCAAGCCAACCGTGAGGACGCCGAGGCGACCGGTAGCCGGAGCAACAATGGGGGACTGAGGAGTAGACATTCCATCAGGCTAGGCGGTCATGACGTGACCTAGCATGACTTCTATGAATGATCTCCTGAACTCGGGCGCTGGCGACCGCACACCCGGTGGGGCAATTTTGATGGACGGCAATCGTTTGCGTGACGAAATCGTGGCTCGTTTGGCGACCACAATCGCTGCCGCGGGGTCGCCTCCTGTTTGTTTGGCGACGGTTTTGGTGGGCGATGATGCCCCAAGCCAGCGGTACGTACGTAATAAGCATGTGCAGGCCGGTAAAGCCGGCATGGTGAGCCGTAACGAGATTTTGCCGGCTGACGCGGGGCAGGCTCAGGTTGAAGATGTTGTTGGTCGTTTGGCGAATGATCCCAGCGTGCACGGCATTTTGGTGCAGAGTCCGCTTCCTGCTGGTTATGACGAAGAAAAGGTTTTGTCACTGATTCCGGCCGACAAAGATGTTGACGGATTGACGTCGCAGTCAATGGGTCGACTGGTTCGTGGGCTGCCGGGCCTCGTGGGGTGTACGCCACTCGGCGTGATTCGTCTCTTAGAGCGATACGGCGTCGCAACTAGTGGCAAACGGGCGGTCGTGATTGGCCGTTCAACTTTGGTGGGTTTGCCGCTGTCGTTGTTGTTGGCGCGTAAGGGAATTGACGCAACAGTGACGATTGCGCACAGTCGCACTGCCGATCTGATCGACGTGTGCCGAAATGCTGACATCGTGATTGGGGCAGTGGGACAGGCGCATCTGATTACTGCGGCTCACATTAAGCCAGGTGCTGCAGTCATTGATGTAGGTATTTCACGTACCGAAGCCGGAATCGTTGGCGATGTTGACTATGACGCAGTGCAAGCCGTGGCTGGGGCAATTACACCGATGCCGGGCGGGACGGGACCGATGACGATCGCGTGCCTGCTTGAGAACACTCTGTCGGCTGCTCGGCTGCAGGGGGCGTTCCCCGTCTGATGTGAATGGGGCGTTCCCTCTATAAATCGAGAAATTGGTGTCAAAGGTTGTCGTTATTGGGCCCGAGATGGCACACTTGAAAGTAATGAACGCCAATTTGACTCCTAAGACCTCGGTCCTAGCTGCCTCGTTCGCGCTCGTAGTAGTAATCATCTGACGCATTCGATCACTCGAATGCGTCGTACGGCCTCCCAGATGGGGGGCCATTTCGTTTTCGGGACTCGAACCTACAAGACATAGGAACCGACATGACAGAACAGATCACTGGTGCTCAGGCGCTGATTCGGGCTCTCGAGCTTGAAAACGTTGACACCATCTTTGGTTTGCCGGGTGGATGCATTCTTCCGGCTTACGATCCGCTGCTCGACAGCCATATTCGGCACATCCTTGTGCGCCATGAACAAGGTGCTGGGCATATGGCCGAGGGCTATGCCCACGTAACTGGTCGTCCCGGCGTTGCTTTGGTGACGTCTGGTCCCGCCGCAACCAACATGGTGACCCCACTATGTGATGCCTATATGGACTCGATTCCGATGATCTGTATCACGGGCCAAGTTCCCACATCTGCCATTGGTACCGACGCGTTCCAAGAATGCGACACCGTTGGTATTACACGCAGCGTCACCAAGCACAACGAACTAGTGATGTCAGCCGATGAAATTCCTTTGATCGTTCGTCAGGCTTTCCATATCGCTACGACTGGTCGCCCTGGTCCGGTTTTGATCGACGTCCCAAAGGACTGTCTGCAAAACATGATGACGTGGCATTGGCCGACCGACGAAGAAGTTCTTGAAAGTCTTCCCGGTTACAAGCCGAACACCAAGGGTCACTCGCGCATGATCAAAGAAGCAGCGCGCTTGATTCTTGATTCGAAGCAACCAGTTCTTTATGTCGGTGGCGGTGTGTTGAAGGCACGTGCTGCTGACGCATTGCGCGAGCTGGCAGAACTCATCAACACGCCAGTCGTTACCACGTTGATGGCTCGCGGTGCATTCCCCGACAGCCACCCGTTGTGTCTTGGCATGCCAGGTATGCACGGCAACGCAACTGCAATCACTGCAATGCAAAAGAGCGATCTGTTGATCAACCTTGGTGCACGTTTCGACGACCGCATCACTGGCAAGGTCAGCACGTTTGCTCCTGATGCCAAGATCATCCACGTCGACATCGACCCGGCCGAACAAGGCAAGGTTCGTCGTCCCGATGTTCCGATCGTGGGCGACTGTCGCCTAGTGATCGAAGAACTCGTGAAGACCATCAAAGAGATGTTGGCGAATGGCGAAGTCCAAGCCGACATTTCAGCATGGAAGAGTCGCGTCAGTGGATGGCAAGAACAGTTCCCGATGTACTACTCGCCGAACGAACCAGGCGAAGCTTTGAAACCGCAGTTTTGCTTGGAAAAACTGCATGAATTGGCTCCTGCCGGAACCATCTTGTGTTCTGGCGTTGGTCAGCACCAGATGTTTTCGTCGCAGTTCTGGAAGTTTGAAGAGCCGTACACCTGGGTCAACTCTGGTGGGCTCGGAACAATGGGCTTCTCAATTCCGGCAGCTATTGGCGCCAAGGTCGCACGACCCGATCGCACAGTGTGGGCTGTTGACGGTGACGGCTGTTTCCAAATGACTGCACAAGAACTCGTGACTGCAAGCGTCGAACGAATTCCGATCAAGGTCGCAGTTCTCAATAACTCGTATCTCGGCATGGTTCGTCAATGGCAAGAAATGTTTTATGACGAGCGTTATAGCGAGGTGTACTTGTCGCCAGAACTTCCCGACTTCGTGAAGTGGGCAGAAGCAATGGGTTGTGTCGGTATTCGTGTCGAGAGCCCCGAAGAAGTTGAACCAGCAATCGCGTTGGCTAACAGCATCAATGATCGTTCAGTCGTGATTGAGTTCCGCGTTGACGCCGGAGAAAAGGTTTTCCCGATGGTCCCTGCAGGCTTCGGCAACGACGATGTTCTCTTGCACCCGAATCAAAATGATCGAAGGGAGTTCTTGCGATGAGCATGACACCGAACACCACATCAATGCCCTCGCATCACATCTTGTCGGTGCTTGTACAAAACCGCGCCGGAGTCTTGGCTCGTGTTTCAAGCCTGTTCGCTCGACGCGGCTACAACATCTTCAGCTTGGCCGTCGCCCCGACCGAAGATCCCGATTTTTCACGGATCACAATCGTGGTTGACGTTGAGTCCTCCCCGCTCGAGCAGATTGTGAAGCAGCTGTTCAAGCTCATTGACGTCGTCAAAATCAGCGAACTCGACCCCCGCCGCTCGGTTGAGCGCGAACTCATGATGGCCACCGTTCGGGTGGCCTCAGAGGACCGTGGGCAGGTCGTTGAACTGGCAAATATCTTCGAAGGCAAAATTTTGGCCGTAGGAACTGAGGCCATAACGGTGTCTTTGGAGGGAAGTCCCGACAAACTTGATGACTTCGAGGAACTTCTTCGTGGTTACGGGATTGTTGAACTTCAACGGACCGGCCGTGTGGCGCTTCCGAAACTCGACAAAGAGGCGCGAACGCGTCCTCACAAAAATGGAAAGGCAAGTTGACCAATGGCAGCAAAGTTGTATTACGACGGTGACTGTGACGTTTCGATTATCAAGAACCGCAAGGTTGCGATCATCGGTTACGGATCACAGGGACACGCTCACGCTCTGAACTTAAAAGAGAGTGGAGTGCCCGTAGTGGTCGGTCTGCGCGAGGGTTCCTCGTCAGCAGCCAAGGCCGAGGCCGCTGGTCTCACGGTGAAGAGCATCTCTGAAGCAGCCAAGTGGGCTGACGTCATCATGCTCACGATGCCCGATACCGAGCAGAAGGCCACGTACGACGCTGATATCAAGCGTTATATGAAGGCTGGCAAGGCGTTGGCATTCGCTCACGGATTCAACATTCGTTTCAAGCGCATTCGTCCGCCAAAGGGCGTCGACATCATCATGATCGCCCCGAAGGGTCCTGGTCACTTGGTGCGTCGTACGTACACCGAAGGCGGCGGAGTTCCGTGCTTGATCGCAGTTGAACAAGACGCAACTGGCAATGCCAAGAGCGTTGCGTTGTCATACGCATCAGCAATTGGTGGCGGCCGCGCCGGCATCATCGAAACCACATTCAGCGAAGAGACCGAAACCGACTTGTTCGGTGAGCAGGTCGTGTTGTGTGGCGGACTCACCTCATTGGTGCAGGCCGGATTCGAAACGCTCGTCGAAGCTGGTTACCAGCCCGAGATGGCGTACTTCGAGTGCTTGCACGAAGTGAAGCTCATTGTTGACCTCATGTACGAAGAGGGCATCGCTGGAATGCGTTACAGCATCAGTGACACCGCTGAGTACGGCGACGTGACCCGTGGACCACGCATCGTGACCCCGGCGACCAAGAAGATGATGCAGAAGATCCTCAAGGAAATTCAGTCCGGCAAATTTGCCAAGGAATGGATTGCCGAGAGCGAAAGCGGACGCAACAACTTCAATGCTCTTCGCAAGGCCGGAGCCGACCACCAGATCGAGTCAGTGGGTAAGAACCTGCGCTCGATGATGCCGTGGATCTCGGCTGGCAAGCAGAAGGTCAGCGAAGCCTCAGGCGGCTGAGCCGTTCTCGAGCCGTGAGGCTTCCATAGAAATGGCCTCAGGCGGCTGAGCCGTTCTCGAGCCAAAAATTTAGTAAAAATCTAAATCCGACTTGTTAGGTCGGGAATTGACCGTTAGCGTGCCCTCCTGAGTTACTAACCAGGAGGGCACGACTATGTCTGCAGCAGAGTGGGGTTTTGAAACCCGTCAAATTCACATCGGTGGAGAACCCGATCCGACGACTGGCGCTCGCGCCGTCCCGATCTACCAGACCACCAGTTACGAATTCCGTGACGCACAGCATGCGGCGAATCTTTTTGCCCTTGCCGAAGTGGGCAACATTTACACCCGCATTATGAACCCAACGCAATTGGCTGTTGAGTCACGCGTGAACTCGCTCGAAGGTGGCGTGACAACAGCAATTGGTTTGCCCGGAACATTGGTTGTGAGTTCGGGTCAGGCTGCCGAAACATTGGCGATTCTCACTTTGGCCGAAGCTGGCGATCACATCGTTGCTTCACCGTCGTTGTACGGCGGTACGTACAACTTGTTGCACTACACCCTTCCCAAGATGGGTATCGCAGTTTCGTTTGTTGATGATCCGCACGATCTTGCGCAGTGGAAGGCCGCTGTTCGTCCGAACACCAAGGCGTTCTACGGCGAAGTTTTGGCTAACCCGCGCAATGACGTGTTCGACATTGAAGGTGTCTCAAAGGTTGCTCACGAAGCTGGCGTTCCCTTGATCGTCGACAACACTGTCCCGACTGCTTACGGCATTCGACCGCTCGAGTGGGGTGCTGACATTGTTGTGCAGTCACTCACCAAGTTTGTTGGTGGACACGGAACTTCTGTTGCCGGTTCAATCACCGACGGTGGAAAGTTTGACTTCTCGGCTTCTGGTCGTTTCCCGAATTTCACTGAGCCCGACCCCAGCTACCACGGCTTGGCGTACTGGCCCGCACTTGGTGCTGGCTCGTACATCTTGAAGGCTCGCGTGCAGTTGCTGCGTGACCTCGGTATGGCTGTCTCGCCGTTCAATGCGTTCTTGTTGTTGCAGGGTCTCGAAACCTTGTCGCTGCGCATGGAGCGTCACTGGAGCAATGCTCACGCCGTTGCTGAGTTCCTTGACAAGCACCCGCAAGTTGAAAGTGTCAACTACGCCGGTTTGACGAGCAGCCCGTGGCATGACCGTGCCAAGAAGTACTTCGGTGGCCGTGGCTACGGTTCGGTTTTGGCGTTCAACATCAAGGGCGGACGTGAAGCTGGCGAAAAGTTTGTTGCTGGCCTGCAGTTGCACAGCCATGTTGCCAACATCGGTGACGTGCGCAGTTTGGTGATTCAGCCGTCGACAACGACACATAGTCAGTTGACCGCTGAGGAGCAGGTTGCTTCGGGTGTGAACCCTGGACTCGTGCGTTTGAGCGTGGGACTCGAGTCGATTAACGACATCCTGGCCGACCTTGCACTCGGTTTCGCCGCCGCCAAATAACTGGAACCAACTCGCCACTCTGTACTTTCCGTTCCAACAGTTGGAACCGAAAGTACAGAGTGGCTTATTTGGTTAGTCGGGGCGGTTGTCGTCGAGGAACTTCTGGAACTCGGCGGCGAGATCGTCGCCCGAAGGAATTAACTCTTCGGCTCGGCGATCAAACTCAAGTTCGAGCATCTGCACATACCGCAACGCCCGGTCGTCTTCAGAGACGGCATCGTCGTGAAGTGATCGCCAACGTTCCATATCTTCGAGTAATTCGCCGTGTCGCGTCGGGACTCCGAGGACATGTTCGAGTTGGCGCAACAACGCCGCTGAAGCCTGCGGATGTTCGGCATTTCCTAGATAGTGGGGGACGCCAACCCGTAACGAAATCGCCGGCAACTCTTCGCGTTCGAATTCGGTCTGCATCACGCCAACCACACCTGTGATTCCCTGATACGACGGACGCGAGAGTCCGAGTGTTCGTGCTAACTGAGGATCGACTGTGCTGCCAACGACAAACGGCGTACGCGTATGGGGCACGGTGTCTGCCGATGCTCCAACTGTCACGATGGCTTCACAACCAAGGCGCGTGTAAGCGGCAACGACGCAACGCACAAATGTATGCCAACGAATATGGGGCTCGACACCAGACATCACCACGATGTCACGATGGAACTCGGGGAACCTCAGCGCAATGATTTCGTTGGTCGGCCATTCGATGACTCGTTCATCGTCTTCGTCAATGCGAACCTCGGGTCGAATTTGAGTGAAGTCGTAAAACGGATCGCAATCGATAGACGCAACAACTTCGGCGGCATTGTGACGAACGAGATGTTCGAGCGCAGATGTTGCAACTCCGGCCGCATCAAACCAACCAGTGAGAGCCACCACCATGACCGGGCGGCGCAGCGGAGCTGACAAGCCTTCCCAGATCAAGACATCGGCGACTTCCATTCCTAGAGTCTCACCCGCGCAATGCCTCAACCACAACGTCGATGCAGGCTGTTAACGCCTGAACATCCTCGGGATCGATGGCCGGGAACATGCCAACTCGCAACTGGTTGCGACCAAGCTTGCGATAACTGTCGGTATCGACGACTCCATTGGCCCGTAATGCTGCACAAATATCGTTGGCGTCAACTCCTCCGTCGGCTGGCGACGCAATGTCGACAGTTCCAACAACCTGCGAGCGCTGCGCTGGGTTGCCTACAAACGGGGCGGCCCATTCGCGAGATTCGGCCCATGAATACAAAATGGAGGAGGATTTGGCCGAACGAGCATTGCAAGCGCTCAATCCGCCGATTTCGTTCATCCACTTGACTTGAGCATCAAGCATGACCACGGTGCCGAGCGCCGGGGTGTTGTATGTCTGGTTCGCTTTGCTGTTGTCGAGCGCAATCTTGAGATCGAGTGAAGCCGGGACCCAACGCTTCGAGGCTGAAATCTTTTCGATGCGCTCAATGGCTCGCGGCGAACAAGCAGCGAACCACAAGCCACCATCAGAGGCGAAACACTTTTGTGGAGCGAAGTAGTACACATCGACCTCAGCCGGATTCCAGAGCAGTCCACCGGCCGCCGAGGTGGCGTCAACGACGACCAATGCATCGTCGGCCCCAGTCGGTCGTACGAGTGGCATCATGACGCCCGTCGACGTCTCGTTGTGTGTGAAGGCATAGGTGTCGA
>ENA-ORFA01000911-ORFA01000911.1-marine-metagenome-genome-assembly--contig:-NODE-911-length-12070-cov-2.894355_pt1 | contig 12070 bp, 12 predicted proteins | sample MGYA00248621_ERZ508587 | MGnify/ENA primary metagenome ERZ508587 (study PRJEB26250, sample SAMN06266239) | marine metagenome | isolation source: Columbia River Estuary | place: USA:Columbia River Estuary... | reverse complement strand
TATCCATCTTCCCTATCTTCCTATTTAGATTCTATTACACCCCATTTCTCTCAATTATTCTTTTTTATTCATAATATAAAGATAATACTTATAATAAGTTATTGGTACACCTTCCACAAAGGTTTATACCAAAAATGCTTAGTTTGTATCTTAAATAAATGGGAATGGGAACTTTATTTCTTTATTTCCTTTAAACATTTCATTAAAAATCAAAAGATTATCTTTTTAATTTTTAAAGTTTGCTTGGTTTAGAAGTATTGATTGAAAAAATTGCAATGGGTAAACTTGAGAAGTTTTACAAAGATTCTACTCTATTGAATCAAGAGTTTGTAAAAGACGGTAGCAAAACTGTTGCCAAAATGTTGCAAGACACTGAAGCTGGTTTGACTATTAAACAATTTAGAAGAGTTCAACTCGGATAATAATTATAAAAAATTCAAAAAATCCTCCGAAATTCGGGGGATTTTTTTTGCAAATACACAACAAACATGAAATATAAAAGAATCCTCCTTAAACTGAGCGGTGAAGCACTCCTTGGCAACCAACAATATGGCATTGATCCTGCCGTTTTAGAGCAATATGCTAAAGAAGTTAAATCAATCGTAGACGCTGGTGTTGAAGTGGCTATAGTCATTGGTGGTGGAAATATTTTTAGAGGTATTCAAGCTGAAGAAGGTGGAATGGATCGTACGCATGGTGATTACATGGGGATGCTTGCCACGGTGATCAGCGGCCGTGAGCTGCAGACCACGCTAGAGTCCATGGGCGTGCAGACGCGTTTGCAATCCGCCATCGAGATGGACAAGGTCTGTGAACCATTCGTGCGCCGCCGAGCGGTCCGCCACCTGGAAAAGGGCCGTGTGGTCATCTTTGCTGCGGGAACCGGTAACCCCTACTTCACCACAGACACGGGGGCCACGCTGCGGGCGATTGAAATACAAGCGGACGTCATCCTGAAGGGGACGCGTGTGGATGGCATTTACACGTCCGATCCTGAAAAAGATGCGACTGCCACCAAGTATGAAACGATTTCCTTCAAAGAAGTCTTCGATAAAGGCTTGAATGTGATGGACCTGACGGCCTTCACGTTGAGCAATGAAAACAAATTACCCATCATCGTTTTTGACATGAATAAGCCCGGCAACCTCTTGAAATTGGTGCAAGGCGAAAGTGTTGGAACCCTGGTCACTCAATCTTAAGCGAGTAGCTCCCCGATTCCCATGGAAGAAGAAATTGAATTCCTCATTGACAGTATCAAGGAAGACATGGATAAGCCCTTGTCGCACTTGGATAAGGCCCTCCTCAAGCTTCGCGCTGGCCGGGCAAATCCTAGTATGCTCGATGGCATCGCGGTAGAATATTACGGATCCATGGTGAAGTTGACCCAAGTGGCCAACATCAACACCCCGGATGCCCGCACCTTGTTCGTTCAGCCCTTTGAGAAGACGATGATTTCCACCATCGAAAAGGCCATTTTGAACGGAAACTTGGGCTTTAACCCCCAAAACAATGGGGAGATGGTCATCATCAACATTCCGCCTTTAACAGAAGACCGTCGCCGCGAATTGGTGCGCATGGCCAAGGCCGAAGGGGAAGATGCCAAAGTAGGTATTCGAGCCATCCGCAAAACGGGGATGGACGAGGCCAAGCGCATGGAAAAAGATGGCCTGAGCGAAGATGGCCGCAAATCCTTGGAGGACGACATTCAAAAAATTGTGGATCAATACATTGCTTCCGTGGATGCCAAAGTGGCAACCAAAGAAGAAGAAATCATGAAGGTATAAGCCCCCCATGAAGAGCCTGCAGGAGGAAATTCAGCAACGCAAATGGCAGAACGACCAGCAGCTCGCCTTGGTGAATGTCCTTTTCACCTACCATTGGCTTAAGGACCGCATGTCCGAAGCCTTAAAGCCCTATAAAATCACGATGCAGCAGTACAATGTGCTGCGCATTCTCCGCGGTGCGCACCCGAAGGGGATGGCGGCTGCCCGCATACGTGAACGCTTATTGGACAAGACCAGCGATGTGTCACGCCTTTTGGACCGCCTTGAAAAGCTAAATTTCGTCGAGCGCCAAAACTCCCCGGAAGACAAGCGGGTCACCGAAATCTTTTTGACGCTTCGGGGCTTGGAAATTTTGGGCCAAATCCGTTCTGTGGACAAACTCCACAAAGAGCATCTCCCCAAAGTCCTATCTGACGAGGATGCCCAATTGCTTAGCGCCTTGCTGGATAAGATGCGGGGCTGAGGTCGCTTTGCTCCCGCTAGAGGGCTGGAGGGCTCGCGCTTCGCGCTGTAGCTAGAGGGTCCCGATTACTTGCAGGTGGCCGTATCGTGCCCCTCCTTCCAGAGATACCCGGTGTATGGTCCTTGGAATTGGTCAGAGGTCCAGGCCATGACGTTGCAATCGCAGGAGAATTCCACGTACTGCTTGGAAATGTTTCCAAAATTTAAATCGATCACGATGCTATCCCCGTCCATGTACCACGTGTGGGGATTTGGAATGGCGTCCGCAATGCTGCCGAAAGCCCCATTCGAAGAATAGATGGTATACACGAGACTATCGGCTGTAAATTCATACAGCGTAGTGGGCATAAGGACCCATCGGCCCGTCACCGTGCATTCCACGGGAGGGTCCTTTTTTTCGCAGGATGTGAACGGGATGGCCACCAAAAGGGCTAACCCTGAGAGGAGAAGGAGAGGGTACTTTTTCACTTTATCGGGAAGCTGTTAGGTTCTGACGATAAAAGTAGATCATATCCCTATTCCATTGTAGAGGATGTAATCTCTTTAATGTAACGACTTTACGTGCTTCAATAAGGCCATCGTAGAAGAGTCGTGTGCGCCTAGCTCACCGTCGCCTTCCAATTCGGGAAGGATGGCATTGGCCATTTCCTTGCCCAGTTCTACGCCCCACTGGTCGTAGGAGTACACGTTCCAAATCACGCCCTGGAAGAAGATTTTGTGCTCGTACAAGGCGATGAGGGCGCCCAAGGCATAAGGAGTCAGGGCGTCAAACAATAGTGTACTCGTCGGGCGGTTGCCTTCAAAAACTTTGTAGACCGTGGCGGCTTTTGGTCGGCCGATGGCGAGGGCTTCCGTTTGGGCCAAGAAGTTGCTGAGCAGCTTTGCATGGTGGGCATGCAGGGGGTGCTGTGGCTGAACGGAAGCGATGAAGTCAGCGGGAATGAGTTCCGTGCCTTGGTGGATGAGCTGGTAGAAGGCGTGCTGGCCGTTCGTGCCGGGCTCCCCCCATACCACAGGTCCCGTGGGGTAGGTGACGCGCTCGCCGTTTCGGTCCACGTACTTGCCGTTGCTCTCCATGTCGGCTTGCTGCAAGTAGGCCGCGAAGCGGTGGAGGTATTGGTCGTAGGGAAGGACTGCGTGGCTTGCGGCATCCATGAAGTTTCGGTACCAAATCCCCAGGGCCGCCATGAGCATAGGGATGTTTTGCCGGAACGGCGTTTGTGCCGTGTGCTGATCGATGGCATGGGCGCCGTCCAAAAATTGCTGGAATCCCTCGGCTCCAATGGCAATGCACAAAGGCATGCCGATGGCGCTCCACACGGAATAGCGACCGCCAACCCAATCCCAGAAGCCAAAGGTGTTTTTTTCAGAAATGCCGAAGGCTTTGACCTTTTCCAGGTTGGTGCTGAGGGCCACAAACTGCTTTTGCGTACAGGCGGCGTCACCCAATTGTTGGATGAGCCAGGTACGCGCAGCTTCCGCATTGGCCATGGTTTCCTGCGTGGTGAAGGTCTTGGAGGCGACGATGAAGAGGGTGCGCTCGGGGTCGACTTGGAGGAGGCATTCGTGAAGGTCCGAACCGTCCACATTCGCCACGAAGTGCATGCGGATGCCGCGATTGCTGAAGGGCTTCAGTGCTTCAACAGCCATGCGGGGCCCTAAGTCGGAACCGCCGATGCCGATGTTCACGACATGGGTAAATTTCTTGCCGGTGAAGGACTTTTTGCGGCCGTCGCGGATAGCTTCGGCAAAGGCAAACATGCGATCGCGTTCCCCTTTCGCCAAGGCACGGGCGTCCTCACCGTTGACGAGGAGGGCTTCGGTGCGGGGGTCGCGCAGGGCGCTATGCAGGACCGCGCGGTTTTCTGTTTGGTTGATGGCCTCCCCAGAGAGCTGGGCCTGGAGGGCTTCTGGGGCGCCACATTCATTAAAAAGCTGCTCCAAAAGGCCCAAGGTCGTCTCGCTCACGCGGTGCTTCGCGTAGTCAAAGAGCAGCAAATCCTCTACGCGAACATGCATGCGTTCAAAGCGGTCGGCTTCTGCGGAAAGGAGGTCGCGCAAGTGCCAATTTTTGGCTTCGACGGCATGGGCTTCTAAGGCTTTCCATGCAGCAGTAGTAGTAGGGTTGACCGAGGGGAAGGACATAGACTTAGGGATTTTCGGGCGCAGGGGCCTCAAACCAGGAGGCGTACATCACGTAGTTCGTGGCAATACGTTCGACTTCGCCCTTCGTGAGTTCGGGGCTAATGTCTTTGATTTTTTTGGCGGGAATACCCGCGAAGATGCTGCCGGCGGGAACGTGGGTGCCCGCAGTGAGCACGGCGCCGGCGGCGATGATGCTGTTTGATTCCACGACGCAACCGTCCATGACGATGGAGCCCATGCCGACCAGCACGTTGTCGTGCAGGGTGCATCCGTGCACAATGGCGTTGTGGCCAATGCTCACGTTGTGGCCGATGGTCGTGGGAAACTTCTGGTAGGTGCAGTGGATGACGGCGTTGTCTTGGACGTTGACGCGGTCACCCATTCGGATAAAGTGTACGTCGCCGCGCACGACGGCGTTAAACCAAACGGAACACTCTTCGCCCATCTGAACGTCTCCCACTACCGTGGCCGTAGGCGCTAAAAAGCAGCTGTCAGGAATGTTCGGAGTATGGCCTTGGACGGGGAGAATGGTCGGCATAGTCCCAGAAAGTTAGACCGGAACGACGTCATCCACCAAGGTAGGCAGCATGCGCTGCAGAATGTTCTTGATGCCTTGTTGAAGGGTCAGGGTAGAGCTCGGACATCCGGCACAGGCGCCTTGAAGCTGCACTTTGACCACTTTGTTTTCGTACGCGACAAAGGCGATGTTACCCCCGTCTTGGGCGACCGCAGGCTTCACAAACTCCTCCAAAATGTCGACGATGCGCAATTCGATGTCGCCCAAACCTTCCAGTGGATCCACGGCGGGCGCCTCTTCGGATTCGGCTGTTGGAGCTCCTTTTGGGGTGCCCGTGAGGACGGGTTTACCGGCTTGGATATAGTCCAGAATAAACTGGCGGATCTCCTGAGTCACCGTTTCCCATTCCACCACATTGTACTTCTGAATCGCAATAAAATTGCTCGACATAAAGACCTCTTTGACAAAGGGAAAGTGAAAGAGCTCGGTAGCCAAGGGAGAAATCGCCGCCTCTTCAATGTTGTGGAATTCCACATGATCGACATCGACCACCATTTTGTTGGCGACGAACTTCATGACTGCCGGATTGGGAGTCATTTCCGCATAAACACTGACGGGAACGCGTTGAATTTCCATAGGACAAAGGTACCGAATGCATTTGGCATTGGCCCGCGGTTCCGGCCTTATTTTTGCTCAACTTAGTAGGATTCTGACGCGCAGGACATGGTTTCTGTCTCAGACGCCCTCAAAACAGACATATATGCTCGATTTTCTCCTTTACTACCTGGTTCTCAACCTCTACAGTTCGTTGATCACCTGGAAATTTTTTACGGCAAACGGCAAACCTGCCTGGTCTGCCTGGGTCCCGATTTACCGTACCTATGTCTTGACGCAGCTCGCGGATCGCCCTCGTTGGTGGACCTTCTTGTGCTACATCCCGGTTGTGGACAATGTGATGTCCTTGATTTTGACCTACGAATTGCTGCATATGCATGGCTATCGGGAGAACAAGCACATCTTCCTGAGCATCGCCACGTTGGGCCTCTATGTGGGCTATTTAAACTATTCGGCCGAATTGAAGCCTGGTACGCGCGATGATGCGGAAATCCGCCGCCGTATGCCCGCCACGGTCAACCACATTTTGTTTGCCGTTGTGGCGGCTGGCGCGATCCGAATGACCACCTTCGAGGCCTACAACATCCCCACCGGGTCCATGGAAAAGACCCTCATGGTGGGCGACTACCTCTTTGTGAGCAAGATGCACTATGGCTTGCGTCTGCCCAACACGCCGCTCAGCATCCCGTTGATGCACAATTTGATTCCTTTCACGCAAGCCCCGAGCTACCTCGATTGGATTGAACTACCCTACACCCGCATCCCGGGCTGGACCCAACCCAAGAAGGGCGATGCGGTCGTCTTCAACTTCCCAACCGACCCCGATCGCCCCGTAGACAAAAAGGAAAACTACGTCAAGCAATGCGTCGGCACCCCTGGAGATACCCTGAAAATAGTCAACCGCCAGGTCTACACTAATGGCGAGGCTCAGTCCTTTGGCGAGCGCAGCAACCCGCAGTGGAGCTACTACGTTCGGACCAATGGCCAAGGCTTCAATCCGGCGGCCCTCAAGCGCAATTTTGACATCAACTACCTGGACAACCGCTTGATCAACAACCAAAATCTGTCGGACGTCATCCAAATCACGGAAACCGAATACTTCATCACCATCTCGCAAGACATGCTGGCGGCCTTCTCTGCGCAGCCGAACATTGACACCATCGTCGTGATGAATAGTCCTGGGGACAATGTCTTCCCAGAACCTACGCCTCCGGCCATCGTGTGGTACAACGAAAATGTCGTGGCCCCCGGAGTTATGTTCCCCAATCCCGACGGCCACCAGGACAGCATCGTCTTCCCATGGTCGCGTGACAACTACGGCCCCATTTGGATTCCTGCTAAGGGCCAATCCGTGGAGCTCAATTACCAAACCGCCCTGATTTACGGCCGCGCCATCCGCGAATACGAGGGCCATGACCTTGCGTTGCGCGACGGTGTCTACTACGTGGACGGCGAAGCGGCAAGTTCCTACACCTTTGGGTTGGATTACTACTGGATGATGGGCGACAACCGCCACAATTCTTGGGACAGCCGATACTGGGGCTTTGTGCCCGAGGACCACATCGTGGGCAAGCCCGTCTTCATCTTCTTCTCAAGGGATCAGTTAATTGAGGGCTTCCTTTCGTCCAAACGCTGGGAGCGCTTCTTCACCGTCGTTCACGGGGAAGGCCAGCCTACAAGCTATCTCTGGCCCTTCGTGGTCTTGGTGGCCCTCTACTACGGCTGGGACTACTACCGAAAGCGCAAGGCCGCCAAGTGATGCCCTTCCGCCATACGCTGACGCTGCTAGGCCTATTGGCCTGTGGCTTGGTCTATGGCCAGGCTGACCTTCCGGCCCACGTCGCCGTTCCGGTGGCGAGCCAGCCCCCTGAAAATCCGCCCATTCCCGTGCAGACCCGGCCGGTCGCCTTGGCCCCTGTGGTGGACACCGCGGCGATTTTGGCAGACAGCAAGGAGCGTTGGGACCAATTGAGCCAAAATCAACTCATTCGGCTCCTGTGGGTTGCTTGGAAGCACGAATGGCCCCGCGACAGCTTAGTGGCCGTGGTACACCGTCATCCTCAGGGCTACTCCCGGGATTCGCTCATCGTTTGGCTCGAGGAAGGTGGAAAAGCAGGGGAGGAGCGCAAGCGCATCGCCCAAATAAAAGCCCGCCGCTACCAAATAGCTACGGAGGCCTTCAACTACACGGGCGATGTCCGCCAGCTGGATTTGAGCCTGCTCTGGTACGGCGTGATGGCCAACGACGACGGCCATTGGAGTCTTGCCCAAGTGAAACCCAAAGTCCTTCTCAGCCAATTTCAGAGCCAACCTGGCGCTTTAGAATTTGACATCCAAACCAACCGAGACCAAGGCTTCCACTTTCTTTTTGGGAGCCCCGTCCCGCTCGATACCGTTCGGGCCTGGTTCCACGGAGCACTTTCATATGTGAACGACATGCCCACGCTCTTCCCGGGCACCGCCGAAATCTTTGACCGCACGAACGGATCCTGGATGTACGTGCTACTAGCGACTGGCGCGGTGACGGGTCCAGGTAAATGCGGTGGCCTGAAGGACTATGAATTGCAGGTTCGAAACCAAAAGTCAGATGCGGAAATCGCCCTAAACCAAAACATTGGCGCCCAATTGGTGGACAGTGTTTACCACTGCGTCCCCGAACTGTATTGGTCCGGCTATCTGATGGATGACGACATTCCTGATGCCCTCTTTGTCCAGGAAATTCCGGGTGGATTGCGCATGGTCCTTTTCCTTTCCGATCCGGCCCCAGAAGGTCAAATTTGGATTAAATCAGCCGAATGGTTCCTCTACAATGAACCAACGGAAGGCGAAGATGCCCCATCTTCGTAGGACAAACGTCTGAACCCACATGTCTCTCGCTCAAGAAAAAAACGCGGAAGCGCTCCAGTTGCTCGTGGCCGAAACCCGCCGCCGCCTCGGTGAAATCTATCTAGGAGGGGGCGAGAAGCGCCTCGCCAAACTCGCCGAACAAGGCAAGTGGTCTGCCCGTGAACGGGTGAATGCCTTGCTTGACCCCGGTGCACCAAGTCTCGAAATTGGGGCCTTTGCGGCGGACGGTATGTACGAAGAGCACGGCGGGGCCCCTGCCGCGGGCGTTGTGGTCGTTTTGGGCCGCATCCAAGGGCGCCTTTGTGTGGTGGTGGCGAACGATCCTACCGTGAAAGCGGGAGCGTGGTTCCCCATGACGGGAAAGAAGAATCTTCGGGCTCAAGAAATCGCCATGGAAAACAAGGTGCCTATCTTGTACTTGGTGGATTCGGCGGGGGTCTACCTACCCATGCAGGACGAAATCTTCCCCGACAAAGAGCACTTTGGACGCATCTTCCGCAACAATGCGGTCATGAGCAGCCTGGGCATTCCCCAGCTTGCAGCCGTCATGGGTTCCTGCGTCGCGGGCGGGGCCTACCTCCCCATCATGAGCGACGAAGCCATCATCGTGGAGGGCACGGGCAGCATCTTTTTGGCCGGCAGCTACCTCGTGAAGGCGGCCATCGGGGAGGATATTGACAATGAAACGTTAGGCGGAGCGGATACGCATACCGCCATCAGTGGGGTAGCAGATTACAAGGCCAAGAACGACGAAGAGGCGGTAAAACTCATGCGCGGATTGGTGGACAAGTTGGGAGAACGCCCGCAAGCGGGCTTTGATCGGGGGGAATCCCTGGCGCCTGCTTTTCCCGCGGAGGAGCTCTACAAGCGCATGCCCATAGACGCCAAACCCTATCCGATGCGCGACTTGTTGGCCTGTTTGGTGGATGAGGACTCCATCATTGAGTACAAAGCGGATTATGGCAAGACGCTGATCACCGCCTACGCCCGCATCGACGGCTGGGCTGTGGGCATCGTAGCCAACGAACGCCAAGTCATCAAGAATGCCAAAGGCGAAATGCAAATTGGTGGTGTCATTTACAGTGAAAGCGCTGACAAAGGAGCCCGATTCATCGCCAATTGCAACCAAAAGAAAATTCCCCTGGTATTCTTCCAGGATGTGACGGGTTTCATGGTCGGATCTCGGGCCGAACACGGCGGCATCATCAAGGACGGGGCAAAACTCGTCAATGCTGTCGCCAACTCGGTCGTGCCCAAATTCACCGTGATTGTTGGACACTCCTTTGGGGCAGGCAATTACGCCATGTGCGGGAAGGCCTACGATCCCCGTCTCATTGTTGCGTGGCCCACGGCCAAACTCGCAGTCATGGGCGGTGATCAAGCGGCCAAGGTTTTGGTCCAAATCGAAAAAGCCCGCGCCGGGGCCACGACCCCCGAAGCCGAACAGGAACTCCTCGAACGCATCAAGGAGCGTTACAACACGCAAATGAGCCCCTACTATGCGGCCTCTCGCCTTTGGGTGGATGCCATCATTGATCCGGCCGAAACCCGAACCTGGATTTCCCTAGGCATCGAAGCCGCCAACCAAGCTCCCATTGAGCGTCCGTACAATCCGGGGGTGCTGCAGACGTAATCGCGCGACGCGCGAATTGGCTAGAGATCACGTGCTTCGCACTGTAGCAAGAAAGCACGTGCGCTGAAGCCTTTTTGCTTAAACGCTTCATCTCTTTTACCCTTAAACTGTTTGGTGGACCTTCGCTGCGCGCTAGGACTTTCCGTTTTTTTTACCAAGCCCTCAAGCCCTACAACCGCGCATCCACCACCTCGCGGGGAAGTACACCTTTGACGTCGTAAATCACGGCGCCTTTTTGAGCTTTGAGATGGTGCATATCCAATGAGAGGAATTGGCTGTGTGCCACCGCCAAAACGATGGCGTCGTAACCAGCGGGGTCCAATGCGTCGACCAAGCTAAACCCGTACTCGTGCTCGACCTCCTGAGAGTTGGCCCAAGGATCGTAGGTATCGACTTGCAAGCCGTATTGGATGAGTTCGTGGCGGATGTCCACGACTTTGGTGTTTCGGATGTCGGGGCAATTCTCCTTGAAAGTGATGCCCAGAAGAAGGGTGCGACTTTCCTTGACGGCTTTGCCTTCAGCGATGAGGAGTTTCACCACTTTGCTCGCGATAAAGAGCCCCATGGAGTCGTTGACGCGGCGCCCACTGAGAATGACGGCGGGATGGTAGCCTAGGCTTTCCGCTTTGTGGGCAAGGTAGTAGGGGTCTACAGAAATGCAGTGCCCGCCTACGAGGCCTGGGCTGTACTTCAAGAAATTCCATTTCGTGCCCGCGGCTTCCAAGACGTCGCGGGTGTCGATGCCGACGCGGTCAAAAATGAGGGAGAGCTCGTTCACGAACGAGATGTTGACATCGCGTTGCGCGTTTTCGATGGCTTTGGAGGCTTCGGCCACCTTCATGTTCGGGGCCAAATGCGTTCCTGCCGTGATGATGCGGCGATATAGGCCGTCGACAAATTGGGCGGCGCCGGGGGTACTTCCGGAAGTCACTTTCTTAATGGTGGTCAAGGTGTTGACTTTATCCCCTGGATTGATGCGCTCTGGACTGTAGCCGCAATAGAAATCTTGGTTGAAGGTCAATCCACTCACCGCTTCCAGTACGGGTACGCAGTCCTCTTCGGTACAGCCCGGATAGGTGGTGGATTCATAGACCACCACATCGCCTTTTTTCAAATAGCCTCCAATCGTTTTGGAGGCGCTAAGCAAAGGGTTGAGATCAGGGGCGTTGGAGGCATTTATTGGGGTGGGTACGGTGACGATGTACACATTGGCCTGAGCCAAATCATCTGAGGTGCAGCTAAATCGAATGCCGTGGTCTAAGGCCGCTTGAATGGCGGCGGGTTCTGCTTCTTTGGTGGAATCTTCAGCGCGGTTCAGTTCATCGATGCGTGCACATTTGATATCAAAACCTAAAACCGGGTAATGCTTGGAAAACTCCAACGCAAGGGGCATGCCCACATAGCCCAAGCCAATGACGGCAATGTGAGGATCTGAAGGCAGTTCCGCGAGATTCATAAGAGTAAAGGTACGCACCGCCGTACCTTTATCCCATGAAAGCCCTTTGGACGCTCAACCCCTATTTCTGGCGCTACAAGTGGCTTTTGCTCAGTGGAGTCCTTTTTGTGCTTCTTTCCGCGGCGTTTTCGGTGTTTCCGGCTGTCTACATTCGAGAAGCCTTTGATGAGGTCGCCGTGGCGATTTCGGGCCAAGGCACCCCGGATGCCCAGCGAAGCCTCGATCTCAAGCAGGCTTTGATGCTCTATTCTGCCTTGATTTTGGGCTTAAGTGTCCTCAAAGGCCTCTTTACGTTTTTGATGCGCCAAACCCTGATCGTGATGTCGCGCCACATTGAGTTTGACCTCAAAAATGACATCTACACCCACTACCAAAAACTGGACATGGGCTTTTACCGTCGAAATAGCACGGGGGATTTGATGAACCGCATCAGCGAGGACGTTGGACGCACACGGATGTACATCGGACCGGCCCTCATGTACACGATCAATACGGCCTTCGCGACGGGAATCACCTTGTACTTCATGTTCTCGGTAGACGTTCGACTTAGCCTGCTGACCCTGGCTCCCATGCCCCTCTTGGTTTGGTGTATTTACCGTGTTTCAACCTTG
>ENA-ORFA01000908-ORFA01000908.1-marine-metagenome-genome-assembly--contig:-NODE-908-length-12087-cov-2.406245_pt1 | contig 12087 bp, 7 predicted proteins | sample MGYA00248621_ERZ508587 | MGnify/ENA primary metagenome ERZ508587 (study PRJEB26250, sample SAMN06266239) | marine metagenome | isolation source: Columbia River Estuary | place: USA:Columbia River Estuary... | reverse complement strand
CGGCGCAACGTCTCGGCGGCGGGCCGCCACTCATCATCGGCTCCGCCTCCGGCCGCGCCCGCGCCCCACGCCGCCGCGTCGGGTAGCACGTCGAGCAGCCGGTGTCCGCGCTCGACGAACTTCCGCAACTCGTCGCGCCAGCTCGCCGCCGACTTCAGCGAGGCGCGTTTGATCGCCTGGTGGAACGCCCCTAGCTCCTCCGGCTCGACCCGAGCGAAAACCTCCCCGAGCAATCGCTCGCGTTCCCGCTCGGCCGCGGGCTCGTCAAGGATCTCGCAGCCGCCGAGTCCGAGCTCGAATTCGAGCGTCTGCACCGCGCGCGCCATGAGCGAGTCGATGGTACCGAGCGCCAGCCGGTCGAGACACCCGACCACCGCGACCAGCGTCTCCCGCAACGCCGCCGCCGAAACGTCCGTGCCCGCCCCGGGTAGCAGACCCGCGACGCCAGCCGCCGCATCGCCCTCGAGCACGATGGCGCTCGTGAAGCTTTCGGCAATCTTGCGGGCGCGACGTGGATCGCGCTCGATGATCTTGACCTGGTTGTTGGCCTCAAGTTGCCGCGCGAGCGAAAAGCCGATGTGACCGCCGCCGGCGATCACGACACGCCGCACAGGCTTTTCTTCCTTGCGCATCTCCGCCATGAATTGCCGGATGTCATCCCGGCCGGCGAGGAAGAACACCTCGTCGCCATCTTCGATCACCGTATCGCCCTCGGTGGCGATGCTGCGCCCGTTGCGATAGATCGCTACCACGCGCGCTTCGGTATTCGGGATGTGCTCGCGCAGGCTGCGCAGCGCCTGGCCGACCAGCAGGCCGCCGCGGCGGGCAGACAAGCCGACGAGTCGAACGCGACCGCCCGCGAAGTCGAGCACCTGCAAGGCACCCGGATAACGAATGAGCCGCTCGATGTACTCGGTGACCAGTTGCTCCGGGCTGATGAACACATCGACCGACAGCGCCTCGGCGCTGAAGAGCTTCGGGTGGCGGGTGTACTCGGGCGATCGAATGCGAGCGATCTTGGTCGGCGTGCGATAGAGCGTATAAGCAACTTCGCAGGCCATCATGTTCACTTCGTCGGAGCTCGTCAGCGCGATGAGCATGTCGGCATCACGAGCACCGGCCGTTTCGAGTACCGTCGGGAAGGAAGCGTGACCCGCCACGGTTCGGATGTCGAGCCGATCCTGCAGATCGCGCAGCAACTCTTCGTTGGTGTCGACGACGGTAACTTCGTTGGCTTCCTCACGGGCCAGCTGGTATGCGGCCGTGCGCCCGACTTGTCCGGCGCCGAGGATCACGATCTTCATAAGGTCGGATAGGGTACTCCCAACCCGGCCCACCGAATAGGGGCGGCAGGGTATGCTTGCCTGCACCATGAATGCGAAAACCTCTGTATCACCGCCCGGTGCGGCGGGTCGCAGCGAATTCCGTCTCGGCTGGAAAGTGCTCGTCGCCTCGTTGCTGGGCGTGGCCTTCGGTGCCTCACCGCTGCCGTTCAACACCATCGGCTTCTTCATCGATCCGCTGCAGCAGGAATTCGGCTGGACACGCACCGAAATCAGTTTCGGCATCACCATCTACGGCGTACTGGGCGCTCTGCTGGCGCCGGCGTTTGGCTGGTTGGCGGATCGCTACGGCGTGCGCAAGGTGGCGCTCGGTTCGCTGACCATTTTCGGGCTGATATTCGCCTCGTTCTCGGTGATTCCGGGCGATCTCCTCTGGTTCTATGCGCTGTGGACGATGATCGGCCTGTTCGGTATCGGTTCGACGCCGATCACCTGGTCGCGCGCCATCAACCTGTGGTTCTTCCGGCAGCGCGGTTTGGCGCTCGGTCTGACGCTCGTCGGCACGAGCGTCTCGGCAATGTTGCTGCCGTTCATCACTACCCAGTTGATCGGTCAGGTCGGCTGGCGCGGCAGCTTCGCCTTTTTGGCATTGCTGCCGCTGGCGGTGGCGCTGCCCCTCGGCTTGTTGTGGTTCCGCGAGCCGCGCGATCACGAGCGGCCGCCGGAAGTGGCTGCCGTGGGTGCAGCGGAACTGCCGGGACGAACGGTGGGTGAGGCGATGCGCGAGAAGCGTTTCTGGATTCTTTGGATTTCCATCGCCCTCGTCTCGATCGCCTATGCCGGTGCGCTGGTGCATCTGCCCTCGATGCTCGCCGCCCGTGGGTTTGATCGAACGAGCGCCGCAGCCGTGATGAGCGTATTCGGCCTGTCGATTTTCGCCGGCCGCATCATCACCGGCTTGTTGCTGGATCGGTTCTGGGCACCGCTTGTCACCTTGCCGATCCTGTGTCTGCCGGCGCTATCTTGCTGGGTGCTGATGGGTGATGCGCCGTTGTCGTTGACCCTCGCCGTGGCGGCTGCATTTCTGATGGGATTTGCATCGGGCGCCGAGACGGATCTCATCGCCTATCTCGCGGGTCGCTATTTCGGTATGCGCAGCTACGGCCAGATCTACGGCGTGTTGTACATGGCTTTCGGCCTGTCCACGGCTATCTCCGCCTCGCTTTATGGTTGGGTGCGGGATACCACGGGGAGCTACGATCCGATGTTGCTCGCTGCGGCCGGGATGTTCGTGGCCGGTGCCGTGCTGCTGTTGTTCCTCGGCCCCTACCCCGTGTTCGTCGCGGCAGAGCGCAGCGAGGGCAGCTCTACCAGCTGACCCAGCCCTGCTGCCAGCTGAGCAGGATGAAGCCGCCGAGAGCGATTCGGTACCAGGCGAAGGCGGCGAACGAGTGGCGGCTGACAAAGCGCAGCAGGAAGCGGATTGCGAGCAGCGCAGCGACGAAAGCTACCGCACCGCTGATGAGCATCGATTGCAGCTCGCCGGCAGTCAGCGGTTCGCGCGCATCGAGCAGCTTGTAGCCGGTGGCCGCGAACATCACTGGAATAGCGACGAAAAAAGAAAACTCCGCCGCCGTGCGTCGATCGAGTCCGGTAAACAGGCCGCCGAGGATCGTGGCGGCCGAGCGGCTGGTGCCTGGAATCAGTGCGAGCATCTGGAAGAGACCGACGCGCAGCGCATCCATGGGTCGTATTTCATCGACGCTGCGAACTCGTTCCTCGTGCGGGCGCTTCTCCGCCCAAAGAATGAGTACGCCGCCCACCACGAGCGCCGTCGCCACCGGGATCGGTGAGAACAGCACACTGCGGATCGTGTCCTCGAAAGCGAGGCCTGCGAGTGCCGCCGGCAGAAAGGCGAGAAACAGATTGAGTGCGAAGCCGCGGGAGGCAGGGTCGGCGTGCAGCGTGCGAGCCGTGTGCCACAGCCTCGCTCGATACTCGAAGCACACAGCGAGGATGGCGGCACCCTGCACGACGATCATCTGCCGAAAGCCGATCTGATCCTCGAGATCGAGCAGGGAGCGGGTGATGATGAGATGCCCCGTGCTCGAAATCGGCAGGAACTCGGTCAGACCCTCGACCAGTCCGATGATGGCGTCATGAATCCAGCTCATCTCGTCAATCCGGCATCGTCTGACCGCGGGTCTCGATGATCCAGCCCATCGCCAACAAACCGACGAGCGGCACGAAGCCGACCAGGAACAGTGTGTTGAATACTACGGCGGGGTTGCCGGCACCGGCCGCCGCGATGCTGCCGACGAGGAAGGGTCCGCCCGCGGCCAGGATGCGACCGATGTTGTAGGTGAAGCCCGAGCCCGTGGCCCGTAGTCGCGTCGGGAACAGCTCCGGTAGATAGAACGTGAAGGCGCCGAATACACCGAACACCGTCAGACCAATGAAGAAGTACATGTAGAGCCGCATCTGCGGTGCCAGATCGAGACCGAACGTCGCCAGCAGCGCGGCGGCCGAGAGCGCGAAGTAGGCGATGAACATCGGTCGCCGTCCGAGACGCTTGGCAAGCGGAATGGTCAGCAGGGTGCCGATCAGGCCACCGACGTTGAAGATCGTCGTGGCTTGGGTTTTCCAGGATTCGATGAGGATGCTGGCGGCCGTCTTGTCGAGACCGAGCTGCGCGGCTTCGATCTGACCGAGATTCGCCGCCACCACCGGAATGAAGGCGTTGCAGCTCCACCATGTGATCAAGGCGACGACCGCGACGATGAGTGCGCTGCGGGTACGAGGCCAGATCTCTGGTGCGAAGATTTCGCGCAAACGGGGCGGTGGCGCTGACGCGGCGGCTGCCTCCCAACGCTCGGGTTCTTTGACGAGGGTGCGGATCCAGAAGGCGAACGCAGCCGGTAACAACCCGAAGATCAGCACGTAACGCCAGGAGACTTCCGGCACATCGGCAAAGAAGTGACCCGCGATCAGCGCGTTTACGCCGGTTGCTAGAAACAGACCGAAGGGTGCCGAGGTGTAGAGCACGGCACCGGCTTCGACACGTTGATCCTCGGGAACCGCTTCGGCGACCAGTGCGCAACCCGCGGCCCATTCACCGCCGATCCCGAGGCTTGCGATGATGCGGCAGACGATGAGTTGTTCGATGCTAGTGACGAAGGCGCAGAGCCCGGTGCCAACGGCATAGAGCACCATCGTGATGAGCAGAACGCGTTTGCGTCCGTAGCGGTCCGAGATCGGTCCGAACAGCACACCGCCGACCGCCCAGCCGACCAGAAAGATCGCGGTGATGAGGCCGGTCCAATACAGCGTGGCCGTGCGCGCCTCGGGCGAGCCGATCGTCAGGCCAAGTAGGGTGGGGATGGCGTTGGGCGCGACGTAGTTGAACAGCAGCCCGTCAAAGATATCGAAGCCCCAACCTAACCATGCTGCGAACAGCACAATCCACTGATAGCGAGTCAGTCGCAACATCGGGCCCCCTCCGATTCATTCGTCAGTTCATTTTGAGCGCAGCGTTGATCGCGTCGCGTAACTCGAGTGTCGCATGGCCTGCGGCTACCGCGAAATCCTCTCCGGAGCCGGCATAGATAATGCCTCGCGAGGAGTTGATCACGAGACCCTCGCCCCCTGCGGTACGTCCATTGCGTACGGCTTTCTCGACATCGGCGCCTTGTGCGCCGACGCCGGGTACGAGGAAAGTCATATCACCGGTGCGAGCGCGAATATCGGCAAGCTCCTCGGGATAGGTGGCACCCACCACGAGCAGACAATTACCCCGAGAGTTCCAATCGCGCGCCACGGACTCAGCAACGATTTGATAGAGCTTGCGACCATCGACCACGAGGTCCTGGAATTCGCGCGCGCCGGCGTTCGAAGTTCGACACAAAATGACGATGCCCTTATCTGCGTATTGCAAGAACGGTTCAGCGGAATCTCGACCGAGATAGGGGTTGATGGTCACAGCATCGGCGCCATAGCGCTCGAAAGCTTCCTTGGCATATTTCTCGGCGGTGCTACCGATGTCGCCGCGCTTGGAGTCGAGGATGACCGGTACGCCGGGCGCTCGTTCGCGGATGTATCGGATGGTCTCGAGCAGAGCCTCTTCGGCGCCGACGGCAGCGTAGTGTGCGATCTGTGGCTTGTAGGCACAAACGAGATCAGCCGTCGCATCGACGATGGCGCGATTAAAGGCGAGGATCGCATCGCTGCGCGTGCGCAGGTGGATCGGGAAGCGCTCGATCTCCGGATCGAGACCGACACAGACTCGCGAGTCGTTTTGCGAAGCGGCCTGCGCGAGCAAGCCATGAAACGTGGAGGGCGAAGCGGAGGTCGTCATGGCGGCAAGTGTACCGCCGTTGCGACCAGACCGCGCCGATCAGGCGGGTTCGAGATTGGCGTATTGCAGCATCAACCACTTGCTGCCCGCCGCTTCGAAATTAACCTGCACACGGGCATGTGGCCCCTGACCTTCGATATTGAGGATGACACCGGAGCCGAACTTGGCGTGGCGTACACGGGCGCCGAGCTTGAGACCGGGCGCGACCGGTTCTGCCTTCACGCCCGACGCAGTCGACGCACGGCGCGGCGCAAAATCGCTGCGAGCGTAATCATCGCGCGCATTGAACCCGCCGGAGCCGTAGCTACCGCGCCCGGATTGCACTCGGGGGCGAACCTCTTCAAGCAACTCTTCGGGGATTTCGCGGATGAATCGCGAGGGCTGTCCGTAACTGTCGATGCCATGGAGGCGACGCTGCTCGGCATAGGTGAGATAGAGCTGCTGCATGGCGCGCGTCGTACCGACATAGGCGAGTCGTCGCTCTTCTTCGAGGCTATCGAGATCGTTCAGAGAACGTTGATGCGGGAACAGCCCATCTTCGAGCCCAGCTAAGAATACCACCGGGAATTCCAAACCCTTCGCCGTGTGCAAGGTCATCATCTGGATGCAATCTTCCCAGGCCTCAGCCTGGCCTTCACCCGATTCGAGAACTGCATGCGCGAGGAACGACTCGAGCGGCGGTAACTGTTCGCCTTCGACACCCTCGGGCTCGAAACCTCGAGCCGCCGAGACGAGTTCCAGCAAGTTGTCTGCTCGCGCTTCACCGCGTTCCGCTTTTTCTTTCCGATGGTGTTCGAGCAAGCCACTGGAGTTGATCACTTGATCGACGATTTCGTGCAGCGCCAATTCGCGCGTATCGGTAGCTAGGCGATCGATCAGCTGCAGAAACCCATGCAGCGAAGCTGCGCCTTTGGCGCCGACACTGCCTTCCGCGATGCAGCGCTGTGCTGCCGACCACAGTGAGCTACCGTCGGTTCGGGCCCGTTCGCGCAACGTGTCGATGCTCTTTGCACCGATGCCGCGAGTGGGCAAGTTGACCACACGTTCGAACGACGTATCGTCGTTTCGATTAGAGACGAGCCGCAGATAAGCGAGAGCGTCTTTGATTTCCGCGCGCTCAAAGAAGCGTAAGCCACCATACACCTTGTAGGGAATACGGGCCGATAGAAAAGCTTCTTCGAAAACACGCGATTGCGCGTTTGATCGATAAAGGATGGCGATATCACGGCGATTGCCACCGCGAGCGACCCAGTCTTTGATGCGCTGCAGGACGAATTCAGCTTCGTCGCGCTCATTGAAAGCCGCATAGAGACGAATCGGTTCGCCTTTGCCGCCACTCGTCCAAAGATTTTTGCCAAGTCGACCACTGTTGTTGGCGATCAAGGCGTTGGCGGCTTCGAGAATAGTGCTCGTCGAGCGATAGTTCTGCTCGAGGCGAATCAATTTGGCCTGTGGGAAATCGCGTCGAAAGGTTTGCAGGTTCTCGACTCGGGCGCCGCGCCAGCGGTAGATCGACTGATCGTCATCGCCCACTGCGAAGGGCGCACCTTCCGAGCCGACCAAGAGCTTCGTCCATGCATATTGAATGGTATTGGTGTCTTGGAACTCATCGACCAACACATGACCAAACCGACGACGATAATGCGCGAGCAGCTCTGGTTGATCACGCCACAATTCGAAAGCACGCAGCAGCAATTCTGCGAAGTCGACGACGCCTGCGCGCTGACAGGCCTCTTCGTAATCGCGATACAACTGGATGAACTGGCGACGCGTCTGGTCGTTACCGTCTTTGAGCACCTTTGGCCGCATGCCTTCATCTTTGTTCTGATTGATGAAGTACTGGATGTCGCGTGGCACCCAACGCGTGTCATCGAGATTTTGTGCCTTGAGAATTTTCTTGATCAGTCGCAACTGATCGTCGCCATCGAGAATCTGGAAGGTTTGCGGCAGGTTGGCTTCGCGCCAGTGCAGACGTAACAAGCGATGGGCAATACCGTGAAAGGTGCCGATCCAGAGCGCTGCACCCGGCATGCCAAGCAGCGATTCGATGCGGGCGCGCATCTCCCCCGCGGCTTTGTTGGTGAAGGTCATCGCCATGATGCTGTGTGGCGAAGCGCCTTCGGCTTGAATCAACCACGCAACACGATGTGTGAGCACGCGCGTCTTGCCACTACCTGCGCCTGCTAACACCAACACCGGACCGACCGGTGCCGTGACGGCTTCGCGTTGAGCGTCGTTGAGCGGGTTGAGTATCGGCGAGAGGTCCATGCGGGGCGCGAATTCTAGCGGCTTTCGATCGGTTTGAGTGTCTATACTTCGATCGAATCAGAGATTGATTCGGAGTGCGACGTTAATGACAGCTGAGTTTCGAGCGAATGCGTATGCCTATGCCTTGCTGAGCGTGGCTGATCTGACCACCGCGCTCGATTTGTGGGCGGGTCGCTTCGGTATGCAGATCGTGGCGCGTCGCCAAGGGAGCGATCCTGCTTGGGCAAAGCGCTTAGGGGTGGCGGCAGATGACATCGTCGATCAGGCACTGCTGGTGACACCGGGTCGACTTCAAGGCGGAATTCACCTGGTACAGTTCCGCGTGCCCGGCGCGCCGGTGCGAGCAGGCGCGAGGCCCACGGACCTCGTACCGAAGAGCGTCGATATCGTGGTGCGTGACATCCAAGCGCGTTATGCCGAGTTGCAGGCAGCCGGATTTCGCTTTCGTTCGCCGATTGGTCGTTTCGAAACCGACGGAGTCGTGGTGCACGAGGTGCATCTGCCCGGACCCGATGAGGTGAATCTGGTCTTTCTCGAAGAAGAGGGCAAGACCGATCACGTCAGCCCGCAAGGGTACGGTGTGGCGCCGCAGATCGTTGCGATCTCACCCGACAATAAAATAGAGAAAGCGTTCTATGAACAGGTATTGCAACTCACCGAAACCTCGTACCACCGCTTCGCCGGCCCGGAGGTGGAACGCACCATCGGCTTACCGCCGGGTGCCGGACTCGACATTCGAATTTTTGGTGATCCGCAGTACACCTATGGGCGACTCGAGATCGTGCAATACGAACGCGCGGAAAGTGAAGATCTGTATCCCAAAGCCTGTGCGCCGGCGCGCGGCTTGCTGGCAGTCAGTTTCGTTGTACCGAATGTGACTGCAGTCGTATCGCGAGCGAAAGCGATCGGCGCGCGCGTCGATGCGCCTCAACAAATAGACTGCATCTTGGGCTCGGTACTGACGGCGACCGTATATTCACCGGCCGGATTGCGTATCGACCTGCTGCAGCTCGATCACCACTGATTGCGCAACTCGCGCAGGCGCAGGAATACGCTGCGCGCATCCGGATCATCGGGTAGCTCGGGGAATCGCTCGCGCAGGCGCGCGATGATTTCTGGTTCCTGCAAACGAAAGAACACGTTGTGGCGTTTTTCATCGCCGAGCGTAAAGACGGGGGCGGTTGACCCCTCGCGTTCGCCTAGTGATGCGTGCCGTTGAGTGGCCACGACATTGCCAGGCTCTCGATCGAGCGTGAAGGCGAGATTGCGCGCCAGATAATCATGGCCCGGATAGACGCGCGTCGAATCGGGTAGTTGCGCGAGTTGCTGCACGAAAGTGTCGTACAACAAGGCTGGATCTCCGCCGTTATGGCAATTGCCGGCGCCGGCATTGAACAGAGTGTCACCGCAGAGGAGACCGGCGGGCGTTGATGAATCCGCCGCTTGCAGTAGCAGGCAGATATGCGAGCGAGTATGCCCCGGCGTATCGAGTACTCGCGCCTCGACAGTTCGACCGATACGTAACAGCACTCCCGCACCGAGGCCGACATCAATGTCCGGGATACGTCCGCCTGCGCCTGAATGGGCAAACACTTTCGCGCCGGTCGCCGCCCGCAAGCCTTCGTTGCCACCGATATGGTCGCCGTGCTCGTGGGTGTTGAGGATGCTTCTGATGGTCCAGCCTCGCCTGCGGGCAACTGCAAGACAAGCCTGCCAGTCGAGAGGGTCTACGGCCATGGCGTCGCCAGTTTCTTCACAGGCGATGAGATAGTGGTAATTGCGCCACGCATTACCCGGCCAAATACGCTCGATGATCATCTTTGCAAGTAAATTTTGACTAAAGCCTTTTCACAACACTTGGGTTAGATTGGTCGTCGGGGGCTGGAGATTGTCATGTCGAGCGAGACCGTTGCCATTTCGCCCCCTCAGGCGCAGATCAATCCTTACCCGTCACGAGCCGCTTGGGAAGCCGCCAGAGCGGCCTGCGAGCGCGACCCGGGCGCGTTTCATGGTGACATCGCCTGTCGCGAATTGCACTGGTTCGAGCCGACGGTCGGTCGTGCCGGTGCATGGATCCGCTACGACGACCACCAGTCACGTTGGATCGGTTTCGATGGCGCGAGCGGTGCGTCAATTGACCCTCATCTGCCGGATACCCATCGACCTTGGCGCACCGCCCTCGATGCGAGTGAGGCACCTTTTTATCGCTGGTTCGATGGCGCACTGACCAACGCCTGCTTCAATGAAATCGATCGTCACGTGCTCGACGAGCACGGCGACGAAGCTGCGTTATGGTTCGAGGGTGATCGTTGGGATCAATCTCAAGCAGGTGGTCGCGGTGCGCCCGTCGTGTCGTACAGCGTCTCGCGCAAGACCTTGCTGCTCGAAGTGGCCAAATGTGCACTCGCTCTACGAGAACTTGGCCTCGATACGGGCGATCGTATCGCGATCAACATGCCGAACATCCCGGAACAACTGTTCTGGACCGAAGCCTGCAAGCGGCTCGGCATTGTTTACACGCCGGTGTTCGGCGGCTTCAGCGATAAGACACTCTCCGATCGCATCCACAATGCCGGTGCGCGTGTCGTCATCACCGCCGATGGCGGTTATCGCAATGCGCAGATCGTCGCTTTCAAAGAAGCGTATACCGATCCGGCGCTCGATGGTTATGTGCCCGTCGAGACCGTCGTCGAGATCGTGCAGCGTACGCTCTTGGAATTGGCCGTGCCTTCCGAGCAGGCGAGCGCCATTCTCGATGGCGCACGCACGGCCGTCGCCAATGAAATCACGCTCGAGCGCTCGGATGTGATGCGCGGAGTCGGTCGCGCGATCGAGAGTATCAGTGGATTGTCTTCGGCTGATGCGAGCCGGATCCGTACCGCCATTGCCTCTGCATTGGTCGCGACGCCGCCGCGCGTCGATGTCGTCGTCGTCGTTAGGCATGCCGCACAGGCTGATCTCTTATGGCGCCCCGAGCGTGATCGCTGGGCGCATGAACTGACCGATCGAGCCGAGCAAAAAATTCTGGCGGCGGCTCGTGCCGCGGGCCATACGGTCGATTCACTCGCGGCTCTGATGGCGTTGCCCGACTCACAATTCGTCGCTGCGATCTGGGCGTCGAGTCGACCTGTTCCGCTCGATGCCGAATTTCCGATGTTTTTCATCTATACATCGGGATCCACCGGCAAACCGAAGGGCGTGGTGCACGTCCACGGCGGTTACCTCAGCGGCGTCGCTCACACGATGCGAGTGGCCTTCGATGCGCGTGCTGGCGATGTGATGTATGTGGTAGCCGATCCGGGCTGGATCACGGGTCAGAGCTACATGATCGCCGGTGCACTCGCGACCCGTGTCACGACGGTGATCGCCGAAGGCGCACCGGTCTTCCCGAGTGCCGGTCGCTTCGCGAGCATCATCGAGCGCTTGAAGGTGAATATCTTCAAAGCCGGCGTCACTTTCCTGAAAACGGTAATGACCGATCCGCAGAACGTCGAAGACGTGCGAGCTTATTCGCGCGCCTCGTTGCGCGTCGCCACCTTTTGCGCCGAGCCAACCTCGCCCGTTGTGCAGCAGTTCGGCATGGAACTCGTCACGCCTTGGTACATTAATTCCTATTGGGCCACCGAGCACGGTGGCATCGTCTGGACCCATCTCTATGGCAACGGCGACTTTCCGCTGCGCGCCGATGCCCACACTTATCCTTTGCCGTGGGTGATGGGTGACGTCTGGATCGCCGATAGCGAACCCGATTCTGCAGGACGCGTTACGGCGCGTTCTGCCTCGGTGGGAGAAAAAGGTGAGATCGTCATCTCAGCGCCTTATCCCTATCTTTGTCGCACGATCTGGGGCGATGCCGCTGGGTTCAAAGTAGACGGCACGCGTATCGCGCGGCAGTGGCGCGGCGACATCGATCGATACCGCAGTACTTATTGGTCGCGTTGGCGAGAGCAACTCGCCTACACGCAAGGTGATTTTGCCGTGAAGCATGCCGACGGCGGCTTTTCGTTGCATGGCCGCTCCGACGACGTCATCAATGTGTCGGGGCATCGTCTCGGCACCGAAGAAATCGAAGGCGCCATCCTGCGAGATAAGCAGGTCAATCCAGATTCGCCCGTGGGCAACGTCATCGTGGTCGGTGCGCCTCATGCACAAAAAGGTTTGACGCCGCTCGCCTTCGTACGC
>ENA-ORFA01000904-ORFA01000904.1-marine-metagenome-genome-assembly--contig:-NODE-904-length-12104-cov-2.743660_pt1 | contig 12104 bp, 8 predicted proteins | sample MGYA00248621_ERZ508587 | MGnify/ENA primary metagenome ERZ508587 (study PRJEB26250, sample SAMN06266239) | marine metagenome | isolation source: Columbia River Estuary | place: USA:Columbia River Estuary... | reverse complement strand
ATCGTCACCTCGCCACTGACCACGTGCGTGGCCGTATCCAATTTGCACTGAATGCTGTAATCGGCTCGGTTCTGCCAATACGCCGGACCGGGTTCGCCACTGCTACTCCGTACCGGATTGCCGGGATAGGGATAGAACTGGGGATTGAACGCTGCCCGGTGATCGTAGTTCTGGGCGTTCGTAGCAATTGAAATCAATGTAAGGATGGTGAGAACGTGGCGTTTGATCATGATTGAGAAGATTTTAGATGGGAGATGGACGTTTGGGATTTTAGTTTAGGTAGGTGCAATTTAGATGTTGTCTGATTTGGGCATAAATATTTTAGAGTTATCAGAGTTTCATTTTTGTTAAATCGAGGATGAATTATCTCTGATACGCTCTGAACTTTGAATATGCCTGACTTTAGGCAGGCGTTGAACTGTTAACTGAAAATCGCCTCGGCGATTTTCACTGCTTCCGGTTTCCCAACATCAATGAACCGATCGCCGGAGTGATCGTAACCCAAGATGGTGTGTTCGGTTGCGAGACGCAAATACACATCGGTCAACGAGAATTTGCCAGTGAATCCGGCAGACCGCATCAACTCGAAAATAGTCGGCTCAAAGATGACGACGCAGCTGTAAGACCGAGCGATCAGGTCAGATTCGTCTCGCGACATTCTGACCTCGCCAGTATTGTTGTTCTTCCATCCGCACAATTGCATGGACCGATTGAAAAGCAGCTGGCGCGATGACGGACGATCAGTCACTCCAAAACTGATCAATGGCTTATGTTCCAAATGAAATGCAAGCAACTTGGAAATATCAAGATCGGTAAGAATGTCAACGTTGCAGGTGAGGAAGCGATCGGTATTGCCCAATATGGTTTCGGCTTTCAGCAAACCGCCGCCGGTTTCCAATACTTCATTCCGCTCATCGCTGATTTGAATGCTGCTGCCCCATCCATTGGCCTGTTGGATGGCTGCTTCAATTTGATCGGCAAAATGATGCACATTCACCACCACGTTGGTGATGCCGTATTGTTGTAGGTATTCGATGTTGCGTTGCAGCAGTGATTTATCTCCGACTTGCGCCAGTGCCTTGGGGTGATGGTCGGTCCACGGTTTGAACCGCGTTCCCAATCCCGCTGAAAAGATCATCGCCTTCATGCTGGGTTGGGCAATTCGTTGATCCAATTCTTCTCGTCTTGTACCAGGTGTCGTAACTCGACATTCACCTTGAATTTATTGCGCAGGTGACGAGCCAGTGCATCGGCTGCATATACACTGCGATGCTGTCCGCCGGTACAACCAAAACTCACCATCAAGCTCTCAAAGCCACGTTTGATGTATTCTTCCACGGTAATGTCTACGAGGTCATACACACTATTCAGAAAATCGGGCATGAGGGTTTGTTGTTCCAGAAAATCCTTCACGGGCTTGTCGCGGCCGGTCTGTGTTTTCATGTGTTCGACGCGACCGGGATTCACGATGCCTCGACAATCGAATACAAATCCACCGCCATTGGAGGACGTGTCTTTGGGCGACTCGCCTCGATACGAAAAACTGCAGATCTTAACGACCAACGGAGTTGACTCAGTTGCCTGGGTAGGTGTAAATCGCTGAACGATCTCGTCGGATATACAGACCTGTAAGACTTTTTCAAATTCAGGCAGGGCAATTCCGACGGATTGCTTGGCTAGATAGGTTTTTAGATTCGAAAGTGCCAGGGGGATGCTGGTCAAGAAATGGGCCTTTCGTTCGAACAGTCCCCGAAATCCATAAGCACCCAGTACCTGTAGCAAACGGATCAGCACATATCCATTGTACTGACTTCTGAAAACGCTTCGGTTGACGGATTTTCCAATCTCCCGATCCAATGCATCTAAATAATCCGTCAATAATTTCTCCTTCCATTCGGCCGAAAGGTTCGCTTTCGCTTGCCAAAGCAGCGAAGCTAGATCGTACTGAGGCGCTCCTTTCATGCCACCCTGGTAATCGATGAACCATACTTTTTGATCGTGCACCAGCACATTGCGGCTTTGAAAATCGCGGAAAAGAAAATATTTGTATTCGGTATGCGTGAGGTAATTGCTCAAGGCGTCGAAGTCGTCGATCAGTTTTTGTTTGTCGTACGGCTTGCGCAACGCATCCAGAAAATAATACTTGAAATACAAGAGATCGGCGAGGATGGCCTGTTTTCCAAACTCCTGGTTGGTAAGACAGCGACTATAATCCAATCCGGCATCGGCTTTTACTTGCAGGCGGGCCAGTGACTGAACCGTTTGTTGAAACAACGCATAAACAGTTGGCGTCTCTCCTTCTTTTTCCAATACGCTTAAAAGGGAGGTGTCGCCCAAGTCAGACTGCAGATAAGCTCGTTTGTCCTCGGCAACAGCCAAAAACTGTGGAACCGGGAGTCCTTTTTTATTGAAATGTTCCGTGAAATATAGGAAGGCCTCGTTCTCGCGGATGTTCTCCCCATAGGTGCCGATCACAGACTTTCCCTGGCCATGTAAACGGAAATAACGACGGTCGCTACCACTTTCAGGTAGCAGGTCGATGGAGTCGGGTTCGTGGCCCGACCATTTTTTGTATAACTGGCTGACGGCCTGAGTCATGGGGTGCATGCTACAAAAGTAGCGGACAGGCCCGAATCCATGCGGTATTTCCAATAACAGTTGTTAGTTTTTGGTAATTTTGTGCGTCAATTATGAATTCAAGCGCACCCAAAGTACGGCTGATCACAGCCGCCAGTCTTTTTGATGGCCACGATGCGGCCATTAACATCATGCGACGGATCCTGCAAAGTCAGGGTGCCGAGATCATCCATCTCGGACACAACCGATCCGTTCGGGAGATCGTCGAAGCCGCCATCGAAGAAGATGTACAGGGCATCGCCATTACCAGTTATCAGGGCGGTCATTTGGAGTTTTTCAAATACATGAAGGACCTGCTGGAAGAATGTGGGTGCAGTCACATCAAGATCTTTGGCGGAGGCGGAGGGACGATCCTACCCGAAGAGGTCGACGAGTTACATGCCTACGGGATCACGCGGATCTACAGTCCGGATGATGGCCGACGCCTCGGACTCGAAGGCATGATCGCAGACGTAATCAATGAATGTCGTCAAGTCCTACTTCAAACTCCCTATCCGGACACCAAACACATCCTCGACGAATCGGCCGATATCCGTTCCATCGCCCGCAACATCACCCTCGCCGAAAACCAAACTACCCAAACTCTCCAAACTGCCCAAACAACCCAAAACGCAGTTTTGGGAATAACCGGTACGGGCGGAGCCGGAAAATCTTCCGTCACCGACGAGATCGTTCGTCGATTTCTGAATCAGTTCACCGACAAAACCATTGCGGTTATTTCCGTCGATCCATCCAAGAAGAAAACCGGTGGTGCCTTGTTGGGCGATCGGATCCGGATGAATGCCATACATCATCCGCGCGCCTACATGCGCAGCTTGGCGACTCGGGAAGACAATACCGCCCTCAGTGCAGCAGTCACCGATGCATTACCTATTTGTCAGCAAGCCGGATTTGATTTGATCATTTTGGAAAGTGCAGGCGTGGGGCAAAGTGATGCCAGCATACTCGACCATTGTCAGGTGAGTTTGTATGTAATGACCCCCGAATACGGAGCGGCCACTCAACTCGAGAAGATCAATATGCTCGATTACGCCGATCTGATCTGTTTGAATAAATCGGATAAGGCCGGCGCCCTCGATGCACTCGCCGATATCCGCAAACAATACAAGCGCAATCATAAGCTGTTTACGGCCGCCGATGCAGAACTTCCCATTGTTGCCACCATGGCCAGCAAATTCAACGACGAAGGGATGAATCGGCTGTTTTCCCTCTTGCTGGAGAAGATCGAACAAAAAACCGGGTCTGTATTCGGTACGTTTCAAAGCAGTCAGACCGCAGCCGTTTCTCAATCGGTGATTCCGCCTTCTCGGGTTCGCTATCTCGCCGAGATCGCGACCAACAACCGCGATTACGATAAACTGGTGGATGAGCAGGCATCCATTTCGACCAAGTGTTATCAACTGCAGGGAACCATTGAGTTGATGAAGCAAGCACAGGCGGATTCGTCGCTGCTCGAAAAACTGCAAGCCCAGTTTCAATTCTTTTATGATCAGTTGACGCCGGTGGCCCGCAAGCTGATCACCAACTGGCCCAACAAGATCAAAGCCTATCAGGAAGATCATTACGAGTACACCGTTCGCGATAAGAAGATCCGCCAGCCCATGACCACTACTTCACTAAGCGGTACGCGGATTCCTAAGGTTGTCTTGCCGAAGTATCAGGATTGGGGCGATCTGCTCCGTTGGCAAGGACGCGAGAATGTACCCGGACATTTTCCTTTCACTGCTGGCGTGTTTCCGTTGAAGCGTGAAGGAGAAGATCCGACCCGCATGTTTGCGGGAGAGGGCGGACCGGAACGAACCAATATGCGGTTTCATTACTTAAGTTTTGGTCAGCCGGCGAACCGACTCTCCACCGCTTTTGATTCAGTGACTTTGTACGGAGAAGATCCCGATCATCGTCCCGATATATTCGGCAAAGTAGGCAACAGTGGCGTGAGCATCGCTACGGTCGACGATGCCAAAAAACTATATAGCGGATTCGACCTCTGCGATCCGAAGACCTCTGTATCGATGACGATCAATGGTCCCGCTCCCATGATCTTGGCCTTTTTCCTGAATGCAGCCATCGACCAGCAATGTGAAAAGAAGATCACGGAGCTGGGTTTGTGGGATCAGGTGGAAAAACTAAGTAAGCAGAAATACCCCGACGGTCAAGTGCCGAAGTATTACAATCCGCTTTCACCCAATTCTTTGCCCGAAGGGCATGACGGATTGGGGTTGCGCTTATTGGGATTGAGTGGCGATGCAGTACTATCTGCCGAGCTGTATGCACAATGTAAACAAGCGGCCTTGATGCAAGTGCGCGGTACGGTGCAAGCAGATATTTTGAAAGAAGATCAGGCACAAAACACTTGCATTTTCTCCACCGAGTTTGCCTTGAAGTTGATGGGCGATGTGCAGGAGTATTTCATTCAGGAAAAGGTCCGGAATTTTTATTCAGTCTCGATCAGTGGCTATCACATTGCGGAAGCAGGGGCGAACCCGATCACGCAATTGGCCTTCACCTTGTCGAACGGATTCACGTATGTGGAGTATTATCTGAGTCGGGGCATGAACATCGACGACTTTGCGCCCAATCTATCTTTCTTCTTCAGCAACGGGATGGATCCGGAATACAGCGTCATCGGTCGCGTAGCTCGCCGCATCTGGGCTACGGCCATGAAGTACAAATACAAGGCGAACAAGCGGAGTCAGATGTTGAAGTATCACATTCAGACATCCGGTCGATCGCTGCATGCACAGGAGATCGATTTCAATGATATTCGGACGACCTTGCAGGCTTTGTACGCGATTTATGACAACTGCAATTCCTTGCATACAAATGCATACGATGAAGCGATCACGACTCCGACCGAAGAGAGTGTGCGCCGGGCTATGGCCATCCAGTTGATCATCAATCGAGAGTTGGGTTCTGCCAAGTCGGAGAACTTTACACAAGGGTCTTTTGCGATGGAAGAGTTGACCGATCTGGTGGAAGAAGCGGTACTGACGGAGTTCGATCGTATTACCGAACGGGGTGGGGTATTGGGTGCGATGGAACGTATGTATCAGCGCAATAAGATCCAGGAAGAGAGTCTGCATTACGAACATTTGAAGCATACCGGGGAACTGCCGATTGTAGGCGTGAATACATTTCTGAACAAACAGGGTTCGCCTACGATCATACCGGGTGAGGTGATTCGCAGTTCAGCAGAAGAGCAGGAGTTGCAGATCAAAAATTTGCGCGCTTTCCACGTGCGACATTCCGGTCACTCCGCAGCCAGAATCGCACGCCTACAGCAAGTGGCCATTGAGAATGGAAATCTTTTCGCTGAATTGATGGAGACGGTGAAGTACTGCTCACTCGGACAGATCACGCATGCATTGTATGAGGTGGGTGGTCAGTATCGGAGGAGTATGTAGCGCAAAACTTTCTAAACCTTTACATAGATCCGTTTCTTATCCATCCACCAACAGATCGCCCACATAAAGGTGATCACACAAAGGGCGTAGAGCAGCGATCCGTTCTCCGGGGCACCGGGAACATGGATGAGCACTTTTTTATAGAGCCAATTCCACGGATTCAGTCCTTTGTCTAGCTTGATCAAGGCAAGTCCTTTCGGTAGAAAGGCGCTTAGGGCAAAAACAAAGAGTGCATTTTTCCCGAATACATCAAAGAAGCGGGTGAGTCCGCCACGAATGCCTTTGCCGTCGATCAAATAGATCATTGTCGCTAGCGTCAGGATGGCCAAGCCCGACGTGTAAATGGCATACGAACTGGTCCATATTTTCTTATTGATGGGGAACACCAAATCCCAGCAATATCCGGTGATCAGCAGTCCTACCCCGATGGTAAAGAGTCCGGTCAACATGCGATACAATCCATCCGGGTCCTTCATGCCTTTGCGCACATGATCGCCCACCAAATAGCCCAAGATAACCTGTACGATCGCGGCGGGAATGCTCAGCAATCCTTCCGGATCGAAGGGCATACCTTCCCCCTTATAAACATGGGTTGATCCGAGGAGGCGTAGATCAAATTGGGTGCCGAACCATCCTTTTAAGCTATATGGATCGGCTGGATTACCCAATAGACAAGCGGCCCAATAAAACAAGAGTATCGCGGCTCCGGCAATGAAGGCTTTACGCGGACCGCCATAGTAGACAATGATCGATGCAAACAGATAGCAAAGGGCAATGCGTTGCAAAACCCCCATGATTCGAACGCCTTTGATTGTTTCTAGGATTTCACCGGCCTCATTTTTCATCAGGTCGATCCACGTGAACGACTTGAATATGGTGACTTTTTGAAGTTCGCCGGTCCCTTCTACCAATCGATTGACTTCCGTTACAAAGGGCCACCAGTTCAGAAAGAGTCCCACACCGAAAATGATCAAGCTGCGTTTGATCACCTTTTTCCAAAACGCTCGATCTCCTTCTTGTTGCAAGCGCGGGATGACAAAACTCATGGCATTGCCTACGGCGAAAAGAAAAAATGGGAAGACCAGATCGGTGGGAGTCAGTCCGTGCCAAGGGGCATGTTCCAACGGATCATAGATATGGCTCCAACTGCCCGGATTGTTTACGAGGATCATCAGGCAGACCGTGGCACCACGGAAGACGTCGAGAGCGTAAGAACGCGACATGAGAACGTGATTTCGTTGAAAAGGAAAGATACGAGGGAAAAGTAAAAGGTTGGGGGTAGAGGGCGAAACGTCTCTACTTGCTTGAACCTTTAACTTTCTACCTTGTTCCTTTCTTCTTACATTGCGTATACCTCATCAATCTTCTCATGTCTCCTCACCGTTCCGCGATCTTCTGGATCTTTCTGCTCACCATCATCTGGACGTGTACTCGTCCACCTTACGCCGATACCAATCGAGCCTATAAGCAACAGGCACGGGGATTTGGAAAATCACTGATGCAATTCCCCCTCGAAGATTCATTTCAAACAGCCGCTGCTTGGGTGGGAACCACCAACTTCTCCATGCGAAAGCCGAACTATGTGATCATACATCATACGGCGCAGGACAGTACTGCACAAACCTTACGCACCTTCACGCTTCCACGAACCAAAGTGAGTGCGCACTACGTGATCGGTCGAGATGGGGCGGTTTATCACATGTTGCACGATCTGCTCCGGGCGCATCATGCCGGTATCAGCAAATGGGGCAACACCACCGATCTGAATTCTTGCAGCATCGGCATCGAATTGGACAACAATGGATCCGAACCTTTTAGCGAAGCACAGATCAATAGCCTGATCGCCGTATTGGATAAACTGCAAAAGGCACATGGAGTCCCGACTCCGAATTTCATTGGCCATGCCGATATCGCACCCGGACGGAAGGTCGATCCGAGTCGCTATTTCCCCTGGGAGAAACTAGCCAAAGCAGGTTATGGAATTTGGTATGACACTACTAGCGCTAAACCTCCGGCCGATCTCAATCTGGTGCAAGGACTTCGCATCATTGGTTACAATACCGCCAACGAGCGCAACGCCATTCAGTCCTACCGCATCCATTTTACTCCGAACGACACGACCCGGCAATTGCATGAAGGCGATCGGAAGATTATTTGGGATTTAATGAAGAAAAGTTGAGCGAGTTGAGGAAGTTTAGGTTGTTGAGAAGTGCCATTATACTAACTCAACTCCCTCAACTTAAAAGAGTATCTTTGTTCTCGTACACTTTCAAACTCCCGTATTGCGATTTACAGAATTCAACTTTCATCCGACCCTATTAGAGGGTATTGAGGCTTCCAATTACGAAAATGCCACGCCGGTTCAAGAGCAAGTGATCCCGCCGATCCTGGCCGGAAATGACATCATTGCGTCGGCGCAGACCGGCACAGGAAAGACTGCTGCCTTTTTGTTGCCCATGATGAATCGGTTGCTTACCGATGTATCGGACGAAGGCATGATCCGGGCCATGATCATTGTGCCGACCCGGGAGTTGGCCATTCAGATTGCACAACACATCGAAGGCTTATCCTATTTCACGAATATCAGTTCCATTCCCGTCTATGGCGGAAGTGATGCGCAGAGCTTCGTTGCCGAGAAGAAGGCATTTCAAAGCGGGGTTGACATCATCGTTTGCACACCTGGTCGCATGATCGCTCACCTGAATATGGGGTATGTGAATTTGAAGGGGTTGAAATTTCTGGTACTCGATGAGGCCGATCGCATGTTGGATATGGGATTTCAGGATGACATCAACAAGATCATCCAGCATCTGCCTGCCAAGCGACAGAACTTACTTTTTTCGGCTACCATGCCGGAAAAGATTCGTCAACTGGCCCGTCGAATTTTGCATGAACCGGTTGAGGTGAACATTGCGATTTCGCGACCTCCGGATAAGATCCGTCAGGGCGCTTATGTGGTGTATGAGGCGCAGAAAAATCCGGTGATCGCTCATGTACTCAAGTCGATCCCCTATAAAAATGCCTTGATTTTCTGCAGCCGCAAGCATACGGTCAAACAGCTTACGCGTGAGTTGAAGCATCAACGTTTCAATGTGGCTGAGATCCATAGTGATCTGGAGCAGTCGGAGCGGGAGAATGTGTTGAGTGCATTTGCCGGCGGACGTATTCCGTTGCTGGTGGCGACGGATATTCTCAGTCGCGGTATCGACATCGATACCATCGACCTGGTCATCAATTACGATGTGCCGGATGATGGTGAGGACTATGTGCATCGTATCGGGCGGACTGCTCGTGCGGAGGCTACGGGCACGGCCGTTACGCTGGTTTCGGAGATCGATCAACGAAAATTCGCGGGCATCGAACGGTTGATCCAGAAGGAAGTTGAAAAAATGCCCATCCCCACTGAGCTGGGGCCCGGACCACAATATGCACCGATGGAGCGGAGGCCGAAGAAGCCCGGAGGCGGTAGACCTGGGGGTAGTGGTAGATCTGGTGGTGGCGGTGGGTTTAGAGGGCGACGATAAGACTTTATTTTTTCTCTTTTTTCCTTTATGCGTTAGTCCCCCAACCTTAAAGGGCTTTTCTGTTCTTTTTTCTTGATGAAACATCCCAACCCTAAAGGGCTTTTCTCTCTACTTTTTTGCCTTGACGCAAAAAAGTAGCAAAAAAGGTCAAGGAAAAACGATTGGCTCCGCCCGTTTTTCCGGCCGCGCGCACATTTCGTATTCAAATATCTTTAAAGTCATAAACGAAAGAAAGCCCTTTAGGGTTTGGGTATTTTATATGGGCGAAAGGACAGAAAAGGCCCTGGTCCTAGTCAAGGAGGGGATTTAAGGGCTCTTTGTAAAGCTAATAAAATTAGTATTAAAATACTAAAAACATTAGTTTAGCATAAAAAATATGGACCGGGATCATTACACGAAGGCCACCTATCGGGGCACGAAAGACTTTACACAACAACAGGTCAAAACCGCCAACGCCACCGGATTCGGGGCGGCGGCCGATGACTATTCCGAGCGCGGTATTGACCTCAATGAACAACTCATCCGGAACAAGCCCGCCACCTACTTCTTCCGGATGAAGGGCGATGCCATGCGCGAGGCCGGCATCTTCGATGGCGACGTACTCATCGTCGATCGCTCGATCAAACTCAGTAACGGAAAGGTCATTGTGGCGATTCTCAACGGTGAATTGCTGGTGCGCCGCTATCACCAAAATTTCTCCTCGGCCTTTCTCATCCCCGAGAACAACCGATATAAGCCCATCAATCTATCTGAATTCAGCGATTTCTCTCTCTGGGGCGTGGTTACCTATGTCATCCATTCTCTCTCATGATCGCCATCGTCGACTGCAATAGTTTTTACTGCTCCTGCGAACGACTTTTTCAGCCCCGGCTTCTCCATCATCCCGTTGTGGTACTCAGCAACAACGACGGATGCGTCATTGCACGCAGTGACGAAGCCAAAAAACTCGGCATCGCCATGGGCGTTCCCTTCTTCGAAGTGCGCTCCCTCATTTACCAACATGATATCGCCGTCTTTTCCTCGAACTACAATCTGTATGGTGATCTCAGCTGGCGCGTGATGGAGGTCTTGCGCCAATTCGCCGGCCAAGATCAAGTGGAAGTCTATTCGGTGGATGAAGCCTTCATCGATTTCAGTCAGATCGATCCGGAGCAAATCGAACGGACGGCACGGGAGTTGCGGGTAAGGGTGGAGCAATGGACCGGCATTCCGGTTTCCGTGGGTGTGGCGCCTACCAAAACACTGGCTAAACTGGCCAATCGGTTGGCGAAAAAAGACAAACTGAACAGCGGATGCGTACAAATTTTACAAACGGAATCGCAGCGGATACGCGCGCTTCAGCAAACCCGTCTGGAGGATGTATGGGGTATAGGCCGGGCCTATGCCCGAAAGTTGAATGCGCGGGGGTATACCAGTGCCTGGGACTTGGCCAATTTGCCCGATGCCTGGGTGCATCGGGAGATGGGCGGGGTGGTGGGACTGCGCTTGGTGCGTGAATTACGCGGAGAACCGTGCATTGAATTAAAAGAGGAATTGGTGCAGAAGCAAATGATCGCGACCACGCGGATGTTCGGCGTTCCGGTAACGGAATTGAAAGACATCCGGGAGGCGGTGGCGAGTTATGCTACGCGCGCTACGGAAAAATTACGTCGGCAATTCAGTGCAGCCGATACGGTGCAGGTGTTTTTGATCTGCAAACAGACGGAAGAGGACGGCGGATGGCGGGGTGCGGTGAGCAGCGCTTACACGAAGTTGTCGGTTGCAACGGGTGATACGTTGTTGATCATTCAGGCTGCGGTCTGCTTGGCCGAGCAGTTGTATCGAAGGGGGCTCGTATACAAGAAAGCGGGTGTCGTGCTGAGCGGGATCGTTCCGGCCGATGCTTGTCAGGGTGATCTGTTCGCGGAAACGCCGACCGATCATCGAAAATTAATGGACATGATCGATAATATCAATTTCAGTCAGCGTGATGAACTGCTGGTCTTCGGCGCCTGCGGCACCAAGCGGCATTGGCAGATGAAGCAAGAGCAACGAAGCAAACGCTACACGACGAGATGGGAGGAGTTGCCTAGGGTTGGAGATCCGGGGTTCAATCATTCCGCCTGAGCTTGGTCAGCTAAGGACAACAATCAAAGCGTAAAGCGCAGATTATCAATTGGTTAAAAAAAATGTTTAGTTCCACACATTCGCTTTTTTTTAGCAGTATTTATCTTATTTTTGTCAGGAGGCCCGTTTTTTCGATTAAAAATATGAAAATCAACTTGTTGTGTTGATTTTCCGGGACTGACCAGGCGAAGCCATGCCCAAATCTCAAGACAGCACAAAAAAGTGGTTGGCCCTCTACACCCGACCGAGGTGGGAAAAGAAGGTGCACCAATTGCTCACCAATAAAGGCATCGAGTCGTATTGCCCGCTCAACAAAGTGCGTCGGCAGTGGAGCGATCGGATAAAAGTAGTGGAAGAACCTTTGTTTAAGTCCTATGTGTTTGTGCGTATTGCCGAAGGCGAAAGAACGGCGGTTCGACTGACGAACGGGGCG
>ENA-ORFA01000902-ORFA01000902.1-marine-metagenome-genome-assembly--contig:-NODE-902-length-12112-cov-14.597590_pt1 | contig 12112 bp, 14 predicted proteins | sample MGYA00248621_ERZ508587 | MGnify/ENA primary metagenome ERZ508587 (study PRJEB26250, sample SAMN06266239) | marine metagenome | isolation source: Columbia River Estuary | place: USA:Columbia River... | reverse complement strand
TTCTGCGTATGCCCTTGACCCAGAATTTTCCCTTGGCCGTTCACAATGACGCAGCCCACCCTTGGATTGGGCGATGTCATACGCATGGCCAGTGAGGCGATGTTCAGCGCTTTCAGCATAAAGGGGCTGGCTGTCATGGGGTGCAATGATTGAGATCGGAGGATGCCAAGGATACGACATGTTAAAGGCCAACCCAATGGGGGGTGCTGGCGCGTCTTATTTGCCATCTCAATTCGGTGCTGCCATTGGGCTTGTCTGGGCTTGGCCATTTCACTGAAATATTTAAATTTTGAAGCAGATTGGGATCTGAGCCTTGGGTGGAAATGGCCGTGGTGTTCCATCTTCTTTCAAATTGAACGCCGGCTTCGGTGCTCAGTGCGCCCGTATTTTGCAAGTTCTGAAATTGCGCTGTGCAAAATGCGCTTGGCACTTGCCAGCATTCGGCAAGGTCTTGAGCCAAGCCACTGGCAAGGTCCAAATTTCTTTGAGATTGATTGGCCGACATGCTGGCCAAGCTGAGTTGGAAGGACCCAAAGAGACCTAGCGCTAAAACGGCACTGGCAAACAAGGCCTCTAGAACCGTGAAGCCAAATTGAGAGCGCGTCTCCAAATGATGGAATGACATTTCTAAAACCCTGCGTTTTTCCAAGAGCCAGAAACTCGCTGCACCCTTGATGTGTCGATGCCAATGGGCCAGTCAAAGTGGTAGGCCTCAGGGTTCAGGGTTTGAAGCGCTACAGGGTTTTGGCATGCGTTGGCACTTTGAAAATAAACCATGCCAGTGATGGCGGCTTGGCTTGCTATTTGCGGGCATTGAAGGGCGCAAGCAATGTCTGAAAAAATCAGAACAACAGGTGCACTGTGGGTGCCCAAACTTTGGGTCCACGTGAGTGGGCTGTCAATCCAATACACGGTTCGGCTGGGTTTTGAAAGTGAGCTTAGGCCGTTTTGCAATTGGGCTGTCGAAATGGCTTTGAGCTGAGCGGGCGTGATGTTGCCAAACTGTTTGTGCCATTCGATGGGTGTGCATTCAGCGGACGCTGGCTGAGGCGCAGGTTCTAAATCGGGGGGCGTCCAGGGTGCGCTGATGGGGATGTACAGGCTTTGCTGAACCGTGGCCCGACTGCCCACGCCAGGCTGCTCAAAATTCAAGCTAATGTGGGCCGTTATTTTGATTTTGTGAGGTGCCATTCGAACATCGCGTACAAAAAGCACAAAAGAGTTTGTGGCGTCGATTGATTCTGGCCATGCCAATGCAGAAATGCGTGGGTCAAATGTGCCAGCTGCCGATGCTGTCCACTTTAAACATTGCCATTGAGGAGATGCCAAGGTGGTGGGACATTGGTTGTTGCTTGCGTTGCGCCAAAATGCGGCGTCAATGGCAATGTCCTGACCTGAATAAACGCTGTCAATTTGCGCGATGGCGGTCTCTAAAAGAGACTCACTGCTGGCCAAGGCTTGAGCCGCAAACAATTGCTGCTGACTTCTTTGAGTTTCTGACATGACTGAGCGCAGTGTGATCCAGCCAAGCAAACTGGTGATGAAGATCAGACAGATTGCGCTCCAAAGGTTGGCCATGCCGCTGTGTTGATTCATGTGGCAGTGTCTGTGCAATTGGATGCGGCATTGCGCAAGTGAGTGCCCGAATTGCGCAGCCTGACCCCACGCCGCCAAGTCAGAGGCATCTTTTCAGTAGAAATTTGACTGCGAATTTCAATCAACAACAATTCGCCTACGATGGACGAAGACTGATTGCATTGCAAACGCAACTCAAGCGCCAGTATTTCTAAATGTTTGGGCTGTGTCAGAGATGTCCAAACCACAGGTTGGCAGGAAGTTTTGGTTTGAATTTGATTGCCATTCAAACGAAAACCACTGCACTCATTGTTTTCTTTCAGCCCATTTTCATTGCGATCAATGCTGAACAAAATTTGTTGAGGCGTGAGATAGAAGTCTTCTGACGCGCCGCAAAACGCAATGGGACAAACAGAGTCTTGGGGGTAGATGGGTGTGATGGCCGCACTGTAAAAATTAGCCCGCCGTATGTCGTGCACCAAAGTGTCCATCAAGGCCCGTGTTTCTTGTTGAGCATGGCTTCTTTCTAAAATTTGCCGATCGTGGGTCCATTGAAAATGAACCCAAAAAACTGCGGCACTCAGCACACTCAAACCCATCGCCATACCCACCAAAAGATTCACCATTTCCAGCAAGCCTCGGCATCGTTCAGTAGCGATGCGTTACTGGTTGCGAGCACACGGGCGTTTTCTGAAATACGCAGGCTCATGCTGCTGCAAGTGGTATCGCGGCTTTGCAAGCCAACTGGCGTGGCGTGCAGAATGTAGCCGTGTGCGTTGCTACTTTGGAGACTCAAATGGTAGTGCTTAGAAATCGAGTGCGTGCCTGCCCAATTGAGCTCGCTCAAAGTGCTTGCATATTGGGCATGCAAGCCGCGCCATTGCAATTGCCGGAGATGTAATTGCATCAGTGAATTTTGAGCGTCTTGACGCCTTATTTTTTGCCAATGCAATTCAAGCCTAGGCAAGGCAATGCCCATCAGTGCGCCAATGATCGCCATGCAAACAAGAGACTCAATGAGTGTAAAACCTGCTGCACGGCAGCGTGTTACTTGAAGTGATGCTGGAGGTCTCATGAGCAGAGCATGCGCTGCTAGCGAGTTGCGCCATTGGCATTGACTTGCAGCGCTTTTGAATTGGCACTGAATGCAAGTGCTTTCATGCGCCATGCATGGAAGCTCCGAGCATGAAGTTCACTTTAAAAGTTGATGGCTACAGTTTGATCGAAATGCTGTTCATGCTTTTTATCGTGGGTGTACTGTGCAGCACGGTGGCACTGTCTTTTAAGGGATTGCAAAGCAGGGTTCACATTCAAGCGGCTTCTCAAGCCTTGCTGAGCGATGTTCTTAGCGCCAGAGCCCAGGCCTTGCGCCGAGAACGACGCGTCACGCTGTGTGCGGCTGCGCTCGACTCAGGCTTGCAACCCACATTGCCAACAGCCTGTGCTTCCAGCGGCAGTTCAGTAGCCTGGCACCAGGGATGGTTGGTGTTTGAAGACGCCAACAGCAATGGTCTATGGGACGAAGGAGAGCCTCTTCTGCAGCAAAGATCGCGCATGAACCCCCAAGTTTCTGCCACAGGCAATACCACTGTTGGCCGGTATGTATCTTTTGGCGCAAGTGGTCGCAGCTTGTTGTTGAATGGTGCTTTTCAAGCGGGCACCATCACCTTTTGTGAGAGCGGTGCGAATGCCAAGGAGGGGTGGTTGTTGGTGGTCAATGCGGTGGGTCGTGCCCGCTTAGACAAAGGGCAGATTGCCATCTGCCCTTGAATCTATTTGCTCACTTCGTCCACCAGCAACTTGAAGTCGTCTATGTCTTCAAAGCTGCGGTACACACTGGCAAAGCGAACGTAGGCCACTTTATCGAGCTTCTTTAATTCGCGCATGACCAACTCGCCAATTTTGTTGGAGGCTACTTCGCGTTGTGCCAAGTTCAATAACTTTTCTTCAATGCGCTCAATGGCTGAATCTACTTGCTCAATGCTGACGGGTCGTTTGCGCAGGGCCAAGTTCATGCTGGCGCGCAACTTCACGCGCTCGTACTCGATGCGTCTGCCATCTTTTTTCACGATGGCCGGAAAGTTCACTTCTGGCCGCTCGTAGGTGGTAAAACGTTTTTCACACGCTGCACATTGACGGCGACGGCGAATGAGGTCGCCGTCTTCAGCCAGGCGTGTTTCTACCACTTGGGTGTCGTTGTGGCTGCAGAACGGACATTTCATTTGTAAACAGGGAAACGCGCGGTCAAGGCGTTGACCTTGATGCGCACAGCTTCAATGTTGGCAGGATCGCGTGGGTTGTCGAGGACATCGGCAATGAGGTTGGCTGTGATGCGCGCCTCTTCGTCTTTGAAGCCGCGGGTGGTCATGGCGGGTGTGCCAATGCGCACGCCACTGGTGACCATGGGTTTTTCTGGGTCGTTGGGGATGGCGTTTTTGTTGATGGTCATGTGCGCCTGGCCCAAGACCGCTTCAGCTTCTTTGCCAGTAATGCCCTTAGGTCGCAAATCAACCAACATGACGTGACTTTGGGTGCCACCGCTCACAATGCGCAGACCGCGTTGTGTGAGCGTTTCGGCCACGATTTGGGCGTTCTTGATGACCTGCTGTTGGTAGGCCTTGAAACCAGGAGCCATGGCTTCTTTGAAGGCAACAGCTTTGGCAGCAATGACGTGCATGAGCGGGCCGCCTTGCAGGCCAGGGAAGATAGCGCTGTTGATGGCTTTTTCGTGCTCGGCTTTCATCAAGATGATGCCGCCGCGAGGTCCGCGCAAGCTCTTGTGCGTGGTTGATGTCACTACGTCGGCGTAAGGTACGGGGTTGGGATAAACACCTGCCGCAATGAGGCCTGCATAGTGCGCCATATCAACCAGAAAAATGGCGCCGACATCTTTGGCTACTTTGGCAAAGCGTGCAAAGTCAATGTGCAAACTGTAGGCCGATGCGCCAGCAATGATGAGCTTGGGTTTTGATTCGTGCGCCTTTTTCTCCATGGCATCGTAGTCAATGACTTCGTTGGCATCGAGGCCATAGCTGACCACGTTGAACCATTTTCCACTGATGTTCAAGGGCATACCGTGTGTGAGGTGGCCGCCTTCAGCCAAGCTCATGCCCATGATGGTGTCGCCGGGTTTTAAGAAAGCCAAAAACACAGCCTCATTGGCCGATGCGCCGCAATGCGGTTGCACATTGGCAGCGTCAGCGCCAAAGATTTGTTTGACGCGGTCAATGGCCAATTGCTCTGCAATGTCAACAAATTCGCAACCACCGTAGTAGCGTTTGCCTGGGTAGCCTTCGGCGTACTTGTTGGTGAGTTGTGAGCCTTGGGCCGCCATGACGGCAGGGGAGGCGTAGTTTTCGCTGGCAATCAACTCAATGTGATGCTCTTGACGAGCGTTTTCAGCCTGAATGGCAGCAAAAATCTCGGGATCGGTTTGTTCAATCAGAATATTTCTTGAATACATGGCAGGCCTTCAAAGGATGGTTCCTTGCTCAGGTGAAGTGTTAAAAACTTCAAAATGGCAAGGGCTGCCCAGGCGAACGGCTGAAACCTTGTGCCCTCAAAAGACTTGGACAAGGTGCACGCTCCCCAGTGGTTGTAGGCGGATCTAGGCCCTCCAATTTCCACGTCAGAAACCAGCCAGCCAGTGTTAGCAGGGGCCAGGATCCTATCGCCAGTTGCGCACACACCGAGTGTAGCCGAGGTGGTGCCTAGATGCATCTGAAAAGCTTAAATTTGGCCGCCTGATTTTTGAGGACAAGCCGCTGCAGATCACTTTTTCGGGCTGAGGTTCGAGCTGGGGCTAGCTTTGGCACCGGCATCTTTTGAATTTTTGAGGATGGCTTGATTGAGTCGTTCTTGTTCACCGATCACCCTAGAGATGTACTCAGTTTCTTGAGAAATAGACTCTTCACCGGCCTTGTAGAGTCGAAGACCTTCCTCCAAACTGCCTGTCGAATTGATGCATTCTTTGAGGATTTTGACACCAATGCGGAGGTTTGTTTTGGGGTCAAAAATGGCCATGGTCCCGCCGTAGGGGGTGAATTGCTCGAAATGGATCTCGGGTATCACCTGCATCAGGCCTTTTGCGCCCGTAGGGCTGTTGGCAAAAGGGTTGTAGTTAGATTCAACCCCAATCACAGCCAGAATGAGGGTGGCTTCTAGGGCTGACCGATCTGCCAAGTCAAATACCTCCAAAATCAAGGCATTCAAGGGTTCTGGCGCAATTTTGTATTTGCCTCTCACGGCTTGAACCAAAGTCAATTGAAGCGGTGTCAGGTCAGTTGCGGGCGCTGCAAAGCTTCTTAGCAATACTTGATGCTGTTCATCTTCAGCTTCTGAAATCTGCAGTCGGGTAAACAGCCAGCCCTGCACGCTTTGGACAGTCAGGGTGCGCACTTCAGGCCGTGCCAAAGCCAGCATGCTGAGGATCAATGCAAGCAGGCCCAACATTGCAAAACTGTGGTGTGAAATGTTCACAAAGCCGCGCCCAATATCGCCCCCAAAGGTCAACAGTCCGCGCCAAAAGCGAAGAGGCCATTGCGCGGCTAATTCCTGAAAAGCGGGTTGAGTCACAAGTTGATTTGAATGAAGGAAACCGCTAATTATAAAAAAAATCGAAAATAGATGCTTTCAGCATATCGAGGACTGCCTTCCTCGGTGAAAATAGCTTCTTTATCTTTTTGTGTTGTGACTGTGACTTCTTCCTCTCCTAAGACCCCAGACTTGCAAGCCCTAGACAACTTAACCGGGGGTGCCTTTACCGCACAAACATCCGGTGAGCGCGCAGCCAAGTTGCGTGATTGGCTTATCACAGAGCCATCTCACGAAGTTTTGCAAAACGTGTACAAAGAAGTTTCCACGCGTGACAAAGGCGCTGCCAAAGTGCTTCGCGAAAAGCTAGATGAGTTAAAGCGCTTGCATGGCCAAGATGTCTTGGCGGCCGAATGGACTGAACGCGCCAATGCCATGCTAACTTCTTCGCGTTTGAACATTGCCGATGCCATGGCATGGCAAAGAGATGCTGCCAAAGCAGGTGCCCCGCTGTCTCGAGAGCCGCTGGCCAGCCTCAAGCTTCAGTTGAATGAAAAAATCAAAGCGGTTGAAGATTTGCAGCACCAAGTCATGGTGCAGCGCGAAACAGCTGTGCTTTTGGCGCAGCGCATTGAGGTTCTTTCTACCAAAAGTTTGAAAGAAGCAGGCGCTGCCAATGAACTGTTGCAGTCCGATGTGGCGCACTGGCACCAACAAGCCCATGCCATCACAGAAGATCCTTCTTGGCACAGCGTTGATTTGAAATTCCCACCCCAACTTGATGCGTCCCGTCATCAGTTAAGCAGTGTTTGGGAAGCCTTTGAAGCTGCGTTGTTTCAGGCTAAAGCGGCTAGAGATGACGCCAACGAAGCTTTGCCACCCGTGCCAGTTTGGGCCGAAGAAATTCGCGTTTCAAGAGGAGGGCAAGCAAGTCTTGGTGGGCATGCCAACGTTCATGCAGTCAAAGAAGCCCCCAATTCCGATCATTCAGCCGTTTCAAATGCGGTGCAAGCTAGCGTTGAAGAATCAACGGCTGAGACGGAGGGCAAGCCAGCTAAAACGCCCAAAGTCAGCAATACCAAAATGGATCCTGCTCAGAGGTTGGCCTTGCGCGAAGCCGCCAACCAAGCGGTCGCTGGGGCCATGACGGTCTTGGCGGCTGAGAACAGTGAAGCCAACTTGTTGGTACTCAAGCAAGTGCTCAAGGACCATGGGCGCAACATGGACACCAACATGGACTTGAAAGTTCATGACGCACTCATCGCTGCAGGTGATGCAGAAGGTTGGCAAAGACATGTTGCTGATCAATTGCGTTTGGCATTGGTTTTGAAGGCGGAAGGCCTGTTCAAAAAAGTACCCGTTAAAACCCAAGACGCCCCAGCGGCCGACGGTGGCGCACAAGAAGTTTCAAAAGAGGATGCCGAGAAAGCGGTCGAGCCTGAAGTTGGCAAGGAAGAGTTTCACCTTGAACCCACCGTAGGCGGTCGAAAAATGCAAGACGCTTTGCGTCAGTTGCGTGAAGAATGGAAAAAAGCTGATCAGGGTGGCTTGCCAAACCATGCTTTGTGGAAGCGTTTCGATGCTGCATGCAACAACGCCTACAAAGTGGTTCAAACTTGGTTGGACAAAATCAAACACGAAGCCAGTGAACATCGCGCTCAACGCTTGGCATTGATTGAAGAGGTCAAGGCTTGGGGTGAGGCCAATGCACAAAATGCAGATTGGCGCGCGCACTTGCGGTCTTTGCATCAGTTTGGCGATCGCTGGCGTTCGGCGGGTCACTTGAGTGAGAAAGCCTTTGCAGAACTGCAACCTCTTTGGAAGCAGGCCCTGCACAATGCCGCGGCACCTTTGGAAGCCGCTCAGAAAGCCAGTACTGCTAGGCGTCAAGCTTTGATTGCAGAAGCCGAACAGCTTGGCGAAGCGCCTGTCTTGAGAGTTGATGCGGTCAAGGCCTTGCAGCAAAATTGGCAAACAGAAGCTCAAAGCGTTCCCATGGATCGCCGCATTGAACAAAAAATGTGGGAGGCTTTTCGCAAACCCATTGATGAGGCTTTCAGTCGCAAGACCAACTCGCGTGAGCACGTTTCAAATGCCCCGATGTCGGCCCACGACCGCATGGTGCTCGATGCGTCCAATGACTTAAAAGCTGCAAACGCTTCCGGTGATGTTCAAAAAATTAAGGCGGCCATGGCTGCCTTGGACGCTGCTTTGAAAGGGCAAGCCAAGGCCAATGCCGAAGTCATTGTTGCGCCAAAGGCTGTGGAAATTAGCGCGCCAGATGCGGCACAAGCTGCCCCAGAGTCGGCTACAGCTGAAACGGATTCAGATGAAACAACCGCAGCAGAATCCAATGCAGTTGAAACTGATTCTCCCTCGGTAGAAACCGCAGAGCCTGTCAAGCCTGTTGAAGCACCGAAACCCGTTCGCCCCTTGGTAGCCATGCGCGGTGATGACCGACCCGGCCAAAAGAAATCAGTTCCCGCTCCCGCAGGTCGGAGTGGTCCTGGTGATCGCAGAGACGGCAAAGGTGCGGCGCGTTCTGACAAAGGTGGTTTTGGCGATAAGAGCGGGGGTCGTTTTGACCGTGGAGATCGAGGTGATCGCCCTGAGCGTGAAGAGCGTGGTCCTCGCCTTGGTGATGCTGCATTCAGAGCCCAACGCGATGCCATGGAACACGCCGAAATGGCCTTGCGAAAGCTGGCTGCCCAGGCCCACGGCGAATCCTTGACGCACTTGCTTGCTGCATGGGAAACGCGCCAAGCCGACTTGGTGCCCACGGCACAAGATTTGGGTCGCAATGTGAACGCTGCTGCAAGGGCAGCATGGTCACAAGCAGTCAGCCAGGCGCCTGCAGCTACTGCCGGCGAAGCAATTTTGCGTCTAGAAATGGCTGCAGAAGTGCCAACGCCTGCAGAGAATTTGAACGAGCGGCGTGCATTGCAACTTCAATTGCTCACTCGCAAAAACCAACCTGGCCCTGAGCAAACTTGGGCCTTGGATGTCACAGCAGTTTTGTCTTCAACGCACGACCCTAAGGTGGCGCGGCGTTTGCAAAATGCTTTGAAAAACTTGTTGCGCAGCTGAATGAAGCAAGGGCTTAAGCAAAGGCTGAAAAGCCAATGCTCAAGCTCAGCTTAGCAAGTTGATTCGTTCAACTGGCCCCTCGAAATGCCAGCGCAATACTTCGGCGCGCGGCCTTGCTGCCGCAGTATCCCAGTCACTTAAAACGTAGCGTTGCATCGGTGGATCTTGCCCTAGGCTGTGAAGTGCAGGCCGATGGGTGTGACCATGAACAAGGCTAGTGGCGCCAGCTTTTTGAAGCAACGTATACGACCATTCATCTGCCACATCGGCATAGACCGCACTTGAATCTTTTTTCAGCAATTCGCTTTGTGCTCGAAGTTGTCTGGCAATGCGCTCTCTCTCGGTGAGAGGTTTGGCCAAGAAGTCATTTTGCCAACTTGGTTTTCTAACCATCTGTCGAAAGGCTTGGTAGTCTGTGTCGCCTAAACAACCGGCATCACCATGCGAGAGTAGCCATTTTTGAGATGCAAAGTTAAGCACAGTGGGGTCTTGCAGATCAAGGACATGGCATGCATTGAGGAACACAGTGCCGACCAAGAAATCACGGTTGCCCCGCATAAAGGCCACCTGTCTTTTTGTTGCACAGGCTTTTAAAACAGAGGCGCATTTCTGAAGAAAAGAGTGCTGTTCAGCGGCGTCGTCGCCGACCCAAACCTCGAACAGGTCGCCCAAAATAAAGACCGCATCCGCGGTCGTATTTTCCATATAGGCTTGCCACACATCAAACGTGGCAATTTCTTTTTCTTGCAAATGCAAGTCAGAAATGAAATCAACCGTGCGCCAAGTTTCAGGTGCTTCAAACACCTGAAGCGGCAACACGCTTGCAGTCATGGAAAAGGATGATTGCGAAAATTAAAGCGCAACAGCCTTTTCAATGATGACGGGTTCATTGGGCACGTCGTCATGGAAGCCATTGCGGCCAGTTTTAACGCCTTCAATGTCATCCACAATGTCGTTGCCCGACACCACATGAGCAAACACGGCGTAGCCCCAGCCTTGCAGTGATGGTGCTGTGTGGTTCAAGAATTCGTTGTCGGCGGTGTTGATGAAGAACTGTGCAGTGGCAGAGTGGGGCGCTTGCGTGCGTGCCATGGCCAAGCTGTACTTTGTGTTCTTCAAACCGTTGTTGCCTTCATTTTGAATGGCCGCATCGGAATGCTTTTGTTCCATGTTGGGTTCAAAGCCGCCGCCTTGAACCATGAAGCCAGGAATCACGCGGTGAAAAATGGTGTTGTCATAGTGACCCTTGTTCACGTAGTGCAGAAAGTTCTCAGCGCTCAAGGGCGCTTTTTCGGCGTCGAGTTCAATGAGGATGACGCCTTTGCCGGCGATGTGAAGTTCGACTTGAGGATTGCTCATGGTTATTGCACCAAAGTGATTGAAAGAATGACAACAGGCGTTTTTGGAACATCGGTTCTAAAGGGGCCGCCCATGCCTGTTGGGGTAGCTCTTATTTTATCCACGACGTCCATGCCGGAGGTGACTTTGCCAAAAACCGTATAACCGAAAAGTTGTAGGGCATTGAGCAAGTTCTCGCGCGGCACGTTTTCGTAGACCTGCCCTCTGTATTCAAAGCGTTTGATGGGATCGCCATCGGGGATGGGGGTGGGGTCTAGAAAAGCGTTTTCAGCGGTGTTAATGAAAAACTGCGCTGTGGCTGATTGTGGGTCGTTGGTTCTGGCCATGGCCAAAAAACCGGGCTGATTTTTCAAGCCTGCGACCATGGCCTGTCTGCCCTCATGCTGAACGGGTGCTCTGGTTGCGCGTTCTTTGTATTGGGCATCATAGCCGCCGCCCTGAACCATGAAGTTGGCGATGACCCTGTGGAAAATGGTGCCGTTGTAGTGTTTGTCTTTGACGTATTGAAGAAAGTTGGCCACTGTTTTGGGGGCTTTGTCAGGATAGAGCTCCACCATGATGTCGCCCATGTTGGTGGTAATTTTGACTTTGGGTGCTTCTTGAGCCTGACTCTGCAAAGGGGTCATGGCCATGCCCAAAGTCAGCGCCAATGCACTGAAAAGGGCCACTGTGTCTCGGAGAAAAAGGTTTGGAGTCATGTCAGTTAACGCAAGGTCTGTGTGTTGGTTGTGTTGGTGGTGACCGCCGAAGGCCCTGGCAAGGGCAGCAGGTTGGGGCCTTCTTTGGCGTTTTTGGCTTGGGTGTAGGCTCGTTGGGCCATGGCGGTATACAAGTCGCCTAAATTTTGAAGTGCAATTTTGTAATGGGGCCGCGCTTGAATGGCCGACGTGAGTGCCGACAAGGCCTCATCGTATTGCCCCTGAGCTGCTAACAGCACGCCTAAGTTGTTATAGGGTTCTGGGAGTTCAGGAAATTCTTGAATGAGGGCTTGAAGTTCTTGTACAGCTTTGGCAACTTGTCCTTGACCCGCCAAAATTTGACTGTTCATGAACCTAAACTGTGGCGAGAGGGGTGTGCTTGCCGTTGGGGGAGTTTGCTTGATGGCCAATTGAAGCTTTTGCTGAGCTTGTGGCCATTGCTTGTTTCGAATGAGTTCTTCAATTTCTTCGCTGCCATTGGCCCATGTCAGGCTGCTGCCAAAACAGAGCAGGATGGGGAAAACACGCAATAGAACCCAATGGGAAGACATATGGATAGATTTTGAAATGTGAAATACAGGCTAAGTGGCTCAATAGGGGCAAGACTGGTTCGAAATTTTGACTTTGTCAGCGACTTATTTGGGCCTTATACTGACGCAAATTGTAACGGAGGCCTGTGTTTTGGTCTGCCATTGCAACAACTAGGGGGCTGCGGCCCCTTTTTGCACCCTTACAAGAAAAATACAGTCTTTCATGAGCTTGCGCATTTACAACACGCTGTCCCGAGCGGTTGAAAAATTTACTCCCTTAGAAGCGGGTCACGTTCGCATGTACGTCTGCGGCATGACGGTATTTGATTT
>ENA-ORFA01000900-ORFA01000900.1-marine-metagenome-genome-assembly--contig:-NODE-900-length-12125-cov-3.300050_pt1 | contig 12125 bp, 20 predicted proteins | sample MGYA00248621_ERZ508587 | MGnify/ENA primary metagenome ERZ508587 (study PRJEB26250, sample SAMN06266239) | marine metagenome | isolation source: Columbia River Estuary | place: USA:Columbia River Estuary... | reverse complement strand
CTCAGGAAAATAGTCATAGGAATTGTTAGAATCGCTTGTGCGAATATTATTGGCATTACTCCACTTGCATTCACTTTAAGTGGTAAATAATTTCTCGTTTGTTGTGCTTCAACTGCTCGATTTCCAACGACGCCTTTAGCCGTATTTAGCGGGACCCTTCTAACTCCTTGCACAATCAAAATTACACTGAGTATGATTAACATCAATACGATTACTTCCAGCACTAATTTGATAAGATTACCTCCTTCAAAAGACTTACCTACTTCAGCAATGAACGCTCCTGGTAAACGAGATAAAATACCTACAGCAATCAACAAAGATATTCCATTACCAATACCTTTTTCAGTAATTCGTTCACCTAACCATACGGCAAACATGGATCCAGCTACCAAAATGATTATGGTTTGAGCCCACCAAAACGTAGTTGGATCATCCGGTAAGGCACCTTTTTGTTCAACGTACATTTTAAGGTAAGATGGCGCTTGAAGCGCGCAAATAACTATCGTAAGAATTCGTGTATAGTTGTTTATGACCTTGCGACCTGATTCACCTTCATTTTGAAGTTTTTGAACCGCTGGAACGGCCATTCCTAACAACTGCATAATGATACTTGCGGAGATGTAAGGCATAATTCCCAATGCCATAACAGACGCATTTGTAAATCCACCACCTGAAAAGAGAGATAATAAATTTTCTATTCCTTTCTGAGTTTCTGAACCACCTGCAGATGCGCTTTCAAGCACGCTGTAGTTAATCCCTGGAAGAATCACAAATGAGCCAATCCGGTATGCAAGCACCAATCCTAACGTTAATAGGATTCGTTGACGAAGTTCAACTACGTTCCAAATGTTTTTCAGATTGGTTATGAATCTTTTCATTTCGATTTATTATCAGATTTTGGTAACACTACCTCCTGCTGCTTCGATTGCAGCTGTTGCGGTTGCAGAAAAATGATGTGCAGTTACTTTAACAGACGCCTTCAATTCTCCTCGACCTAAAATTTTAACCAACTTGGTACCTGAGATTAATCCATTATCCAAGAAAGTATCTAAATTAAATTCAGTAATTCCTTTCGTCTGCGCTAACATTTGAAGTGAATCAAGGTTAATGGCCTTATATTCAACTCTATTAATGTTTTTGAAACCAAACTTAGGTACACGTCTTTGCAACGGCATTTGACCTCCCTCGAATCCAATCTTTTTCGAATAACCAGAACGAGACTTAGCTCCTTTATGACCACGTGTAGATGTTCCACCTCGGCCTGAACCTTGTCCTCTACCTATTCTTTTTTCACTTTTCACCGATCCAGCGGCCGGCGTTAAATTATGTAAACCCATTTCTAAGTTGTTATCTTATTAATCAATGATTTGGATAAGGTGCTTTACCTTATTTATCATACCTAAAACCTGTGGGGTACCTTCTTTTTCAACCACATGATTAAGGCGTTTAAATCCTAATGCTTTAATCGTTGCTTTTTGATCAGCAGGTCGTTTAATGGCACTTCTTACTTGTTTGATTTTAATTACACTCATTGTTTGAAAAATTACCCGTTAAATACTTTATTAAGGTCAATTCCACGCTGACGAGCAACTGCTGCTGCATCACGCATTTTAGAAAGCGCATCCATTGTAGCTTTTACCACATTGTGTGGATTCGAAGACCCTTGAGATTTTGCTAATACGTTGTGGATACCAACGGATTCAAGAACCGCACGCATCGCACCACCTGCAATTACACCGGTACCATCCGTAGCTGGTTTCAATAACACCTCAGCACCGCCATATTTTCCTTTTTGCGTGTGTGGCACAGTTCCTTTACGAATTGGAACGCGAATCAAATTCTTTTTCGCATCATCAATTCCTTTGGTAATGGCTTCAGTTACCTCTTTAGCCTTTCCAAGTCCATGACCTACTACCCCGTTCTCATCACCAACCACAACGATTGCTGAAAAACTGAAGGTTCTTCCTCCTTTGGTTACTTTAGTTACACGGTTCACGGCAACGAGTTTATCTTTTAACTCAATGTCTGCCGATTTTACTCTGTTTAAATTTTGTTGCGTACTCATTCTTATTAAAATTTAAGTCCACTTTCTCGAGCCGAATCAGCAAGTGATTTCACTCTTCCGTGATATAAATAACCATTTCGATCAAAAACTACTGCTTGAATTCCTGCTTTTGTTGCATTCTCAGCAATCATTTTTCCAACCATTGCCGCTTGTTCAAGCTTCGCAGCTTTTTGAGCCGCTTCATGTTTCAATGAACCTGCAGAAGCAAGGGTTTTACCAGTTGTATCATCGATAATCTGAGCATAAATCTGCTTATTACTTCTAAATACAGACAATCTTGGAATAGCAGAGGTGCCAAAAACTTTCTTTCTGATTCTGCGTTTGATTTTCGCTCTTCTTAAAACTTTGTTTAGTGCCATGACTTTACCTATTATTTTTTACCTGCTGATTTACCAGCTTTTCTTCTAATTTCTTCTCCAACGAACTTAATACCTTTTCCTTTGTACGGTTCAGGTTTTCTGAAGCTACGGATTTTCGCTGCAACCGCACCTAACAATTGTTTATCATACGACTCAAGCGTAACAACAGGTGCCTTACCTTTTTCAGTAACCGTTGTACAAACAACCTCTTTCGGAATTTCAAATATAATTTGATGAGAAAATCCAAGAGCCAATTCCAACAACTGACCATTTGCATTTGCACGATAACCAACTCCTATTACTTCCATTTGCTTCTTAAACCCTTCAGTAACCCCAACAATCATGTTATAGATTAATGCACGATAAAGACCATGCTTAGAACGGTGATCTGGTGCTTCAGAAGCGCGAGTAATTGTAAGGATATTATCTTCCAAACTTAGTGTAACACATGATAAGTCTATATCTTGTGTTAAAGTCCCTTTCTTTCCTTTTATGGAAACTACATTTCCATTCAGGGCATACTCTACACCTGCAGGGATTGTAATGGGCAATTTACCAATTCTTGACATCTTTCAATTTTTAATATACGTAACACAATACTTCACCACCAACATTCAATTTGCGTGCTTCTTTATCAGTAATTACACCTTTAGAAGTAGAAATCATGGCGATACCAAGACCATTCAATACACGAGGAAGTTCTTCAGAACCTGCATATTTACGTAACCCTGGTTTAGAGATTCGCTGTAATTTAGTAATTGCAGGAATACGAGTTGACATATTGTATTTCAATGCAATTTTAATGATACCTTGTTTGTTGTCTTCCTCAAATTTATAATTAAGGATATATCCTTGATCAAACAAAATTTGTGTCATTGCACGCTTGGTGTTTGAACTTGGAATTTCAACCATTTTCAACCCAGCAGCACTTGCGTTGCGAATACGGGTTAAAAAATCTGCGATTGGATCTGTAGTCATTTCTTTTTAAACTTTATAATATTACCAACTAGCTTTACGTACTCCTGGGATTTTTCCAGCCAAAGCCATCTCTCTGAAAGTCACCCTAGAAATTCCAAAATGACGCATATAACCACGAGGACGCCCAGTTAAACCACACCGATTGTGAAGTCTAATCTTAGATGAATTTGCAGGAATCTTTTGTAACGCCATCATTGCATCCCATTTTTGATTAATCACTTCCTCATCTGTTGAAGTAGATTTCAAAACTTTTGTCAATTGCTCACGTTTATTAGCATATCTTGCTACCATCCGTTCTCTTTTGCGCTCACGCGCTTTCATTGATTCTTTTGCCATTTCTAATTATTTTTTTGCAAATGGAAAACCAAATGCGTCTAACAATGCTTTTGCTTCTTCATCACTCTCAGCTGTAGTCACAAACGTGATATCCATACCAAGAATTTTATTTACCTTATCGATATCAATTTCCGGAAAAATGATATGTTCCTTAATTCCTAAATTGAAATTACCACGTCCATCAAATCCTTTCGGATTAATTCCGCGGAAATCTCGAGTTCGCGGCAAAGACACAGAAAGTAAACGATCTAAGAAATCATACATACGATCCCCTCGTAAGGTTACTTTCGTTCCAATTGGCATACCTTTTCTAAGTTTGAAATTAGAAATATCCTTTTTGGAATTCGTAGTAATTGCTTTCTGACCAGCGATTCTTGACAAATCTGCTGCAGCATTCTCAATTAATTTTTTATCAGCTACTGCATCTCCCATCCCTTGACTCAAGACAATCTTGGTCAATTTAGGAACTCGCATCGTTGATTTATAACCAAACTGCTCAGTTAAATCTTTAATGATTACAGCTTGATACTTTTCTTTAAGTCGTGGTGTATAACTCATTACTTGATCACCTCCCCTGATTTCTTTGAAAAACGTACTAATTTACCTTTATCATTTTCTTTTCTTCCTACTCGAGTTGCTTGACCAGCAACAACTAGCATCAGATTAGATACATGAATTGTTCCTTCTTTTTCCTCAATTCCACCTTGTGGATTAGACGCACTTGGCTTAGTATGGCGTTTCACTAAATTCACGCCTTCAACCGTTGCACGCATTTTCGTACGATTAATTGAGGTAATCTTACCTTCTTGACCTTTAGAGTCACCGCTGATGACTTTTACTAGGTCTCCTACTTTTATTTTTAACTTCGTTTGCATATCTCTTTAAATTACAACACCTCAGGTGCTAATGAAACGATTTTCATATAATTGTTCTCACGTAATTCCCTTGCAACAGGTCCAAAAATACGTGTCCCACGCATCTCACCTGCTTGATTCAAAATAACGCATGCATTATCATCGAACCGGATATAAGATCCATCTTGTCTTCGTATTTCCTTTTTAGTACGTACTACAACTGCAGTAGCAACTGATCCTTTTTTCACTGCGCCAGTAGGCATCGCACTTTTAACAGCAACAACGATTTTGTCGCCTACAGAAGCGTATCTTCTGCGAGTACCACCTAACACTCTAATGCAAAGTACCTCTTTTGCGCCGGAATTATCAGCAACTGATAATCTTGATTCTGTTTGTATCATTTCTCAGGTTATTTCGCTCTTTCAACAATTTCTACTAAGCGCCAGTTCTTTGTCTTACTCAACGGACGCGTCTCCATAATTTTAACTGTATCGCCAATATGGCTATCGTTTTTTTCGTCATGCGCTACAAACTTTGTAGTCGTTTTAACGAACTTACCATACTTCGGGTGTTTTTTCTTACGTTCTACAGCAACTACAACAGACTTATCCATTTTGTCACTAGTAACGATCCCGATTCTTTCTTTTCTTAAATTTCGCTTTTCCATGTTAAGCTTCAATTATTGCGCTTATGCTGCGCTGTTTCTTTTGGTTAATTCAGTATTAAATCTCGCGATTGTCTTTCTCAAACTCTTAATTCTCATTGGGTTCTCAATTGGAGCCGTTTTGTGAGTAAGGGTTAAAGAAATCATTTGACCCTGTAACTCTGTAAGTTTACGATTCAAATCTTCTAGCGATAATTTCGATATATCTTGTGTCTTCATTTTCTAAGATTAAGCAGGTATAACAAAGTCATTACGAACTACGAATTTGCATTTTACTGGAAGCTTTTGAGCCGCTAGACGCATAGCCTCTTTTGCTATTTCATAAGAAACACCATCTGCTTCAAACATAATTCGACCAGGTTTAACAACGGCAACCCAATGGCTTGGTGCACCCTTACCTTTACCCATACGTACCTCAGCTGGTTTTGCTGTTACTGGCTTGTCTGGGAAAATTCGAATCCACACTTTTCCTTCTCTCTTCATGTAACGCGTTACTGCGATACGTGATGCTTCAATTTGACGAGAAGTGATCCATCCTGGTTCTAAGGTCTTAAGACCAAATGAACCAAAAGCGATGGATGATCCACGATGTGCTAAACCACGGTTTCTACCCTTCTGTACTCTTCTGAACTTCGTTCTTTTTGGTTGTAACATTTTACTACTCTTTTAAGCGTATTACTTTTTCTTTCTTTTTGGTGAAGCTGAGTTATTACCTCCAGCATTCGACGCACTTGATGACATTCCCACGTTTGGAGAAAGATCTCGTTTTCCATAAACCTCTCCACGGCAAATCCAAACTTTAATTCCAAGACGACCGTAGGTTGTATGTGCTTCCGAAACTGCATAATCAATATCAGCTCTAAAGGTATGCAACGGTGTACGACCATCTTTATACATTTCAGAACGAGCCATCTCTGCACCATTCAAACGACCAGAAATTTTTATCTTGATACCTTCAGCTCCAAGGCGCATTGTCCCAGCTATTGCCATTTTGATCGCACGTCTGAATGAAATCCTTGCTTCAAGTTGACGAGCAACAGCATCCGCTACTAATCGCGCATCAAGCTCTGGACGTTTAACCTCGAAGATATTGATTTGAATCTCTTTCTTGGTTAACTTTTTAAGTTCCTCTTTTAACTTGTCAACTTCCTGACCACCTTTCCCGATAATTACACCTGGTCGAGCGGTATTAATAGTTACAGTAACCAATTTCAAGGTACGTTCGATGATAATCTTAGCGATACTCGCTTTAGCAAGACGCGCGTTCAAATATTTTCTTATTTGATCATCTTCAACGATTTTATCTTTATAATCTCTACCACCATACCAGTTAGATTCCCATCCGTGGATGTAGCCTAAACGATTACCAATTGGATTTGTCTTTTGTCCCATATTCTTAAGAATTTACACCATCAACGATGATTGTAACATGATTTGATCTTTTTCTAATTCTGTGTGCACGACCTTGTGGTGCTGGTTGAATTCTCTTCAACATCGCTCCTCCGGCAACTTCGATTGATTTAACAAACACTTTCTCCTCACTTAGGTCTTTACCTTCGTTTTTCTGTTCCCAGTTAGAGATCGCAGAACGTAATAACTTTTCTAATCCTACAGCAGCGAATTTAGAATTATGGCTTAAAATATTAAGCGCTTTATTCACTTCCACGCCGCGAATTAAATCAGCAACCATTCTCATTTTACGGGGAGAAATATTTGAGTCATTCAATTGCGCAATTGCAATTTGTTTTTTCTCGTCTTTTAACTTCTCAGCCCTTAGTCTTTTTCTAGCACCCATGACTTACAATTTATCTTATCGTTTTTTATCTTTTTTATTTCCGGCATGACCACGGAAGATTCTCGTTGGAGAAAACTCACCTAATTTGTGACCTACCATATTCTCTGTAACAAATACAGGAATAAATTTATGACCATTGTGAACCGCGAAGGTCAAACCAACGAAATCCGGGGTGATTGTGGACGCACGCGACCAAGTTTTAATTACTGCCTTGCTATTTGAAGCTTGGGCATCATCCACTCGTTTCATCAATTTGTAGTGAACAAAAGGCGGCTTTTTTAATGAACGACTCATACTACGTTATTTTTTTCTTCTTTCTATAATGAACTTATTCGAATACTTTGTTTTGGATCTAGTTTTGTATCCTTTCGCTGGCATACCATTTCTAGATCGTGGATGACCTCCGGAATTTCTTCCTTCACCACCACCCATCGGGTGATCCACTGGATTCATAACAACCCCTCGAACACGTGGACGACGGCCTAACCATCTTGAACGACCTGCTTTACCTGAACGTTCTAAGTTATGTTCTCCATTGGAAACTACACCTACCGTTGCTAGACAAGTTACAAGTACCATTCGCGTCTCACCAGAAGGCATTTTTACAACAGCGAACTTACCTTCACGTGCATTTAATTGACCGTAGGTTCCAGCTCCTCGAGCGATTGAACCACCTTTACCGGGCATCAACTCAATGTTATGAATTAAAGTACCTAATGGAACATCAGATAAATACATTGCATTACCAACGTTTGGTGTTGCTGTTCTACCTGCAGTAACGGTATCACCTACTTTTAATCCGTTTGGAGCAATGATATATCGTTTCTCACCATCTGCGTAGTAAAGCAACGCGATATTCGCAGTTCGATTTGGATCATATTCTATAGCCTTCACGGTCGCAGGAATATCAAACTTATTTCGTTTGAAATCCACGATACGATACTTTTGTTTGTGACCTCCACCAATGTAACGCATTGTCATACGTCCATCGTTGTTACGTCCACCAGACTTAGTACCACCTTTAACAAGGCTTTTCTCTGGTTTTGACGCGGTGATCACCGACATGTCAATTGCCACTTTGTGACGTTGACCAGGAGTTGTTGGTTTAAACTTTCTAACGCTCATTGCTCAATTAATAGTTGTTAAACAAATCAATGGTTTCACCATCTGCGATTGAAACTACAGCTTTCTTCCATTGTTTGCTTCGTTGCTCTACAATGCCTTTGTTCGTGTATTTCACAGAAGATTTTCCACCGCCATAATTTTGTGTACGCACCTCTGTGACGTGTACTCCGTACATTTTCTCGACAGCATGTTTTATTTCAAGCTTATTCGCTTTACGATCCACTTCAAAAGTGAATGCATTTCTAGCCTCAGAAGCAAATGTTGCTTTCTCAGTAATTATCGGCTTTTTAATTATTCCTTGCATGACCCTGGATCAATTAATTTAAAATTTCTTCAATACGACTAATCGCCGTTTGGGTTACTAAAACTTTTCGAGCATTCAACACATCATATGTATTAAATGAATCTACAGTTACCACTTTCACTTTTTTCAGGTTTCTTGATGCTAAATAAACTGCATCATTTTTGTCACCTAAAATCAATAATACCTTTTGATTTTCTAAAGAAAGTGCGGACACCATTGAAACAAAATCTTTTGTTTTGATTGCATCTAACTTCACATCTTCCAACACCATCAGGGCATCATTTTTCATTTGATAAGAAAATGCAGATTTTCTCGCCAATCTTTTAAGTTTTACATTCAACTTAAATGAATAGTTTCTCGGTCTTGGTCCAAAGATACGACCACCTCCGACGCGTGTACCAGATTTCGAACTACCAGCTCGAGCTCCACCGGTACCTTTTTGCTTCTTAAGTTTCTTAGTAGAACCTGCAATTTCGTTTCTTTCCTTTGACTTGTGCGTTCCTTGTCTGCGATTTGCTAAATGTTGTTTAACATCTAGATATATCGCATGGTTATTTGGCTCTATACCAAACACCTCATCAGAGAGATTTGCTTTCGCTGAAGACGCCTTACCGCTTACGCTATATACTTTCGCTTCCATTACTTATAAATTGTTACATAAGAATTATTCGCTCCTGGAATAGATCCTTTAATGATTAATATATTGCGATCCGCTAACACCTTAAGAATCTCAAGATTTGATTGAGTACGCTGCTTATTTCCCATTTGTCCTGCCATTCGCATTCCTTTGAATACTCTGGCTGGATATGAACATGCTCCAATTGAACCTGGGGCACGTAGTCGGTTGTGCTGACCATGAGTTGATTGTCCAACACCACCGAAATTGTGTCTTCTAACTACCCCTTGAAAACCTTTACCTTTTGAAGTACCGGTAACATCAACAAATTCACCTTCTTCAAAAATACTTACGTTTATCTCATCTCCGGCATTGCAACTTTCGAATCCTTTAAACTCAACCAATTTTGACTTTGGTGTTGTATTTGCTTTTTTGAAGTGACCTTTCAATGCATTCGGGGTATTCTTCTCTTTGCGATTTCCAAAACCCAACTGAACAGCATCATACCCATCACGGTCGATTGTTTTAACTTGAGTTACTACGCAGGGACCAGCTTCAACAAGCGTGCATGGCTGTGATTTGCCCTCGGCACTATAGATGCTAGTCATTCCGATTTTTCGTCCAATAATTCCTGACATAACTAATTTAACTTAAGATTATACTTTAATTTCTACATCAACGCCACTTGGCAACTCCAATTTCATTAACGCATCCACAGTTTTTGATGAACTGCTGTAGATGTCCAACAAACGCTTGTATGCACACAATTCAAACTGCTCACGCGCCTTTTTATTAACGTGTGGAGAACGTAATACAGTGTAAATACGCTTGTGTGTTGGTAATGGAATAGGACCACTTACAACGGCACCTGTAGCTTTTACAGTCTTTACAATTTTCTCAGCAGACTTGTCTACTAGATTGTGATCGTAAGACTTTAATTTTATTCTAATTTTCTGACTCATTTCCTTTCAATTTTATGCTGAAAAATTACTTCGCTTTTGAAATTACATCCTCTGCTACATTCTTAGGCGCTGCAGCGTAGTGAGAAAACTCCATGGAAGACGTTGCTCGTCCAGAAGTGATGGTACGCAACTGGGTTACATAACCAAACATTTCTGATAATGGAACATCTGCCTTAAGTACCTTAGCTCCGGCACGGTCATCCATTCCGGTAGGCATTCCACGTCGTCTGTTTAAATCTCCTTGTACATCTCCAAAATAATCTTCTGGTGTTACCACTTCCATTTTCATGATAGGCTCCAAAAGTATAGGTGAACAAGCTTTCAATGCAGCACGGTACGCCATTTTCGCACACAATTCGAATGAAAGTGAATCGGAGTCAACTGCGTGGAATGAACCATCAATTAATTCAACTTTCATTGACTCAAGTGGGAATCCTGCTAGAACTCCGTTCTTCATTGATTCTCTAAATCCTTTCTCAACTGAAGGAATAAATTCTCTTGGAATATTACCGCCTTTAATGCTGTTTATGAATTCAAGACCTTTCTTCTCTGGATTATCCTGATGAGAAATTTTAACCAAAATATCGGCAAATTTCCCACGACCACCTGTTTGCTTCTTGTACACTTCTCGATGTTCAGTTGATCCTGCTATAGCCTCACGGTATGCCACTTGAGGCGCACCCTGATTAACTTCTACTTTAAACTCTCGTTTAAGACGATCTACAATAATCTCCAAGTGAAGCTCACCCATACCTGAAATAATTGTTTGACCAGTATCCTCATCTGTATTTACTCGGAATGTTGGATCTTCTTCAGATAACTTAGATAAACCAATGGATAAACGATCGGTATCTGCTTGAGTTTTTGGCTCAATTGCCAATCCAATAACTGGATCAGGGAAAACCATTGACTCAAGAATGATAGGTGCATTTTCAGCACACAAGGTGTCTCCTGTTTTGATATCCTTAAATCCAACTACTGCACCAATATCACCAGCACCTAATTCAGGTACTTGATTTTGCTTATTGGCATGCATTTGGAAGATACGAGAAATACGCTCTTTGTTTTCAGAACGAGTATTCAACACATACGAACCAGCGTCTAATTTACCAGAGTAAACCCGGGTAAAACATAATCTACCTACAAATGGGTCTGTAGCAATTTTAAACGCTAATGCCGCAAATGGCTCATCATACGAAGGCTTTCTTGTTACTTCCTCATCTGTTTTAGGATTAATTCCTGTAATTGCCTCAACATCAAGTGGAGAAGGTAAAATTTCCATTACCATATCCAACATGGCTTGAACTCCTTTATTCTTGAAAGAAGAACCACACATCATAGGAACCACTTTACCTGAAATTGTAGCTTGACGTAATGCATCAAGAATTTCACGCTCCGTTAATGAATTCTCGTCTTCGAAATATTTCTCCATTAAGGTCTCATCGAACTCAGCCACTGCTTCTAACAGTTTACCACGTAATTCACGTGCCTCATCGATAATATCCGCGGGAATTTCAACTTCTTGAAACGTCATTCCATAATCATCCTCGTTCCAAACAATTCCACGGAAATTGATTAAATCAACCACACCTCTAAAATTGTCTTCTTCACCAATGTTGATTTGTAAAGGTAATGCATGGCTACCCAACATGTCCTTAACTTGTTTACACACTTTAAGGAAGTCTGCACCTTGTCGGTCCATTTTGTTCACAAAACCAATTCGTGGTACGTTGTAGTTATTAGCCAAACGCCAATTGGTTTCAGATTGAGGCTCAACACCATCAACCGCTGAAAACAAAAACACCAACCCGTCAAGTACACGAAGGGAACGGTTAACTTCTACTGTAAAATCAACGTGTCCTGGGGTATCAATGATGTTTACGTGGTATGGTGTACCTCTGTAATTCCATGTTAATGTAGTTGCAGCTGAAGTGATGGTGATACCACGCTCTTGCTCTTGCTCCATCCAGTCCATTGTTGCAGCACCGTCATGAACCTCACCGATCTTGTGGTTTACCCCACCATAGAACAAAATTCGCTCCGTAGTGGTAGTCTTACCTGCATCAA
>ENA-ORFA01000895-ORFA01000895.1-marine-metagenome-genome-assembly--contig:-NODE-895-length-12176-cov-3.761220_pt1 | contig 12176 bp, 12 predicted proteins | sample MGYA00248621_ERZ508587 | MGnify/ENA primary metagenome ERZ508587 (study PRJEB26250, sample SAMN06266239) | marine metagenome | isolation source: Columbia River Estuary | place: USA:Columbia River Estuary... | reverse complement strand
TTGCACCGCTGATCCGACCACCCTTCTTAAGGTTGTCGAGCGTGTCGAGCGCGGCCCACACCTGGGTTCGGGCGGCAAGATCATTGGCATATGCAGCGACTTCGTCCAAACTTGCGCCACCTGCAGCCTTTTTGGCACAAGCAACTGCGGCAATACCCTGACCCATTGAAGCCGAGCGGCTGTCCACTATTCGCACTGGAATATCACCGGCAACTGCGCGAGCAGCCAACTCGGCGCTTTGCATAGTGGCCGAGAGTTGTGATGAAAGCGAGATGACGACGATGCCAGTTGCACCTGCAGAAAACAGGCGACGGAATTCGGCTTCGAATTGTCCTGGAGATGGTGCTGCGGTCTCTGGCAACACAGCAGACGAACCACATCGCTCCCAAAATTGCGCAACAGTCAACTGTTGGCGATCAATGAACTCTTCATCACCAAAGCGAAACGACAATGGAACGATGGAAATATTGTTGGCGTCCGCCAAAGCCTGAGGAATGTCCGAAGCACTGTCTGTAACGATACGTATGGTCATATTTTTTAGCCTACAGCAGACTTTTTAACCTATTGATGGATGTTTTTGTGCAGCGGACTTACGGCGTTTTTCGCGCCAATGACTTAACCACCATGCAAGCAACACAAGCGCGGCAGCGCCACTCACCACGAGGCCGAGGCCAGCAATGGCAGCGACTCTTGCAGTGAGTTGAACACGTTGACCGGCCTGCACTAATCCGTCTGGTGTGTACAGCACAACCTCAATCGGGAAGCGCCCGCTCGCGCGAGCAACAACAGGAATCACCAAGTCGATTGCGCCATTTGCGGGCACTGTCACGATGCGGTCTTCGTCAGGAAATTGCAACTTGGCACTTGCGATCTCTACCGAAACAGTGAGGTCGACTGAAGATTCATTTCGAAGTTGCAAGCGCAAATCACTTTCGCGTCCGCCGAGCGTAAAACTCAACGACTCTGGAACCTTCACCGATGCCCGAAGTAATCGAAGTTGATTGCGAAAACCTTTGAAGTACAACGCAAAGTCATCGCTACTGAGTCGGTCATCAAGCATGGCTAGTCGCGAAGTCGTCCACGCCGCATGTTGTGGTGCATCAGGTGGCAACATCAGCGATGTTGATGCCAACTCATCCACAAGAGAATCAATTGCCTTTCCAGCAATCGATACATCAACCCCATTTGAACGAGGGACTTTGACAAGCGTTGCCTCGCTGTTGGCGCGCGGGAGCGAACTCAATGCTCGCAGTCGAAGTTGTGGAGCACGATCGATTGCTATTGCTAGAGGGGTAAGCAACGCAGTGTTGATTGGTGCGCCACTTGTAGTAGTGAGAATTACAAAGTTGGAAGATAAAACACCACCACCATCAATCACTTCTTGGCGTTGCGCCAACAACTCTGCAGCAAGCGAATAGGCAGTAATTACAGGGTTGATTTGGTTACTAGAAAGTGTCTTGGCAAAAATCGGATCCGTTGTTCTTAATGCAACATCACCCGAGATGCGATATGGCTTGGCGTAGTTGTCTAGTGTGCCAATTTTTGTGGCTGCATCTGGAGTGAGTACAACCGTGTGCACACTGAAGCCGGAGAGCAATTCTGCTCCGTCTGCGTCTACGAGAACATTTGAAAACCAAATATTTGGCGAAAGATTCTTCTCTCCGTTGCGAAGCTCGAGAATTTCATCACCAAGTTTGGTCAGCCGTTGAAAGTCCTTGGATCGGCTGGTGCGTTGTGCACTTGATGGATTGAAGGGGACAAAGGGTGCACGCAACAAATCGTGATTTAAAAACGCAGTTTGCAAGCGCGCCAACAAATCAATGTCGACAGGTTGTGTTGAACGCACAAGACCATCCAAGATTTCCGGTGAAACCTGCACAGACAACGGCGCCGCACCACCTTCCAAAGACTGGGCGAGGTCTGCCAATTGTTTTCTTGTCGCATCGCTGATCGCAATAGTGCCGTTTGGAGCAAGTGCGAGTGGCGTAGTCAATGTTGACGCAATTGCAATAGGCAATCGTGCTGTTTCAATGGTTGAATTGAAAAAGTTAACGAACGTAGTCAGTTTGGAAACTGGTTGACCATTTTGCACGAATGAAATTTGTATCGGGTACACACCGTCTTTTGTGAGGCGCAACGAGTTTGTGCGAGCAGTGGTTGACAGAAACGCGGTGTAGTTATTGGTTTCAGTTCGTGCCAATTGAATGAGTTGCAAGTCTGCAACTGCGAGTTGCCCGACTGGGTCGGCACCTGCAGTAATCGAGCGCACTTGCTCTCGGGTAACCACCGGAGCAAACGCAGTTATGCGAAGAGTCGTCGTTGTGTCTTGTTCGAGCTGATTTCGAACTGCAGTATCGGGTACACCAATCGTGAAGCGAAATTGTGTGCCTGCAAGAACATTGAAATTTTGTGCGACTAAGCGCACGTCAATTGGCGTAACTACTGCCGCGTTCGCTGCACGGGTTTGGTGGGGGAGCACACCAAGGAGCGAACACGTCGCACCGAGCACGATCAGTAGAGCACCACTGGCGCGTCGCAAGCGATCCATGCTCACCAGTCTCACCGATAATTGTCTCAATTTGCGGTAGTCCCTCAAGTTCAATCAGTAACGCCTAACCTAATCATCGTGGTTCCGCAGCGATTTGCTCCAGTATTGGCCGAACTTGCGCCTCTCGGGGATATTTTTCGCACCGCTGATCGTCGTCTCTATGTGGTGGGTGGAACCGTGCGAGATCTGTTGCTCGATCGACAGATGAGCGAAGTGGATTTTGACTTCACCACCAATGCTCGTCCAGAAGAAACCAAACGCTTCTTAACCGGTTGGGCCGATGCCGTATGGACAACAGGCGAACGCTTTGGCACTATTTCTGCACAGAAGAACGGTCGCACATACGAAATCACCACTCATCGTGCCGAGGCGTATTCACCTGACTCGCGCAAGCCTGATGTTGAGTTTTCGGATGACATCGCCACAGATTTATCGCGCCGCGATTTCACGATCAACGCAATGGCTCTTGAGGTAACGAGCGATGTGCCAGAACTCGTTGATCCATATGGTGGAGCAGCCGACTTGATGAGTCGCACACTTCGCACACCGCTTTCGCCAGAAGTCAGTTTCACTGATGACCCGTTGCGGATGATGCGCGCAGCACGATTTATCGCAACACTGCAACTTCAACCAGTGCCCGAATTGGTTGCTGCGGTACAAAAATTGCACGATCGACTCAAGATTATTTCGGCAGAACGAGTGCGTAATGAACTCGATCGCTTAATGGTGTGTGAGCATCCAACAAGTGGACTGTGGTTTTTGGTTGACACAGGTTTGGCTGAGCACTTCTTTCCCGAACTGCCGGCCATGAAACTTGAACAAGATCCGATTCATCGCCATAAAGATGTACTGACACACACCTTTGCGGTGGTTGAAAACGTGCGACCAGACGCATCTCCTGATTTTGATTTCCGCATTACACGGCTTGCAGCGTTGTTTCACGACATTGGCAAACCAAAAACACGCGGCATCAAAGATGGCAAAGGTGTCACGTTCCATCATCACGAGGTTGTCGGAGCCAGGATGTCTCGCGCGCGTCTTAAAGCAATGAAGTATTCAACGCATGACACCGATGCAATTACGGAGTTGGTTGCATTGCATCTGCGCTTTCATACATATCAAATGGGATGGACAGACTCTGCGGTGCGACGATACGTTCGCGATGCAGGGCCATTGTTAAACGAACTCAATGTGCTGACGCGCTGCGACTGCACGACCCGCAACGAGAGAAAAGCATTGATGCTCTCGCAACGTATGGACGAACTTGAGGCTCGCATCGCAGAGTTGGCCAAACACGAAGAGCTGGCAGCACTGCGGCCAGAGTTGGACGGAGCACAAGTGATGGAAATGTTGTCTATCGGCGCTGGTCGACAAGTTGGTGAAGCCTTGACATTCTTGATGGAAATCCGACTTGAAGAAGGATTGTTGGGTGATGCCGAAGCGAGGCGCAGACTCGAACAGTGGTGGGCGACAAAAACTGACTAGCGTTCTGAGTAATGAATTCTTCGCGGCGCCCAACAGGTTGGCTGAGTCAACTCACGCTCACCGATGACAATGGTGAAACTGTTGGTGGCGTTATTGATCATCGCCTCACGCGTCGTGCTTTGATCAATGAGTTTCGTCGTGGCCGCCTTCGCAGAGAACAATTATGTGACGCACATCCAGACTTGGTGCGCGCTGCAAAAAACTTTGGCGATGCAACAGGTGTGAAGTGCCCAATTTGTGTGCAAGACAATGTTGCATTGGTGACGTATGTATTTGGTCCGCGCCTCCCAAGCCATGGACGTTGCATCACCAAGCCACACGAACTTGAAGAGTTTCGACAACTTGCTCAACACACTGAGCAACAGCGCAATGCTGAATACTCAACCGACCAGAGCACGCCTATTACATATACGGCCTATGTCGTCGAGTGCTGTCGTTCCTGTCGCTGGCATCATCTCTTGCGCTCTTTGCCAATGGCTACAGCCCCCAAATCTGATACTGAGTCAACAAGGCGTAGGTCTCGGCGCTAGTTCGGCCAATCTCTGCAACACGGGTGTGGCACGCTCCCTTCGTGCCGATACGATCCCAAGTCCACATATCCACCCTGCCCCCTCGGGGGCTCCAGCCCCGGTTGGAACCGAAGGGAGTTACCACGTTCATGCGTGCTTACGAATTAATGCTCATAGTTAGCGGCAACTTAGAAGAATCGGCTGCGCACAGTTGGATCTCCACTGTGACCAAGGCAGTTCAAGGTGTTGGTGGCACAGTCCACGGTTCACCAGATTGGTGGGGCAAGCGTCGTCTTGCATACCCAATCAACAAACAGAACGACGGCTACTACGCGGTGTTCAATCTCATGGCACCAGGTGGCGCACTCGACGAGTTCGAGCGCAGCCTTCGCATTGCGGACGATGTCCTCCGCCACAAACTTCTCCGTTTGCCAGATCAAGAAGCATCACGCCGCGGTCTCACCGCAGTGTCTGCATAATTGATCTCTTTGAACTAGTAGCCACTTCGTAAGGAGCAACAACAATGTCAGATAACACCATCACTCTCGTAGGTAATCTCACCCGCGATCCAGAACTTCGTTTCACCACCACCGGTCGTGGAGTTGCCTCGTTTGGCATCGCTGTCGGTCGTCGTTATCAGGTCAATGGCGAATGGCAGGAACAAACTTCCTACTTCAACGTCACTGCATGGGGCCAACTTGGCGAAAATGCAGCCGCTTCACTCACTAAGGGCGCACGAGTTGTTGTCACTGGTCGACTCGAGCAGCGCGAGTACACCACTCGCGAAGGTGACAAGCGCACCGCCATCGACGTGATCGCCGATGAGCTCGGACCGAGCCTTCGTTGGGCAACTGCTCAAGTAGAGCGCACACCAAAAACAGATGGACAGGGTCAAGGCCAGGGACAGGGTCAGGGTGGCGCGTCACGTGGGTCTAACCCAGGCACCGATGTCAATCCTCATGACACCGGCGAAGAACCGTTCTAATCACACCACTCATTAATCACAAAGGGAATTAAGACATGACAAGTAAAACCAACAAAGCGAGGGCAGCGAAAGCTGCAATGCGCAAATACAAGAAGCGTCCAAACGTATTGCACGCTGAGCACATTGGATACATCGACTACAAAGATGTCAACTTGTTGCAGCGCTTCATGTCCGACCGATCAAAGTTGCGCGCACGTCGCATGAACGGCAACACCGTTCAGCAACAACGTGACGTCGCACTTGCTGTCAAGAACGCACGCGAAATGGCACTCTTGCCATACACCAAGCGAGTTGCCGCAGCGCGCGCACCTCGTCGTGGCGAGGAAGACGGTGGCTCACGTAGCGATCGTCCACGTCGTGGCGCACCAAACACTGATGCCGGTTCAAACGAATCAGCATTTGTCGATAAGTACGCAGCAGCAATTGATGCCGCCGAAGCACCAGCAGCTGACGTTGAAGTTTCAGCCACAACTACAACCGAGGAGGCATAAGCCATGAAGGTTTTGCTTCGTTCTGATATTGCAGGTGTAGGTCGCCGCGGCGACATCATCACCGTTTCGTCTGGTCATGCACGCAACCATTTGTTGCCACACGGCCTTGCCATCGTGGCTTCAGAGGGTGAAGTTGTTCAGGCCGGCGTGATGCGCCGTTCCCGCGACTTGCGCGAAAACACCGAGCGCGAAGCCGCGCGCGGTGTAGCAGCCAACTTGGCCAAGCAGTCAATCAAGGTCAAGGCAAAAGCCGGAGCCGAGGGTCGTTTGTTTGGTTCGATCTCCACAACCGAGATTGCTGCGGCGCTCTTGGATCAAACAGGTATCACTGTTGATCGCAAGAACATCACCATCGACACACCGATCCGTTCAGTTGGCGACCATGCAGTTTCGGTCGAGCTGTACTCCGATGTTGTTGGTGTGATCAACCTCTCTGTCGTAGCCAAGTAACGCAACGCAATGGCTCCGCTCAGCGGGGTTGCATGTGGTTATCCACAGTTAAGTCACATGGTTATACCTCTAGCGATCAACAGGCAAGTTCGGGCAAGGTAGATGTATGTCATTAGCGGGTGAATCAAACAACGACACACGACCAGTGCAACGCAGCACGCAGCGTGTGCCGCCGCACAACCTAGATGCCGAATCTTCACTCTTGGGTGCCATGTTGTTGTCGCGCGACGCGGTTGCTTCCGCACTCGAACGTGGTGTGCTTCCTGACGAGTTTTATAAACCCATTCACCGCCATATTTTTGATGCAATTCGTTCACTCAATACGGGTGGCGAGCCGGTTGATGCAGTCACGGTTGCAGAAGAGCTCCGACGCGCGGGCACACTCGACACCATTGGCGGTCTTGATGCATTGCTGACGTTGCAAAACGCAACACCAGCGATCACCAGCGCCGATCGCTACGCAAAGATTGTTCGCGACACCGCACGCCTTCGTCGTTTGATTGGCGCAGCATCTGATATTGCCGAGATCGCATTCAATGAGCCAGACGACGTTGACAAAGCAATCGATGATGCAGAGAGCAAGATTTTTGATATTGGCGAGAGCCATGTTGGTGACAATGCAGAGAAAGTCAACGTGTTGATCGATCAAGCGATCGAAAAACTGCAGACGCTCGTAGACAACAAGGGTGCTATTACGGGTGTGCCAACAGGAATTGCAGAACTCGACAAAGTGTTACTTGGCTTGCAGCCTGGCACGCTCAACATCCTCGGAGCTCGTCCTGCCATGGGCAAGAGCGCGTTTGCACTCAATCTTGCGGTGAACGCTGCTCAAACACTGATGAAACCCGTGCTCTTTTTCTCGTTGGAAATGGGTAAAGCCGAACTCGCTCAACGTATTTTGTCGAGTGAAGCGCGCGTAGACAGCCAGTTGTTGCGCACCGGACGTCCAGGTCCAAACGATTGGACAAAGATCAGCCACGCCGTTGGTCGACTCGACATTCCTCTGACCATCGATGACAGTGCCGGCACTTCGGTTGGTCAAATTCGCGCCAAAGCACGTCGCACTATCAGTCGCGAAGGCGGACTTGCGCTCATCGTGATCGACTATTTGCAGTTGATGGGCGGTGATGGTCGACCAGAGAACCGCCAGTTGGAAGTGAGCGAGATCAGCCGAAAACTCAAGTTGTTGGCTCGTGAGTTCAATGTGCCGGTCTTGGCCTTAAGTCAGTTGAGTCGTCAACTTGAGGCACGCACCGAAAAGCGCCCAACACTTTCCGACTTACGCGAGTCTGGCGCTCTCGAGCAGGACGCCGACGTGGTGATGTTCTTGTTTCGCCCCGAAATTTATGACCAAGATCCCAACTTAAAGGGTAAAGCCGAAATCAACGTTGCCAAGCACCGCGCCGGACCATTGGGGACTGCGCAACTTGCGTGGCTCTCGACGTACACCCGTTTTGAGAGCGTGGCTTCTGACCCTGTTGTCGATGCAGCACTTCGCAACTAACGCATGTTTCTCGGCGAAAACTTACTTGCGTATTTAGTGCTCGCTCTTGGCGGGGCAATGTGCGTTGGCAATGTGCTGGCCATCGTGAAACCACCGAGTGCAACAAAGAAACCCAAACATGCAAGTGATGACCTCGATCGAGCACCAATTGTTCGCAGCATCACGATGGCGCTCGTTGGTGGTGTTGCAGCCGCCTGGGCTCTTGTCAGTTTGTTGAGCGGGTGACGGGAATCGAACCCGCGTTCTCAGCTTGGGAAGCTGATGTTCTACCTCTGAACTACACCCGCGAAACCGTTGTAGAGAGTACCAATCCGAAACCAAGTTGAAATACCCGTTGGATAACTGGCTGGGCGTTCGGGGGGTTGCATTAGATAGTGTGCTTCGTTGTGATCCTGTCTGACAAAAGTATCCGCGAGGCCCTTGCCGCGAAAAGAATCATCATTGATCCACTTGATGAGTCGTGCCTGCAGCCGTCGTCGATTGACGTCAAAGTATCCAACCTGTTCCGAGTCTTTCGCAATCACACCGCAGCGGTTATCGATGTAAAGAAAGATCTTGCAGATCTCACCGAGTTGGTAGAGGTTCCTCAAGATGGTGTGTTTATGTTGCATCCAGGTGAATTCGTTTTGGGTTCAACACTTGAGCGAGTAGCCATTGCCGACGATCTGGTTGCTCGTGTTGAGGGCAAAAGCTCGCTTGGTCGACTCGGCCTATTGATTCATTCAACTGCTGGGTTTATTGACGCTGGCTTTGATGGCCACATCACACTCGAGTTATCAAATGTGGCCAACTTGCCAATCACGTTGTATCCAAACATGAAGATTGGTCAAGTGAGTTTCATGACGATGACCACTCCTGCCGACAATCCGTACGGCAAAGGTGCCAGAGGTTCTAAATATCAGGGTCAGCGCGGGCCGACCCCAAGTCGATACTTCGAAAACTTTCGCTAGTTAGTTGCCGGCAATTGGCACTGCGAGTGGCGCTGGCCGCTCAGCATTAATCCGCTCACCGTTTTCGAGTGCGTCGAGCAAGTGAATGGCAATGTCTGCGACCTTGACTTCGTTCTCTTCTTTGCCAGCACCCTTCACACCGTCATCAAGCATGATGTAGCAGAACGGACACGCCGTTGCGACGCGGCTTGCACCAGTTGCAATTGCTTCTGCTGCGCGCTCGTCGTTGATCTTTGTGCCGACGTTTTCTTCCATCCACATGCGTGCTCCGCCAGCACCGCAACACATTCCGGTAGTTCCGTTGCGTGGCATTTCAACAAGGTCAGCACCCTTGATTGAGCTGACAACATTGCGTGGCGCCAAGTACACATCGTTGTGGCGTCCGAGGTAACACGAGTCGTGATACGTAATGCGCTCTTCGAGAGTTGCATTACTGACGTCCAACTTGCCACTGTCAATCAAATGCTCAAGCAATTGTGAGTGGTGAATCACTTCGTATGTGCCACCCAATTGCGGATACTCGTTCGCCAATGTGTTGAAGCAGTGTGGGCATTGCGTAATGATCTTGCGGACGCCCATGCCGTTGAGCATTTCGATGTTTGGCATTGCCAGCATCTGGAACAAGTATTCGTTTCCGCTACGACGAGCACTATCTCCTGTGCACATTTCGCTTGGTCCAAGAATTGCAACATCAACGCCTGCGCGCTTGAGCAACTTGGCCATCGACTGCGTGACTTTTTTGTTCTTGTCGTCGAAACTGCCAGCACAACCAACCCAGTACAAGTACTCGTGATTAAACGCCGCACCAGGATCAAGCACTTGAACATCCAGATCCTTTGCCCAGTCGCCACGCTCGCCTTGGTTCATGCCCCAAGGGTTGCCTTGGTTTTCCATTGCGCGATATGCGTTACCCAATTCGGCAGGGAAGTCGCTTTCCATCAGCGACAAATAACGACGCATGTCGAGAATCTTGTCGAGAATTTCGATGTTGACCGGGCAAATTTCGTCGCAAGCCTTGCAACTCGTGCATGCCCACACTTCTTCTGCGGTGATCCGCTCAAACAACGAGTTGACCGAGATAGTGATCTCACTGTCAACACCAATTGGTGGCGACACTTTGCCACCAGGGGCATGTGAAGCAGTTGCCGCCATCACTTCACCGCTCTTGAGCACGATTTCGCGTGGGTCAAGTGGCTTACCTGTTGCGTGCGCTGGGCACACGCTTGTGCAACGACCACACATGGTGCATGCATCAAGATCGAGTAGTTGCTTCCACGTGAAATCTTCGATGACGTGTGCACCAAATGTTTCGAGTGAGGTCTCGGTGAGATTTGGCATCGCCTTCATTGCACCCTTCGGGCGCTCGCGATCCTTGAGGTACATGTTGAGTGGCGAAGTAAAGATGTGACGCAACATCGTGACTGGCAAGATCGCAAGAAAGACGATGAAGGCTGCAACGTGAGCAATCCACCAACCCTGATGCCATGTTGCCAACGTGCTCGCTGATGCACCGTTTACAAGTTGCGCAAGCGGGTACCCAACAAAACTCCATTTTTCAAAACCCAAGTCAACGCCCTCAGCCTGACCCCGTGCAATTCTGAACATCTCTGAGCCAAAACCGCTCAAACCGATAACTAACAGCGTTGCAAGAATCAACGCATGTTCAGGCTTGGTCTTAATGCGAATTCGGTATGGGCGTTGCACGTAGCGACGCACGATGGCCCATACGACACCACCCGTAAACATCAATCCTGCAAAGTCACCAACTGCGGCGTACGCCTTATAAACATCGCCGTGCAAAAACTTGAGTACTGGTGGCAACTGGTGATCAATTTCGAGCACTGTGGTGACACCGAGCAAAATCAAGAATCCGAAATACATCATTGAGTGCATTAAGCCGGCAGCACTGTCGCGCAAGAGCGTGCGCATATACACACCAGCGCGGTAGTCAGCAAGGCGCTGTTTAAAATTTTTGCGAGTTGTCTTGCGGCGGTCTGGCGCACCGCGCTCCCAGTTGCGAATGCGGTCGGCAAAACGTAACGAACCCCAAATGAGCAACATTGGGATGACGGTGTAAAACGCAATTTGCAGTGCACCAGGAATTCCTTCGAAAACTTTGCGGTGTACAAGCGACTCTTCTTCCCAACCTGTGATCTGCGGGACAATGCCAGAGATCATGGTGAAGACACCAATGCCAACTCCGAAAGCGATCGAGATTTGGTATGGCTTGATGCGCTTTGCGCTGGCCACGGGGGAAGTTGGGGTGTCGTGTGTAGTGCTCATGAACTTCTCACGCTAGTTGCTTGACGTGAAACTGCGTCGGCAGCAGCAGCAATAGTGGCGGCATCTCCCATGAAATTGACAGATTTCACATCCATGGCGTCCGTAAATTCGTAGCGGCGGGGCACCCCAGTGGGGATATTCATTTCGGTGATATCTAGAGCAGAAATATGTTCGAGATGCATCGCCAGTGCGCGAATTGAATTGCCGTGCGCTGTCACCAAAACATTTGTGCCTGCTTGCAACTGCGGACGAATGACATCGTTCCAATACGGCAGTACTCGTACGAGCACATCCTGCAAACACTCAGTTGCTGGTAGCAAATTTTTATCAAGTCCTTGACGAACGAGTTCTTGGTATTTTGGGTCATTGGCTGGATGCTCAGAACTGTCGAGCGGCGCTGGTGGCGGGGCAATGTCAAAGCTTCTTCGCCAGATCAGTGTCTGCTCAGCGCCATGCAGTTCGTTGGTTGCCTTTTTGTCGAGTCCTTGCAGCGCCCCGTAGTGACGCTCATTGAGTAACCAAGTTTTGGCAACGGGCAGATTGTCTTGACCCATCTCATGCAACACCAATTGGGTGGTGTCGATGGCGCGCACCAACAAACTCGTGTGCACTGCACCAAAGTGCATGCCGGCCTGGCGCAGAGTGACTCCGGCGGCCTTGGCTTCATCTATGCCTAAGGGGGTAAGCGGCACATCGTGCCAACCAGTAAAGAGATTCAACTGGTTCCAGGTGCTTTGGCCGTGTCGAAGCACGATCAGCGTTCCTGGCATGCCCAAATCGTAGGCCAAACAGCCAATTTGCGCCATATTTCAGCCCTCCTCCTCCTCTCCGTACTCCATTTTTGCACTGTATTCCAAATGTTGAGTCATATACACTCAACTTTTATGGTCTCTTGGTTGTGAGGTTCTGAACTCACCCCTAGTGTGGTTGGCAACAGAAATCCCCTCAATCACCCCAAAGCAATCAGGAGC
>ENA-ORFA01000893-ORFA01000893.1-marine-metagenome-genome-assembly--contig:-NODE-893-length-12179-cov-1.850273_pt1 | contig 12179 bp, 13 predicted proteins | sample MGYA00248621_ERZ508587 | MGnify/ENA primary metagenome ERZ508587 (study PRJEB26250, sample SAMN06266239) | marine metagenome | isolation source: Columbia River Estuary | place: USA:Columbia River Estuary... | reverse complement strand
CAACAGCTGCGCCGAATGGGTTCTTCTTGCCTTTAGCCTTGATAAATTCTTCAGCCTTTGTAATCGCAGCAACAGAGCGCTCTTCACACTCTTTACTTGTTGCACCCCATGTGGTGAGTCCATGCCCACCAAGAATGCAGCCCTTAGCCTTTGGATTTTCAGTAGCAATCTTTGCCATATCTAAACCAAGTTGGAATCCAGGGCGACGCCAATCGACCCAGAGAATTTCATCGCCGAAACATTCACGCGTTAACTTCTCGCCATCGATAGAGGTGGCGAGTGCGATGATGGAATCTGGGTGAAGGTGATCGACATGGTCAAAGGGAACAAGGCCATGCATCGCGGTATCGATACTTGGGGCAGCGCCCGTTGTACCAAAACGACAGTAATCAAAGAGCGCGACCATCTCATCTTCATGTTCAACGCCACGATAAACATTCTTTAGCGCCTTAAACTTCTCTAACTCAAGAGCTGCTAAACCTGGTTCAGTCAGTGTGCCGAGATCGCCGCCAGAGCCTTTAACCCAGAGCACCGTTGTCTCTTGGCCAGTTGCAGGATTAGGAACAGAGCCCTTTGCCGAGGTGTTGCCACCGGCGTAGTTGGTAAATCTCGGCTCTGAACCTAAACGGTTACTGCGCTCCAGAAGTTCTTTTACAACCTTTGGTGCCGACATTATGCTCCCCATCCGGCTTGTGCGCCGCCGACTCGTTCTGCTGCAATCTTTTCGGCATAACCGCTACGTGCATAAGCGCTCTTTGGATCAGCTTCTACGCCAATTTCGCTGCGGAGTTCATCAAGAAGTACGCGCACATCTGTGTTGTATGCGTTCATCAAGATGTCATTGCCGCCAAGAATATCGCCAGCCTGTTGCGCCTTCTTCAGCGCTGCATGGTCAACAAGGAGCGCCTTGGCAACTGCTTCTTGCACATTTGTAATTGAGCGAATCTGTGCAGGAATCTTCGGTTCAATGTTGTGGCATTGATCGAGTACATAAGAGACAGGTGTGCCAACATCAAAGCCACCATTCTGATTTACCTCGTGCATGATGCGGAAGAGCTGGAATGGATCTGCAGCTCCCACAATCAAGTCATCATCGGCATAGAAGCGTGAGTTAAAGTCGAATGCACCTAGGCGCTTCTTGCGAAGTAAGAATGCAACGATGTATTCGATATTTGTTCCTGGCGCATGGTGTCCAGTATCGACGCAGACAGATGCCTTCTCGCCGAGTTCAAGGCAGTGCACATAGGAAGTGCCCCAGTCAGGAACATCGGTTGAGTAGAAAGCAGGTTCAAAGAACTTGTATTCGAGCAGCATGCGCTGGTCAGGACCTAGTCGGTCATAACACTTGCGAAGTGAGTCAGCTAAGCGATCTTGGCGATCAGCCAAGTTATCTTGGCCAGGATAGTTAGTACCGTCAGCGAACCAGAGTTTGATGTCCTTGGCGCCCGTCTTATCCATGATGTCGATACATTCGTAGAGATGATCAACTGCCTTCTGGCGAATCTTGGCATCTGGATGACAGACAGAACCTAACTTGTAATCATCATCTTGGAAGGTATTTGAGTTGATGGTGCCAAGGCGCACACCGAGTTCAGCTGCGTAATCAGCGAGGTGCTTGTAATCATCGACCTTATCCCAAGGAATATGCAACGCTACTGATGGAGCAGCTCCGGTGAACTTATGTACCTGAGCAGCATCGGCAATCTTCTCGTATGGATCGCGCGGCACACCTGGTTGAGCAAATACCTTAAAACGAGTTCCGGAGTTGCCGTAAGCCCACGATGGAGTTTCAATCCAAAAGCGCTTTAGTACTTCCTTTGCTTCCTTTGGTGTTGCCATTTCCTGTACTCCTTTACCTCGTTGTTGGTTAATCTCTTTTGGTGCGGGCTTTACTGTAAATAGAAGACATCTTCGAGCTGTAAGAATCCTTCATCCGGGCGCTTGCCATCGAGGGCGATAAAGAAGGGGGCCATATCTGCCTGCCAGCGCGCATTCACTTCTCGCGCTGCCATTCCCGCCTTTGCCGCCGCAAGATCTGGAGTCTCGAAGTAGCCAAAGAGAGTTCCATCGCTGCGATCTAAGAAGAGGGTGTAGTTGGTCCAGCCGGTTTCGCGTAGCGCCTGCAACATATCCGGCCACACTTCTGCATGGCGGCGCACATATTCATCCATCATCTCAGGACGAACCTGTAAGCGAAAACCTACCCGTTGCATTGTTAGATGCGCTCCTTCATAAATGCGAGTGCTGTGCTCGCCAGATCATCTGAATCGCTCCAGAGATTTCGCCAGACGCATAGTGTATTTGAGAGGGCAGGATCGACGACAGCTGATGAGAATGATTCAAAGGTAATTGGCCCTTGATAATTAATCTTCTTAAGGGCTGCAAAGAATGAGTCAAAATCTACATTTCCGGAACCAAGATAACCACGGTGGCTCTCACCGATATGAACAAAACCTAATCTGTCACCGGCTGCTAGAACTGATTTCTCCATGCCATCTTCTTCAATATTCATGTGATAGGTATCAAGGTGCACGAAGGCGTTAGGACGATTTACCTCATCAAGGAAGGCAAGGCCTTCAATACCGGTATTAATAATGTTGGTCTCGTAGCGGTTAACAACCTCGAGATTGATATTGATGCCCTTATCGCCTGCGTAATCAGCTAAGCGCTGCATGGCAGCGACTGAGTTCGCACGGTTCTCTTTCGAGGCAGGTCCTGGATATTTACCCAGTGAGCAGTAGAGAACGCCACAGAGCTCTGTTCCGCCAAGTTCATGCAGGACATCAGTTGCCTTACGTAGGAGCTCATCTCCCTTAGCGATGATTGATTGATCTGTACTTGTGACATCAGTTGTAGGGGATAGGCCTAAAGAGGCATGTGCGCGCACGCCATATTCGGCGAGTAAATCGCGAGTCATTGCAGTATCAACCCTCCAAGGATCTAGCAGCGCAATTTCGACATAGTCATAGCCAGAACGTGCCGCTCCTGAGATTGCAGCGCGCGCACCTTTCTCTGACCAATCTCCAGCCCATACGAGTGCATGGCCACCAAATTCAAGTCTCTTTGCTACCGACATGATTACCCTCGATTCTTAGAAGTTACTTTCTTTAACTGTTCAACTTGCCTAGAAAGAGATTCAGGCAGTTCCCCGAAGGGAACTGCCTGAATCTGTAGAACCTAACCTCTAATTAAATTAGAAGTTGTACTGATCTACGTTGTTCTTTGTGAAGACAGTTGCTGGTCCGAGGATGATTTCGTTTCCTACTGCACCCTTTGTCACCTTACGTGACTTCAAGCCCTTGTCGCCCTTACCGGACTTAACAGTGGCTCCAACATTTACCTTCTGCTTCATGTTGATGATTGAGTTTGCAACCTGGACAGCTACGTATCCGAAGTTCTCAACATCCCATAGTGATGCCTGAGCATCTGAACCATCCTTGATATATGTCTTCATATCGTTTGGAAGACCAAGGCCTGTTACGAATACCTTGCCCTTTGATGCAGATCCGCTGACGTACTTAGCAGCTGCAACGATACCTACTGATGTAGGAGCGACAATTACCTTGAGGTTTGGATACTTCTGGATAAGACCCTGTGTCTCAGTTGTTGACTCTTCTGGCTTATCAAGACCATAAGCAGTTGCAACTACCTTGAGCTTTGGATACTTAGCAGCGATTTCCTGGTTCATGAATTCGATCCATACGTTCTGGTTTGTAGCATCTGGAGTAGTTGAAAGAATTGCAACTTCACCTTCGCCCTTAGCAAGGTCGTTAGCTGAAGCAGCAAGTGCCTGGCCAATACCTTGTGATGATGCCTGGTTGATAAATACTGAACGGCCCTTTTGAGCAACGTCAGAATCGTATGTAACAACTGTTACACCCTTCTTACGTGCTGCGCTTAGTGCAGGGACGAGAGCATCCTTATCGTTAGCAGCAAGAACGATTACGTTGTAACCGGACTGTACTGCTGCGTTGATTTCCTTAACCTGTGCAGCTGCAGTAATTTCTGTTGGGCCCTTGTATGCACATTCGGCCTTCAACTCTTTACATGCGCGCTGTACACCCTTGTCAGCAGCTTGGAAGTATCCAATTGTGCCGAGCTTAGGAATGTGTGCGACCTTCAATTTAGTTGCTGCAGAAGCAGGTGCAACTGATCCTGTTACAAGTGTTGTTGTAACGAGAGCAGCTGTTGCGATTGCTGCTAGTAGTTTCTTCAAGGTGTTTCCTTTCGTTGAAAACATTGTGAAGTTATTTTTTAACTCCACATCGTGCCTGGTTCAGGACAGAGACTGTCTGAGCCCGTGCGGAAACTCTATGGGGGCGCACGCCAAACTACTAGTGCTGATTTATAACGATTTGGTGAATGTCTTGTTATTAAATAGAAAATCCCCGATGGCTGAACAGTTGAATTGTTCAATCATCGGGGATTTCTCCCAAGTGATTTAAGCCTTATTGGAGGCGGTTGCTCGAGCTCTCTTGTACTTATCGACCATAACCGGAGCGGCTACAGAAATCAGAAGCAAGATACCTGTGACGATGGTGCGCCACTGGGCGTTGATCTCTTGGAGGGTAAGCCAAGATTCGACGCTGCTAGCAAGCAATACACCAGCAACAAGGCCCCACATAGTTCCGATACCACCGAAGATAGAGACACCACCGAGCAAGCAGGCAGAGATAACAAGAAGTTCTAGACCGATTCCATTATCTGCTTGCGCAGTTGAGAAGCGGAAGGTGTAGATAACGCCTGCAACACCTGACATAAAGCCAGTGAAGGTAAAGACGATGATCTTGTGGCGAACAACGTTGATACCGGCAAAGCGAGCAGCTTCTGGGCTCTGTCCGATAGCAAGTGTGCGACGACCGAATGCGGTGTTATGCAATAGCAAGGCAAAGAAGATTCCGAAGATGATGATTACTGGAAGAGTCTGCGGAATAAAAGTGGTACCAATAGTGTCAAAGCCCCATGTGGTCCAGAACTCTGGGAACTCATTTACAGTCTCGGTGCCAAGAATTCCATTTGCAATACCGCGATAGAGCGCAAGCGCTCCGATGGTTACTGCAAGAGAACCCAGCCCTAACTTGGTGACCAAGAATCCATTGACGAATCCACATGCTGTACCGACTGCCATCGCAATAAGAATTGCTAGCCAGATTGGCGCACCAGCGGCGTACGAATACCCCAACATTGCGCTGCTGAGCGCCAAGATTGATGCGATAGATAAATCAATCTCACCAGTGATGATGAGGAAGACCATGGCAAAGCCCATGATCAAGATTTCACTTGAGTTAGAGAAGATCTGTGAGACGTTGATTGAACTCAAGAAGTTATCTGTAGTCATTGATGCCAAGACCCAGACTGAGAAGAGAAGGGCGAGGATTGCTGTGTCCCATGACTTACGGACTTTAAAGGTATTTTTCTCAGACACGGCTAAACCCTTTCCTTGATTCGTTGTGCCAGTAAGGCGTTCTCGGTTCTTCGTGCCAAGACACGATCTGCATAGATTGCAACAATAAGGAGGAGACCGTTGATTGCCGCTTTCCAGAAGGCATCAACGCCTAGGGCTGCTAGAGCGCCTTGAATTGTCTGCACAAGCAGCGCACCGATAACAACACCGACTGCAGTTCCTGCGCCGCCAAGAAGACCGATTCCGCCGATAACGGCGGCTGCAACAACGGCAAGCTCTTGTCCATAGAAAGCGGTTGAGTCTACTTGTGCAAAGCGCATCAAGTAGAAGACGCCTGCGATTCCGGCAATAAAGCCACAGAAGATATAAGCCAAGAAAGTTCTACGGAATACCTTGAGACCGACGAGATCTGCTGCTGGTGGGTTACTTCCAATTGCATAGCAATCACGTCCTGCCTTGGTGTACTTCATATACCAACCAACAATCACCATTAAGACGATGACCATCAAGAATGGGAAAGGCAACAAGCCACCAAAAGTCTGTTGGCCGAGTGAGAGCAAACTAGGTGGCATCTCTTGTGCGTTGTAATCCACGGAGTTTGAGACAACATAAACGCCACCGCGAACGATGTAGAGAGTTCCGAGCGTTACAACGAGAGATGGAAGGCGCAGGCCTGCAACAAGGAGACCGTTGAGCGCGCCGACTGCGATACCTACTGCGCCACCGATAACAAAGCATTGCCACCAAGTGAATGATGGGTTCTTGGCGCAGAAATCTGCGACTAACCAGGCAGAGAATCCAACAGTTGATGCAATAGAGAGGTCGATATGGCGCATGATCATCACTGGCGCCATGCCGATTGCTAATAACGCAACAATTGCGGTTGCTGAAAGCAGGTCGCGGGTTCCATCCCCTGTCACAAAGCGAGGATTGATAAATCCAGTGCTCGCGATACAGAAAATCAGGATTATGCCAAGGCTAGCTTCACGACCAAAGGTTCGCTTCTTCATTAAGGATGCCACTGTTAGATGCCCTTCTTTCCGGTGGTAGCTGCAGCGATGACATTTTCTTGGGTTGCTTCCTTGCGTGAAAGCTCTGTGACTTGGCGACCTTCGCGCATCACAATGATGCGATCGGCCATTCCGAGTACTTCAGGGAGTTCGCTGGAAATCATCAAGATTGCCTTACCTTCGCCGGCAGCCTTATCAATCAACTTATGGACTTCAGCCTTAGTACCAACGTCAATTCCGCGAGTTGGTTCATCGACAATCAGCAGATCTGGGTTTGTTGCAAGCCACTTGGCAAGAACTGTCTTCTGCTGGTTTCCACCAGAGAGGCGATCTACCGGATCTGATTGATTGACATATTTGATACTCAAATTTTCGCGCCATTCATTGGTAAGTGCGCGCTCTTTCTTAAAGTTAAGGAAGATGCGACCTTTTAGGCGGTCAAAGGATTCCATTGAGATATTGCGATTAACGCCTGCGACCATAAAGAGACCTTGTTGGCGGCGATCTTCAGGAACGAGTGCAATCTTTTCAGCCATTGCAGTGATGGGCGAGTTCTTCTTGAGCGGCTTGTTATTAATCTTTACTGAGCCTGTCTCATATGAATCAACGCCAAAGATGGAGCGGGCGATTTCAGAGCGGCCAGATCCGACCAATCCAGCGAGAGCAACAATTTCTCCTTTACGAACGGTAAATGAGACGTTGCGGAAATACGCTGGGTTGGTGAGGTCGTTAACCTCAAGAACTACATCGCCAATTGGGTGATCTGTCTTAGGAAAGAGCTCGGTGAGCTCGCGGCCCACCATCTCTTTGATGACAGTCTGTAGATCTGTATTTGAGATTGTCTTCTCAGAGACCGTTGCACCATCGCGCATGACGGTGATGAAGTCAGAGATTGCAAAGACTTCATCGAGGCGGTGGCTTACGAAAATAACAGCCTTGTTGGCGGCACGCAGATTACGCATCACAGTCATGAGGCGTTCTACTTCAGACGCAGAGAGCGCAGCCGTTGGTTCATCCATCAAGATGATGCTGGCATTCATTGAGAGCGCCTTAGCGATTTCAACGACTTGCTGATCTGCAATAGATAGACCACGCGCTTGTCGCTTTGGATCTAACTCAACGCCCAACTCTTTGAAGAGTTTGCGCGCTTGTGCTTCGGCCTCTTTCCAATCGATGGCAAGACCCTTTTTAGGTTGGCGACCAACAAAGACATTCTCGGCAAGAGAGAGATCGAGAAAGAGTGATGGCTCTTGATAGATAACTGCAATACCTTGATCGATTGAGGCTTGTGGTGATCCAGAGATAAATGGCGCACCACCCAAGGTAATTGTTCCGGCATCGTGCTCGTGTACACCCGCGAGAATCTTGAGCATGGTTGATTTACCAGCTCCATTTTCTCCTAGGAGCGCGTGTATTTCGCCAGCACGGACTGAGAGATTTGTTCCGCGAAGTGCAATTGCACCTCCAAATCTTTTCTTCACATCCTTCATCTCAAGAAGAAGGTCGCCCTTGTTTGCCAATGCAGTCTCCTGTCTAGTTATTGCAAGTCTTGCCTCGATTGTTGTGGAATCTTATTCAGTAAAGTTCCACCGTACTAGAGATTTAACGGCTGGATTTCCCAAGAGTTGTTGCAGCAGCGAAGCCATTGAACAATTCAAGGCGCTACCCCGCAGATAACTAGATAACAAAATGTTAGAAGCCGCCCTTGCTTTTTTCTGCCCTTCGCATAGCCCTATTCCAAAGATAAAACGGGGGATCGAGGTGACACCCTCAGGTGGAGAAGTAAAGATGTATGAAGATAGTTATCGAGAGCTTCTATCTCTCGTTGAACCTTTCCAAAGCCAAGAGTTTCGATAAGGTAGCGCCCTGATGAGAAAAGTTCTGATTCTTGATGCGCGCGACAATATTGCAGTCTGCCTCGCCGACCTTGCTGAGGGCGATGTCGTGCAGCAAGATGACATCACCATCACTGTAAAGAACAAGATTCCTCGTGGGCACAAGATCGCAACGAGAGAGATTGCCAAGAACGATGGCATCATCAAATATGGCGAGCGGATGGGACATGCAGTAGCTCCCATTGCAATCGGAGAACATGTTCATGTCCATAACATTCTGGGCGACCGACTATCAGCGGAGCAGGTATGACAATCTCAATCAAGGGCTTTGATCATGGCAATCGCGGCGCAGGTATTCGCAACCACCAATTAATTCTTCCCACTGTCGTCTGCTCTACCCACGTATCGCGCCGCATCGCTACTGAAGTTGGCGCTGTCACCTTCGCTCACCAACATGGTTGCGGAATTATCGGTGATGACGTTGCCGGTATCGATAACTTCTTTGTCTCACTCGCCGACCATCCCAATGTAGCTTCAGTTCTGGCTGTTGGATTAGGTTGCGAAACTATTCAGAGCCAAGAACTTGCAGCCAAGTTACTGAGCCGCAATAAATCAACGCAATATCGCATCATTCAAGAAAGTGGTGGCGTCGAAGGAACTGTGGCAGCCGGAGTAAAGGCCGCACACGAACTCTCAAATGCATTTCCATCAGCACCCGCAGCCGTTGCCAAGCTACGCGTTGGCCTCGATCTTGGCCGCGAAGTAGATAGCGCCGCCGCACTTGAGCAGTTACTCAGAGATGAGGGATGCGAAGTTGTTGTCGCACACTCAGAATCAAGTTCGGCTGAGACATTTTCAAAGCTTTCGCAGGAGAATGTTCATGTCATTATCAGCTTCCCAAGTGAGAGCCAGCCTGCCTCAGGATTTCCACTGATTCCAGTAATCAATGTGGCAAGCAACGGAGTTCTGCACCAAGCGATCCGTGGGGATTTTGATACTGATGAAAGTACTTTGCTCTCAGGAATTGTGACACTCTTAACCGAAGTTGCTGCAGGTTCAGAGACAGTTGCTGAAAAGAGTAAGAGCGGCGAAATTCGTGCGCCAAGAGTTGTGAGAAGTGCATAATGTCATCGCCACTTAAAGCTTATAAGCGCGCTAACGGCGCATGGGGTCTACGTAATCAAGTACTTATCTTGCCGATGCACTCAGCGCTTTCATCAACCGCCCGCGCTATTGCCGATAACTCAGATGGCGCTGTCGCTATTAGCCACGACTGGTCAGGCGAGAAAGATAACGATTTAGCGCGCATTATCTTCACCTTAAGTGGCTATGCCTCTAACCCAAATATCTTTGCCACCATCTTTCTCTCTATCGGAAACCCAGAAGAAGAGCAGATCATTAAGGGGGCACAGGCGCTTGGCCTGACTCGCTTTACCAATCTCTTGTTGCCAGAAATTGGCTCTATGGAGAAGTTGCAGCAAGAGGCAATCACGCTGGCCAATGAATATGTCAAAGAGGCAAACGCACAAGAGCGCGTCGATGCGCCATGGAGCGCCATTGTTCTCGGCCTTGAATGTGGTGGCTCTGATGCGCTCTCTGGAATTACAGCTAACCCAGCGCTCGGTGTTGCTAGCGATCGCCTCGTTGAGTTAGGCGCATCATCAGTACTCGGTGAAACAACTGAAATTCTTGGAGCAGAGCACCTACTTGCCGCTCGCGCCATCGATCCAGCTGTTGGTAAGAAGATTGTTGAGATGGTTGCACGTTATGAGGATTCCATTAACTACGAAGGTATCGACATTCGTGGGGCGCAGCCTTCACGCGGAAATATCGAAGGTGGACTTTCGACTCTTGAAGAGAAGTCGTTAGGAGCAGCCAAGAAGGCTGGTAACGCACCCTTTACTGGCACCCTTGAATTTGGTGAGATTCCTAAAGTTGCTGGTCTCTACTTTATGGATACACCTGGCCATGACATTGAACAGTTGGCTGGCTTTGGCGCAGGACATATCAACGTCGTTGTCTTTACCTCTGGCCGCGGCACTCCAACCGGTTCAGCCATCATGCCGACCATTAAAGTTTCAACAAATACGCCTATGTATGAATCAATTCCAGACTTGATTGATCTAGATGCCGGCACTATCGCCGATGGCATCGAGACGCTGGCGCAGGTTGGCGATCGCATCTTTAATGAAATCGTTCAAGTCGCGAACGGGCAATTGACCAAGGCTGAACGCGGTGGCCATCATGAGTTCGCTCTTTCAAGAATGTATAAGACGGTGGTTAAGTAACGCCTTTTTGAACGCGCTCATCGCCGATTTACGCTTAATTCTTGAACGCAATTGACTTTGCTCAATTGAACAGTCCATCATTGCCGCTATGACCATCAGCCTGCGCGATATCGCCAAGAAGGCGGGGGTATCTGTCGGTACCGCATCCAATGTGCTCAACCGCCCCGGCATCGTCTCGCCTGAAACTGCCAAGCGCGTTCATCAAGTGATCGAAGAGTTGGGCTACAACCCCAACGGTTATGTCAAGCAGATGACAGCTGGCCATAGCCGCACTTTGGGCTTAGTTGTCCCTAACGTTTCTAATCCATTCTTTGCCGAAGTCGCCCGTGGCGTTGAAGATGCTGCCGCTAAGAAGAATTACGCAGTCTTTATCTGTAATACCGGCGAGAGCCATCAGCGGGAAGAGCGCTTTATGAGCGTTCTGATTGAACAGATGGTCAAAGGTGTATTGATCACGCCAACGAGTTTGAAGCCAGGACATATCAAGATGCTCAAAGAGCGCGGCATATCTGTGACTCTGATCGATGCAGCCGGAAAGACTTCAACTGAATGTTCAGTATCAGTCAACGATATACGCGGCGGCGAAATCGCGATTGAACATCTAGCCTCTCTTCACCACACAAATATTGCTTGGGTCTGTGGCCCTGCCACTATTCCTCAAGCAGCTGATCGCTCTAAAGGAGTAGCCGCCGCTGCTAAATCACTCAAGCTCAAGATTTCTGCAATCACTACTGGAACGATGACCTTTGCCGCAGGTGAAGAAGCAGTTGAACAATTCCTTGCCCTCGAAAGTAGGCCAACTGCAATCTTCTGCGGTAATGGCTCCAGCAAGAATTGCAGTTTCAGCCTTGAAGACTCGAATGGATTTTCTCACTGGCATGCTTGAAGTCTCTGCACCTCTAAAGAGCTCGGGTTTAAGCCGTGTTGAGTTCTCTGTAAAGGCAGCCGGTTCCACAAAGTGGATCAATGCTGGTACAGATTTCAATAGCCCGTATCGCGTCTACCTCTCACCCACTGATTACAAGTACGGCAGTAAAGTTTCGATAAGAGCAACCGCGTTTAATATCAAGGGAGAGAAAGTTGTCTTCAAACAAATTGAAGCTGTCAACAAGTAGCCAGATGGCCCACGCCCCTCATCACGATGGTAGTGAAATTTACATCAGTGATAGCGCTCCAAAAATTGGCAAGAAGATAAAATTGCGAGTACATGTACCGAATTCATACGCATTTGCCAAAGCCTTTATCAGAATTTATGAAGATGGCGAACCTCGTTCCTACGAACTCACGCTGGAAAAGCGCGGCACCGTCGAGAGCTGGTGGAAGGTAAAGGTCGAGATAGTAAATCTCAAAACTTCATATCGCTTCGTCTTTATCTCTGAAAGCAAATACGAGTGGCTCAATGCACGTGGTCTTAGCGATCACGATGTCCACAGCAATGATGATTTCAAAATTGTCGCACTCCCCGAATATCCTCGATGGATTCGTTCATCTGTCTTCTATCAAATATTTCCCGACCGATTTGCAAAATCAGATATCAATAGAGAGATCCCAGATTGGGCCCACCCTCGTGATTGGGACGATGCGCCTCGTGGGCGAGATACAACTACTGGGGTTGAGTTTTTCGGAGGCGATCTCAAAGGGG
>ENA-ORFA01000892-ORFA01000892.1-marine-metagenome-genome-assembly--contig:-NODE-892-length-12180-cov-3.074775_pt1 | contig 12180 bp, 8 predicted proteins | sample MGYA00248621_ERZ508587 | MGnify/ENA primary metagenome ERZ508587 (study PRJEB26250, sample SAMN06266239) | marine metagenome | isolation source: Columbia River Estuary | place: USA:Columbia River Estuary... | reverse complement strand
TGCTGAGTTAGGAATTTATCCTGCTGTGGATCCATTGGATTCTACTTCTCGAATTCTTACTCCTGAAATCGTTGGTGAAGAGCACTATAACTGTGCGCAACGTGTAAAAATCACTCTACAACGATACAAAGAGCTTCAAGATATTATCGCGATTCTCGGTATGGATGAGCTTTCTGAAGAAGATAAACAAATTGTTCACCGCGCGCGTCGTGTGCAGCGTTTCCTTTCTCAGCCGTTCCACGTAGCGGAACAGTTTACAGGAATACCAGGAGTACTTGTTGATATTAACGATACAATTAAGGCATTCAACGCCATTCTTGACGGACAGTACGATAAATACCCAGAAGCGGCATTTAACTTGAAAGGTGGAATCGAAGATGTGATTGCTGCAGGAGAGAAAATGCTTGCAGAAGCTTAATATTTTAAACAAAGTTCAAAAGAATCAATCATGCTTTTAGATAAAAGCTGCGAACCATTACTTAATTCACCTCCATCTAACAAACAACTTAAAAACTTAGCATAATCATGGGTGGTAGAAACGAGTCCACCAATGGCCGAAAAATATGTGCTATTTTTTTGTAGTGGATAATCTGCATTAAACAATGCTGGCGGAACCAATGCTAGAGAGGTATCGGTATTTTTAGCGTATAATTTTACGAGCCTATCTTGTTTATTTTTTGGCAAATAAAAATAAGTATCCTTCATGCCCAGTGGCGCAAAAATATTTTTTTGTAAGTACTGGTCAAGTCTAAGTCCCGAAATTTTTTCGATGAGTGCACCAATAACATTGGTACTAAGTCCATAGCTAAAACGCTCACCTGGCTGGTGCATGAGTGGCATTTTTGCAATTTGAGTTACCTCCTCTGCTAAAGAAGCATATGAGCCATTCAATGGCTTGTCTAAATTATATTGTTTGAACAAGAAAGCAAAACCAGGATACTCATCAGCAGCGCTAATACCTGCCTGATGGGTTAATAAATCTCTAATAGTTACAGGCCTGATTTTTTCAATTAGCTGGTAGTTTGCTGGTGAACCACTAATTACTTTTTGATTTTTAAAATCAGAAAAATAGAGTTCAATGGGATCATCGAGGGCAATTAAACCCTTTTCTACGAGTTGCAAACAGGCAACAGAAATGATAGCCTTGGTTTGAGATGCGATTCTAAAAATAGACCGGTTGGTCATGGGCGTTTTTTGCTCTAAATTGGAATAGCCAAATGCCTTATCATACAAAACCTTACCATCCTTAATAACTAAACCTACAGCACCCGGTGTGTTGTATTTATTTATTTGTAGGTTGATGATGGAATCTAATGCACTAAAATTTTGTGCGGAGAGCCCTATTGAGAAAGAAACTGCACAAAAAACAAGCAGGTATTTAACAACATTCATTTTTAATCGTTTGGCGAAAGTACAAATTATATTAAAAATGAAATATTATATTTTATGAGTAGAAATTCTATATTTATTTATTTGTCATAGCCGATTCTTTTAAATAGTGGGCTAACTCCCCTGCAATTTCTTCATGCTCTCCCAAAGATGGATGTCCGTCACAACCTGCATGATACTGTTTTTTAAAAAAATAAGATGATACTTTATTGTCGCCAGCTCCTTTAGCAACCTTAACAACCGATTCTATGGTTTTTACCATAAAAGCCTTGAGTGAAGCGTCTGCCATAGGACTAGAAAGACAAATAAAATTAGCTGCCGGATATTTAGCACGCAAATCTTTTAAAAAACGCAGATAATTACTTACAAAAAGAGCCGAGTCTTGAACACCATCATTTTGACCCAAACAAATAGTTACGATTGAAGGCTGATAGCTTGCAAAATTCCATGAAATTTTATTTTCACTCATATTTATTTTATCAAAAACAGTTGGCATGGTTAAAGGCAAATTGCAACAACTATGCATGAGGCCAATACCAGAAACAGAAGACAAATGTACTTGAGCATTTAATTTTCGTCCAAGTAACATGCCATAACTCATATATGCATTGTGCTGATCATACCAATTTCCTTTGCCACAAGGCACCAAAGACTGGTCACTACCTGTTCCACAAGTAATTGAATTACCAATACATTCTATATATGTAACAAAAGTAGGTGCCGCCTCTCGCAGGTTTTTGCTAAGCAGTCCTGCAAAAACTAAGCCGCCAATATTTGCTTCTGTGTTTTTACAAACCTGGAGTGTATGCCAACTTTTTTTTGAAACGCCTACCGCCCAAATAGTATCTAGCGCTTTGGTTAGTTTTAACCGAACTGGCGTATTATCCAACACCACTTCAATATAATTATGATTGGATCCCCACTTAATTTCATCTTCTAAAATTATACCACAAGAATCTCCTTTAAAAACACAATCAATGGTAACACCTGGTTGCCAAAATGCAGGACGTAATGGATTGGAAAAATCAATCCGTCCCATATAATTAATGGCTTTGTGTGTAGGCAAAAAATGCTGGTACCCTTGCTGTTGTGAAAAAGCATTTTGTACAACTAGCAAAATATACAACACAATAAACAGGTACTTTTTTTGCATGTAGGCAGTATTAAAATTAGTTATTGTAACAAATGGCTAATGCGGTTAGCTACTTCGATACAGGCCCTACTGTTATGGTAAGGGCATTTCCAAAAACCTGCTTTTTCTTTGTAAAGCAAATTTCCTGATGCATCATAACCCCAGAACCACTCACCAAATTTAGCATCCTTAAACTGGTTTTTAATAACAGCCCAACTCGTTAGTGAATGTTGGAGATAAATAGTATTACCACTATTTTCAAATACATTTAAAAAACCCACCATCGCCTCGGCTTGGGGCCACCAGTCTATACCTTTATCCAAAACCTGGGTATGGGTATGGTAGTCATTATAAACAGCGCCTTCCGGAGACAAATTTGCTGCAACTTCTGAGGCCATAGACTGCGCAAATTTTGTAAATTTTTCTATGCGCCATGCATCTTTTATGATAATAGCCGCTTCCTGCAAAAGCCAAGCGGCTTCAATATCGTGACCATAAGAAACTACGCTAGCGGTGCTCGTCCAGTCTTTTTCAAAAAATAATTTTTGCTGACATGTTGCTGGATCAATAATATGCTGCTCAAAAATATCAAGGAGTTGTGTAACCGATTGCTTAAGCGCCTGGCTAGGTAAAACAGTATACAGCTTTGCATACGCCTCAATCACATGCAAATGTGTATTCATAGATTTGATCGCATTTTGATCTTTATCACTTAAGCGAACGTCTTCAATAACAGAAAAATCATTTCCCAAACACTCTATGTAGCCGCCATATACCGGATCATAAAAATGCATTTCTAAACATCTATATAGTTCGGCTGCTTTATCAAGTGCGGCCTGGTCTTTAGTAGCTTCATGATACGCCGATAAGCCATACATTGAAAAAGCTATACCATATGCTTGCTTTTTTGTAGACACCGTTGAACCATTTGGGTGTACAGACCAAAACATACCACCATATTCATTATCATAAAACTGAGTAATGATTTGCTTATACGCTGTATGCGCAAAACTCAGGTATACTTTATTTTGGGTGTGGTTGTATGCCGCAGAAAATGTCCACAATATCCTGCTTTGAAGCACTAAGCCAATGGGCGCATTTGCGTCTGGAATGTTAGCATCACTTATTTCACCATAAAAAAAACCGGTTTCTTTATTGAGCATATGATCCATCCACCAATCCAAAATAGAAGACAATTCTACTTCAACTTCTGATTGATAACTAAGCAGTGAATGTTTTACTTTGGCATCCATAAGCGTACAAAAAACTATTTATGAATTGCCTCTAATAATATGCATCACCCTACTAACTGCATTTGCAGAAGTATAACCATCCGCTGGGGTATTTTTTACATAATCAACCAACTGCTCAATGGTAGTGGTAGCCACATGCATCCGCGTATCTGAAGATGCATAATAAATAGCAACAGAGCCATCTTCACGGTTTATCCAACCATTTGAAAACAATACATTAGAAACATCTCCCACACGCTCCTCACCTTCTGGTGCCATAAAATATCCGGCAGGCTTGTAAATTATTTTTCCTATTTCTTGTAAATCTGTCATGAATAAATACAACACATACCTTAATCCGGCAGCTGTATTACGCACACCATGTGCTAAATGTAGCCAACCATGTGGTGTATAAATGGGCGCAGGACCTAGGCCATTTTTAGATTCATTGATGGTATGATACACGCGTTTGTCAATAAGCGTTTCCTCTTCTATGACTGCATGCCCAATATCCTTTGTATAACCAATAGCAATACCCCCACCAGAACCTGCTTCAATAAAACCATCTTGAGGTCTTGTATATAGCGCGTACATGCTATTAACAAATGTTGGATGCAATACCACATTACGCTGCTGATTAGACCTAGTTATTAAATCGGGTAAGCGCTCCCAGGTTTTTAAATCTTTTGTTCTAGCAATACCACACTGTGCAACCGCAGAAGACTGATCCGAATCGGGCACGCCTTTTTGTCTGCGTTCGGTACAAAACAAACCATAAATCCATCCATCTTCGTGTTGCACCAATCGCATATCATATACATTGGTATCTGGCTCGCTTGTTTCAGGCAACAATATAGGTGTATCCCAAAAAGTAAACCCATCTATGCCGTTTGCACTCTCTGCAATAGCAAAAAAAGATTTTCTATCATACCCTTCAACACGTGCAGCTAAAATGTATTTGCCATTCCAAAACATAGCACCGGCATTAAATACCGCATTGATACCAAACCGTTCCATTAAAAATGGGTTGGTATTAGGGTTGCAATCATAGCGCCATTCTATAGGAACATGCGCTGCTGTTAACACAGGATGCTTATACCGAGTTACCAATCCATTATACACCAACGCCTCATTTTTTGTAGCAAGTAACGCCGCATGACTGCTTCGTATTTGCTGTAATCGATCATTAAATTGCTTACTCATGCTATATTAATTTCTAATCTTCTAATTTATTCCACCAAGTTCTTTTTAAAATAACCACAGTAACAGCTAAAATAGCCACCGTAACAATGAGTGGTGTTTTTAACCACAATACAATGTATATAGGTAGTAATGTTAAACAGGTTTGGGCAATCATACCTACTACCACATTAAACATATCTAACGTAAATCTTTTATTGGGTTCAAAAGTTGGATCGGCCTCAACCACAAGGTTATGAATGGGCTTCCAAAAGCCCCAAGGCTTAACCGTTTTGTAAAAAGTGGTAAGTGTTTCGTTATCTGTTGGAGGCGCCGTATAAGTTCCCACAAGACAACCAATAATTGACAATAAGAAAATAATAGGCCACACATTTAAAAAGAGCCCGTCGTATAGTTTTAGAAATACGAGTGCCGAAACAATACCTGTAGCCATACCCATCACAAAACCATTGGCATTAAAACGCCACCAATACCACTTAAATAAATTAGCAGCGATATACCCACCATATAATCCACCCACGATCCATTGTAAAATACTATTTACATCTTTTGCAAAAAAACCAAGAATAATTCCTAGCACAACCACTAATATGCCTACTAAATAATTGGTAGTAGCTATTTTTTTATTGCTCGCATTTGGATTCATGTATTTTAAATAAATATCATTGATAATATAGGCCTGTGCTGCATTTAAAGTACCCGAAAAAGTTCCCATAAATGCCCCCAGTAAGCCCGTTAATGTAATACCTAAAATTCCAACCGGTAAAAAAGCATAAATGGTGGCCGGCAATATTTTTTCAAAATCGGGACCATCTACAGATGCTATATTTAAATCTTTGTAGTATAAAAGCGCTAACACTGTTATACCAATAATCATTGAGTAACGTATGGGTAGTAAAATTATAGAAACAAAACCTGTCATTTTACTAGCTTCCTTAGGAGACTTGGTAGATAATATCTTTTGCATGTCATAATTAGGCGCTGGGCCCGCTAAACTTGCAAAAATTCCTTTAAAAAGCATCATCATAAAAAAGGCGCCAAACAAACTATAGCCATCAGATTTAATTTTATCATTCACCGCGCTATTAATACTTGTCCAATCTAAATTTAAGTTCCAATTAAAAGAAGGCGTTAACCATCCCTCCGGAATCGCAAGCGCATTATTTCCAGTATGCAAGTGCGTCATGGCAATAACAGCAATGGCAATGCAAGCAACTGTCATAATTAAATACTTAATTAAATCGCCTAGCACAATACTATGCATGCCCCCTAAAATAGAATAGAACATGGCAAATAAAGTAAACACGATACCATAAAAATGGGCAACATATGCAGCAGGAACATCAAATGGCACATAAGCTGCAACCGAGTTCCAAGGAATAAATATTTCAACAAATTTTCCGAGTCCTATAAATCCGTAGGCTAAAAATCCAAGGCATCCGATAAGCGCAAATACCACCACCACGGTATGTGATCCTTTAACACCCTTGCCAGTTGTGCCAAACCTAGTGGCAAGCCATTCTGCACCTGTATTGGCGTTAGACCTTCTAAGCCATTTAGATAAAAACATCATCATAAATACCTGGTTAAAAACAGGCCATAACCAAGGAATCCAAACACTTTTTAAACCATACACAAAACAAAGCGTTACCATCCACATGGTACCACTAATATCAAACATATCACTAGCATCACTTAAGCCCAACAAATACCAAGGCAGTTTTTTACCAGCCATTAAATAACTTTCCTTGCTTTCCTTGGCTTTTTTACGCATGTAAAATCCAATAAAAATCATGGTAGCTAAATACGCTACAATAATGGCAATATCTATGGCGTGTAATTTCATATCCTAATTATTGATAGATATTTTTAGTGGCTAATTGTTTTTCAAATAGCATTTTTGGATAGGTATAAAAAAGTTTAAAGTTAGATTCAGATGCCTGCCCAAGATAAGGAGCATAATAATGCATTTTTTTAGTAGACTTCATATAACCCGCGTTGCGCCATACTAGCACATGTGATACAGGATATTTTTGTAACAAAGGATACAAAGTAGCTGTCCACCACTCGGGGTCGGGTATAGCTTCATAACCGGTTTCAGCAATAGCAGCTATTTTATTTTGGCTCACTGCTATTTTAGTTAAAATATCCAATTGCTTGTTCATGACCTGTAAAAAACTAGCACGACCTCCTACTCCTTCGTACTGATACCTATCAAAACTCAATATATCAATACGATTTTCTCCAGGATAACGCTGCAAAAACGACTCCGCGTCATCAAAATCTGCGGTATTGTATACATATATGAGGTGATGAATATTTTTTGTTGTAATCAAATAATCTTGGGTAAAATTCCACAATGCAATAAACTGATCTGGCGTACAATTGTTTTTTCCCCACCAAAACCATGTGCCGGTTAACTCATGAAATGGCCTAAACAAAACAGGAATAAAATTTCCATCAGTTGTTTTGAGCGATTGTAAAAAAACAGCCACTTTATCTAACCAAAGTATATATTTCTGATGCTGCGCCCCGCCTGGCAAAATAGAAGTAACGGTTCCGTGTGTTGTGTCCCATGCATTTTTGCCTGTTAAGGGATTACCCACATGCCAACTTATGGTACTCACGCCACCCCTTGCATATGCGTCTTGAATAGTAGATCTTATATCTTTAAAGGGCACCCCATCTATATTTTTATGATACCCTAATTCAATGTTTGCAATATCAAAGCCATATAAACCCGGATAATCATTGACAACATCATGAATATCACTTTTACCGGCTACCCCACGCCACCCAACACCATAAGCCATGGCATCTTGATGTCCAAAAATTGTATAGTCATCTTTCAATTGGTAAAGATGACTATACAGCTTTTGCGTTAAAGGCGTTGCTAAAGGATCTGCACATATTTGCGATTGTGAAACATTTATACATAACACAAACAACAATGACAAAGCAATCCGGTATAAATGAAGCATTGGACTTTAATTTAAAAGAGTCCAATATCGTCAAAAAATACTTCAAAAATCTTTCCGCTATATTCTTTTAATTCTATAGAAGAAATAGTTGCTGGATTTCCAATACTTGACAATGGAACTTCTACTTGTGTCCAAACACCAAGGGTAGTTGGCAAGGTTAAAGTATAGGTTACAGTAGAACTACCATTTAAAATAACCCTTATTTTAAATCCTCCAGAATTGGTACTTGTGTAAACAGAAAATTTAATAGCAGAATAACCGGTAGTGCTAATAGCAGGCGCCGCCTTGGTTAATCTAAAGCCACCAAAACCAGACGTGTAATTAGTTTTTATTGAATTAGTGCCACGAAGAACATTAGCCGTGTTAGTGAGTGTTGCGGTTGTACTATAAGACGTATTTGACCAACCTGTGGTTAAAGCGTCTGCATAAATAACATAACCTAAACCATAAGAGATTGCCGCTTTAGTTGTACCAGAAGGCGTAGTTACAAAAAAGTAACCTCCTGTAATAGTAGAAGGGATGGTAACTTTTATTTGTGTTTTAGAACTTGAAACAATAGCTAAATCGGTCGTATTTAGTTTAACACTTGTTACCCCTAAAAAATAATCACCAGTAAGTGTCACTTCTGTTCCGGCACCACCAGCACCTGGCGTAAATGAAGTGATAACTGGAGCTGGTTGTAAAATTTTAAAATTATAAATAGCCGTACCATACTTAGTAGTAACCTTAATTGGATTGTTAACAGGGTCTGGTAAATTAGACGGTATTTTAACAGTTACCGTTGTGTCGTCTGCACTAAATAAAGAATCAGGTGCCGCAACACTACTAAATTCTACTTTAGATGTGGTACCAAGGTTTTGACCCTTAATAATGATCCAATCTCCGTAAACAACAGAACTTAAAGCCAAGGCCCTGTTGTTTAAATCCGTTACTGCACTAATGGAAGGAGGTAGCGCATTCATTTTAGTGCTATAATCTACATAATTTTCTTTTTTACAAGAAAAAAGTACGAACATCATACATACTAAAAGGCTTCCTGTGAAAAAGCGCTTAGTGATTTGATTAAAAATATTTGTATACATAATTTTTATTTTTAAAATTTTACCAACCTGGATTATTGGCAGGGATTAATGTGTTTGAATTAAGTTCACTTTGAGGAATTGGTAATAACAAATTACGTGTGTTGCGCACTTTTGTAATATTATTTTGACCAATGCCTATTTTATTCATTACTTGTAAATAAACACCCCAACGCATTAAATCATATCTTCTAATTCCTTCAAAAACAAACTCTCTTGCTCTTTCCGCAAGCACAAAACTTCTGAATTCGTCTCTTGTTAGATTGGCTGGTGCTGTTTGCGCTTTAGCTCTAGTTCGTATCGTATTTAATGCAGTATATGCCTGAGCAGTAGGCCCATTATTAATTTCATTATCTGCTTCCGCAACAATTAAATGCATTTCAGAAAAACGAATCATCGAAAAATGCGCATCACTTCTAGAAACGGTTGGGTCTGCAACGTCACTATATTTAATAGTGTAAGCACGATCATCGGTAGTTCCATTATTTGCCCAAGTTGCACCATTTAAAAACTTATAATTATAAGACTGCCAAGATGGGTAAAAATATTTAGTTTTTGCGGCATTGTTCATTTCGTAATTGTGAACAACACCATTTAAAACACGTGTATCCGTGGTGTCATAATCTCTGTAATGATTATTGGTAAACCACATAGCACCTCTTCCAAAAGTAGAAAAAGCAGACATGTAATTGTGTAACTCATTTACAAATGCAGAACCTCCAAGTGCTTGCAACTGCCACATATGTTCTGTTTTATTTCTTCCAGCCTTATTCCATAAATCGGTCCAATTGGTATATAATGAATACTCATTGCTAGCAATAACCTCAAGTGCCTTATCTCTAGCTAATGTGTAATAATCCTTTGATGAAATATTTTCAAGCCCAGCTACAACTGTTTTAGTATAAGTATACATTCCATTGTCTGCACCGCCTCTAACACTTACATTTCCGGTTGCAGCTCCAGAAGCCATTGTCATGTATGCTTTTGCTAAAAAACCTTTTGCAACAGAACGGTTCACCCTTCCAACCTCACCGGCTTTTGGATCTTTTGCTGGCAACAAATTGGTTTCTGCACTTTTAAAATCAGCAATAATTTGCTTATAAACATCCGCCACAGAAGACCTAGCAATACTTGCTGTAGGATCCAAAGACAATGATTTTAAGCGAATAGGCACACCACCGTATAACTGTACCAGTTGAAAATAGGCCCAACCTCTAAAAAAATAAGCCTCTCCTAAAATTCTACTTTTTACTGTAGCGTCAATATTTGTAGTAATTGCTCCAACATTTTCTAAAACAGTATTAGATCTAGCGATAACAGAATAACAGCCTACCCATGGACCATCTACACCCCAATAACCCTGTGGGTTACCTGCACCAGATGTACCTAAAAACCAATCGGCACCAGATACATGATCATCATCAAGCATCGTCAAATTCCACATGGGTTGCAAATACAAATCGTAGGTATACAATGCACCATATACGGCATTGATAGCCGCTTTAGCATCTGCTTCGTTTTTATAAAAATTTTCTGGAGACAAAAAAGACAATGGCTTTTCTTCCAACACCTTCTGGCAAGAGAAGGTAGAAAATAACAATACTGGCAATAAAAGTTTCCAGCTATTTGATTTAAATATTTTCATATAATTATTTTTTGAAAAAATTAAAAGTTGCATTTAATAACAATATTGTACGTTCTTGAATTAGGGAAACCTCCTAAGTCTACACCAAATAAAGCAGGATTATCTCCATAGCTATTGATTTCTGGATCAAACCCTGTATACTTTGTAAATGTGTACAGGTTATTGACACCTAAAGAAACTTTAATTGCATTAATACCTTTAACTAATTTACCAGGTAATGTATAACCAAGGTTTACATTCTTAATTCTTACAAAAGAACCGTCCTCAATAAATCTTCTAGTAAATGGAAGTGTTCTCCAGAACTGTCTAATTGGCTTAGGCGCTAAGGCATTTGAATTGTCTGCACCCTCTTTCCATGCACCATTAAACATATCTAATGTTACATTTTTTGAAGTTCCGATATTGGCATTCCAAACACTATTCATGTTTACAATATCATTACCCTGCACCCCATTAATAAACACACTTAAATCAAAACTTTTATACTTAAAGTTATTTGTTAAGCCAAATGTATAATCAGGATTTACATCCCCAATAACCACACGGTCTGTAACAGAAATAGAAGATGGGTCATTGTCGAAATTTCTATACTTCACTTCACCAATTGTTCGTCTAATGATATTCAATGGCTGTCCATTAAATACAGGTGAGTTTCTAACTTCAGCTTCATTGTCAAAGTATCCATCTTCTACATAGCCATATAAAGTGCCAATTGGTAAACCGGCGCGTTGAATAAATGGAGCATCACGTGTAGAAATATTACTTGCAAATTGCTCCTTCACATCACCGCCCAATGAAATAATTTTATTTCTATTGAATGAAATATTGAAATTTGTTTTCCATTGAAAATCTTTCTTATTTACCACTGTTGCATCCATTGCAATTTCCAATCCCTTATTTTCAACGGATCCTGAATTTCTCAACTGACGCTGAAAACCAGTAGAAGCAGGCGTCGTTATAAATTGCAATAAATCGTTGGTACGCTTTAAATAAACATCAACATGCGCATTAATACGTCCATTAAACAAGCCTAGATCTAATCCTGCATTATACGCATTGGTGGTTTCCCACTTAAGTTGCGCATTTGCTGGTCCAGCAAAAACATCATCAGCCAAGCCCGTTTGAACGACCCCATTAAATGTATAATTATAAATAGCAAGTTTTGATAAAGAGGCATAAGAACCAATACCCTGATTACCCGTTTGGCCATAACTAGCTCTTAATGTTAACTCACTAATTGCATCAGTTTTATTAATAAATGATTCTTTATGCATCTTCCATGCTAATCCAGCCGAAGAAAATGCAGCCCACTTATTGTCTTTACCAAATTTACTTGAACCGTCATTTCTATGTGAAACAGAAAGCACATACTTATCTGCGTAGGTATAATTTAAACGACCTAAAACAGACACCAAATTTGATTGGTATTTGTTGGTTACAATTGGCAAAATTTGTTCTGCTGATTGTAGGTTTTCATTTTGCAACAAATCATTTGGGAAAGTTTTAGCCTCTGCTCTTTTTG
>ENA-ORFA01000891-ORFA01000891.1-marine-metagenome-genome-assembly--contig:-NODE-891-length-12188-cov-2.295682_pt1 | contig 12188 bp, 9 predicted proteins | sample MGYA00248621_ERZ508587 | MGnify/ENA primary metagenome ERZ508587 (study PRJEB26250, sample SAMN06266239) | marine metagenome | isolation source: Columbia River Estuary | place: USA:Columbia River Estuary... | reverse complement strand
GGTGCCCGCCATCCTTGCCTGTCCGGAGCCGCAGCGCCGCGCCGTGGCCGTTGCTGAGCACGTGGGCAACCGCGCGCAAGAGTTGTGGGCCTTGCGCGACCGCATCGTGCTTGTGGTGCTGGCGGGTGCCACGGTGGCGCTGGCCGACTTCGGCTTCAGCATCTGGGCCACTGCGCTGCTGACGCGGACGCACGGCTACAGCGTGGCTGACGCCGGATCGGTACTTGGAGTCTCCATGTTGGTCGCCGGCGTAGTCGGCGGCTGGCTTGGTGGTGTGCTATGTGACCGCGCACACGTCCGCTCACCAATCACTGGGCGCATCGACACGGTCGTGCGGGCCGCGATCGCCATGCTGCTGTCGGCCTGTTTGCTGCTGCTGCCTGGTGGTTGGGCCGCCGTCGCAGCCTTTGCCTGTTGGCAGGTGGCCGCCAACGCGGCCTATGTCGGCTGTGCTTCGACCTTGCAGGACCAGGTCAGCGGGCGCACCCGTGGCATTGCTGCGGCCTTGTCTTTGTGCGTGTCGATCGGATTCGGCCTGGGGCTAGGTCCAACCTCAGTGGCCGCGCTCAACCAGCAGATGGGAGGCGGCGGCGACGCTTTGTCTACCAGCTTGCTCATCGTGCTACTCGTCTCTGGGGTTGCCACTTTGGCTTGCTCATGGTTGCTGCGTCGTCGTCTGGCCAAGCGGGGTTTGTCATCGAGTGATGCTTGATGCAAGTGTTTAAAAATGATTACTTGGAGTGAACAGCAATGATGCTTGAATGCGATGTGTTGGTGGCAGGATCGGGCGCAGCGGGCCTAGCGGCTGCCGTTACTGCTGCCCAAAAGGGTTTGAGCGTGATGGTGGTGGAGAAGGCGCCCGTGTTCGGCGGAACCTCGTGCTTCTCTGCTGGCTTGGTTTGGATCCCTGGCAGCCGCCAGGCGCGCGCTGCCGGGATTGAAGACGACCCGGCGCTCGCACTGCAGTACCTGCGGGGTGAGGGCGGTGCGTACACCGACGAAGCGAAGGCCGAGGCCTATGTGCGCCAAGCGGCGGATATCTTCGCCTGGTTCGAAGACCACACACACGTCAGCTACCACCTGTCTCCTATGTGGCCCGACTACCACCAAGGCGTGGCTGGTGCCTCCCGGGGGGGGCGCTCGCTGGGGGCTAATCCCTTTGACGCACGGCGTCTTGGTCCTCGCCTACGCGACCTGCGCCCACCCCTGTCCAGCACCACGATCTTCGGCGGCATGATCGTTGGCCGTGAGGATCTGATTCACTACTACGGCATGTCCAAGTCCTGGCAGAGCCGTGGCGTGGTAGGTCGCAGGTTCTTGCGCTACGTGATGGACCGCTTAGGTGGGCATGGGCGCAGCACGCGGTTGTCCAATGGCAATGCATTGGTGGCCATGCTTGCGCTCAGTGCTTTCGAGCGCGGCGTCGATCTGCGGCTGAACACGCCGGTGCAGCAACTTCTGGTTGAGGACGCTCGTGTCGCGGGCGCGCTGGTGCAGACGCCCGAAGGGCTTTGCGAAATTCGAGCGCGTGCCGGCGTCGTGCTTGCTTGCGGCGGCTTTCCGGCCAGCCCTGAACTGCGCGCGCGCTACTACACTCATGTCACGGCGGGCAAGAACCACCGCACCGCTGCTCCCTCTGGCAACACGGGCGACGCATTGAACTTGGCCGGTCAGGCCGGCGTTGCGATCAAGGACGCACAGCATCACCCAGCGGCCTGGACGCCGATGTCGCTGGTGCCGCAACCGGATGGCACCGATGTGCCTTTCCCTCACTACAACGACCGCGGCAAGGCTGGCTACATCGCGGTGGACCGGCGCGGACGGCGCTTCATCAGCGAGTCGCTTTCGTACCACGACTTCGTGCCGGCCATGATCAACGCCTGCCGAGACGAAGCTGAGGTGTGCAGTTGGATCGTCTGTGACAGCCGCGCCATCCGGCAGTACGGGCTGGGACGTGTGCCGCCCTGGCCCTTGCCCATCGGTTCCTTCGTTGGTAGCGGCTACCTCAAGCGCGGGCAGACGCTGGATGAACTGGCGCAGGCCTGTGGCATCGATGCCGCTGGGCTTATTCAGACAGTGGCGCGGCTGAATGCGGGTGCTGAACGCGGCATCGACGAAGAATTCAATAAAGGAGCCGACGTCTACGAACGCTTCAATGGCAGCCGCGGCCATGCGCCCAACCCGTGCGTGGCACCCATCGAGCAAGGGCCCTTCTACGCTGTGAAGGTGGTACCTGGCGATATTGGCAGTTTCGTGGGTCTGAGGACCGACGAGCACGCCCGGGCGCTTGACGTACACGGTAAGCCCATCGAGGGCCTGTACGTGGCCGGCAACGACGCGGCCAGCTTCATGGGCGGAACCTATCCCGGTGCCGGCATCACACTGGGTCCGGCGATGATCTTCGGCCACATCGCCGCCAGCCATGCAGCGCAGCGCCTGAACCTCGCCTGAGCACCCAGAAGACCACGCTTATGCTCATCGTCCATGGCACCGCCCACCGCTTGCACGACCCCAGCTCGGCCATGGCGCGTGCTGGCCATCCACCGAACTTCGACTTGCCAGATCGCGTTGATGTGGTACTGGATGCCTTGCATGCCTCAGGGGCACACCAGTTGCGGCCAGCCGGCGACGTTGGCCTGGCACCCATCGCTCGGGTGCACCGGTCAGACTACCTGAATTTCCTACAGACGGCCTGGGAACGCTGGCCGAACGACCGTAATGTGGAGCTGGTGTTACCGCAGTTCTGGCCGGTGCTGGGCAGTCCTGCCGGCGGTATGCCGGCGCGCTGCCCGGACTCTGTCGTGGCCCAGCTCGGCTGGTTTGCCGGGGATGCGATTGCCCCCTTGATGGCGGGCACGTGGTCAGCAGCCTACGAGTCCGCTCAGGTGGCGTTGTCAGCGCAGCGTGCAATGGCAGATGGGGCACGGTCGGCGCTAGCCCTTTGCCGCCCGCCCGGCCACCATGCAGGCACGGAACGCCTGGCCGGGTATTGCTACTTGAACAACGCGGCGATTGCCGCTCAGGCCTTCATCGACAGCGGCATGCGCCGCGTTGCGATATTGGACGTGGACTACCACCACGGCAACGGCACCCAAGAGATTTTCTACGAACGTGCCGATGTGCTCGTGTGTTCCGTACACGCGGACCCAGCCGAGGACTATCCCTACTTCGTCGGTCGTGCTGACGAAATTGGCGCCGGCGCTGGCGAAGGCTTCAATCTCAACTGCCCGCTGCCCACGGGCAGTGACTGGGCAACCTGGCGTTACGCGCTGGAGACCTGCTGCCAACGCATCGACACCTACGCGCCTCAGGCTCTGGTAGTCTCACTGGGCGTAGACACGCACCGTGACGACCCGTCTGGTAGTTTCAAGCTCGACAGCAGCCACTACGTCCCGTTGGGTCGTCGCCTGGCTGAACTGGGGCTGCCGACTCTGTTCGTCCTGGAAGGCGGCTACGCAATCGAGGTACTGGGTGTCAACGTCGCGAATGTGCTGACAGGTTTCGAGGGGGAATAATCATGATTCGTGACATCGAGGACAGCGCAGCGGAATTCATGGCCATCCGCCGCGACCTGCACGCCCATCCTGAGCTGAGCTTTGCCGAAGAGCGCACGGCCTCCCGTGTTGCTGAGTTACTGGAGGGTTGGGGCATTCCGGTGGTGCGAGGTGTCGGGCGCACAGGCGTTGTGGGCGTTCTTAAGCGGGGCCAGGGCAAGCGCACCATCGGCCTGCGCGCCGACATGGATGCGCTGCCTGTGGAAGAGCACAACCGTTTCGACCACGCCAGCCGTAACCCGGGCCGAATGCATGCCTGCGGCCACGACGGCCACACGGCGATGCTGCTGGCTGCGGCGCGGCACCTGGCCTTGCATGCGGAGTTCGACGGCACCATCGTGCTGATCTTCCAGCCTGCCGAGGAGGGCGGCACCGGCGCCCTGGCTATGATGGCCGACGGCCTGTTCGAGCGCTTTCCTGTGGACGCCGTCTTCGCCGCGCACAACTGGCCGGGCCTGCCTGTGGGCAGCTTTGCAGTCAGCCCGGGGCCGATGATGGCGTCATGCAACGAGTTCACCATCAACGTGCATGGCAAGGGCGCGCACGCGGCGATGCCGGATCAAGGCATCGACGCCATCCAAGTGGCTTTCCAGATCGGCACGGCGCTGCAGACCATCGTGTCGCGGAATGTCAAACCATCCGAGTCGGTGGTGCTGTCGATCACACAGGTACACGCCGGAGACGCGCTGAACGTGCTGCCCGACAGCTGCCAGTTGCGCGGGACGGTGCGCTGCTTCTCGGTGCAGGCGCGCGACTTCGTCGAGGCGCGGATGCGACAGTTGGTGCAAAACATCGGCGCGGCCCATGGCGCGCGTTGCGAGATGGAGTTCAAGTGCAACTGCCCACCCACCACCAACCATCCCGTGGAGACCGCCTTCCTGCAGGGCGTGCTGCGTGAACTCGTTGGTCCGGCAAACGTCCATTCGTTCGAGCCGACCATGAGTGCAGAGGACTTCAGCTTCATGCTGGAGGCCAAGGCCGGTTGTTACTTCATGATCGGCAATGGCGATGGCGACCACCGCCATGCAGGGCATGGCCTGGGGCCCTGCATGCTGCACAACCCGAGTTTCGACTTCAATGATGCCCTGATTCCGATCGGCGCATCGGCGTGGGTCCGGCTGGCCCAGGCCTGGCTCTCACATGAGAAAATGTGAATATGACGCAACGGGTTAACATTCATTCCCGCCAACCATTAGTTCAAGACCCTTTGACCCAAAAATATCCATGAGCGACTCCCAGCCTGAAATCCTTAACCTGCCAGCCAGACCCGGAGCAGTGGTGCGAGCAGTGCGCGAGCAGCGCGGCTGGACACTTGCCGAAGTCAGCGAGCGCACGGGTTTGTCGGTTTCCACCCTCTCGAAGGTAGAAAACGACAAGATGTCACTCACTTATGACAAGCTGTCGCGCATCAGCAAAGGGCTGGCCATCGACATCGGGCAGCTCTTTGCCGCGGGCTCACCACCAAGCGGAGCAGCGCCTGCGCGTGTGCTAGGCTTCTCAGGACGGCGCAGCTTGTCCCGCAGCGGCGAGGGCAGTGTGATCGATACACCCAATTACGGACATGTGTACTCGGCGACCGAGTTGCTTAACAAGCAGATGGTGCCCATCTTCGGCCAACCCAAGGCGCGCACGCTGGCGGAGTTCGGTGAACTCCTGCGTCACAGTGGCGAGGAGTTCTCGGTGGTGCTGGAAGGTGCGGTGATGTTCCACACCGAGCTTTATGCCCCGGTGCTACTGCAGGCCGGTGATTCGGTGTACTTTGATAGCAGCATGGGCCATGCCTATCTGCGTGTCGGCGATGGCCCCTGCCGCGTGCTGACAGTCTGCTCAGACGGGCCATCGTTGGCTGCAGCGGGTTATCCGCCAGCGATGGATGAGCCACGGCTTGAACGAGCACCTGCTGAGGATTTGGCAGCGTCTGCCCCAGCAAAGCCGCCTACAAGAACCAAGACCCGCAAGCGCTGAGTTTCTAGGCGTCAAAGCCTGCTGAGGGCAATGCTACAGACTGAAAGTGCCCCGCGTCATCTCTACACACTGGCCAGCCAGCCACACACGCACGCCGTCATCGCCGCGTTGTGCGCCGGTATACAGCACGCTCGGGCGGCCGATTTCCGCCCCCATCTGCATCACGAGCCGGTTGCTCGGTGCGCCATCTCGCTCCAGCAGCAGGCCTGCCAGCGCGGCCGTGGCGCTGCCACAAGCGGGATCTTCAGTAACGCCATACAGCGGTCCGAAGACGCGCGATCTCAGCTGGTTGCCGTCGCGGGCGTACAGGCACAGCATGAAGCGGCCCTGTGGCCCAAGCCAGTGGTCAGCTACCGCCCTAAACGCCGAGGCATTGGGCGCGGCGCGCGCTAGCACTTCCACGGCGACTTCGGCGCATACACAGTCCAGACCTACTGAGGCTACGTCGGTTTGTCGGATGTCACCCGCGTCCAGTCCGGCGCACTGCGCCAGCTCGGCGGCATTAGGAGCGGCACTCAGTCTCAGCACCTGAGGGGTCATTAGACGACACATACGCAGTTCGCCGCGGTCGCGCTCCACGTCGATCTCCACCAGCCCGCTGCCGCCCTCGAAGCTCAGGCGGCCATGGGTGTCTCGCCCCTGCGCTGCAAGCATCCAGGCGGTACCGATGTTGGGATGGCCGGCAAAGCCGATTTCAGCGGATGGTGTGAAGATGCGTACCTTGGCGGTATGGTTAGGGTCATCGGGCGGCAGCACGAAGGTCGTCTCGCTGAGGTTGAACTCGCCGGCCAGGGCCTGCATCGTTGGAGTGTCCAGCCCGCGGGCGTCGGCGACCACGGCCAGCGGGTTGCCGCCGAAACGGCGATCGGTGAACACATCTAGGGTGACAAATTCGTAGGACTTGGTCATTACGCGGTTCCTCGGCGCTGTTCCGTGCTCAGCATCGCAGATGCACGTGTAATGGCCCTCTGCAGCATCTCGGCAACCTGGTCTGCATCACTGCGCGTCAGCATAAGCGGCGGCGAGATTCCCACAATGTCGTTCACGGGCAACGGCCGGGCGAGCAGGCCTTCTTCCATGGCAAATGCGGCAACCTGGGCCGAGAACTTCAGTGTGGCGTCAAGCCGCCGCCGGGGCGGGCCCTCAGCCACAAACTCCACTGCTTGCAGCAGGCCGGCGCCGCGCACGTCGCCCACCAGCGGGTTGCCTGCTAGGCGCTCGCGCAACTGTTGAAGCAGGTAGGCACCCACCTCGGTGGCGTTGGCGCAAAGCCCTTCCTCCTCGATGATTTGGATATTTGCTAGGGCGGCTGCAGCGCCCAGTGGGTGTGCCGAGTAGGTGTAGCCGTGCGCAAAGAAGCCGTGCGTCCGCGCCCCATCCTGCAGCGCTTGCCAGACCTTGGGGCCGACCATCGCGGCCGAAAGAGGAGCATAACCGCTGCTCAATCCCTTGGCCAGCGTGATCAGGTCGGCCTCAATGCCATAGCCGTCGACGGCCAGCATGTGTCCCACACGTCCGAAGGCTGTGATCACCTCGTCGGCGATCAGCAAAACGTCGTACTTGCGAAGCACGGGCTGGATGGCTTCCCAATAGCCCGGCGGTGGGGGCAGGATGCCGCCAGAACCAACGACTGGTTCGGCAATGAAAGCGCCGACTGTATCGGGGCCTTCTTCAAGGATGAGCCGCTCCAGTTCGTCGGCGCAACGTTGAGAGAAGGCGCGCGGGTCGGTCTCGGGTGCCCAGAATGCGTCTGGCGCCATCGTGTGCTTCACAAGTGCGAAGGGAAGGTCGAAGCCGCTGTGGTAGTTCGGCAGCCCAGTCAGGCTGGCTGTCATCGTTGTAGCGCCGTGGTAACCACGCTGGCGCGCAATGATCTTCTTTTTATGGGGTTTGCCGATGACGTTGTGGTAGTACCAGACCAGCTTGATCTGCGTCTCGTTTGCGTCCGAACCCGACAGACCAAAGAAGACGCGCTTCATGCGTCCGCCTGTAAGCGCGATCAGCTTCTCGGCCAGCAAGATGGCCTTAGGATGTGAGGCGCCCGCAAAGATGTGGTAGTAAGGCAACTCGCTAGCCTGCTCTGCAATGGCATCAACGATGGCTTTTCGGCCGTAGCCCACATTCACACAGTACATACCAGACATGCCATCAATGACTGAGCGTCCGTGGGCGTCAGTAACGCGAATGCCCGATGCACTTTGCACGATGCGCTGCCCCGGAACCCGACCGGCGGCAAAGTCGTCGGCACGGGTGAAGGGGTGTAGCAAGGAGTCGCGATCGCGCTGCTCCAGCGATGAGGTGATCGGGTGGCTGTCATTGACCATGGTGGAGTCCTGTAAAAAATTAGTTTCTTTTTTGGAAATATAACGTCATTCAATATCGCTTTATGCTGGCTGTCCCCGTGTATTTGCTCAAAATCGGCTTTTCCAGCAAAATATTATCTCAGAGTTTTCCATAATAGATAAAGTATTGACATCTTGGAAAATTTTCGGCAACAATAAGCTTTCTTAGAAAGGATAGTACTCATGACCCACTTTGCTCCCCTTTTACGTTTCTCCCCAGTGGCGCTCGCTATCGCCATGCTGGCCCCCTGGTCGGCGCATGCCCAACAAGGTCAACCGGCGCAAACTGGGTCAGGCAGTGGACAAGTGCCATCGGCCGCCACCGTCTTAGAGAGTGTTGAAGTTACGGCGTTGAAAACACGCAACAGACTGCAAGATGTTCCTGCATCAGTCACCGCGCTGACTGCCGACGACCTGGCTCGCGCCGGCCTCGTAAATTCAGCAGATCTTCAGCAGAGGGTGCCTGGCCTGAGCCTGTCCTCCGGTGGTCGCGAGACGAACCTGGCCATCCGCGGCGTGTCTAATAACGTACGCAGTATCGGCGCCGATCCTTCCAATGCAGTGCACCTTGATGGCGTCTACTTGCCGCGATCCAGCATGGCCCTGACTGAACTGTTCGATCTCCAGCGTGTCGAGGTGCTGAAAGGCCCGGAGGGAACCTTGTATGGCCGAAATGCGACGGGTGGCGCCATCAACGTGGTGACTCGAAAACCTAACGCGAATCCTAGCGCCGAGGGCTTCGTGGGCTCTGGCTCGCTTGGCTTGCGTCGCACGCAGGTGGCGGTGGGCGGCGGCACGGACGATGTGTCCGGTCGCCTTGCGGTGGCCTACACAAAAGACGACGGTTACACGCGCAACCTGAGCACGGGTACGGGTCTGGACTCCAACGATTTCAAGGCTTTCCGAGGCCAGTTGCGCATGGCGCTGGGTGGAAAGTCTGATATCACTCTGCTGGCCCAGGCTTCCGAAGACAAAGGCACCCTCGGCTACGGCGTGTCCACCGACACCGCGATCAAAGGACCGCTGTACCCTTACTCGCTAGGTGATCCCGATTACCGCCTGACTGCGGCGGACCACCGCACGAACGCCCGTAACATCCGACTGGACTCTCCCGTCACCAGCTCGCGCAAGACCAACGTCATGGCTGCCACCGTGAACTGGGACCTCGGCCCTGTAGGGTTCAAGTCCATCACCGGATTCACCAGCTTCAAGAGCGGAGACCGTAACGACGTCGACTGGACGGGCGCCAAGCTGGAGACGCAGGACACCACCACCGACGTCAGTTCCACTTCGCAGGAGTTCCAGCTCTTCAGCCAAGGGGATGGTCCTCTGGAGTGGACGGCGGGCGTCTTCCTCTACCGCGACAAGGGCACCGAGACACTTGATTGGCTGTTGTATGGGCCCCTGAACTGCGGCGTGCCTGGCAGTTGTCCCTTCGCTCGCCAGACGGTAAAGAGCAACGGTCGCTCAGAAGCGGTCTTTGGCCAGATGACCTATCGCTTCACAAGCGAGTGGTCTGGCTTGCTGGGTGCGCGCTACAACAAAGACACCAAGGATGGCGATGCAACCAACCGGCGATCTGGGGCGAACTTCATTGGCGACGTCAGCTTCTCTTCGTTCACACCGAAGGCGCAACTGCAATGGACGCCCTCGAAGGGGCTGATGGCATATGCCGGCGTGTCCAAGGGCTTTAAGAGTGGCGGCTTCAACTTTGGTTCTTCAGGCATAGAGAAGTTCGAGCCTGAAAGCATTGTGGCGAAAGAGGTCGGGGTGCGCAGCACTTTGATGGGCGGGGCGCTGTCGCTGAACGCCTCTGCCTTCAATTACGACTACACGGACCTGCAGTTGCGCACAGCTGTGCTGGACGCCGTTTCGGGCAAATTTGTGGTCAACGTCAACAACGCCTCTAAAGCCAAAGTCCAGGGCCTTGAGTTGAGCGCCGATATGGCGCTGGGCGCGGGCTTTGGTGGTGGCCTGTCGGCAGCCTACATCGACAGTGAACTGTTGAACTACGTGTCCCCATCGACAAAACGAGACCTTAGCGGTATGCCGTTACCGCTGACGCCCAAGAGCAGCGGGTCGGTCTGGCTTGACCACAAAGTTGCGATGGCTGGAGGTCAACTCCGCAGTCACATCGAGTACAACTACCGTAGCAGCGTGGTGTTCCCGTTGACGCTGGACCAGGCTAATAACAAAGGAGAGGCCTACGGACTAGTCAATGCATCGCTGCGTTGGTCGGCTCCGAAGGACGCCTGGTACCTGCAGGCCGGCGTGCGAAACGCCACCGACAAGCTCTACCGCACGATGCGCGCCGATTACATTTGGGGCGGTGTGGTGGAGAGCTACGGTGCGCCGCGGACCTACGAACTCCGGCTCGGCTTCAAGTACTGATTGCCGCTGCCAGCTGTATGACCGAAGTCCCGTATGGCATTCAGCTGGATGCGGTTTCAGTGGATGCTGAACAGGTGCGCGCGCTACCGGGCGACCACATGCAGTGCCTGCTACCGCCTTCCAAGACGGTGTTGATGAATGCCTATCCGGCGGGTGATCCGAGCTGGCTGCGGATTGACTCGACCTACCCTGAGCAGATCAGGCAGCGTTTGGCGCTGCTTGCAACAAAGCGCACCTGGGTGGTCGACCGGCTTGACTCGGAGACTGTCTTGCTGGCAGAGACCGAGTTGCGTGATCGCGTTGTCCTGTGGCTCACGACTCAACATCCGCGCGCGTTCAGCCGGCAGGGCAATCACGTCACTTGCCATTTGACCGGTGTGGTCGTCGATGTCGGTCATCAGGGCGCGGAGCCGATGGTTGCTGTGGCTGCACTGGCAACTGAGGATTTCCTGCTCATGCTGCCCTCAGAAACGGACGCGCAGGGCCAGGTCACCTATCGTTTGATGAGCGGCGCACTGCTGTTTCCAAACGGATGGTCGTTGCGCAGCTGCTTCGATCTGCCTGACCCAGGGCCACAGCACGAGCAACTTCGCGCGCATTGGGAAGAGGAACGCAAGTTGAGCCGTCAACGGGCACGCCTGGGTCGGACGACGCGGGAGATTCACCAGGGAGACGTGCCGCAATACGAGGCTCACCTGGCAACATCGGTCGACCGTGCGTTTCATGCCATGCGGCCTGAACGTGTGGTCTGGAGGCGAAACTGGGGCCCCCACCTATCGCCAAGGCTGTTTCGTCATGCAGATGCGCTAGACCTTGTTCCGCCGATGACACCTGAAAGACTGCAGGAGAATGGATTCATTCGCTCCGAGCACCAGACGCTTGTGAAACTGCCTCAAAGTACTGCGATCGCGTTCGGCCTGAAGACCTACCTGTGGCCCATGCGGGACATGTTGGCAGACCTACAGGTGCGTAGCGCCCTTAAAGTCGCCGCGGAAAGCACCTGGCCCGAGACCCGCGATTACATGAGGGGTCGCCACGAAGTCCTGATGACTTTGCTAGATAAGCAGGTCCATTAGTGTGCTTTAGAGTAGATGACGATTCTGTCTTAACTGAGCGTTTTTTTATGCATCAGTCATAACGGCGATGGAGCAATACAAGTGCACTGCCGAATCCGGAGAAATCACCGCGACCCGGAACGGCCTATCTTTTGATGACCTTTAATAATTTCATCAAAAAGCCGCGATAAAAAGAGCAAAAAAAATCGCAAAAAGCAAGCAAGCAATCATGAAGGTAAACCTAGGACTAACAGGTTCATCCTGATTGACATCAACTTCATCGGAAACGATCACATTGCGCTCATCCATTGGATACCTCTGTGAATAAAAGTGAACATACTTAAGTGATGGTCAAACAATACAGATGCTATGCAATTACAGATTTTAAATTGTTGCGCAACTGCTGGTCAACATTCGAATTAGCAATTAACGAACACCTAATGCGCCAGCGCAGCGGTGCCGCCCTTGAACCCTAGATGATGGTTTTATTTGTGTCGGTCAACTGCGACAGATCAGTTCTCGCATCACACCAATTGTCCATTCTGACTCTTCATAGATGAAGTTGTGACCTGATCCTGCTGGCGCTACAACGCGGCGCGAGCGGGTGGATGTCGCTAAGTAGCGCTCACGTGTGGTGGCAAAGAAGCGGAACATCCGTCGCGCGTTGGCATCACCGCCTTGCTGCGCCTCCGGTAGCAGGGCGATGTCACTGTCGTTGTCGTCGCGAGGACCTACCAACCACACGGGCATGTCACCCAGATCTCGGTCATAAACCACCGTGTCCCACGCCACTGCGGCCACGCCCTCGGGACTGAGCTCACTGTAGATCGATGCCTGGGTGAAATAAGCGGCGGCATTGAACTCCAATGCTCGAACGGCGG
>ENA-ORFA01000888-ORFA01000888.1-marine-metagenome-genome-assembly--contig:-NODE-888-length-12198-cov-3.424305_pt1 | contig 12198 bp, 9 predicted proteins | sample MGYA00248621_ERZ508587 | MGnify/ENA primary metagenome ERZ508587 (study PRJEB26250, sample SAMN06266239) | marine metagenome | isolation source: Columbia River Estuary | place: USA:Columbia River Estuary... | reverse complement strand
TCTGGGCCTTGGTCGCCATAGCCGGTGAACGTGTCAACAGAAGTCATGACCAGGCGGTGTGCGAGTGTGAAAACACCTGCTGCAATAAGGAGGGGAATGAACATAACAACAGTATTTCACGATTATCGTGAACCGTGATACACAAGCCAAAAGTATCTCAAAAATAGATACTTGGTATCGGTGGGGGTGAATACCTCACTACTGTAAACAGTCAGCAGTTCTAAACATCTGGAGCACAGCAATACATGACTGAAAACGATTGGTGGCTGCCTTCGCGGCTGAAAGCGGATGAAGCATCCGCTCGCTTGCTCAACGATTTCTCCCAACTTGACGCAAAGGGCGATTTTGCTTCATACCGTCGACTTGTTCTTGGTGACACTCTTGAAAACTCAAATGCATCTGCACACAATGACCTTTTCCCGAGATCTAAAGTCCACCAGATTTTTAGGTATTTAGATCTGGGCAATCCAACAACAATTCTTGATGCGGGATGTGGGTTGGGTTATACAACGGCAGTGATTGCAGAAGTATTCCCAAATGCCCGCGTTCTCGGAATTGACCTTGCCGAAGATGCAATTACATATGCAAAAAACCAGCACAAAAATGCTTCTTTTGGGGTAGTCGCACTAGATCCATCTGGTGAACGAATTGGGACCTTTGATCTCATCTTCTGTTTTGAAATTTACCCGTTCAGCAGAAATCGAGATGCTTCATACCAATCACGATTGATTATGAACTTGGCTGAAAACCTTTCTTCAGAGGGGAAAATCATGATTAGCCAAACCTGGAGAAACGAGGATGCTCTTCCACCAGTTTTAGGTCAGGTAGAGGCGATGTGCCCAAAGCTCTCATTTGAGGTCGTCTCCTACCCTCATCCACGTGTTCCGCTACGGATTCCCAAGCGTCTGGCCTTAGTTTGTGCAAAGTTTGTCGAAAAAATTACGACGAAAGAAGCCGTCAAAAAAATCATCGTAATCAGCAAAAAAACCTGAAAATTGTGGGTCGCCAGGGGCTCGAACCCTGGACCTGCGGATTAAAAGTCCGTTGCTCTACCAACTGAGCTAGCGACCCGATACTGCACTTCCTTTGTGCACGACAGGCTAGTTCCCCCGAGGCCGAATTCTTCAGTTGTTAGCAAATGATAAGAATCCATGTGTGGTTTTCACACTGAGCAACGACAGTGCTTCCATCGTTGTAGACGCAACTCATGGCGGTCGACTCGCGTCGTTACGTATCCAGGATGCGGAAGTTCTGCTCACCGGTGGCCCAGACGACACAACACTCACCTGGGGTTGCTATCCAATGGTTCCATACGCTGGCCGCGTCAGATCTGGTGTTGTGCGGTTCAACAATGTTGATCACCAATTACCTCTCACCCTTCCGCCACACGCAGCTCATGGAACAGTTTTTGCACAATCGTGGACTGTTGTTGATGCAACTGCATCAACGATTGAACTCAACGCGAATTTGGGTTCACAATGGCCCTTTGGAGGTTCTGTTTCTCAACGCATTGAATTGAGTAACGACCATGTCCGCTTGGGACTGCGTGTTACTGCAGGTGATCAGGCAATGCCAGCACAAGTTGGATGGCATCCATGGTTTTGTAAGCCAAGTCACACTTCATTGATTTTTGAATCAATGCTGCAGCGCGATGGGCATGGAATCGCAACCACGATTCGCGAACGAACAGATGCCGTCAACGTTGATGACTGCTTTATCAATCCACTTGCACCACTTTCACTCACGGTCAACGGGGTCAAACTTGTTCTTTCCAGCGATTGTTCACATTGGGTGGTGTATGACCTACCGACACACGCAACATGCATCGAGCCTCAATCGGGCGCTCCAAATGAAATCAATGATTCACCCGTCATTCTCGCCCCTAGAGAGTCAATGGCGAGGTGGTTCACCATCGCTTGGACTGGCAGACTTATTCATTAGTGGCAGCCAACGATCAACTTCTTCACTTGTACGACGAACGTCTCAGCGTTGTCATCAGCACGCGAGGCAACGTTCCCGCGATTGTGTACTGGGGAAGTTTTCTTGGACAAAACCCTCTTCAACACGACTTGTTTACGCGAGCCGTTCTCGGCGGTGGCGTCGATCTTGATCCACCACTTGGCATCATTGCTCAGCACCATGATGGATGGCTCGGCAATCCCGGCGTTGAGGGATGTTTTCCAGATGGTTCAGGGTCATTTCCTCATTTCATAATTTCATCAAGCACCAACACCACTACCTCAGCCAATTTCACACTTCGTGACGCTGATCTTCATCTCGACCTACAGATCAACGTTGACATTCATGCGAGTGGTGTTCTCACAATTACAGGCGCGCTCTCCAATCGTGGGTCATTGCCCTATCTGTTGCATGGTCTGCGCTTTGCTCTTCCCATCCCACCACGAGCACAAGAACTCCTCACCATTGGCGGCCGCTGGGGAATGGAGTTTGGTGAACAGCGCACACCATGGGTGCAATCAACCATGTCGGTTTCCAACAACAGAGGTCGTACCTCTCACGAGAAATGGCCCGTGGTTTTTGCAGGAACCAGTCAATTCGGCGAACAACATGGTGAGGTCTGGGGATGTCATGTTGGATGGAGCGGAAACTTTGACATCACACTCGACGGAGTTACTGAACACCACAAGCACATGCTCGTTGGGGAAAAACTGACTGCGGGAGAGCTTGTCATTAGACCGAATGAATCGTATTCAGCACCAACTGTTTACGCGGTGCACTCATCTCAAGGTCTGAGTTCTGCATCTCAGCAATTTCATCAATTCGTTCGCTCAGGGTTACGACATGAAAACGCTTCGCGGCCAGTCACACTCAACACCTGGGAAGCGGTGTACTTCGATCACAACTTTGAAACGCTGACAAAACTTGCGGACTTAGCCGCACAGGTCGGTGTCGAGCGTTTCGTGCTTGATGACGGCTGGTTTTCTGGAAGAAGAAACGACACTGCTGGCCTCGGGGACTGGACTGTTGACTCTTCCGTTTGGCCAAATGGCCTCACTCCACTCATTACTCACGTGAAGTCATTGGGAATGGAGTTTGGAATTTGGTGTGAACCCGAAATGGTTAACCCAGAAAGCGATTTGTATCGTCAGCATCCAAACTGGGTACTTCATAGTGGGACAAGCAGACCGATCACGGGAAGAAACCAGCTTGTCCTTGACATGTCACGAATTGACGTTCGCAATTATTTGTTCACTTGCATTTCACAGTTACTTGATGCGTACGACATCTCCTATGTGAAATGGGATCACAATCGAGATCTCGTTGCCTCGCCAGCACATTCACAGACTCTTGGCACCTACGAATTGCTGGGTCGGCTAAAGGAAACTCACCCTCATGTTCAGTTTGAATCGTGCGCATCAGGTGGTGGGCGAATTGACTTTGGAATTCTTCCCTATGTTGATCGATTCTGGACAAGTGACTCCATTGATCCGCTCGATCGAATGCTCATCCAGCGAGGTGCACAGCGGCTCATGCCACCAGAAGTGCTTGGCACTCACATTGGATCACCAATCAGTCACATCACTCGACGCAGTCACTCGCTTGCATTCCGAGCTTCGACAGCACTTTTTGGATGGCTCGGAATTGAATGGAACCTGCTTGACGCATCAACTCACGAGCGAGACAGACTTGCTTCTGTCATTGCACAATACAAAACGTTGCGGCCGCTTCTTCACACTGGTTTATCGTTCCAGGAAGACCATCCAGATTCAAATATTTTGGTGCATGGTGTTTCAGCACACGATCAATCGCAGTCTCTCGTCTCTGTTACTCGGCTTGCTAATGGCCCAAGTAGTCATGTAGATCCAATACATCTTCATCAATTCGATGACGATGCAACATTTATCATCAGACCACTGCACCTTGGAACACCTGCGAATGCGCCACACCGAAAACTTCCGCAGTGGATTGACGCTGGATCAATCACTATGACAGGACGGCACATGAGTGAAATTGGTGTCGTTTGTCCACCTTTATTGCCGGCCTCAAGTTTCCTTATCCAGATTCATAAGGCGATGCAGTGAGCGATAACGACCGTCTTGATCCGCATTCCGGTGCACGTGTTCACATCGTTGCTGTGCGTCAGAACCGACCAAATTTGCCGTCTTCGGAATGCCCATTTTGTGTTGGCGGTCTTGAATCTCCAGAACCCTACGACGTGAAATCATTTGCCAATCGATGGCCAGCACTCGAAACCGGCGCATGTGAAGTGGTGTTGTACTCGTCGCAACATGACGCAACCTTTGCGTCACTGGGAAGTAGTGGAATTCGAAATGTCATTGATCTTTGGGCAGAACGAACTACGCAATTGCAGCAACAAAATGATGTCGATTACGTCCTGATCTTTGAAAATCGGGGAGCTGAGGTTGGGGCAACAATCAGTCACCCACACGGGCAGATTTACGCATTTGATCATGTCCCGCGCCGTCAGCACTCAATACTGCAATCGCAGTGGAAACCAGACCTCCAACCTGCGGATCGTTTAGTTATCAACGGCGATCATTTTGTTGCTTACGCCCAGTACGCAGCTATACACCCGGTTTCATTAGTTGTTGCTCCACATCAACAGGTTTCGCTTCTCAGTCAACTCGGTGATGAATTGCGTGATGAACTCGCATCAATTCTTCACAAAACATTTGTGGCATTAGATCAGCTCTTCGATGCTCCCCTTCCCTACATGATGTGGATTACACAAGCACCGGCAAAAACTCAGTATGAGAATGCTTGGCTAAACATTGAGATTGTTTCGCCATGGAGAGCAAAAGGTGTCCAGAGATACATCGCCGCAGCCGAAGTGTCCACTGAGGAATACTTCAATCCAGTAGACCCAGCAGATATCGCTCAGCGTCTTCGCACCTTGGTGGTCTAATGCGCGCAATAGCACCAGGGCGCGTCAACTTGATTGGTGATCACACCGATTACACGGGTGGCTTGGTCTTTCCCATGGCCATCAATCGATACACCGTGATTGATGCACGCTTTACCGAGGATTCTTCTATTTCATTGAAGTCTGCCGATGAACCCGATGTGGCAAATTTCAAAATCCCTGTTATTGACATTTCCTCGTTGCAGCCACAATGGGCTAGGTACATCGCGGCAGTTGCCGCTGAATGCAATGCAACCCGCGGAATCGTGGGGACAATTTCTACGGATATTCCTATTGGAAGTGGTCTTTCTTCTAGCGCTGCACTTGAAGTCGCAACAGCACTAGCCCTTGGTTTCGATGGTAATCCTCAGGAACTAGCTCGGTTAACACAACGTGCCGAGCATGCAGCAACAGGTGTCCCTACGGGAATCATGGATCAACTGTGTATTTCAGTTGCTCAAGAACACCACGCCATGTTGATTGATTGCTCAACGCTTGAAGTGGTCTATAGCCCTATTCCAGAAGAGTGCAAAATTGTTGTCCAGTTCATCGCACACCGCACTTTGCAAGGCTCGGAATACAGCGAACGTGTTCGTCAGTGCAACTCCGCAGAGGCCATTATTGGACCACTCCGCTCGGCAAGCATCGACATGCTTGAGTTAATTGAAGATGCCACTATTTCACAGCGCGCTCGCCATGTGATTACCGAAAATCAACGAGTTCGCGAATTTGCCCAAGCTCTTGCATCTCATGATTTGCAGCACGCGGGTCAACTCATGAACGAAGGGCACGCATCGCTTGCTCACGACTTTGCAACATCTACTTCGGCAATGGATAAAGCGGTAGAGGAAATCCAGAACATTCCAGGAGTGTTTGGAGCGCGAATGACTGGTGGTGGGTTTGGTGGATGTGTTGTTGCTCTGTGTACACGCGATGCACACGTGCCTGGTTGGACGCTGTCAGCGGCTGGCGCCGCGCGTCTCGCGTGAAACCACGTAAGCAAACAGATACTTTCCGGGCTGTATTCGATATTTCGGCAATACATCTGGACCACAACTTGCAGTCCCAAGTCCTCTGTGAGCGATGTCAATATTCATTGTTAGATATGGACGCTTGATAAGTTCTGTTTGATCTGCTGCTTGATACAGATCTTGTGTTGTATACGGCAAGGCAGACATGTGCAACGGAACACTTTCTGCTTCAATTCGAATCACTTCTTTAGTTTTCGGATTGCTTACTTCAAACCATCTGCACTGTGTTCGTAGCCCATATTCCTGGGGCACCAGATATGGCAGTTCATCTGCCTCTCCGGTGTACACGCCCAGCATTGCCGACGACTCGCGGTCTGGGTAACACTCGTGCGGACCATTACCCCACCACGAAACCACTGTGAATCCTTCTGGTAATGGAAAGCTCACACCAATACGCGGCAGATCATCCAACGCTTTGGGAACGATGACCGAGTGTTCAAAGCGGACTGAGCCATCTTTTCGAACTGATCGCTTCGTTTGATGCTTTACCAACTGTGAGATGTCTCCATCAATCCCTTGCTGTTGCCAACGCTTCAACGTGGTGGTTTCTACCCATGCAAGATTTGGCAGCAACTTGAATCCATCGTTGTCGATGGATGCTCGAAACAAAGAAATCTGTGGATTGATATCCAGCGACTCACACTTTCTCTGAGAAGTTTGAATCTTCTTCGCACGAACCGATTTCACTGCCAGTTGATCCCATGCAACAACATGCCCTCGATCACACCACGACTCTGCACGCTTTGTCTTCCAGGTGATGTTGATTCGAATGTCACCAGACAAACCCTGAACCGATGGAATCTTGATTCGTTTCGTCTTTCCTGCAGCGAGACCTGGGAGCGCTAATTTCCCCTTTCGCTTCACAACACCATCAACGACTACTTCATACATTGCAGATAGCCATGAAACATCACGAAACGCTTGTCGATTCTTTATCTCAATCACTGGAGCAGACTTTGGACCAACGAGCTGTACAGCAACTGGTTGATGCACCCACGCAACCTCTCGCATTGCCGGGTGAGGTGTGAGATCAGCGTGCATCAATCCATCTGCAACAAAGTTTCCATCGTGTGGGAAATCGCCAAACTGTCCGCCGTACGCAAACCGTTCCTTACCATTAGGTAGTAATTGGCGAAGGCCGTGATCTTTCCATTCCCAAATGAAACCACCTTGCAGACCCGGCGTGTTATCAAATGCTTTCCAATAATCCGAAAGCGACCCATTTGAATTACCCATGGCGTGGCTGTACTCACACATGATTAGAGGACGTACACGCCTTTTACTCTTTCCGTACATTTCAATGGCTGCAATAGGTGCGTACATCGGGGCCACGACATCAGTTGCGGTCATGCCTCCGTCGAACCAATTCGTGTGAAAAACAGCGCCTTCGTAATGGATGATTCGTGAAGAGTCATACGACCTCACCCATGCTGCAGCGGCATCGTGAACGCTTCCATATCCAGATTCATTCCCAAGTGACCACATGATCACGCTCGGATGGTTCTTATCGCGCTCCACCATTCGACTCACCCGCGAAAGCCACGTTGCTCTATACGCCGAATCGTGGCACAGGCTTGTTATCCATGCATGACTTTCAATGTTGGCTTCGTCCACCACGTACAGTCCCAATTCATCACAGATCTCAAGAAATCTGGGGTCGTTTGGATAATGAGAGCATCGCACTGCATTGATGTTGTGTTGCTTCATCGCCACAACGTCTTCTCGCATATCTTGCACCGTGACTGCTTTGCCACGATCAGGGTGATGGTCGTGTCGATTCACCCCCTGAATCATGATGCGCTTACCATTCACCAAAAGATCACCACGAACGATTTCAATTTTCCTAAAGCCAATTATCTGCTCTGTTGAATCAATCACTTTCCCATTCGTATCAAGTAACGAAATGCGAACTACGTAACGATTCGGAAGTTCTGCAGACCACAACTTCACACCAGTTGCTGACCATTGAATTTCTGCGCAATGTCCCGCGAACAGATAGGGACGAGTGCTGTGTGCAACCTCTGCAGAGTGCTGAATTCCGATCTGCTTTCCGTTAACACTGTGCAATGTCGCTTTAACTTTCAGCCCAGATGGAAAGCGGCCATCGCTAGGAGCTGCCACTTGCGTAGTAACGCGTATATGGCCACTCCCCGTCAGCGAATCTCGCACGTCAACAACTTCGGTATCAACTCGAACATCTTCAATTCGCAGTTGCGGTTGGGCTTCAATGAACACATCTCGGTGTAAACCCGACATCCACCATTGATCTTGGTCTTCTACGTATGACTGTGCCGAATATCTACACACTGTTATAGAAACAAGATTCATTCCTTCTCGAACAAACGGAGAAATGTCGTATTCACTGGCTAATCGACTATCTGTTCCATAACCAACAAATTCACCATTAACTCGAACCGAGTGCACGCTCTCTGCAGCTCCAACATGTAAAACAATTCGGCGGTCAGACCATGCGCTCTCAACCTTAAAGTTGCGCCGATATACCGCAGTAGGGACTTCCTTCGGCAGATGTGGAGGAGTTTCGCGCCACGGCATTGCGATGTTTGTGTAATGCGGAACATCACCAAGATCGAATTGAGTCCAGTTGCTTGGAACGGGAATACTCACCCAGTCGCTGTCGTCACACAGTTCTCCCAATTCCCGTAGGGCAATGTCTTCTGGGTGTGCAAAACGCTTAATGCGCCAATCGCCATTCAGCGAGACTCGAACACTTGATGCCGAAACGAACGGTGTTCGCATTGGTAAGCGATTTACTTGAACAGCATTGGGGTCTGCCCACAGTTTTAGATCGTGTAGTTCGGGTATTGAAGCCATGTGCTTACGCGACTCGACCTACTAACAAACCCACACCAATGAACTGCAGTACCCCTGCGATAACGGTGAACACGTGCCAAATCTCGTGATATCCAAAAACAGTAGGCACAAGTGCAGGTTTTTTCATATAAAACAACACTGCACCTACGGTGTACACGATGCCACCTAAGGCATACATCAGCAAACTGGTGAAACCTGCTCGACCATATGCCCACGGCAGAATAATGAGCGCCGCCCAGCCAATGATGATGTACATCGCGTGTCCTAAGCGTTTCGCTTTCCACGTCAACTTCAGTCCCATTCCCAGAGCTGCTGCACCCCAAATCAATAACAGAAACGGAACACCAACTGTTCGTGGCAACGCAAGTAAACATACCGGCGTATATGTTCCTGCAATAAGTACATAGACCATCGCGTGATCAATTTGCTGCATCGTCTTTTGCGAACGCAACGACTTCGTGAACAGGTGGTACGAAGCAGATGTTGAATACAGGGCCAACAATGACAGAGCGTAGATTCCTACAGCTAGTCGAGGGACCCCAGCTGGAGTGAACAGCGTGAGAATAATGCCGGCAGGAATAGTGACAGCAACTGCAATGGCGTGAATTCTGCCGCGCCAGCGCGGACGCCAGTTTCCTGTTGCATGCATAAACACTGGCATGTGTGGCACGAAAGCACCTCCTATGCACAGCGTAACCTGTGTATATGACTTACAACTTTGATCGCTTTCTTCGTTACGACGAAATGGTTACGTGGCTTACTGAGTTGGCTTCACGTTTTCCCCATCTAGTGACACTAGAGACATACGGAAAGTCGCATCTTGGACGAGATTTGTGGATTGCAACAGTTACCGATTCAACAACTGGATCACACGATACGAAACCGGCGCATTGGATTGACGCAAACATTCACGCAACTGAAGTAACTGGCGGAGTTGCAGCGCTTTACATTCTGGAATATCTCACCAGCCAATTTGGTCGCGATCACCACACCACCGAAGCACTTCGAACGCGCACGTTCTACATCGTTCCCCGAGTCAACCCTGACGGCGTAGAAGACGCACTTCTCGACAACCCGCGCTATCACCGTTCGAGTGTTCGTTCATGGCCGTGGCGCGACGGACATCGTTGGCCTGGACTGAGCGTTGAAGATATTGATGGCGACGGTGCAGTGCGCACCATGCGTATTGCTGATTCTGATGGTGCATGGGTTGAACACCACGATGACTCTCGCGTGATGGTTCCTGTTGGCCCACTTGGTGTTGCTCCCGGAACACAGCGTTATCGACTGCTCGATGAAGGTGTTCTTGAAAACTTTGATGGCTTCACTATTCCGATGCCACGTGATCCGGCAGGACTCGATCTCAACCGAAACTTCCCAGCGGGTTGGGGCACGACCGTGCTTGGATCGGGAGATCACCCAATGTCTGAACCGGAAATTGACGCACTGGTTCGTGCCGCTCGATCGCGCACCAACGTGTGTGGATACAACGCATTCCATACTGCAGGTGGCTTCATGTTGCGACCAAGCAGCACGCGCCCCGACTCAACGCTGCCACCGTTTGATATTTGGGTGTTCAACGAACTTGGAAAAGTTGGGGTTCAACACACTGGCTATCCCGTTCATTCGGTGTACGAAGACCTCACGTGGGACAAGAGTGACACCATGAGTGGCGCCGGCGATGACTGGGCTTATGAACACCTTGGTGTATTCGGTTGGACTACAGAGTTTTGGGACATCATTTTCCACGCAACCGGAAAGCACTCGCCTACCGATATTTGGTACGTCGGTCCGACTCCAGAGCAGGAACTTGCTGTCTGCAAATGGACTGATACGAATGCACCTGGCGCATATGCAGCCTGGAAAAAGTTCAATCACCCACAACTCGGTGAAATTGAAATCGGTGGCTGCGACGCAATCAAAACGTGGTCAAACGCCCCTGCATCAAAACTGCGTGACGAAGTAGCGCCACACGTGCATTTCGCCATCTACCAAGCACTTGCTTCGCCGCGACTCGAAATCAAACGAGCAACTGCCGAATCTCTTGGCAGTGGTGTCTACAAAGTTGAAATTGGTATTGCCAACACCGGTTGGCTGGGCACAGAAATCAGCGAGTGGGCACAGAAGAACAAAATCGTGCTCCCTCTCACTGCCGAAATTTCTGGAGCGACCCTGGTTGAAGGCGCACCACGAGTAAAACTCGGACAGCTAGACGGGCGTGTGAAATTCAGAGTGAGCGGTGATGCAAAATCAGATGGAACACCTGATCGCGTACTGCACAGTTGGTTAGTTCGTGGAGAAAAAGGTCAACGAGTCACGCTGACTGCAACACATCAACGTGCTGGTGTTGCTTCGGCTGTTGTCGAACTTCCATAACGCTTGTGTGACTGAATTGCGCGAATGGAAATAAACAGTGCACTCGGCACGATGACAACATTGGGCAGAGCTACATACAAGTCGTCAATCATTAATCCGTAGATTCCCCAAGATGCCGACATCGTGGCCACCATGATGAACGTCACCACCGAGATTCCAACGAGATGACTTGTTTTCGCGGCGCGAATTACCTGAGGGACAATTCCGGTTGCACCTACTGCTACAGCAATTGCACCAAGCAAGTCCCGTGAAATTGCGAGCGCGACCAGCGCTGCGAGCACCACAGAGATCTCAACAGTAAGCGCGCGGACTGCTGACACTGCTTTGAGTCGTACCTGCATGAATACAACAGTTCCGAACCCACAAATAGTCATCAGGTTTGCCAGCACAACAAGATGAGTGGATGACGCAATACCGTAGACGACCCACAGAATTGATCCACTGACGTTTTGTAGTTGTGAAGGCACAGAAATGCCTTCAACCGTGTTTCTCTTTACCACTCGGTAAGCCTGCGGAATCGTGAAGGTGAAGGAAAGTGAGATACACCACAGGCTGAAAATGGTGCGAAAATCCACTTCGCAACCCTAGGCGCTCTCGTTAGCGTTACGTAGACCATGTTCACCACCTACGCGATGACACTGCCCACAAAGAAGTGGACTGAAGAAACCCGCGAGCGCGCCATCGGGGTGATTTCACAGTGGCATCAGCAGTGGTTCCCTGCGGATCGCCTTCCAGTCAATATTCGAGTTCGAATTCGACACAGTCAAGACGATGAAGTGTTCAGGCTGGAAGTGCAAAACACTCATCCACAAACGGGTAGCACTCACCTGATTATCGCGACCCTCACTCCGTATAAGGGCCAACTTGTCTTTGATTTGAGGGTGAAGTTTGCACCAGGCAAGGACTCAATCATCCCCCATCGCCGAGCAGAGTTGCCGCCAAAACCAGTGCGAGCACTTGTTTCCGAAATGGCCAAGTTGCTCGAGGTGTACGACGCAGAGCGACGTATCAGTCCAAGCATTCGCCAAGTAACTTCAGCTCTTGAAGGTGAAGCGCTTGCTGCAGACTTCATTA
>ENA-ORFA01000884-ORFA01000884.1-marine-metagenome-genome-assembly--contig:-NODE-884-length-12232-cov-2.885808_pt1 | contig 12232 bp, 8 predicted proteins | sample MGYA00248621_ERZ508587 | MGnify/ENA primary metagenome ERZ508587 (study PRJEB26250, sample SAMN06266239) | marine metagenome | isolation source: Columbia River Estuary | place: USA:Columbia River Estuary... | reverse complement strand
TCAACGGCGGTGAGCATGCCGACAACCCGATCGATTTCCAGGAATTCATGATCATGCCGGTCGGCGCGCCGACCCTGGCCGAAGCCGTTCGCTGGGGCGCGGAAGTGTTCCACACCCTCAAGAAGGGTCTTCATGAAAAGCGCCTGGCGGGGTTGGGTGCGTGCCAAAAAATGCGCCACATCCTGGAGTCGGTCCAAGGGCACGAAGGCAAAATAGGATTCATTCCGCCGGGCAATGTCGGCTCCAGAGGGGGAGAAAAAGGTGACTAAAACGCGAAGGTTCGCCTGGTGTGCCCGTTGGATGAGCGGTTGGGCCATCAGGTATTCCCCCAAGGATGCGGCATGAACCCAGAGGTCAAAAGGCCCTTCCGGAATGGCCTGGTCTCGACGCTGGGTGAGCATGGCCCGAGCCTTTTTGTGTCCTGCCATCGATGCGCCCCGCAGGGCAGCCCCGTAGAGTGCTCCGGGCAACCACTTCATTAGTAGTAGAATCGAATGGCTGATTTTTCCTGCAGCAAGGGGAGAATCCACGTGGCGCGCACTCCCCAGCCCATGCTCCATTGGGGCTCTTTTTGGATTCCATCTAGGACGAAGGTGTAGCCACGGACGGGCCACATCCAGCCTTGAAAGGCCAACACGCTGAGTTGGAAATGGGGGGCAACCCGACCCAAGTGCATAAAGCCTAGTTCCTCGCCAAGGAAGGCGCCGCGATTTAGTTCGTCCATGGCATGGGTATAGGGTGCGGCCAACATGGGCACTCCCCCCGAGGACATAAAGGCCATTTTGTGCTGCATCATGCCGCCTTTGAGCTTCCAAAACCATGAGCTCTTGGCTGAACCCAGATCGTTGAGGGCATAGCGTTGGCCAACATGCGCCCCGAGCTGCCAGCCGCGCATTTCGACCCGAAGGCTGCTGTAACTCCCGTCATTGCCAAGAATCTCTCCTTCAGGGGTGATTAAAAAGTCAAGAATTTGGTCGAGTCCTTTGACCTGGCTGCTGTAGAGCGCTCCGCCTTCGAGCCCGAGAAGAGTGGATCCGTTGAGCCACGTGTAGCCGGTTTGAATATCCAGGAGGTTGCCGTAGCGCTGCCGCCAGTAGCCCGAAGGCACATAGCCGCCCAATCCGACATAAATCATTCCGCCCTTCTGGCTGGAAATCTCCGTCGGTACGGGGGTGCTTCGGCGTGGCCGGGCCAAACCTGCCCCTTGACCCATCGCAGAATGGGCAGAGAGGAAGACGGCAACGACCCAGAGGAGGGATAAAATGCGCATGATGCGAAGGTAGAACGCAGATTCCAACCAAAGATTGCCAAGGAAAAAGGGGTATTTTTGTGGAGAAGACCCGTTTCATTGGATATGCCCGCAACTCCTTCTTTTTCCTTGCCCCTGCCCATGGTGGATCTGGCGGGCCAACATGGACGTATTCAAGTCGAGCTCGATGCGGCGCTATTGTCCGCCGCGAATGCAGGCGCCTACATCCAAGGCCCTGAGGTCAAAACCTTTGCCACGGAATTAGCCAACTACTTGGATGTGGCCCATGTCATTCCCTGTGCCAATGGGACGGATGCGCTCCAGATTGCCTTGATGGCCTTGGGATTGAAACCCGGAGATGAAGTCATCACGGCCACCTTTACCTATGTTGCCACCGCTGAAGTGATGGCGCTTTTGGGCTTGACCCCCGTGTTGGTGGATGTTCGGCCGGATACATTTTCATTGGATTTGGACCAAGTGCGCGCCGCGATTGGCCCCAAAACCAAGGCTGTCGTACCCGTTCACCTCTACGGCCAAGCCGCCGACATGGAGGCCCTCATGCAGCTCGCCCAAGACCATTCCCTCTTTGTCGTGGAAGATTGTGCCCAGGCCATTGGCTCCACCTACACGTTTTCGGACGGCCGAAAGGCCAAGGTCGGGACCATAGGGCACATCGGATGTACGAGCTTTTTCCCTTCAAAAAACCTCGGATGCATGGGCGATGGCGGAGCCATGTATACACAGGATGCTGCCTTGGCGGAGCAACTGCGCATGATCGCCAACCACGGCCAAAAAGTCAAGTACCGCCACGACGTCATTGGCTGCAATAGCCGGTTGGATACATTGCAAGCCGCGGTATTGCGTGTCAAATTGCCCCACCTCAACGCCTACATTCAGGCACGCCAGGAAGCCTCCGCCTACTACGATGCAGGCCTAAGCCAGATTGAAGGCGTGATTGTTCCCGCGCGCACTTCCGCCTCCACCCATGTCTTCCACCAGTACACGTTGCAAGTGAAGAACGGCCAACGCGATGCGCTGAAGGCCCACCTCGAGGAAGCGGGTATTCCGTCCATGATTTACTATCCCTGGCCTTTGCATGCCCAGCCTGCCTTTGCCAGTGATCGCTACCCTGTTGGTGCTTTTCCTGTCGCGGAACGCTTGTGTCACGAGGTGCTGAGTTTGCCTATGCACACGGAATTGACGCCAGAGAAACTTGACTACATCATTCAATCCGTCCGTACCTTTTTCGAATCATGAATATTACCGTTGTCGGAACCGGCTATGTCGGCCTTGTAACAGGCGCCTGTCTTTCGGACGTAGGCATGCAAGTGACGTGCGTCGATGTCAATGTGGCCAAAATCGAGCATCTCCATCGAGGTATCATGCCCATTTATGAGCCCGGTTTGGAGGAGATCGTGAAGCGCAATGTAGCCGCTGGCCGTTTGAATTTCTCGACGCAATTGGGTGAGGCTATCCAAGACTCTGAAGCGGCCTTTATTGCCGTAGGAACCCCTCCAGGGGAGGACGGTAGCGCGGACCTCCAGTATGTTTTGGCTGTGGCGGAAGGAATTGGTCAGCACATGACAGACTATCTCGTAGTTATCACCAAGTCTACAGTGCCCGTAGGAACGGCCGAAAAAGTACGAGGGGCACTTCAGGCAGCCCTGAACGCGCGAGCAAGTACCCTAGCCTTTGACGTCGCGTCCAACCCGGAATTCTTGAAAGAAGGGGCGGCCATTGATGATTTTATGAGGCCCGATCGCATCGTATGTGGGGTGGAATCGCAGCGCGCCCAGGACGTATTGACACGCCTTTACAAACCCTTTACACTGAACGGCCACCCTGTGCTCTTCATGGACATCCCCTCTGCGGAGATGACAAAGTATGCGGCCAACGCCATGCTTGCGACGAAGATTTCCTTTATGAATGACATGGCCAACCTCTGTGAGATCATGGGGGCGGATGTCAACCATGTCCGAAAGGGCATTGGGAGCGATCCGCGCATCGGAACCAAATTCATCTATCCAGGAATTGGCTATGGGGGCTCTTGCTTTCCAAAGGATGTCAAGGCCTTGGTCCGAACAGGCCGCGAGCAAGGCTATGAATTGCGCATTCTCCAAGCCGTTGAAGACGTCAATGACGACCAGAAACTTGTCATGGTCCGAAAGATCAAAGCCCACTTTGGCGATGACTTGAAGGGTAGGCATTTTGCCTTTTGGGGCTTGAGTTTTAAACCAGAAACGGATGACATGCGTGAAGCCCCTTCCGTCGTGATTGCGGAAGAATTGCTGGCCGCGGGTGCCACGGTTACGGCCTATGACCCCGTTGCAGCCCATGAAGCCAAGCATCAATTAGGGGACCGCATCCAGTATGCGGCCAATGCCTATGAAGCATTAACGGGGGCCGATGCTTTATTGCTCATTACGGAATGGCGCGAATTCCGCGTGCCAAATTGGGACCGGGTTAAGCAGAGTTTGAAGCAACCGGTCGTTTTTGATGGCCGCAATATCTACAGTGGGGCAGAACTCCGTGCTTCTGGATTCACCTATTCTGGAATTGGATTGAAATAATGCCACGCATCCTCATTACCGGCGCAGCCGGATTTCTAGGTTCCCACCTCTGTGATCGCTTCATCCGCGAAGGCTATGAAGTGGTCGGCATGGACAATCTGATCACAGGGGACATGCGCAACATTGCCCATCTTCAATCGCTCCCCCAATTCACCTTTGTCCACCACGATGTCAGTACCCACATCCATCTCAACGGACCTCTGGACTTCTTGCTGCATTTTGCCTCCCCGGCTTCTCCCATAGACTACCTGAAAATCCCGATTCAAACCTTGAAGGTGGGCTCCTTGGGTACGCACAACTGCTTGGGTTTGGCAAAAGAAAAAGGGGCCCGAATGCTCATCGCCTCCACTTCAGAGGTCTACGGCGACCCTCAGGTACATCCCCAAACAGAGGAGTATTGGGGCCATGTCAATCCGGTAGGACCTCGCGGCGTCTACGATGAGGCCAAGCGCTTTCAAGAAGCCATGACCATGGCCTACCATCGATACCACGGTCTGGAGACGCGCATCGTCCGGATTTTTAACACATATGGGCCGCGCATGCGCCTTAATGACGGCCGCGTGCTGCCCGCATTCATCGGCCAGGCGCTTCGGGGCGAGGACCTGACCATTTTTGGTGATGGCAGCCAAACACGCAGCTTCTGCTACGTAGACGATTTGGTGGAAGGCATTTACCGCCTCCTTCACAGCGACTATGCGGAGCCCGTCAACATTGGCAACCCGGATGAAATCACCATCCGCCAGTTTGCCGAAGAGATCATTCAACTAACTGGCACGACGCAGAAAATCATCTACCAGCCTTTGCCGAAAGACGACCCCACCCAGCGTCAGCCTGACATAAGCAAGGCGAAAGCTATCCTCGGATGGGAGCCAAAAGTCGACCGGGCGGAAGGCTTGGCCCGCACCTATGCGGCATTCAAAGCCTTACCCGAGGAGATTTTGTACAAGCAAGAACACCGCGATTTTAAAGACTACCAGAAAGGATGAAAGGACGGGTACTCGTAACAGGCGGACTGGGTTACATCGGTTCACACACCTCGGTGGAATTATTGGCTCAAGGCTATGAGGTCGTGATTGCGGACAACCTGAGCAATACCCGTGCGGAAGTGCTGGACGGCATCGAGGCGATTGCAGGCACACGACCCGAGTGGCTTCAAGTGGACTTATCCGATTCTGCCGCGTGCCATCTTGCACTTCAAGGCCTGCACTTCGACGGCATTATCCATTTTGCGGCCTTCAAGGCAGTGGGGGAATCGGTCGCAGAACCCTTGAAGTACTACCAGAATAACTTGTTCAGCCTTATCAATTTGCTGGACTACGTGTCGAAGCATCCCCACTGTGGCTTCATTTTTAGCTCCTCTTGTACCGTGTATGGCCAAGCAGATGAACTCCCCATCACGGAGAATGCCCCGATAAAAGCGGCGGAATCACCTTACGGAAATACCAAGCAAATAGGTGAGGAGATTATCCGTGAAACGGCGTTAGCGGCAGGATTGAAAACGATTGCCCTTCGTTATTTCAACCCCATTGGTGCCCACCCATCCGCCAAGATTGGGGAACTCCCCTTGGGCGTACCCCAGAATCTCGTGCCTTTCATCACCCAGAGCGCGGCCGGATTGCGCGGGCCTTTAAGCGTCTACGGCAATGATTATCCAACGGCCGATGGAACCGCCATTCGTGACTACATCCATGTGGTGGATCTGGCGCAGGCGCACATGGTGGCCCTAGAGCGTCTGATGGAGAATAAGCACGGAGCCCCCATGGAGGTATTTAATCTTGGAACGGGCAAGGGATCCACGGTCTTAGAAGTGATTGAATCCTTCCAACGCGCCACGGGTGCAGCCCTGACCTATACCATGGCGCCCCGTCGAGCGGGCGATGTGATTGCGGCCTATGCGGACACTCAACGGGCGAGTGCCGTCCTCGGCTGGACCGCGAGAAAATCCTTGGATGAATCCATGCGGGATGCCTGGGCATGGCAAATGGCCTTGGGTTCGGATAGCCACTAGCCGTGATGTACCTTAGAGGGGCATGAAACACTGGATCGGTATATTCTTCGTGTGGGGATGGATGAGCGGACTCTCCGCGCAGCCCATTTTCATGGACATTCCAAAAACGCGCACCTTCGAATTGCGGAGTGCCGAACCCCAATTTGATGTACAAATCCATCATTTGGAAGCCCCTGATGCGTTTTCAAAGCAAGCCGCGTTACGCGAGATCAAGGCGGCGGCCGATGCGCAGTTTGGGGTAGCGGATTACCACGCTTTGCCTTCGCAACGCAGTTTAAAAACCACCGCCGAAGACCCGCTACTACTGGATGAATTCGGGATGAAGCTGGTCTATCCCATTAACGGTGTCTCCTACGCTTTGGCGGGCGGCACCCCCAACGACAATACGGTGGCCTTCTCCAAGGATAGCATCCTGTTGGCGGCGGTGAATACACGCATTTGGGCTTGGGACCTCAAGACGGATACCTTCCATTTCCCCCAACAGTTTCTCTCCTTGACACAGGCTTCGGGTCTCCAAACGTCGGCCTACGCCAGCGATCCCCGCTTGCTCTACGATCCGGTCCAAGACCGATGGGTGCTCCTTTTCTTTGTGGGCAATACCCCGACCACAAGCCAAATTGTGGTGTGCTTCAGTCAAACCAGCGATCCCGCAGACGGTTGGAATATGTACACCCTGCCGGGTAATCCTTTGAACAACAACCGCTGGAGCGATTTCCCAAGCATGGCCTTCACGGATGACAAGTTGGTTATGTCCATCAATCTCATTATCCCAGGGGTAAGCTGGCAGGTGGGCTTTGACGGTACGGTTATCTGGGAAATGGATAAAGCTGCGGGGTATGCCGGTGCGGCCACCTTACCGACCGAGCTACACCATGGTATTCAGTATAACGGTAAGTGGATTCGGAATCTCGTCGCGGTCAATGGCTGGGATGGTTATGTGACGACCCCAATGTGGGCATCGAACCGGAACTTCTCCGCCCAAAATGATAGCACCTTCTTCCTCCGTCGCGCTGACAGTGCCGTGGGGGGGACGCACTCCTATGACATCTTCATGTTGCCCGCCACGACTCCTTATGGAGTGCCCCCCGATGCCCGGCAGCCCTATGCAGATCCGTCCAATAGCAATTACCACTTGTCCACCAACGATGGCCGATGGCTGGGGGCTGTTGAGTTGAGCAATGGGTCGGTGCATTTGGTCAGTACGACCCGTGATTTTTCGACCAACCGCTGCGGGATCTACTACGGCCAAATTCCCAATCCCTGGACCCCGGACAGCGTGTATGGTCAAGTCATTGGTCATCCATCTCGCGATCTGGGCTACCCCAATGTGGTGGCCATGGGGAATGAAGGCTGCGATGAAGAACTCCTCATTGCGTTCAACCATGCATCGACAACTGAAAAAGCCGGGGTCTCTGCCCTTTACCGCGCCAATGACGGAACCTTATCAGATTTCATTACGATTAAGGAAGGGGAGGGGTTGGTAAACAAGCTGAGCGGACCCGAGCGTTGGGGGGACTACTTTGGCCTCCAAACGATTTACCACGACCCCCAGAAAGTATGGGCGGCGGGTTTTTATGCCCTGCTCAATGGAGGGAACTCCACGTGGTTTGGACTGCTTCAAAGTCCCGATTCCAGTGCATTGCATGTTGAAGTCACGGCAGAGGGCATAGGCTGTGATCAAACTTTAACGGCTTCGGTCATGGGGGGAGTCCCTCCTTATACCTACATGTGGAATGGTCTTCCCGGCCTGTCCACGGAGTCAGGCATTTGCTCAGGCGACACCGTGGAGCTCTACATTTCAGATGCCCGCGGCTGTGTGGACTATGAGCGCATCTATGTGCCCTACTTGGATGTGGAGGCCCCGGCGATCTTCCCCAATCCCTCTCCTGGTGAAGCCCTGATGGCTTTTGATGCCCCGGATGCGGGCCAAGTGGAAATTCGCGTCCTTGATGCCATCGGCCGCATGCTTTACCAGGCCGAACGCGAAGTCAAAGAGGGCCGCAACGAAGTCCAACTGTGGCTGGGCCACCTCCCGCAAGGTCAGTATGTGGTGCACGTCCTATTCGGTTCCCACCGTGCGGACCAATCCGAACCCATGGAATTGGTGGCGGAGAAAGTGATTATTCTACCCGGTTCTTAAAATGGCTACCATCCTCATCACCGGCGGGGCCGGATTCATTGGATCGCATGTGGTACGTCGCTTTGTGCGCAACCACCCGGATACCCGCATTGTCAATTTGGACGCCCTGACCTACGCGGGCAATTTGGAAAATTTAGTGGATATCCAGGATGCCCCCAATTACCAGTTTACCAAGGTGGACATTCGGGACGCTGCCGCCGTGGAAGCATGCTTCGCGAAGTATCAACCGTACGCTATCATCCACCTGGCCGCCGAAAGCCACGTAGACCGCTCCATTACGGACCCGATGGCCTTTGTAGAGACCAATGTCGTTGGCACCGTCAACTTGTTAAATGCAGCCCGCGACCTGTGGGGCGAGAATGTAGCCGGCAAACGCTTCTACCACATTAGCACGGATGAGGTCTTTGGCGCCCTGGGTGCGGAAGGCTTTTTCACCGAGGAAACCGCGTACAGTCCCAACAGCCCTTATTCGGCATCCAAGGCTTCCAGCGACCACTTTGTGCGCGCTTACCACGAGACCTACGGGATGCCGGTGGTGATTTCGAACTGTTCCAACAACTACGGTCCCAACCACTTTCCCGAAAAGCTCATCCCCTTGATGATTCACAACATCTTGGAAGGCAAGCCACTGCCCGTCTATGGCGACGGCAAGTACACGCGGGACTGGCTCTATGTCGAGGACCATGCTGCCGCAATTGAGACGGTCTTCTTGAAGGGCCAAAACGGGGAAACCTACTGCATTGGCGGCTGGAACGAGTGGCAGAATATTGATTTGGTCCGGTTGCTGTGCAACTTGATGGATGCTCGACTCGGAAAACCAGCGGGCACGAGCCAAGGCCTGATCACCTTTGTGAAAGACCGCCCCGGACATGACCTACGCTACGCCATTGACGCGACGAAAATTCACCGCGAACTGGGTTGGAAACCCGCGGAAACGTTTGAAACGGGCTTGGCCAAAACCATTGATTGGTACCTCGCCAACGATGCCTGGCTCAAGTCTGTCACGAGTGGTGCCTACCAGGCTTACTACGACGCCCAGTATGCCTCCGCATAAGGCTTGGGCCATCATCCCGGCCCGAATGGGTTCCACGCGACTGCCTGGAAAGCCATTGGTAGAAATCGCAGGAAAGCCCATGATTCAACATGTTTGGGAGCGCGTTTCCGAAGTGCTGCCCACGATTGTTGCCACTGATGATGCGCGCATTGCCCAAGCGATCGAAGCCCTGGGAGGTAAAGCCGTGATGACCTCGAGCCAATGCGTCAACGGTACGCAGCGGGTCAACGAAGCATTGCACAACCTATCTGAACAGGGCCAAAATCTACCCGGCGTATTACTCAATATTCAGGGGGATGAGCCCCTCGTTTCGCCGCAGGACATCGTGAGTTTGATGAATTTGATGCTGCGCGACGAAGTCCAAATTGGCACCCTCGTTACGCCTGCCATGCCCGGGGATGCCGAATCCGGCACCAACGCCTTTGCCGATAAAACCCCCGATGGCCGCTGCCATTCCTTTTCTCGAAATCCCGATTGCTGTGCTATTCAGGCTTGGCGCCACGTGGGCATGTACGGTTTTAAGACGCATTTGCTCCCGGAACTCGTTGCATTGCCTGAAACCGAAAATGAAATCCGCGAACGCCTTGAACAAGTCCGCTGGTTGGATCACGGCTACGCCATCTATGCCGCCGAAGTCAAGGCAGCCGGCATTGGGGTAGATAGCCCGGAGGATTTGGAGAAGGTGCGGGGGATTTTCGCTGGAGAGCTAGGAGGTTAGGGAGCTAGAAGGCTCGCGCTTCGCGCTGTAGCCTTTTCGCTTAAACGTTTATTCTCTTTTCCTCTCAAATTTTGCTGTGGAACTTCGCTGCGCGCCGGGACTTTCCGTTGTTTTGCCAAGCCCTAAAACTCCAAAATCATTCCAATGGTGGGGAGTGTTCGGCCCGTGTCGGAGCGAAGCAGCTGCATTTGGTAGCGCGTGGGATCATTCGGATCCAGCAGAGGTGCCTTGGTATCGGGATCGCGTACAACAGTGAGGTAGGGCATGAGCGGAATGTCGCCACTGGCCAAATTCTGCAAATCCAAGAACCAACTGAGGCTCCAACCCTTGTGCGAATAGGTCTTATCCAAACGGAAATCAAGCTGTGTAAACGCATTGAGGCGTTGGCTGTTCACCTGGGCATAGTCAAACACACCGCGTTGTAGCACATCCCAGTTCGTCACAAGCGCGGAAGCGGACTCGTTGAAGGGGGTGTAGGGTGTGCCGGAGGAATAGCGCCATTTGAGGCCCCATTGCCAGCCTTTCCCCCAAACCTTTCCGGTGGTGAGGCTGAGGGTATGGCGGCTGTCCCAAACGGAAGGCGCCCAATCTCCTGATGCGGTCTGGAATTCGCTGATGCCGTAGTTATAGGCCCCCATCCACCAATACTGGCCTTTGAGTTTTTGTTGCAAGAAAAGTTCAAAACCACGAGCTCGGCCTTGGGCATTCGGGATGGAAGGCTGGTCCCCCACCGCAACGTAGGCTCCTATGGCGTTGGCATACGCGATTTGGTCGTTCACCAAGAAGGGGGCGTTTCGGTAGCGCTTAGTGTATACTTCCATGCTAACGCGGTAGGTCTTGCCGTTTTGGTATTCGACCCCGGCGCCGAGGTGGTCCGTCGTGGTGAAGCGCGTGAAGCGGCTATGGTTGGTCGCGCGGTTGGCCGCCAGGAGGATTCCGGCAGGCATCTGCTGATAGCGCCCAACGTGGCTATTGGCGGTCCAATGCGAAGAGAGTTGGTATTTGTACGAAGCCCGCGGGGAGAGTTGAGCCAATGGATTGACCATGTTCAGGTTGAAGTTGGCCGCGTCCATGCGAAGCCCCAGATTCAAGGTGCCGCGCTTGTTGGCTGAATGCCGTGCATAGGCCGCAAAAAGACCGCCTTGGACGTAGCTCAGGTCACTTTGAAGATTGGTGGTATCGACCCCTGCGGTATGGCCTTTGAGGGCCCACATGTCGACGCCGACACCGACGGCCTCCAAACTGCCGCCAAGAGTGAGTTTGGCCTGTTCACCATCCCAAACACGTTCGTAACGCAAACGGGTTCGGTCCTCGTAGGAACGGTAGCGTAGTTGACGGTCGGATTCCTGACGCGTATTCCCCACATATTTGTCCGCATCGTTGGTGATCCGGTCGTGGCTGACCACGAGGGTCTGAAGGCCATTGGGCACAAATTTTCGGTACCGCGCACCCAATACTTCAGTGCTTTGCTCCCCCTCAGGGATGTAGCCCACATTGTACAAGAGGGCATCGCTCCCGCGTCCTTCCGTGTAGACCCGGTAGGAATCCCATCCACCGACGCCTAGGATGGTCAAGTCGGCATGGTCGCCGATGCGCGTGTAGTACTTAAACTGGGCATCTTGGTAGGTGGGCAGAACGGGGATGTTGAAGAGCTTGAAGTAGTGTTGGGAGAAACTGTTTCGGGCCGAAACCATCACGCCCGAACGCCCCGTCAATGGCAGTTCGATGGTGGCGCCCACATCGGTCGCACCCAGAGTCATCCGAATTCCGGGACGATCGCTGCGCGCTTGGCGCAAATCCAAGTCCAAAGCACCTGAAAGCACGTTGCTCATGCTTGAAGGGAAGGCGCCCGAATACAATGCCGCCCCTTGAATGAAATCCATATTGAGCAGACTGACGGCCCCGCCGCTGGCCCCTTGAATACTGAAGTGGTTGATCGTCGGGAGATCAATGCCATCCATGCGGTAGGCGTTCTCGCTGGACGCCCCGCCGCGAATGGAAATGTTGTAGCCAAAGCTGGACTTGGGGAGGACTCCGGGGAAGCTTTGAATAGCCTTGCTGATGTCCAAGGTGGCGCCGGGCATGCGCTGCATTTCGGACCAGTTGATATTCTTGATGGATAAGGGGGTCTCCTCAGTGGTTTTGAAGGCCTCCGCGCTGATGGCGACTTCTTCCAGCACTTGGTAGGGCCGCTCGACTTCAATGCGCAACTCGAGGGGTTTGACGGCATTCAGCGTTTGTTCGTGAAGGACGGTGGTGAAGCTTCCGTCCGGGCTGCTCACCCGGATGTTGCACAAACCTACAGGCAAGTTGGAGAAAGCAAAGGCCCCTTCGCGGGCCGTCGTCTGCTCAGCGCGGAAAGATCCGTGCTCCACCGTAATACGGTAGCCCAACGCAGCATCCATGCTTCCTTCAAAAATCACTTGGCCGCGGAGTGCGGCGTTCTGGGCTAGCGCAGCGAACGGCGCTAAAGCCAAAACGAAAAATACCCGA
>ENA-ORFA01000881-ORFA01000881.1-marine-metagenome-genome-assembly--contig:-NODE-881-length-12271-cov-2.562818_pt1 | contig 12271 bp, 10 predicted proteins | sample MGYA00248621_ERZ508587 | MGnify/ENA primary metagenome ERZ508587 (study PRJEB26250, sample SAMN06266239) | marine metagenome | isolation source: Columbia River Estuary | place: USA:Columbia River Estuary... | reverse complement strand
GCGTATCGGCGTGTTCCAGCACAAACTTTCGACCGGCATCCACATCCCCATTTCCAAGTTCACGACAAAGTGCCTGAAACTCCCGGAATGATTGATACCCCGGTCGATTTACTACCGTATCCCCCGAGGGAAAATTAAAGACCACGGCATCCAAGCGCTCTACCGGAGAAGCGAACCATCGGATGTACGGGATCTGCACTTCGGATACATAAGATTTGCTGGTTGATCCAAAGGGCATGTAATTGTGTACGAATGGAACAGACAGCGGGGTATTGGGAATACGAGGACCGTAACTGAACTTACTGACAAACAGGAAGTCGTTCACCAAAAGGCTTTTCTCCATGGATCCCGAGGGAATCGTGTAGGCTTCAAAAACAAAAGTGCGAATCAGCGTAGCTGCTACAATCGCGAAGATGGCCGCATCATACCATTCGCGCCAACCTTGCTTGACGTGTTTGCGAACGGCTTCTGGTCCGATGAATTTTGGTTGTTGATTGTAACCCAACCAAGGAAAATAAAACGGGGCCAACAAGCTGGCAGCAAGATGATCCAGTACGGAGAAACGTCCGAATAGTTTCGCGAATTCAATGTAAATGCCGGGGGTAATGAACCAACCGATCACCGGTATGAATTGCCAAAACACCCAGTGCTTGGGCCGTTCGGCCAACCCTTGCATGATCCAGGTATTGTAAAAGGGCACAAAGGCTTTCCAAGCAGGAATACCTGCTGCCTGAAACAAACGGGCCAGTCCCGGAGCCGGGAGCAAAACCAACAACAAACTGACCAGATAGACCGTGATGAAATGAGCAAGAGGCATCTTGAAAAATTATGCCCAAATCTACCGGAAAATCAATCCCGGTACATCAGAAAGCTGTTAATGTTGGGGCTTACTTGACCTGATACATCACCTCTTTGACCAATCGTACCGTACGAGGCACATCGGGCAAAGCGGCCGCCACCAAATTGGGCGCATAGTGTAAAGGCGCATCGGCAGCGGTGATGCGACGGATCGGTGCATCCAAATAGTCAAATCCCTCTTTTTGTATGCGGTAAGTGATCTCGGAAGAGACAGAGGCAAAAGGCCATTGCTCCTCCACAATCACCAATCGATTCGTTTTTTTCACGCTCTCCAGGATGGTCATCCAATCGAGGGGGCGGATGGTGCGCAGGTCGATCACTTCAGCACTGATGCCTTCTTTCTCCAATTCATCGGCCGCACCCAAGGCTACCTTCATCATCTTATTGAAAGAAACGATCGTTACATCCCGACCGGCACGCTTGACGTCGGCCTTTCCCAATTCGATGTAATATTCTTCATCGGGTACTTCGCATTTATCGCCGTACATCTGTTCACTTTCCATGAACATGATGGGATCTTCTTCAAAACGCAGGGCTTGTTTCAATAATCCTTTTGCATCGTATCCGTTGCTGGGGGATACTACTTTGATACCGGGGATATTGGCATAAAGCGATTCAAAAGCGGTGGAGTGTTGGGCACCCAATTGTCCGGCCGAACCATTGGGACCGCGGAACACGATGGGACAAGTGATCTGTCCGCCGCTCATGGCCAACATTTTCGAAGCCGTATTTAAGATCTGATCGAGTGCCAGAACGGCGAAGTTCCAGGTCATGAACTCAACCACCGGACGAAGTCCGTTCTGTGCCGCGCCTACCCCGATGGCCGTGAAGCCCAATTCGGCAATGGGGGTATCAATGATGCGCTTGGCACCGAATTCGGCGAGCATCCCCTGACTAACCTTGTAAGCACCGTTATATTCCGCGACCTCCTCGCCCATCATAAAAATGCGCTCATCTCTACGCATCTCTTCGCTGAGTGCTTCCCGAATGGCTTCCCGAAAGGCAATGGATCTGGACATGGTCAGGTTTTTGAGTGGGGCGAAATTACTGGCTGTCGAGGAGAAATCCTAACAAGACCCGGTGTTCAATGACATCAAAATCTAGGACACAACAGCCTCTTCCCCATATTGCTGTGCCTTAAACTTTAGCGACGGGGATGGCAGGAAAGGGCCAAGGCCCAACTGTTCCCATTTGGCATCCACGGCCTGGATGGTTTGCTCGTTGGCCACGATGATATTGGGCCAGTCTCGTTGAAATCCGTCCAGCTCCTTGGTTTTACGCGTTCCATCAAGCCCCAAACAGGCATCGTAAGAAAGCCCATCCGGTAGATCGATGCGAACCAATAAAGAGTCACGTTTCGGATCCAGGTTATTGCAAAACCGCCAAAGCGTAATGGATAGATCTTGTGGATCGACTGTATGCTCCACGTACAGCACCATCTTGATTCCGCCAAGTTCTGGACGATTCGCCAGTAATTGATGCAAGGCACGGAAATGTCCGGGTCGATTCTTTTCGATCGATACGAGTAACACCGGGATATCTTTTGCTAACAGCTGATGGTTGATCGAATGGATCTCCGGAAAATCTTTTTGGAGTGCTTGCAATCCGCTTTCCCAACCGGAAAAGATCGGGCGTGGCTGGTATTCATCGGATCGTTCCTCTGCCTCTTTGAAAGTGCCATCGATGCTCATCTTACCGCCAAATCCGAGCTTGCTGCAACTGTGATCCAGGACGTCCATGGGCCCGGTGGCAAATGCCACGTCCTCTGCGGGGTTCAAATTCTTAAACACAGTTTGGGTCAGCGATAGGTAATCTTGGATCCGGGTGTGTTGATCGGCCATGACCAAGATTTTATTGAACATCATTTGACCAGCACCCCACATGGCATTCATCACTTTTTGGCCCTGACCCGCATAGTCCTTCTGGATCTGAGCGATCACCAGGTTGTGGAATACGCCTTCCACCGGCATGTCCATGTCTAGAATTTCAGGAACCAGTGTCATTTTAATCGGGGCCAGGAAGATTCGTTCGGTTGCTTTACCGAGCCAAGCATCCTCCTGTGGAGGGATGCCTACGATGGTAGCCGGATACACCGCATTCTTGCGATGCGTAATGGCCGTTATGTGGAATTTTGGATACCAATCGGGCAATGAATAATAGCCGGTGTGGTCGCCAAATGGCCCTTCCCAGATCAATTCGTCTCCGGGATCTACATATCCTTCAATAATGAAATCGGCATCCGCCGGTACTTCGATATCGGGCTGTGTGAGACAACGAACCAATTCCACTTTTTTCTTCCGTAAAAATCCGGCGAGCATATACTCATCCACATTTTCGGGCAACGGGGCAGTTGCTGAGTAGGCATAGACGGGATCGCCGCCCAGCGCTACGGCCACCGGCATCCGACGGTTCAATTTTTTGTATTCGGAAAAATGTTTGGCACTCACTTTGTGTTTGTGCCAATGCATGCCGGTGAGTTGGGGACCGAATACCTGCATCCGGTACATGCCCACATTGCGTGCATTCGTATTTGGGTCTTTGGTATGGATGACCGGCAGGGTTACGAATGGTCCGCCATCTTTTGGCCAACAAGTGATCACCGGAATGCGAGTCATATCGGGATCCAAGTGCACAACTTCTTGACACGCCCCTTTTCCGCTGCGGACTTTCGGCATCCAGCTGGCGAATTCTCCCAGTTTGGGGATCAGCTTCAATTTGTCGACTATGGATTCTTTTGGAGTAGACAAAAGCTTAAACAAACCTTCGATTTCGTGCGCCACTTCATCCAAATGATCAACACCCAAAGCCATACACATACGTCGTTCGCTGCCGTAGGCGTTCATGAGAACGGGGAATTCGGTACCGGTGTTCTCAAACAAAAGGGCTTTGCCTCCCCCACCCGATTTGCTGACACGGTCGGTAATCTCAGCGATCTCCCATTTGGGATCGACAAAGGTTTTGATCCGGATCAGTTCACCGGCTTTTTCCAGTGCTTGAATGAATTGTTGTTGATCGTTCCAGGCCATGCGTTGAATTGTAAAAGTATAACAAGGAGCGAGCCCGAAAGTTGGGATCAGAACGAAAGGTTACAAGTAATTCCCAGTCCCGGTGCTTCCGGGATCGAAACGCACCCAAAATCATAGTTCAACCCACTGGCAATGTCTTCGGCCAACAAAAGCGGCCCGTCCATGTCTACTTCGTCGATAAACGGCAGGAGATGCGCAATGGCGGCACTACCAATGGTGGACTCATTCATGGAGCCGACCATAACCTTCAAGCCCAAAGACCGCGCCTGTCGGATCATTCGTCGGGCCGGGGTAATTCCACTGCATTTGGTAAGCTTGATGTTGATGCCATGAAAAAACGGTGCGCATTTCTCAACATCGGATTCAAAGACACAAGACTCATCCGCATACAACGGAATGCTGGAAGCCGAACGAAGTATCTCCATATCCGACCAGGCATCCTTGGCGAGGGGCTGTTCGATCAGTTCTACGCCCAACTCTTCAAGCGCAGGAAGCAGTTCCAATGCTTGAGACAGCGTCCAACCGGCATTGGCATCAACCCGAAGCCGGGCTGTTGTTTCTGCCCGCAGCGCGCGCAGCATGGATAGATCTTCGGGGGTTCCTACTTTGATTTTGTAGATGGGCCATGGGTGCTCCTTCATCTTTTCAAGCATGCGGGAAGTGGAGTCGATCCCGATTGTATAATCGGTATTGGGCAATTGGGTCGCATTCCCCCGCCACAATTTAAAGAGCGGCATTCGGAGCATTTGTCCGTAGATGTCCCAAGCGGCCATATCGAGTGCACATACCAAGAAGGGATTGTTGGGAAACAGATGATGCAGATAATGCCAATAGCGTTCGGGATCCGTGAAGGCGAATCGCTCAACCATTTCTTTTTTCTTTTCCAGGTCGCTGATCATCTGCTCCACCGTGATGTTGTAATACGCGATGGCCGGTGCTTCCCCGTAACCGATCAGGCCTCGGTGTTCCAACCGAACGATGAGGGAAGGCTGATGGGTCTTGGTTCCCTTGGAAATGGTGAAGGGGTGTACAAACGGTAATCGGACTGCTTGATATTGAACCTGCATGGGTGCAAATTAGCCAATCGGATCAGACGGCCCGTCCGGCGAGTTGCACGGAGCGATGAAATTCCTCGTTGAAGGCCTGCTCACAGATCAATTGCTCGAGTGGCAGGTGCATGCGGTATTGCCAATATTGATCGGGGTTAGCTGGATCATTGATGCGTTCTTCTTGAGGAAGGGTGCGACGAAGTTGGTCGTTGCAGCCGAGGATATCCTGCACTTGAAAAATGCTCCACATGGCAGGAGAAAGCAGGTGCTGTTCCACCACTGCACGGTTTACCCAGGCTTCACAATATTGAGGAGCTTCTCCCCATTGTTGCATTTCGTGATTGTAGAAATACTGGGTGCGCGCGGGCATCTCTTCCCACCAACCTCGGATCGTACTCATGTCGTGGGTAGACGGTGTAACGACCGATAAATACGGGGCGTCTTGGGGATGAAAGAAGGTGCGGCTGGGATCCTTGGGCATGCGTTGTATTTCCAGACTCAGCATCCCGAGCTGTTTCATCACATCGGGAACACAATGAGGAACCATGCCTAAATCTTCTCCGCAAACCAGCATATTGGTAGCAGCCTTGAGCGAGGGGAGTTTTTGCATGGCCTCGCGGAACCAAAAATCATCTTGACGACGGAAGAAATAATCCAAATACAGCTCTTGCAAGGATCGTTGGATCTCCGCAGGCAGACAAGCAAAGGAATAGGTCTTATCCATCGAGATGCGAAAATGATAAGACGATTCCTGTCCCTCTTCAGCAATCAAGATCACATTGGCAACCAGCTGGTACAGTTTTTCCCGTGTGCCATTGGGCCAAGTATCGTTGTATTGAAAATACCGTTCGATCTGTTTCTGCGTGACGTAGGCGGGCTTGAGGGCATAGGTGCCCATTTGAGCCGGTTCGAGAAAATGATTTCGGATGGAATCAGCATCGCTGCCAAAGAGCTGAGCTAGGTAGGTGTCGTTGATGTAGGGTTTGCCATATCGGTCGGCATCAAACGCAATACCTCGTTGTATGAACTCGGAAGCGTGCACCGGAATGGCGGGCACGAATCTTCCCAGTAGGCCCTCCACCGCGTGGGTCGGAATGCTCCAGATCCGGAAAAATCCCAGGATGTGATCGATGCGGAATGCATCGTAATAGAGTTCCATTTGTTCGAAGCGTTGGCGCCACCAGGTAAAGCCATCCGCTTGCATGCGTTTCCAGTTGTACGTAGGGAAACCCCAATTCTGTCCGATCGCCGTGAAATCATCCGGAGGCGCGCCCGCCTGCCAGTTCATATGATAAAGTTCCGGAGAGATCCAAGCATCGCACCCATGTCGATTGACTCCAATGGGTATATCGCCTTTTAGTATGATCCCTTGCTCGTGCAGATATTGAACAGCCGACTTCAGTTGTTGATGTAAATGGAACTGGATGAAACCATAAAAAGCAATTTCCCGAGCCGAGCGGGTGCCGGCTTTGAGCAAAGACTTAAACGCCTCGGCGTCGTAGGTGTTGTGTTCCGGCCATTCGGAGAAATCAGCTGTTTGGTGTAGGTCGCGCAAATAGGAAAAAACACAATAGGGCTTCAGCCAGTGCTGTTGTTCTTTCCAATAGGATTTATATTCAGAAGAGGCGAGACAAGCTTTGCCAAGTCGTTCGTAAAGGATGCGCAGTAAGCTCCACTTGGCTTTCATGACGCCTTCATAATCCACAACTGGACTGGCATTCAGTCGCTTCCTTTCTTCTTCCCATTCTTCTAAGAGATCAGCATGTTCGACACCCGCAATGGCTCGAATCGATACGTAGATGGGGTGTAAGGCAAAAGCAGAGATGCCGGCATATGGATATGAATCCTTCCAGTTGTGATACGCAGTTGTATCGTTGACCGGAAGCACCTGAATCAAACGCAATCCGAGTTGTTTCCCCCAATCGGCCAGCAGGTTGAGGTCGGCAAATTCACCAACCCCAAAACTTTGCTCCGTACGGATGCTGAATACAGGAATCGACAAGCCGGCAGCACGCCAGGTATCGTTGGGAAGACGAATGAAACCATCGTGTATGATCCAACCATCCCTGATTTCTTCATTCAATAGATCCAAACTCCGATCGGCGCCTGATTCGTACCGAACCCACTCATCCGTTCGATCGTTCCAAACACCATATTTGTAAACGACCGCAGCGGTAAGCTCGATAGCCGGAATTTCAAGTTCCCACCAGGGGCCATTCGAACGCATGGCAATGGACTTGCTTTCAGTCCATGCACCCAATGCATCTATTGACCCGATTAGACGAACCGATTCTTCGGCTTTCAATAAGGGAGCCTTCACTCGAAACAACACCGATCCAGCGGAACAGCTGACCGCAGCCGTCTCGTCCGACCGATGTGGCAATAAAATATGGCGAAAAGGTCCGGTGTAAAAGGTCTGTTCATAATCGCCCGCATGGCTCCACGTATCGGCTGTTTGCAAGGAGTCGGAAGCCGGCGATAACTTGAGCGTTCGATCCATGCCCCATTCCAAGGTTGTTCGACCGTCCGATTCCTGCAACAAATACTTGTAGGCAAGAACCACTTCTTTTTTTGATACCGGGATCTCGATGGAGGCGCCCCACCATTGATCATTTTGATAATCCAACGACAAGGCCTTTGCTGGATCACCGCCACCCAACGCAGGGTGATCACCATAAACCAGCAATCGCTGTCCGTAACGAGTAGAAAATCGAAGATGAAAAGAAACAGTCATGGGCAAGCGTCGAAATCTTTCTAATGTGTGACGATCACACGATTGACGAAAATACAGGATTTGGGTGACAGAAATCTGCATAGAAGGAGGTCAAACGCGAAAAAATAATGTCGGATGACCTATTTTTGCAAAAACCCATTTACATGGAACAAGCAAAGAATTATCGTGGACTCTGGTGGCTGGTCTTTTTTGCCTCTACCGCTGCGTTGGCCCTGGCCGTTTATACCCACTGGGAGTGGCTGACGTTGATCCTTCCCTTTCAGACAACTGCTTTCGTTAAAGCAATGGACATTATGTAATCCTATGAAAAGGTTCTATTTCCTCATTCTCTTCTGCTTGCTAACGATTGTTCCGAATTTAGTTTCGGCCACATTGCCAGCCCCCGCGCCCACTCCGTGGACTGAAGCCTTTCGCACACATTGGAAATCCCGTACTCCCGCTGAGAGAAAAGAACTCAAGCAATCCATTAAAACGGAGATTCGTAATTTTCAAAAGGCAAAAAAACAAGGGCGTGCCGCCGACACCAACACACTGTTGTTGGTGCTTATTTCACTCATCCTTCCTCCGCTCGCCGTTTATTTGCACCAAGGCGAGATCAACTCCAAGTTCTGGATCAGCTTATTGCTAACACTGTTGATTTGGGTGCCCGGTGTTATTTATGCATTGCTGGTGATCTTCGGTGTCGTGAATTAACGATCCGATCTACACATAAATGAAAATGCCCCCAAATGGGGGCATTTCTAATTCTATACAAATTGGTCTTATTTGACCGACTGCACCAGATTCTTGAAAGTCTCTGGGTTATTCATAGCCAAGTCGGCCAACACCTTACGGTCGAGTTCGATCCCTTTCTGTTGCAGTTTGTTGATGAAAACGGAATAGGTCATTCCTTCTTCACGTACAGCTGCATTGATACGGGCGATCCACAATCCGCGGTATTCACGTTTTTTCAATTTGCGACCCACGAACATGTAGGTCATCCCTTTCTCAACGACATTCTTGGCAACGGTCAGTACATTCTTACGTTTGCCATAATATCCTTTGGCTTGCTTGAGTATTTTTTTACGGCGTGCTTTGGAAGCAACGGCATTTTTTGAACGAGGCATGGTAAATCAGTTTAGAGTTCAGAGTTCAAGGTTCAGAATTAGGATTACTTCAGACGCAGGAGGCGTTTGACGAAATCAACGTGGGAAGCAGCGACGGTTCCGTCTTTGCGCATGTTGCGTTTACGCTTCTTTGACTTTTTTGTCAGGATGTGACGTTTGAAACTCTTTTGATGCTGGATCTTACCGGTGCCGGTCACTTTGAACCGTTTCTTGGCACTCGAGTTGGTTTTTACCTTGGGCATGGTACCCTGTATTTTAGTTTACACCTGGGAGGCATTCCCCACTGGGGGACCTTTGTCGAACCTCTTTAGGCAATATGCACCCGAATTGCTTCGGACACGACCCGTTCGCACGGGGGTGCAAAGATAGTGCGAATCTTTGAAGACACCCAAAAAAAAGGGGCCCAAATGGGCCCCTAGAAGATGTTGATTACTAATTACTTACCCGGCTTCAAGGTCTGTTCGATGCGATCCGCCAAATCCTTCCAATGGTAGCGGGTCATGGGATCCGCCACCGTTGTGGAGGCCGCCAAGAGTTCGCTACGCAGGGTTGACAGGTGGGCTTTCACCACACTTTTTAGGTCCGTTTTATCAACCGATGAACCCGATACCTGAATGCTGATGCCGCCCATGGAAAGTGAGCTGCCCGCATTTCCGGCATCGATCAAACGGGTCAGGGCCATCACGTATGACTTCTGCAAATTGCGGCGAAAAATATCCGTTGATTTACGAGCAGTCAGTTCAGCATAGATGCCGGATTTCATATCACCCAACAGGTCGGTGATCCGGTAAGCATTATTTCCCAAGCTGGCTTCTGCATCGATCAATTTACTTAGACTGCGTGTACTGAGCATCCGATTTAGGATGTTGTCTTGAACACCACCAATCGTGGTCAGTCCACTTTGACCAGTCTTAGCAAATACATCGTTATTCAACAACCACTTGGGTGTTTCAAACAAGGTCTTATTGAGATAGGCTACGGCCTCTTTTTGCTTGGCCTTGGAAACGATCTCGTAAACAGCTCCCTCCTGCTCTACGGTCTTCGGTGTTTCCATGATGCCACCCACGTATTTGACAACATGGCCATTGTACCGATTGAATTGATTGACCACTTCACCATACATCGTACGCAATCCATCATAGCCTTCATTGGATTCACGGGTCCACTTCATCAGATTTGGCACGATGCGCTTGAGGTTTTCGGTCCCCCAATAGCTTCCTTTCATGGCATCATCACCTACTTGTTCGCTTTGTGAACGCGGATCGTCGGGGTTGGTTTCAGTGCCGAACCACAGGCGTTTATTCTTCAACCGGTCCATCACCCATTGGTTGAGATACCCTTTCTCCTCTTCCTGATCGCGGAACTGATCGAATCGGCGATAGCCCCATTCGATGGCCCATTTGTCGTAATCGCCAATGCGAGGGAATAATCCGATCTCACTGACCTTATCCTGTGGCTGTGCCACGTAATTGAAACGGGCGTAGTCCATGATCGAAGGCGTATGGCCATTCTTTTCTACCCATGCCTTGTTGCGCAGGCTATCGACCGGAACTGCTGAACTGGATCCGTAATTGTGACGCAGACCGATGGTGTGACCAACTTCGTGCGAGGAAACAAAACGAATGAGCTGTCCCATCAGCGCATCGTCGAAAGCCATTTGATTCGCACGTGGATCGAGCGGACCGCACTGGATCATGTACCAGTTGCGGAGCAACTCCATCACGTTGTGATACCAGTTGATGTGGCTTTCCATGATCTCCCCACTACGCGGATCGGAGATGCTGGGACCACTGGCATTAGGAATATCGGAGGGCTTATAAACGATGGCAGAATTACGGGCATCATCCAAACTCCAGGTGCTGTCTTCTTCCTTAGTCGGAGCGCGTTTGGCGAGGATGGCATTTTTAAAGCCCGCTTGCTCAAAGGCTACTTTCCAATCATCCACACCCTGCATCAAATACGGAACCCATTTAGCAGGTGTTGCCGGATCGATGTAGAAAATGATGGGCTTCTTGGGTTCAACCAGTTCACCGCGCTTGTATTTTTCTAAATCTTCGTCCTTGGGCTCCAAGCGCCAACGCTTTACCAGTATAACATCCTTTACGCCTTGTGGGTTTGCGTCGTAATCCGTATATCCAACGGCAAAATACCCAACGCGCGGATCGAAATAGCGGGCTTGCATGGGCTTCTTAGGAAGTAGGACCAACGAACTATTCAGTTCCATGGTCATATTGCCGGCTCCCGAAGGGCCACCACCAAATCCACCGGGAACCGGAGGCGCGGCCATCCGCGTATATGTTTTCACTGTGCGGATCTCTACGTTGATCGGATAGGAACGTACATTAATGATGTATGATTTATCGGGCTGAGGGGCCGCAAAACGCAAGCTGGATTTCAAGGAGCTGTTGAAAAACAGCACATCGTTATCGCCCGAAATATAATCGGTCATATCGATCACCACACCGGCTGAGTCCTTACCCAACGCCTTGATGTCAAAGGAAGCAGCGATCGGCTGTACGTTGGAGTTGGTTACATTCTGGAACATGGGCGACGTCGAATCCTTGGCATATTCACCGTAGGAAATGGAGCGCAGGAAGATCTTATTGTTCGGCCCTTTTTCAAACCGAATCACATTTTGTCCAATCTGATCGCCGGCATAACCGAAGAATCCACCGCTGCGCAGATCAGCTGGCGCTTTGGCGATCCGGTTAACGACTAGGATCTCCCGACCCAAGAGGCTATCGGGGATTTCAAAAAAGTATTTCTCGTCAACTTTGTGGGTCCAAAACATCCCTTTGTAGGACTGTGCTTTGGCGGTGATCACCTCTTTGTATGCTTTTGGGCCATTGGCAGGACCGACCGGTTTACGGGCCGTATCCGCTTTGGGAGCAGCTGCGGGAGCAACCGGAGCTTGCGCCAATACGTTCATCCCCAAACTCAACACGAATAAGGAGGTCAGCAAGGATTTTGTGGTGCGCATGATTTGCATTTTAGGATTGGGCTTAGAAAGAAAAGCGCCCCAATGGCTTGGGACGCAAATTCATTATTCAATTAGACGTTAGGCTTTCTTTTTTCCTTTGGGGGCGAACATGGCGAGCATTCTTCGACCTTCCATTTTCGGCATGCCTTCCAACACACCAGCCTCGGTCAATCGCTCCGCGAACTTCAATAAAAGCAATTGGCCACGATCTTGAAACTGGATCGCACGGCCTTTGAATTGGACATAGGCCTTGACCTTGTTGCCGTCTTTCAAAAATTCGATGGCGTGCTTGGCTTTGAAATCAAAGTCATGATCGCCGCAGTTGGGCGTAAACCGAATCTCTTTCACCTCGGAGGCCTTACTCTTGGCCTTCATCTCTTTTTCCTTCTTCTTCTTGTCGTACAAGAATTTATTGTAGTCGATGATCTTACAAACAGGGGGATCGACCGTCGGGGAGATCTCTACTAAGTCAAGTGTCTGATCTTGTGCCATCCGCAGCGCATCCTGGAGTTAATAGA
>ENA-ORFA01000880-ORFA01000880.1-marine-metagenome-genome-assembly--contig:-NODE-880-length-12272-cov-2.973186_pt1 | contig 12272 bp, 8 predicted proteins | sample MGYA00248621_ERZ508587 | MGnify/ENA primary metagenome ERZ508587 (study PRJEB26250, sample SAMN06266239) | marine metagenome | isolation source: Columbia River Estuary | place: USA:Columbia River Estuary... | reverse complement strand
CGAAGACGAGACCTGGGCCCAGACCCTGCTCTTTGGATTTGGCGACCTGGAATCCACCTTGATTCTTGTCGTTGTAGTTCCAGCCGGTGGCACTCGACTTGTCAAATTTCTTTTTGCCGAAGAGTCCCCCTTTACAAGAGCTGAACAACACGACAACGGCCAGGAGCCAGATGATTGATTTCAAACGTTGTTGCATAAACCTATGAATTGGAATACTTTTAACGGACCGGGATCGGTTTTATTGCATGGGCAATGAAGCCTACGGACCGAATTGCGAATATAGCTGGTTTGTATGAGATGGGAAATAGGGTTTTTACTAAACTTTTCAGGGAGAAATCCCATAAAACCAATCCGTTAGAGCGAATGCGAACAGTCGGTTTTTTGATTTTTTTAGGAGTTGCAATCCTGCACGCCCAACTGTCGGCTCAACGCAGTTATGTGTCCCATTCCGTATTAGCCACAGGAACCTGGCAAAAGCTGGCGGTCAGTCAGTCTGGCATCCACAAGATCGATGGGAGTTGGTTGCAGTCGACCGGACTCACCACCCTGCCCATCGCGTCCGGTACCATTCGACTTTTTGACAACGGGGGCGAATCGTTGGGCGAATCCAACAGCGCTCCTTACACCGATGACCTGGCCGAAGTGGCGATCGAGGTGTTTGATGGGGGCGACGGACAGTTCAACGTTGGCGACTATTTGCTTTTTTATGCCACCGGTCCGCATAGCTGGACCCCCGACGTACCCAACCAACGATTTCAATTCAATAAAAATCTCTATACGGAACGATCGCATTACTACCTGACGATCGGTGGAGTGGGTAAACGCATCCCGACTGTGAATGCCACCGGCAACAGCGGGCCGATCATCGATCGTTTTCTGGACCGACAGGTTTATGAATTGGACTCGGTGAATCTACTGTCCAGCGGAAAAAACTGGTACGGCGATGAATTGGCACAAGCGCCCGGAAAATCGCTGGTCAAAACCGTTCGTTTTTCCTTTCCCAATCTGATACCTGCCAGCACGGTGCACTTGCAAAGCGATGTCATTGCTCGCAGCACGGGTTCTGGCTCGCAATTTGAATTGTTGGTCAATGGACAATCGGTCGGCCTACAGTCGATCCCGTCCATCGGATCCAACCTTTATGATCCCTATGCAATCGCCCGCTCCGATGGATTTACGCATGCGCTTAGCAATCCCGATCTGTCGGTTCAATATCGCTACCAGCCCGGTGCCTTCGGCGCGCAAGGCTGGTTGGATCGATTGCAAGTTTTTGCTATACGATCCCTTTCGATGAACGGAATACGTTCCTTGAATTTTTGGGATCTCGCTACCGTCGGACAATCCAATGTGCAATTCAAGATCGATGCATCGCCGGCAGATCTATTGGTGTGGGAGGTGACGCATCACAATAATGTGCGCAGGCTGAATGGATCGCGTAGCGGCAGTCAATACACGATTCAAGTAGACGCAACGGAGTGGCGCAACTACATCGCATTTACCGGAACGGATTTTCCCTTGCCCCAATCGATTGGAAAGCTCACGAATCAGGATTTGCATGGGTTGGGTCCGACCGATATGGTGATCCTCACACCCAATGCCTGGCGAAATGAGGCGGATCGATTGGCCAATCTGCACCGCACGCGTCGTTCCTTGCGTGTGCAGGTTATTTCGATGGAGCAAGTACAGGAAGAATTTGGGGGAGGCAGCCCGGATCCGTCGTCCATTCGCAATCTGATGAAGATGTTTTATGATCGGTACCGTGCGCAGCCTGCCGATCGCCCCAGGTACCTATTGTTGCTGGGGGCCGGTTCGTACGATCCAAAAGACCGGATCCGGAACAACGATCGCCCCATTCCTACTTACCAAAGTAAGGAATCGCTTGATCCGCTTGCCACCTATTGCACCGATGATTATTTTGGTCTGCTCGATGATGGGGAGAACATCAATAACCCGGCCATTACCAATCTGCTTGATGTTGGCATAGGGCGCGTGCCTGCGCGCAGTGTATCCGAGGTGATCGCCTTTGTCGACAAAGTAGAAGACTATGATGACGCTACGGCTCGTCGTTCTTGGCGAACGCGGATGAGTTTTGTAGCCGACGATGAAGATGGAAATCTGCATTTGCAGGATGCGGAAGGGATAGCGGCCACGGCCAATCAGATCGCCCCTTGGTTGAATCAGGAGAAAATTTATTTGGATGCTTTTCGGCAGCAAGCTGGTGCCGGTGGAACGCGGTATCCCGAAGCGAATCAAGCGCTCGATCGACAGCTCTTTAAAGGCAATCTGATTGTGAATTATTCCGGTCATGGTGGTCGAACGCAACTGGCCGAAGAAAATTTGGTTGATCAAGCTTCGGTAGAATCCTGGAATAATGAGAGTCGGTTGCCGTTGTTCGTGGTGGCTACCTGTGATTTTGCTCCCTACGACGATCCTGCCGTGCGCGGACTCGGTGAGCAGATCTTGCTTCGTCCCAAAACCGGTGGCATCGCTTTGATGTCGACAGCGCGTCCGGTCTTTGCCTTCAGCAATCGTATCCTCAATGAGAATTACATCCGTACCGCGCTGCAACCCGATGCCAACGGAAATTATTTATCACTGGGGGAGGCCGTACAGCGATCGAAAAATCTGACCTACCAGTCTTCCTCCGACGTGATAAACAATCGAAAATTCAGTTTACTTGGCGATCCAGCCTTGACGTTGGGATTTCCTAAATACCGGGTGAATACGCTTCGCATCAATGGTCAGTCGGCAGGTATTTTGGATACGATCAAAGCGGGAGAGACGGTGCGCATCGAAGGCGAAGTGACCGATCTTAATGGCAATCGGCTATCGACCTTCCAGGGGTTTGTTTATCCCACGGTATCTGATAAGTTCCGCCGCTTATCGACCTTGGGCAACGACCCGAGTTCTTATCCCGTGCCCATTGACCTGCCGGGTGCCACCCTTTTCAGTGGAAAATCGACCGTCACGAATGGATCGTTTCAATTTGAATTCACGGTTCCGCTAGATTCAGATCCGGTCGTGGGGGCGGGGCGGATCAGTTATTATGCCCACAACGATTCAATCGATGCGCAAGGAGTCTTCACCGGTTTTAGGGTGGGGGATCGCGCGGGGCAAATCACTTCCGATCGGGAGGGACCGGGCATCAAGCTCTGGCTCAATGAAGAAGGGTTTGCAGAGGGGGGATTGACCAACTCCACCCCCGTGCTCCTAGCTGAATTAACCGACTCGTCGGGAATCAATACGGCCGGTGGGATCGGGCATGATCTCATCGCCACCCTCTCAAGGATCTCAACTTCTTCCACCCTCAATCCTCCACCCTCCACCTTCCTCCTGAATGATTTCTACCAGGCCGATGCCGATAGTTATAAAAAAGGACGGATCCGCTTTCCGTTGCCGGAACTCGAGGCGGGTTCGTATTCCCTCAAACTCCGGGCTTGGGACGTATTTAATAATCCCTCAGAGAAGACCCTTTCTTTTTTAGTTGGCGAGCCCGGATCGCTTAGGATCGAGCGGGTCTTAAATTATCCCAATCCGTTTACTGATCAGACCCGATTCTGGTTCGAGCACAATGCACCCGGACAAACCTTGCGGATTTCGGTGGAGGTGATGACCTTGACGGGACGGGTGGTGCGGACGTTGCAGTCGGAGGGGGTTGCGGAGGGGAACTTTAGTCGGGAGCTGAACTGGGATGGCCGAGACGACCAGGGCGACCGACTGGCCCGTGGGGTCTATTTATACCGGTTGCTGGTACGGGCGACCGGAAAAGGAGAGGCCCGATACCTCGGTAAACTGGTTATCCTCTAACTGTTTATAATTTCTTTAACTCTTTTACAATAATCGGCCCCCCGGCTCGTTATCCAGCCGGACTCCCGGGCTTTTGGGCTCGGAAATCCATGAGGCTCAAGACCTTTGCTCCCGAAAAAAAAGTTTTTTTTATCGGGGTTTTGTCGAAAAGCCCCTATATTTACACCACTCTAAAACCTTTCTAATGAGACCAACTGCTTTGAAACTTACAGCTGCGTTCCTGTTGTTCTGCGGCATGTCAAACAATGTTATGGCCCAGGCTGACCCCATCAACGTGGTCACTACGGCTGTTCCTTTCTTACGTATTTCTCCCGATGCCCGTTCTGGTGGTATGGGTGAGCTCGGTATCGCTACCAGCCCCGATACTTATTCCGGTTTTTGGAACGTCGGTAAGGCTGCTTTCAATAAATCCAAGTCTGGCATCGCTGCCACGTACACGCCTTGGATGAAAGATCTGGTGAACGATGTTTACCTGGCTTCCGTTTCTGGTTTCCACAAAATTTCTGACGACCAAGCCATCACCGGTTCGGTTCGTTATTTCTCTTTAGGTGACATCACCTTTACCGACAACCTCGGTAACGACTTCGGTAACTTCCGTCCCCGTGAATTCGGTGTTGACCTGGGATATAGCCGCAAGTTGAACGACAAGAGTGGTGTTGGTATCACCTTGAAGTACATCAACTCCAACCTGGCTGGCGGTACAACCGTTGGTAGCACAACCTACCAAGCTGGTAGCGCCGTCGCTGCTGACCTCGGATACTATCACACCAACAAAGGAGCAACTGGTGCCGGTTTGGCTTGGGGTGTTACGCTCTCCAACCTCGGTTCTAAAATTGCTTACACCACCAACGCAGACGCGAAGGATTTCATCCCCGCTAACCTGGGTGCCGGTGTGAATTATACCAAAGTATACAACGACAAGAATAAGATCTCCTTCGGTTTGGAAACAAACAAACTGTTGGTTCCCACTCCTCCTGCTGAAGGAGACGCTGCCGCTCTGTCCGCTTACCGCAGCAAGGGTGTTGTTAGCAGCTGGCTGAGCTCATTGGGTGATGCACCCGGTGGTTTCGGTGAAGAGATCAAAGAATTCCAGTGGTCTATGGGTGCTGAATACACCTACAACAACCAGTTCAACCTCCGTGCCGGTTATTTCTATGAGAACGCGACTAAAGGGAACCGTCGCTATTTCACAACTGGTTTGGGCGTTGTATACAACGTTTTCCAATTCAACTTCGCTTATCTGATTCCTACAGGAAGTGGTGTTAGCCGCAATCCGCTGTCTAACACACTGCGCTTCTCTGTGGCTTTCGATTTGAGCAAAAAATAATTCCTCATTAGAGAAGATAAAAGTCCCGCCTCGGCGGGATTTTTATTTTTCAGGATATTTGCCTCATGAGTTATCGCATCGGAACCGGCATCGATTTTCATCAATTGGTTGAAGGGCGTGCCCTTTGGATCGGCGGGGTAGAGATCCCGCACTATAAAGGAGCCTTGGGCCACAGCGATGCGGATGTCCTCCTGCATGCCATCTGCGACGCTTTGTTGGGCGCCTTGGCCCTCGGCGACATCGGCATCCACTTTCCTAATACCGACCCTGCTTTCAAAGACATTGATAGTAAGAAGCTACTCGCACATACCCTCGTGCTGGTCCAGCAACAAGGATACGAGGTGGTAAACGTGGATTCTACCCTTTGTTTGGAAAAGCCCAAGATCAGTCCACATCTCGATGCCATGCGCGATGCCATTGCGTCCGTTTTGCAGATTGATCGCGGTGCCGTATCCATCAAAGCCACCACCACCGAAAAGATGGGATTTGCCGGACGGGAAGAAGGACTCATGGCTCAAGCCACCGCCTTGTTGAAAAAGCGCGACCACTAGCCTCCTGAACGGCTTTATCTTTGCGGCATGTCAGCCCTCCCGGTCTCGATCGTCAATCGGTCTTCACACCCCTTACCAGCATATGCCACCGAAGGGTCTTCCGGATTAGACCTGCGTGCCTTTCTCCCGGAACCGATCACCTTGGCTCCTCTGCAGCGGGTATTGGTGCCTACCGGACTTTTCATTGAACTACCCATCGGGTATGAAGCGCAGGTACGTCCCCGCAGCGGCCTTGCACTCAAACAAGGGATTACTTGTCTGAATACACCCGGCACCATCGACGCCGATTACCGCGGAGAAATTAAGATTCTCTTGATCAACCTTTCTACCGAGAACTGCGTCATACAGGATGGAGACCGCATCGCCCAACTGGTCATTCAAACCGTGACTCAGGTGACATGGGTTCTTGTCGACACACTCAACGAAACCTCCCGAGCCGAAGGCGGATTCGGCCATACCGGAAAACAATGAAATACTCCCTCCTACGCACCCTCCCAGTTTTGCTCATTGCCCTGTATACATTGAGTGGATGCCGCGCAACCCGAAAGATCCAGACGGCCATCAATACCCGAGTCGACTCCGTGGCCCTCATTCAACAAGCAATGGAGGCGGCTCGCGCCGATTCGCTTCGCTATATCCGGGGTCAATACGATTCAGCGATGGGCCATCGGATTGATTTCGTCAGCTTTTCAGGCAAAATGGATCTTGAGTACGAAGAACCCGACGGAAAAAAACTCAACATCAACGCTCAGGTCCGAATGCAAAAGGACAGCTTGATCTGGATCTCCCTCACCGCCATCTTTGGCATCGAAGGGGTGCGGGCCTGCATCACGCCCGATTCGGTCAAGGTCCTGGATAAGCAAAACAAAACTTACCTGGTACGCTCCATCGCCTATCTCCAGGAGATCACGGCCCTGCCATTGGATCTTCGTTCGCTACAAGACCTATTGATTGGAAATCCGGTATTTCTTGACTCCGCTTTTTATACGTACACCCGGGGCAACGGAACGATCTCCCTGCAAGGAAGCAATGCCTGGTTCCGTCAGCTGCTTACCATCGGAGAAAGCGACAAGCTCATCAGCAGTTATAAACTGGATGACCTTGACGAGAACCGTCGACGCACCAGCTATCTCGCATACGCGGATTACGAAAATAAGTTCGGGCCTTGGTTTGCGCGCCGACGTACGGTTCAAGTTGCCGAGAAGAAAAACCTTTCGATTCGGCTCAATTACAAACAATATGCCTTTAATGAAACGTTAAGCTTCCCCTTCGCTGTACCCAAAAACTACAAGATCGAATGAGGTTTTCGCGTTTTATTTCGCATATTGCTTTAGTCACCCCTTACATCCTTTGAACGAATCCTTGCATGCTGAAGAACGTCCTCTCCTTGTTGCTCCTCCTGATCGGCCTCACCACCTGGGCGCAGCCCCCCACTGATAAAGCGGCCCTGGAACAGGAACGCAAAGAGATCCAACGGGAACTGAATGAGATCCAGCAGCTTTTCGACCAGGTCAAATCGCAGAAAAAACAGACACTGGGCCAATTGAATCTGTTGAATCGAAAAATCCAATTGCAGGAAAAATACTTGAACTCCATCAATCGCGAGATCCATAGCATCGAAGACAATATCTACCTCAGTGAGCTGGAGATCTATCGACTCAATAAGCAACTCGACACGCTCAAGGTTCAATACGCCCGTAGCGTGGTCTACGCCTATCGTTATCGCAGCAATTACGATAACATCAATTTCATTTTCTCGGCCAGCAATTTCAACGATGCCCTCAAGCGGATGGATTACCTGCGTAGCTATCGTGCCTACCGTGAAAAGCAAGTCGCCAACATTGAAGATCATCAGCAGTTGATCGCGGCACGGCAGAAAGAGCAAAAGGTCCGCAAGGAAGAGAAAAGTCAGGTACTGGTCGTGCAAGCGAAAAAAGTGGATGAACTTGGCCAAGAGCGCAAGCAGAAGGATGCGGTCATGACTCAGCTCAAATCGAAGGAGCGCGAATTGCAAAAACAAATCGCCGCCAAAAAGAAACGCGATAAGGAACTATTGACGTCCATCAATGCCATTGTCAAGCGTGAGATCGAAATTGCGCGTAGAAAAGCAGAAGGCGATGCGGGGAAAACGGGTGGTACCAAACCCAAAGGAACCGGTCCTGCCGATGTAGGAACCACCGGCGGTGGCACCACCAAACGAAATGACCCGAGCAAGAAACCGGACTACCTCGATCTCACGGCCCGCGACATGGAGCTGAACAGCAGTTTCCAAAATAACCGAGGCCGACTTCCCTGGCCGGTCGACAATGGCGTTGTAAGTTCTCATTACGGGCTGAATAAAATCGAGAATACACTCCTCACTTTCGATAATCCCGGAATCTCCATCTCCACGCCCAATGCCGGCATGCCCGTGAAAGCAATCTTCGAAGGGGATGTAATCGGGGTATTCAATCTAGGCGATGGCATGGCCGTAACTGTTCGACATGGTAAGTACTTTACCACTTACAGCAACCTGACCAGTGTTTCGGTCAGCAAGGGAAGCGCCCTCAAGACCGGACAAATCATTGGGAAAACTGGAAGAAGCGAAGAAGGAGATGGTGGTCAAATCGACCTCATCCTCATGATCGAAACGAAGAACATCGATCCGAAGCCTTGGCTTCGTCGTTAGGACCGATACGCTTCCACTACTTTTTGATACAAGGTTTCGTAGATCGGCAAAATATTGCTGATGTCAAAGCTTGCTGCTTGCATACGTGCTCCCTCGCGGAATTGTTGCAGCAACTGATCATCCTGCAAAAGTTCAATGGCATGCGCACTCATGCCGGCTACATCACCGACGGCACAGGTGAATCCGGTCTTTCCATCTATGTTGACTTCGCCCAGTCCACCCGCTTCGGTACTGATCACCGGAACGCCGGCAGCCATGGCTTCCAGCGCCGCCAATCCGAAACTTTCGTATTCGGAGGTCAATAAGAAGAGATCGGCAATCGATAAGATGTCCTCGATCTGATCTTGCTTGCCGACAAATCGTACACAATCAAATACACCCAACTCTCGGCTCAACTCTTCGGCGGTACTCCGCTCCGGACCATCACCAATGAACAATAATTTCGAAGGCACCTCTGCACGTACGGCTGCAAAAATGCGTACCACGTCTTGCACGCGTTTGATCTTCCGGAAATTCGAAGCGTGCACCAGAATCTTTTCACCCTTCGGGGCCAGTACCTGGCGAAAGGCATCGATGGGCTTACGACGAAAACGAGCGGTGTCGACAAAATTGTGAATCACCTCGATCGGCTTCACGATCTTGAAATGATTCAAGGTTTCTTGACGAAGATTTTCCGATACTGCTGTGATGGCATCACTCTGATTGATGGAAAAGGTTACCACGGGTTCGTAGGTCTTATCACGGCCAACCAGCGTAATATCGGTACCGTGCAAGGTGGTGATAACCGGAATGTCTTTGCCTTCGGTGCGCAGGATCTGCTTGGCCATATAAGCCGCCGAGGCGTGCGGGATCGCATAGTGCACGTGCAGTAGTTCCAGGTCGTGATTCCGGATCACATCCACCAACGTGCTGGCCAAAGCAGTTTCGTAAGGCGGATAATCAAACAGGGGATAAGTAGGCACCTGCACCTCGTGGTAGTACAGGTTCGGCAAGAATTCAGTAAGGCGTACGGGTTGCTGATAGGTAATGAAGTGCACGGAATGGCCTTCTTGGGCCAAGGCCTTGCCCAGCTCGGTGGCCAACACTCCCGAACCACCAAAAGTGGGATAACAGACGATTCCGATGCGCATTATTAAAAATTGAAAGGGGGACAAAGTTAGCTCTTTTCAACCCGCCGATCCATTCCCTATCTTTAAAAGAAAAATACCATGAAGCGCCTCCTTCCGCTCCTGTGTACGTTTGTTTTCCTACATACATCTGCTCAAACCGACTCCACCTGGATCCGACGCGTCGCCAACGAGATCCTCACGAACGGGCAGGCCTATAACAACTTACGGGTGCTGACCAAAACGATCGGCGGACGGCTGGCTGGCTCGCCTCAGATGTATCAAGCCGAAGACTGGGGATTCAAGGCTTTGCAAACGGCTGGATCCGATAATACTTGGAAGCAAGCCTGTATGGTGCCCCATTGGGTACGCGGCGGCACGGATCAGGCGCAGGCACTCACTGCTGAAGGAAAACGAAAATTGGACGTAGTGGCCTTGGGCAACAGCATCGGTACCGGCAAGCAAGGATTGAAAAGCGAGGTGTTGATGGTTCAATCCTTTGAGGAGCTAGATGCCAAAAAAGATCAAGTGGCGGGAAAGATCGTTTTCTTCAATTATCCGTTCAACAACACGATGGTGCGCACCTTCGAGGCATACGGTGATGCCAGTAAATATCGAGGACAAGGTCCCTCCCGTGCAGCGAAATATGGCGCCGTTGGTGTAATCGTGCGCAGCATGAGTCACAGTACCGATAATCATCCACATACCGGTGCCACCCGATACGATTCTCTCTATAACAAAATTCCGGCCGTAGCGATCGGCTTGCAGGATGCCAATTGGTTGGCAGAGCGCATCGCCTCATCGCCGGTGCAGGTGTCGATGAAAACACTTGGCACCTTTCTGCCCGATGTGGAAGGGCATAATGTGATCGGTGAATTGAAGGGGACGGAATTTCCGAATGAGATTATTACGGTGGGTGGTCACCTCGATAGTTGGGACAATTGCGAAGGGGCACACGACGACGGGGCCGGATGTGTACAGACCATCGAGGTACTCCGTGCTTTCAAAGCCATCGGTTATCAACCCAAACGCACCATTCGTTTTGTATTGTTTGCCAACGAGGAGAATGGATTGCGTGGCGGAGCTAAATATGCAGAAGAAGCGAAAGCCAAAGGGGAAAAACACATTTTCGCATTGGAATCGGATGCCGGCGGATTTACGCCCCGCGCCTTTGGATTCACCATGAGCGACGAGCAATTTCAAAAAGTAAGTGCCTGGCGTTCCTTGATCGCTCCGTATGGATGCAGTGAATTTTCCATGGGTGGTGGTGGAGCCGATATCGGTCCGCTGAACCGAACATTCAAAACACCCCTGGCCGGACTGCAACCCGATTCCCAACGTTACTTCGATTATCACCACGCCCGCAATGACACCTTCGAAGCTGTTAACAAGCGTGAACTAGAATTAGGTGCCGTGAATATGGCAGCCTTGATCTGGCTGGTGGATCGCTATGGACTTTAATGCAAGCTGATCAACTTCTTCGTCGCCATTTGACCTTTACCACTCAAACGGATCAGATAATAACCGGAGGATGGAAGGGCTTCTATCTGAGATTGGGTTTGTGCATTTGTGATCGATTGGGTACAAATGCGACGCCCATTGGCGTCGTAGATCTCCATCGAATTGAATAAGCGGGCCGGATACTGAAGACGATAGGGGCCCGGACCAGGGTTGGGGCTCAATACCACCTCCGAACTGCGATCGACCGGAGCAGGAAGTGCCGTGGTGATCGAACCGGTTTTATTGATCACCCAATTATTCGGATCGATTACCAATCCGGTGGGCGTACGATTGCTGCGAAACTTGAAGGTCTGATTGTTGAACTGTTGATTCACCAGCACCGTCGTATCGCCCGTGGCAGTTTGAAAAGTGAATTCGTAAAGTCCTTTGAAAAACGGCGTGACGGTACCGGCGCTCACCGTCTGATTCACATACAGGACCAAGCTGTCGCCTTGCTTGGAATAATCAACGTTGAAGGTTGGGTAGCCTTCTCCATAATACCACTGAGTAAAAAAGTCGCTGAGGTTCTTGCCGGAAATGGCCTGTGCCACATTTTGAAAATCGGTGGCACTGGCAAAGCTGTTCTTGTATTGATTTTGGAATTGTTGCAGGATTTGGAAGAATTGATTGTCGTTCTGGACTTCAAACCGCAGATTGTGAATGATGGCGGCGCCCTTGTTATACGATAAGCGACTGCTGAAGATTCGGTTCTCGTCAAACAGGCTGGCATTCGGGACAAAGACCGATCCATTGGCCACACTCATAACGCTGGTATGAACGCTGTTCATGTAGGCAGCGGGCGTGGTAGTGGAAAGTGCGGGAAGTTTCTCGGTCATGAGATATTCCGAGTAGGTAGCAAAGCCCTCATTGATCCAGATGTCGTTCCAGCTGGCACAGGTTACGTTATCACCGAACCATTGATGTCCGAGTTCGTGGGCAATCAGTCCGGTGCCAAAACTCGCCATCGTACTCATGGTCTGATGTTCCATGCCGCCGCCGATGCTAGCCTGCGCATGTCCGTATTTTTCATTCTTGAACGGATAAAGGCCATAGAGCTCGCTCATTTTCTCAACAAAAGGAGGTGTTTTATCGAGATTGGGTTTATTCGTTGCCAAATAGGAGGCATTATCGGCAATATAGTGTTGGATCAAGATCGAATCCGGTGCCATCGCAGCCGGTTTGGCATAGTTCAGGTATTCTTGATAATTGCCCACGGAGAAACTAGGCATGTAATAATTCTGCGGGTAACGGGTCTTCCAGCGGTATTGTTTTTTGCTATTGGGCAAGGAGACTGTCTCCATCAACAATCCATT
>ENA-ORFA01000871-ORFA01000871.1-marine-metagenome-genome-assembly--contig:-NODE-871-length-12345-cov-2.429002_pt1 | contig 12345 bp, 8 predicted proteins | sample MGYA00248621_ERZ508587 | MGnify/ENA primary metagenome ERZ508587 (study PRJEB26250, sample SAMN06266239) | marine metagenome | isolation source: Columbia River Estuary | place: USA:Columbia River Estuary... | reverse complement strand
AGAATTACCTATTAAAGATCACTTCGAATGGTGCTATTGATACTTCGTTCGGAACCAATGGGTATGCGACTATTGCGATCTCTTCTACTGCGAATATTCGAAACCTCCGAGCGCTGTCTGACGACTCTGTTGTTGTTCTGGTGTCTTCGTATAACCAAGTGATGATCAATGAACTTAAGAGGTTCACATCTTCTGGTGCTGCTGATTCTGCTTTCGGCACATCTGGAACGTTGACGCTCAGCTCAAATGAATTTGGCTACAGCGTTAGTTCATCTGACTCGATTTTCGTCGGTGGAAGCACGAGTGCGTCACCTTCATCTGCAACAGTGAAGAAGTACACGTCGGCCGGCGTGCTTGATACGGCATGGGCAACCAGTGGCGTGCTCACGCTCTCGAGCGTTGGCAACCAGGGTGACGGCAACTCGGCGCAGGCTGTCGCTACGGACGCAAACAACAAAATTTATGTTGCCGTGCGGGCGGCCCCAATGCAAAGCAACGCTGCGACAACAAAGTTGTTGCGTCTGCTTGCCGATGGCACCCCCGATTCGTCCTTTGGTAGTGGAACACTTTTGTCGTCCAACTCAAATTCATTTGTCCAAGACATTTTGGTTCTTGCTGACGGAAATGTGGTCCTGAGTTCGATGAACGCGGGCATGACTCCGAGTGCTGGTGTTTCATTGGTGTCACCATCTGGCGTCATTGACAGTTCGCACGTCACCAACACTGCTTTGTTGCAGTTCGGTAATTGTGCGGTGTCGCAATTGGGTGTCGTGCAATTGACGACCGGTGAAGTGATGGTTTTCGGATCGACCTACCCGATGGGAATGATGTCTGGTAACTCAACGGGTTCATTGTGGAAGTTGAACTTCAGCGGAGTTGCTGGCGGTACTGGTAGTACTGGTAGTACGGGCGGTGGCTCAAATACACCATCTGCATTGCCTGCACCGACTTTGGTGACTTCAGCGAACGCTGCAGCTTTGGTGCGTGCACCTGGCTCAGAGTCGATCATCATCAACGGTGAAGAAGTTGTCATCGAATCGAACACTGTCAACATTCCGGCCGCTCGCACACCAGCAGCGCAACGTACCGCTGCTCAAGTTAAGTCAATTCAGCAGGCTGGCGCGGCGTTGTTGCAACAGTTCTTGGCTTCATTGCCCGCTGGTGCAACATCAACGGTGACTGTTGTGAACACCGCAACTGGTGCAGTCATGCAGAACTTGGTGTTTGATGCGAACGGAAATTCAGTCAACGTTCCGGTTGAAGACATCGTGTTCCTTGATGGTCCGCAGTTGTCGTTGATGATTGGTTCAAACAATGCCAACATCACTGCCGATGGTAAGTACCAAGTTGGCGCTGGCGGAATTGTTGGTGTCACTGGTGCGGGTCTTGGCGCCGGTGCAAATGGAGAAATCATTGCGATGTCGACCCCGACATTGCTCGCCAACTTCCAGACCACCGCAGCTGGCGATTTCAATCAGTCAGCTACGTTGCCCAGTTCAATTGGTGTTGGCGATCACACGCTTGTCGTGGCCTCTGGTTCGACCTACGCCATGATGGGTATTCGCGTGGTGCCGTCGGCATTGCCGACTACTGGTGCTACAACTGACCGAGTCGTGATCATCGCTTTGTTCACCTTGGTGTTTGGTGCGTTGTTCGTCCGTGGACGCCGCACCTTCGCACTCTAAATCATCGTCATTCTGGGTCGGTTTTCGGACAGCAACTGTCCGGAGACCGACCCAGTTTTTTTATGCCTCAAAAACGAATCACTGAACGAAACTGGTCAATGATTGCAACACAATTTGGGCGAGTTGCGTTGGCGATCCCATGTCGGGGGTTAACACCAAATCTGGATGCGCAGGAACTTCGTAGGGATCTGAGTATCCCGTCATTGCTTTGTTGTCAGTTCGTCGAGCTGTTTCGTACAAGCCCTTTGGATCCCGTGCTTCGCAGACCGATAGGGGTGTGTCAACAAAAACCTCAAAAAAGAACAAGCCCGATTCGGCGTGGCGAAGACGCGCATGGTCGCGGTCTTCTTGGTAGGGGCTGATCAATGACACGACTGCTAACGAACCACTCTTGGCTGCCAGTAGCGCAACTTCGGTGGTGCGGCGAGCATTCTCGCGACGACTGGCTCGGTCAAACGAAAGGTCTTTGTTGAGACCCGAACGTAATTCGTCCCCGTCCAGTAATAACGAATGCCGTCCAACGTCTTGAAGAAGTTCAATAACTCGTTGAGCCGTAGTGGTCTTTCCGGCTCCGGAGAGACCGGTAAACCACAGAGTTCCATTGGCAGTTGCTAGTGGCTGATTCATAGTGTCCTGAGATCGGTCTTTTGATGCGGTTGCTGAGGCAAAGAGTAGCCGAGGTAGGTGCGTGGATGAGCCAAAAATGAGATTGCTCGATATGTGGATTCACTCACAAATCTGACCTGACTGGGTCGGTTTTCGGACAACAACTGTCCGAAAACCAGCCCAATGAATAAAAATCGCCGCCAGAATCACGGTGAATTTTGGGATTGCTTATTTGTTCGTGATCACTGTGGATGTTCGGCGAACGATGAGGCCCAAAACGAACAGCAACATTGCGATGACGTACAGGTTGTTCTGACCGTCTGAACCAGTGGCCGGTAGTAGTGGTTGCGACACGGTGATCGGTTGTGTGAATCCGATGCCGCTGACGGGAGCAAACACAGCCAAAGTGTGATTGCCCGAGGCAAGGTTGCTGGGCAAGGTTCCTCGAAGTGTGACCACGCCTTGAGCATTGGCATATCCCGATCCGATCACTTGTGGAGTTGATGCGACGATCAACTGCACGAATTCGAACGGAGTGAATCCACCGAAGCTGACGGTTATTTCCTCGCCCCTTGAAATTGTTGCATCAGCAACAATGGGGGTGGGGGCTACTGGCAGCGCCTGGACCGTGGCAAGAGCCGGCGGCGGAACAGTTGTGGTTGCTGCCGGGACAGTTGTGGTTGCTGCCGGAACAGTTGTAGTTGTTGCTGGGACAGTTGTGGTTGTTGCCGGGACAGTTGTGGTCACAGCTGGGACAGTTGTGGTTGCTGCCGGAACAGTTGTGGTCACTGCTGGGGTGGTTGTGGTCGTTACCTGAACGGTTGTGGTCGTCGTCGCAGGAACGGTTGTGGTTGATGTGGGGCCGAACGAATCCGCACAGTTCTCGCCAGGTGCGCACGACTTAAAGTTGAAATTGAAGAAGATACCCATCATCTGCCCGGGTGCTGGTGCGGACTCAATGAAGACACTGACCATGAGGTGCTTTCCAGTCAACGCCGTCAACAGTGGTTCGGTGATCGTGAGAGACGATCCCGAATAAAGCTGACCGGCTCCGGTTGGGTTCCCAAAGGTTGAGCCGCCGGCCAAGAGTGACGGCGGGCCTGAAAGCATGCACGCGGACGGGGGGCTGGTGTTGCTGGTCCTTTGAGCAACTGGTCCAACACTGCAAAGAAGCCAGGTGAATTGAGTGGCAAGGATGTCTGTGCTCGCGAGGGCGGGGCCACCATCGGTGAGTGACCATGTGGGAAGCGAGACACTGACGGTCGAGCCCAGAGTCAATTCTCCGGTCAACGAAACCTGACCAGTCGGATACAGGCGCGGCATGGTCAAGAGGCCGCCGCCACCGCCGGGCAGCGGGACGACACCAGGATTGTTGACTGGGCAGTTGTTGGTGGCAACAGAATTGTTACCCTTCTTAATGTCCAACGAGAACGTGTACGTTTCTCCAGCGGTTGGCTCGGGTGCCGCCGCACCAGAGATATTCAATTTGAGGCCTGTTGGTTCGGGGTTCGCAATGGTGAAGGTGGTGCCTTGGATTGGCATATCATTTAAGGTGTAGTTCGGGGTATCACCATTTGGGTCAACGTTCTCGCTGCCGGTCTTCAATTCATAGGAATATGTGAGTACATCTCCGGGTTCTACAAGGGCCATATCGACACACGCTCGTCCGTTATAGCGAAGACGAGCGTCGCCCACTCTGGCTACGTATTGAGATACATCTTTCAAATCGTTCTGGGCGTCAGCACTAGTTGCGTCAATGCGCGCGGTGCCCTGACGGCTGCTGACACAGTCACTGGTTTCTACAAGCAGTTGACCGCTCCTCGTCACTTTCACCTTTGGGCTAAACACCTTCGTCCCAGCCGGCAAACTTCGCACCTTAACTGTGTACCCATCGATGCGGAACATCTCTGGCACTGGATTGGGGAGCGTCCAAGAGATGCCCATGTGTGCACCGTAATTGAAGGTCATGGTTGAGAATTGGAGGTCTACGTCGGTCATCGTGACGACGTCGCCAGGCTGTAGAACCTGTCCAAGACACGTTGAGGTGACGTTTGCACCCGCAATCATTTCGATTTCCTCACCTGAATACACGTTGAATGACCCATTCGAAGAAACAGTGCGCTCTGCAATGATTTGTCCGAATGAAACCGGTGCGGCTCTGACCGGGCTTTCGGTCAAACCTGCAACCGCAATAGTTGCGACGGCAATAGACGAGGCCAGGATGCAAGAACTAGTCCTGCGGCGCAGTTTGCTGGTGACTGAGTTTCTAAACATAAGGATCCTCTCAAAATAATTTGATGACAAATATGGAGGAAACTGAGCCCGGCCTCAAGCACTAAATAGTTTTTTGACCATGACCCGCTCAAATTTGACCATTGACCTCACCAGAACTCGACAAGGGTTAGCCTGAGTTTGTGATTTGGCTATTTATTGTTCTTGCGGCGGTGGGCGTTTTTCTGATTGCGGCGCTCACGATCGGGCGTGAAGCAAGGCGCCTCGACGCAATGGCCCCGCGTGCGGTCTATCAACTCGAGCAGGCTGCCGACTTTGTGGCCATGTCACTTTCCGAGACAACGCAGGCTCGGCTCACCATGGAAGAGCTCGAGCAGTTACTCGTGATGCATATGAATTGGTTGCACGGCAAAGGTCTGTTGCCCGATAAGGCTGTCGATCATCGTCAAGACGACTCGACTCGACTTGTCGTCACTGAAGAGTCGCTGATTGCCTACTTGCTCGGCGAGTCTGACAAGGCCGGCATTCAGATCATCGACGATGTCGATTTAGTGAATGTCACCGAAGCGCACCTGGCTTATTTTGAGGCGATTGGAGCAGTGGGGCCAGTAGCCGACGAATCATTGTCGTAGTGAGCGTTTCGCTTCAACACAGGTGAACGAAACACAGCGAGACCGAGCGTCAGCAGTAAGCCAAAAATACTGATCCATTTGGACCAGGTCAGCCATGTGGGGCGATAGCGCCATTCAATTTCGTGATGTCCGCTTGGTACAACCACGCCGAGAAAGATCCCGTCAACTTCGATGACTTCGGCCGCCTTGCCATCCACTTGCACTTCCCAGCCGGGCAGCGCTTGTTGATGCAGACTCACTAATGCTGGCTGCTCCAAGTCGACTTCGCCGAACAAGTGCTCGGGTGTCAGACGCGAAAAGGTCACCGGTAATGCATCGCAATTAATGGTGCACGACAAATCAACGTTGCTGTCTTCAACGAGCGCGGTGGTATCGAGCTCGGCAAGTTCGTTGCGTAAGACATCTGCGGGGATACCTTCGACCGCGCGTGTGTTGAACCATGCTGTTGCGCTTCCGATCCACAATGGATTTTCCCATACTGAAAAGAGGTCGTCACTGATTTTTGGGCCGACCCAATCTGCGGCGACGACAGGCATGTCGTACTGGTTATCAATGAGCGCATAACGAACACCTAGACGAGCGAGTTGATCAGTCGGAAGTTGGAATGCGACTGAGTTGCGAAGCGGCAAGTCGTAGGTAGGTGAGCTGGTAAATCGATTCATGGTGAGCGCCCATCGCGACGAAATTTGCACACCTCCGTCGTATCCATCAAAAGACGCGATGCCGAAGAGAGCTTGAGCATTTGGACGCAAAGCAGAGACCAGATCTAAGTTTGAGCCATCTTCGGCAGTAATGGCAATGATGCTGTCTGGATGGGCGCTGAGCCAAGCAGTTGTTGGTGTGCCCATGGCTTCGACGGCTGTCGTGGTGGCCACAGTACGAATCACCGACGAACGATTGAGCAGAACCAATTCGATAATCAACAGCGCAAGCAATGCTCGGTTGACGTGATGCGTCGAAACCCTCAGTGAATTCTCAAATGTGCACAGTGCGATCAGGGTGATGACGAGTGCGGCAGTCAATACCCAAGTGATACCGATCTTTGAATCTCCTGAAGCAACGGGACCCACAATGACAACTGCGGCAATCAGCAGGGTGACGCCGACCAATATTGCGAAGTGACGACGTGAAATCTTGGCCCGCACTGCATCTAAGCCAAAGCCAATGAATACCGCGATGATGACTGATGCAACGATTAACCACCGACTACTCACTCGCGCTTGATTGAAGCCGGGCAGGAATTCAAAGGCTGCGCGAAAGACTGCGGTGCGAGGGCCGAGGGACCAAACTAACGACAAGATCACGATTCCGACAAAGGGCGCGGCCCATGTGCGTTGAGTCGGCAATCGCAGAGAAGCCGATGCGCCGCTGACAAATAAAATGCCGGCGATGATGCCCATGTACGCAATGGATTCAAAAGTCCCCGCGAACATATCTGGTCGAGTTTGATACACCGATCCAAAAAGTGCTTGTGCCGACGTGCGAACTTGCAACACCAGCGCGCCATTTCCAAGACCAGAGATGTCGCGCCCTCCTTTGAAGAAAGAGTCGCTGGTGGCTGCTAGAGCGCTGACCAACTGAAGGGCACACGTCATTGTCGACAGAAATACGGCGGCGGCAAGATATCGAAGGTCGCGCCATGCTCGCGATTGAGCGAGCAAACCAAGCGCGAAAATCCCAGCGACAATGACCACTTGATACGTCATCTGGGGGTGGCCGCTCACGATGCACATCGTGAGCATCGCCGACAAGAAAGCAATGTTTCGTCGCGTTGGTTTTTCAAGGACCACATGAATTCCGGCAAGAATCCACGGAAGCCAAGCAACCACCATGATTTGTTCAAGCTGAATCGCTTTGGTGCTGGTGGCTCCACAGAGAACGATGACAATGCCCGATGCCGTCGCACCAGTTCGGGATGCGCCGAGTCGCCGCGACAGAAACACGACACCGAGGGCAAGAATGAGAACGTGCAAAGCTGCGAGAAGGTTTAACCCGCGGGTGACATCGAACAAGTACGAGGCCCAGCGCAAAGGTGAGAGCACGCCAGATTGAGGATTGCCCAAATGCGGTACTCCACCAAAGGAGAATTGATTGATCAATGGAATTCGGAAATCTAAGAATGCAGATTTTCCGACCGACCAGTTCGGGCCTGCGTATGTGCTGGTATCAAATCCGACGACAAAATGCCCAGGTAACCAAAATTGACGAGTGACCCATAACGCAAACAATGAAACGATGAAGTAGGGACGTGCTCCCGGTTTCATACGTCGTCGGCTGGATTGACGACGAGTGCGCGAATGCGGCGACCTTCTGGTCGTCCATGACGAATGTAATGCAGTAGGGGATTGCCGCCAGATGCTGCAACATCTTTGTAACGCTCGATATACCAAACAGCATCGAAGTTAATGCTCGGCTGCATTCGTTGACTCACGCCATAACGCAAGTAATACGTGGCTGCGTCATATTGGCCCAGTCGAACATGCGGGTATTGCTCTTCAAACCAGTGGCGATTAAAGAATTCACTTGCGGTAATTTCTCGAGCCGCTTCTTTCTCGTTCTTAATTTCCTTGATTCTGAAGGCACAGACCAAGCGAATGGTGCGGATGAATTCTTTGATCATCCGTCGTTGGTTAAGTGATAAGCGGGCCGCAATTGCACGACGGATATTGCGAGGACCAACTTCTTTGGGCGCCTTGGTTTGTTGCGCAAACACCTCGGTCATTTCCCGTTGAGGCGGCGTCGAAACAAAAGTGCCTACGAACCGGATGGCTGGCATTGGTACATCAAATTCTTCACCGTAAATACTGAAGTATTCGGTGTAGAACTCTTGCACTTTGTCGAGAGAACCGTTTGTTGCAACTCCGCCGTGAACTTGATGAAAAGTTGCTTCGCCGAGAAGCAATGTGGGGACAGTCTCGGGAAGTTCGCAAGCCCGCTTCCATGTATCAAGGTTGACCAGCCCACCACCGGGCGTGACGAAACCTTCGGCGTAACCACCGAGTTCGTTCCACAGCGAACGCCACATAAAGAGGCTGTTGCTTTCGGCGACCGGATCAAACCAAGTCGGGCCGGATGATTCGTCAAAGACAGAAATATCAAAGAGTTTGTAGCCGTCGGATTCCCAGCCACTTTGCGCCAACATTTCGTCTTCAACTTGTTGGTTGTAGCCCTCGACAATTGCCACCCGTTGAAACTTGTTGCCCAAATAACGACCGCGTGAGCCGACGAAGGCTCGTTGGTTGTAGGTGATCGCATCACGCGCTGACGCGATCAGTCGCGGAGACGCAATGCGAGCCCCGTCAATGTAAACGCCGATGATCTCGCCACTCACTTGCTTCAGACCAAAATTGATTGCGGGAACAGGGCTTTTCGTTGGGTTGTCCATCGACACGACCCGTAAGTCAATATCGAGATGAGAAAAGTCTGAAGCTGTTGGCGGAACCTTTGAACCATTGTCGATCAAGATGACTTCAAATTCGTCACGTTTGATTCCTTTTTGAAAAGGAACAGATAGCGACAAAAGAGTACGCGGCAATTCGCGATTCATGTTGTAGCTAATGACGATGATTGAAACCTTGGGCTTCATCGTTAACGGGCCTTGCGCAATTTTGGATTGTTGATCAGTGTGCGAATGTCGTTGAGAGCACTATTCATACTTGGCTTGCCGCGATGTTTGCGGATCAGTTTGAAGACCTTCTTCATGAGCCGCGCGCGGGGATCAAACTTCTCGGTGCGTTCAATGATTGATTCGGGCACCTCGGTCATTGTGTTGATCGCGTGGTCAATGATCGAATCAAAATGATCCCACAGCACATTGTTGGTCGGATCAAGACCGAGGACCATCAGACTTCCGGTCGGATCGGTGTCAACTGGCATCACAATGAGGTCGGGGCGATGTAACTGCAAAATCGGAATGATCTTCCAAATGTCGCCAGTCCAATAACGCGACTGACGAATGCGCTCACCTTGAAGTGGGTGGGCCGGATAGATATCGTCAACGATGACAACAGAACCAGCGTGACAGAAGCGTTCCATGTTCATGAAGTCTTTGAGAGCAAATTCAATCTGGTGCATGCCGTCGATGTAACACAGGTCAATTGACTTCATCGCTGAAGTGTCGGCGAGTCGAAAGAAATCATCGCTTGTTGTGTAACTGATCGAGTGTTGTGGGGCTATTGGCACCGACAACTGCGGGGCAGGATCAATGCCGAGTGCGGCGCACTGTGCCAATTTCAAACTTGCTCCATACTCAACGCCGATCTCGGTGTAGAAACGCGGTTCAACGTATTTGTGAAGATCAATTAAAAATTCGTAGCAGTCAAGAGTTCCGGCCCCGTGTTCAACTTCTTCGGGAACATCTGGTGGGAATGAGTTTTGTACTGGTGTTGCTAATGCAAGTGTGAGGTCGGTTTGAATGTCGCGCATCGATGCACCAAAGCGAAATGTTGTGATGGTTTCAAGGGATGGCCCGAATGGGCTTTCCCAAACATCGGTTGTATGTAGTTGGGCGGGGCTTGCTTGAGGAGTCGTGTTGCCTGCGACGATCAAGACTCCATTAGATGTCAACGCATTCTCGGCGGCAATGATCTGCGTTGCTGACAGTTCAACATCAGGTCCAATGACGAGGACGTCCCTTGAATGCGCAGGGATTGAAGCACAGTCGTTGGGGCTGACGGTTTGGCATTGCGAACTGATCCCGGTCAAAACTTGGGCGTAATCGGGGCCAGATCCGGGTCCAACAACGGCGACCTGCAGGACATGGGGAGCCGTGAAATGCGGTTGGTTTAAGACATGGCGTTTGAGAGCCACTCGTAAGTTGTCAAGAGAAGAGATGTAGTTCAATCGAGGCCCTCGCCAACGTTGTTTGGACGAACAAATACTAGGCGTTGGGCCCAGTAAGCATCAGACCATCAACGGAAGTTGGTCAAGCGGGTAGCACGATGGGGCGAAGAACCAAGCCTCGATCGCATAACGGTCCTTGGTGAAGTTCGGGCTCGAGCTGGTTCGGTGCAAATTCATCTCATCAAAGAGAATTGCGTCCCCAGCCTTGAATTGCAGGTGGACGGGCGGCGTGTCCTTTGCCGCTTCATTGACCACGTACGGACTCACGGTCCATGTCATTAACGCGCCCGCGGTGCCTGTGGCCACGATCTCATGTAGACGGCGCGGAACCATTTCCATAGACGATGCATCAACGCCGCAGTCGGTGAGGGCGACCCACACGTTGAGACTGCGGATTCCTTGTCCAAGAAATGAGCCGTCTTGATGCCAACCAGTCTCGGTTTGGTCGTGACGAACTCGGCGCAGAGAAGTTTTGCGAACCGACAAGGCTGGTCGTTCTTCTAAGTATTCGGCAACAAGATCAATAATCTTGTGATTCTGGAAACAACTTATGATGTTGAATAGTCCTCGGGGGGAATCGGCCGCCAACTCGGCTCCCGAGTCTCGAAACCAGTCGCGCTTAATCGTCGTGTTCACTCCCTCATGTGGAGTTGGAACAAACGGGGTAAACCAACGCGAGGTTTTTGTTGAACCAGCCAGTGTCTGGTCGTGGTCGGCGTAGGCGCGGTCGATGGAGTCACGCAGTAATGACGTTTCGTTTTCATTGAATAGCCCGCGTACGATTAACGAACCACGGTGAATAACTGCCGATCGAACTGCGTCTGCATTGAGTTGTTCGGGGGATACCTCGGGGATGCCGAGAGAAGTTGCAAACTGGTCGTTAGCCGCAGGAGGCCAAGGCGTAGCAGACGGCGAATGACTGCTTGCAAAAAACGCGTCGTATCTCAGCCCGATAAGTACCCTTTCGAATTCAAAGCATGGGATTTTTACGTTCTCGCTCATGAGCAATGCGATTGCTTCAGAGTGTTGCTTTTGTGCGGCCAAGTTGGCTACTTGACGTAAGACACGATGGCGTTTGATTGATCGAAACATGTGGCAGGCCTTTTGGTGAGATCGAAAAATACTTTCTTAGATGAGAGCTAAACCAAAATCGGAAGTTGATCAAGTGGGTAGCACGATGGGGCGAAAAACCAAGCCTCTATTGCAAAACGAGATTTGGTCATGCCGGGCAGCGTCGAGGTGCGATGGAGATTCATCTCATCAAAGACGATGGCATCGCCGGCCTTGAAATTCAGATGTGCTGGAGGTTGACCAGCGCAGGCTTCATCAATTTTGAGTTTGCTCACTGACCACTCGAATGTTGCTCCGTCTGTTCCGGTGGGCACGATGTAATCGAGGCGTCGTGGAACCATGTCCATAGACGGTGCATCAACTCCGCAATCGGTCAAAGCAATCCAGAGGTTCATCGTGCGAATACCTTTGCCAAGGAAGGCCCCGTCTTGATGCCAGCCATTTTCGGCGTTGAGGTCACACGGAATTTTTCGAAGTGACGTTTTGCGTACAGATAATGCTGGTCGCTCGCCGAGGTATTCGGTGACAAGGTCAATGACCTTGTTCCTTTCAAAACACTCCAAAAGATTGAACAAGCCTCGCGGTGAATCAGCTGCAAGTTCTGCGCCACCTTCTCGATACCAAACACGATTCAATTCTTGATCTGCATCTCGTTGCGTCGGTTGGAATGGCACGAACCAAGGGGCCGTTTGTTCTTTAGATGAACCAGCAAGCGCAAGATCATGATGTTGGTATGTCAGTTCGATGCCTTCGCGAAGTTTTTGAACATCGCCGCTGTTCAGCAGTCCACGGATGATGATTGAGCCTCGTGAGAACACCCCATCACGAATGATGTCGGCTGAAATCTGATCAGTTGAAATTTCTGGAATGTTGTCGGTTGCTGCGAAGCGTTCGCTAATGGTGGGTGGCCACTGCTGAAAACGTGAGGAAAAGTTTTGGTGGAAGAAAGCTTCATGCCTAATTTCAACAAGACGGCTTTCAATTGCCGCCGAGGGGTTCGCCTTGTTTGCTTGAGTGAGGGCGTCAATTGCTTCGATGAATTTCTTCGAGGCAATGAGTTTTTCGGCATTCTTCAATTCCTTGGATTCAAGATTTGTTTTCCCGAATCTCCATGTGAATGCCATTGTGTCTTCCCTTCAACAAACTACGCCTTCAACAAACTACGTACGTCAGGTTACTGACATCAGATCATCATGTTGAGGGCACTTGTGACTTTGCGACCGTGATTTAAGTCCCCGCTGTAGGTGATTTTGTCGGCAAGTTGTTGATCGGTTTGA
>ENA-ORFA01000867-ORFA01000867.1-marine-metagenome-genome-assembly--contig:-NODE-867-length-12387-cov-3.763119_pt1 | contig 12387 bp, 9 predicted proteins | sample MGYA00248621_ERZ508587 | MGnify/ENA primary metagenome ERZ508587 (study PRJEB26250, sample SAMN06266239) | marine metagenome | isolation source: Columbia River Estuary | place: USA:Columbia River Estuary... | reverse complement strand
ACTGGTGCCGCGTTCGACGGGTTCGGTCACTTCACTGATGGTGTAGCTGCCGTCGCCGGTTGATTCCCAACGCCAGCCGGTTTCTTCGGTGTAGCTGCGAGTCACGACTTCAACATGATCCGCCAGCATAAAGGCCGAATAGAACCCGACGCCGAACTGACCAATCAATGACAGATCAACACCTTTGTCTTTGTCGCCAGCTTTCTGGGCCTTCTTCAGGAACTCCAAAGAACCGCTGCCGACTAATCAGCCAGTCGCCGTTGAGGCCTTCGACCCAGTTGTCGTAGCGGGCCTTCATGTAGGCCGGATGCCAGGTGATCTCGTTGGCGCGCTGCAACACGACATCGCGTAGAAGCCCGTCGCGACCACCGTTGCGCAAATACCACTGGCGCGTAGTTACGATTTCGAGTGGCTTGTCACCCTTTTCAAAAAACTTCACAGGGTGCATGATGGCTCGTGGCTCACCGAGCATCGATCCAGATTCACGTAGCGCCTCAACGACCTTTGTCTGGGCTTGGTTGATGAATAACCCGGCGATTTGTTCGTAGGCGGCAATCCCTGCTGCGCTATCAAGACCATGAGGTGGTGTATTGATTATTCGACCATCGCGACCAATGATGGCTCGTGTCGGCAAATTAAGTTCACGCCACCAAATCACGTCGGTGAGGTCACCGAACGTACAAATCATGGCGATACCAGTGCCCTTGTCGATTTGCGCAAGTGGGTGAGCGAGGACGGGAACTTCGACTCCGTACAGCGGTGTACGAACCGTCTTGCCGAAAAGTGGTTTGTAACGATCGTCGTCAGGATGTGCGACGAGAGCAACGCATGCCGCCAACAAAACTGGTCGTGTTGTATCAATGACAACGTCACCCTGGCCGTCGCTGCGTGCGAACGCCACATTGTGGTATGCACCTGGACGTTCGCGATCTTCGAGTTCGGCTTGTGCCACCGCAGTTTTGAAATCAACGTCCCACAGAGTTGGTGCTTCTTGTGTGTACGCCTCACCGCGGGCCAAGTTACGTAAGAAGGCGCGTTGACTAGCGCGACGACTGCGATCTTCAATAGTTGTGTAGAGATAGTCCCAATCAACTGACAACCCAAGTCGTCGGAAGAGGTCTTCGAAGATTTTTTCATCTTCGTGCGTGAGTTCTTCACACAACTCAATGAAGTTGGGGCGTGAGATTGCAATGGGTTGATGATCTTTGGGCGGGTCACCGCGAAATGGGGGAGTGAAGCCAGGTTGGTATGCAACGTTTGGGTCGCAACGCACACCAAAAAAGTTTTGGACGCGACGTTCGGTTGGCAAACCGTTGTCATCCCATCCCATCGGATAGAAAACCGACTTGCCGGTCATACGTTGGTAACGCGCAATGGTGTCGGTGTGGGTGTACGAAAAGACATGACCCATGTGCAGCGAACCGCTGACTGTCGGCGGTGGCGTGTCAATTGAGTACACCTGATCACGAGTAGCTGAGCGATTGAAGGCGTAGACGCCTTCGTCTTGCCAACGTTGAGCCCATTCGGCTTCGATGCCGTCGAGGGTGGGCTTTTCGGGAATTTGGGTCGGATCAAATGCCGATTCGGTCACTGCCATGGGTTGCAGGTTATAGGTGTCTAGGCCGTGGGGGCGTAGGCTCGTTTGTCATGTTCAGGCTGTACGACACCGCAACTTCAGAGGTCCGCGAACTCGCTTTGCGCACCCCCGGAAAAGTCGGTATCTACCTGTGTGGCCCGACTGTCTATGGCCCACCCCACCTTGGTCATGGCCGAGCCACCTTGGTATACGACATTTTGCGCCGCTACCTCGAATGGTCGGGTTTAGAGGTGCGTCTCGTTTCGAATATCACCGATATCGACGACAAGATCATTGACCGCGCCAACAGAGAAGGTCGCCCGTGGGAAGAAATCACCCATAAGTGCGAAGACGTGTGGTTCAAAGCCATGGGCAAGCTCAATGTTCTGCGCCCGACCGACGTTCCGCACGCGACTGAATACGTCGACTCAATGGTCAATATGATCGGCGAACTCATCAGACGCGACAATGCCTATGTCACCGAAGACGGCGTGTATCTGAATGTGTTGAACGTGCCCGATTACGGGCTACTTGCTCACCAAAGTCTTGACGACATGTTGTCGGGTGGTGGCGATCGTGAAGTGTTTGGCGCTGGCAACAAAAAGAACCCTGCCGACTTCGCGTTATGGAAGTTCAGTAAGCCAGGCGAGCCAGCGTGGTCTTCGCCCTGGGGTGACGGTCGACCTGGTTGGCACAGCGAGTGTGTCGTGATGAGCCTCGACATTTTGGGCGAAGGGTTTGACCTGCATTGTGGTGGTATGGATCTCAAGTTCCCGCACCACGAGAACGAACGCGCCCAAGCTGTTGCTCTTGGCAAAACATTTGCTAATCACTGGATGCACAACGGTTTCGTCGTTGACACCGAAGGCGAAAAGATGTCGAAGAGTTTGGGCAATGTGGCCAATCTTCTTGATCTTCTTGATCATTACGACCCGCGCGCCTATCGCTTGGTTTTATTGCAGACGCACTATCGCGGGCCAGTTCGTATTGGGCAAGACAATATTGATGCATCGGTCAACGCGTTAGCCGGCCTTGATTCATTTGCGGCCCGCACAGCAGCTGTTGCACTAGGAGCCACTCCAGATTCTGAAGTCATCGCGAAGTTTCGCGAATTCATGGATAACGATCTTGATACTTCGTCATCGGTTGCGTTGCTCTTTGAAACAGTGCGTCGGGCGAATGCGGCACTTGATGCAAACGAAGCCTCTGCCGCTTCTCTGTCGGCGGCAGTGAATGAGATTTGTCTTGCGTTTGGTTTAGAACTCAAGCAAGCATCTGAAATCCCATCAGAGATTGCCGACAAAGCAGCGGCACTTGATGCAGCGCGCGCGGCTAAAGATTTCGCAACGGCCGATGCTTTGCGCACCGAGTTAACGGCGGCCGGTTGGATTGTAGAAACGAATAAAGCAGGCACCACCGTACGTCGTTGACGTATGGTGAATCATCGTGTTCAAGAAGTCCGTAGGCCATCGTGACAAGGCTGCAAAAGTTCCGTTGCCCCAAGGTTTTGGCACAATCTGGCTCACCGTTGCCCTCGATCTCGTGGGCTTTGGCATTGTTGTCCCAATCTTGGGTCGTTACGCCGAGCGTTTCGGTGCGAGCGGGCTTGAAGTGGGATTGTTGTTCGCTTCCTTTTCGTTAGCACAATTAGTTTTCGCGCCGATTCTTGGTCGGCTATCTGACCGTATTGGTCGCAAGCCCGTCATCATGATTTCGTTACTTGGTACTGCAGTCGGTTCATTTGTGACTGGCGCGGCCGGCGCATTGTGGGTGTTATTCCTTGGTCGCATTCTTGATGGCGCATCTGGCGCAAGTGTGGCGGTTGCTCAGGGCGCGGTTACCGATCTCGCACCACCTTCAGAGCGCCCTCGATTGCTGGGTCTTTTAGGCGCCGCATTCGGTGTGGGATTTGTTGTTGGACCGGCCCTTGGCGGCTTGGCATCTTTAGGTGGCGAACACATTCCGTTCTATGTTGCGGGCACCGTTGCATTGATTAACGCTGCGGTGGCATGGCGTCGTTTGCCAGAAACTCGACCAGCCGATGTGCGCCAGGCCGCTCGTGAAACTGCCAAAAATGACACCGGAGCCAAAGTGCGCTTGTGGGGGCTCGCGGTTGCGGGCTTCGCAGCCATCGTGGCATTCAGCGGATTCGAAGCAACGTTTTCTCTGCTTGCTGGTGATCGCTTTCGTTTGACCGAGGGTGGAGTCGCGGCAATTTTCGTTGGCGTCGGCATTGTTTTGGTTGGTGTGCAAGGCGGCTTGATTCGACCCATTAACGCCAAATTAGGAACGCAACGTTCGTTGCAAGTGGGCTTAGTTCTCAACAGCGCAGGCTTAATTGTGTTGTCTGCCGCCGAAAACTGGACGCTCCTGATTGTGGCGTTGGCTCTTCTAACTGTCGGGCAAGGTTTGGTCACGCCGAACTTGTCGAGTTTGGTATCGGGTCGTGTTCCCGATCATCGCCGAGGTGAAGCTCTTGGTTTTCAACAAGGTGTCAATGCAATGGGTCGAGTTGCTGGTCCGGCAATTGCTGGCGTGTTGTACGACCACGTGTCAATTGGTTCGCCGTATCTAGTCGGTGGAGCATTGTGCGGCGTCGCTCTAGCAGTTATTTCTTCAAAGAAATAACGAACCGCTTAGCGGTATTCGGTGAATGTACGCACCGTAGAAAACACTTGATCGAGTGCGGCAAACACTGGTGTACTGGCAACCAATTTTTCTTGGTTGCCATACAGTCGAATACGACCAGTAATGAAAGCTTGTTGAGCATTGAGCTTGTCGGTTGCGACTGCAGTTGCAGTTTCCCAATCTTGTTCAAAGCGAACGTCTTCGGGGAACGCGGCTCCGGGGCCAAAACTGGCACGGCCATCTGCAACTTGCAAGTGATAGGTGACGTCACCTTCGGGTCCACCTGTCACGGTTTGGGTAATGCCAACCGTATGTTCGCCGGCGATTGCGGCAATCGCTTCATTTGATGCGACGGCTTGAGTGAGTGCGTCAATCCACTCAAGGCTCAAATAGCGAACGGGGTTCGTGCTCATGGAACTTATTCTGCCAGCGAAAACAATCAGTTGTGGGTGGAGCGACGATGCCGCCAAATTTCGATCGCCATCGGAAGTACCGAGATGACGACGATCAAAATGAGGGCTATTTCAATATTGCTTTCAATCCATGACACTTCGCCCAAAAAATAGCCAAGAGTTGTGATGCCGATACCCCACAGGACTCCGCCAACGATGTTGTAAATAACAAAAGTGCGATAGTTCATCTTGCCGACACCGGCGACGATCGGTGCGAAGGTTCGTACGACGGGGACAAAGCGCGCCATCACAATGGTCTTCGAACCATGCTTCTCAAAAAATGCGTGGGCTTTCTCAATGTTCTTCGGATTGAAGAGTCGACTCTGAGGCCGATCAAACAAACTCGGGCCAACCTTGCGTCCAAAGAGGTAACCAACTTGGTCGCCGGCGACAGCTGCGACAAAAGTGACGAGAGCGACGATGGGTAAAGCGGGGAGAACATTGCCCCCGGCACTTGACGATAAGAATCCAGCGATAAAGAGCAACGAATCACCGGGCAAGAAAAACCCAATGAGTAATCCGGATTCGGCAAACACGATGGCTGCCAAGAGAACGAGTCCACCTTTGTCGAGCCAGGATTCGATATCAAACAATGCGAGCATGTCTTGACCTTACTTGCCGCTACATCGGTATGGCCGTTCTCTGTATATCGACAAACAAAAGAGGCGCCCTTGCGGGCGCCTCTTTTCAGTCTTGCGACTGACTTCTATGAACTGTTGACTCAGTGAGCAGCAGCGGTTTCTTTGTTCAAGGTAGCGATTCCGCCACTTTGACGACCAGAGAAGATCACTGCGCCGATGAGAACAACCAACGCGACGCCAGCAATGACGTAGCGAATGTTGTTGTCGGCCTGCGTAATGATTGCCGGAAGAATCAACAATGAAACCAAGTTCATCACCTTGATCAGCGGGTTCAATGCTGGGCCGGCAGTGTCCTTGAACGGGTCACCAACAGTGTCACCAATGACTGCGGCCTTGTGAGACTCGCTGCCCTTGCCACCATGGTTACCATCTTCGATGTACTTCTTGGCGTTGTCCCAAGCACCACCAGCGTTGCTGAGGTAGTTGGCCATCAACTGACCGACCAAGATGACCGCGGCCAAGAATGCGCCGAGAGCCTTCCAGTCGATACCGAAGCCAATGACAACGGGAGCCAACACAGCCAGCAATGCCGGTGTGGTGAGTTCGCGTAGTGATGCCTTGGTGCAGATGTCGATGACGGGGCCGTAATCAGGCTGCTTCGTGCCGGCCATGATGCCGCCGTCAGCAAACTGGTTACGAACTTCTTGAACGACAACACCAGCGGTACGGCCAACGGCACGAATTGCGAGTGCTGAGAACAAGAACGGAACAGCGCCACCGATGAGCAGGCCGATGAAGACCTTGGGCTCAGCAACGTTGATCGCCAGTTCTGGCAACTTGAAAACGCCGTCAGCAAGGTTGGTGACGGTGTCAACAAGCGGCTCGCCGACTGAGTTCTTCAGGTTTGCACCAGCGGTTTCGATATATGAAGCAAACAAGGCCACGGCAGCAATCACCGCTGAACCAATGGCGAAGCCCTTGGTCACAGCTTTGGTGGTGTTACCCACTGCGTCGAGAGCAACCATGATCTTTGCGGGTTCACCGTGGAATTCGCCAGACATTTCGGCGATACCAGCAGCGTTGTCGCTGACGGGTCCGAAGGTGTCTTCAGAAACGATGACTCCAGTTGTTGCCAACATTCCCATACCGCACAAGGCGACAAGGTAGAAGCTGAAGGTGAGGTTGCCGCCACCGAGGCCGATGGCTGCACCGATAGCGATCGCAATCGCGACAACGGCGTACACCGAGCTCTCAAGTCCGTAGGCGGTACCTGAAAGAACGACAGTTGCCGGGCCAGTTTCTGATGACTCAGCAATTTCTTGCACGGGTCGGTAGTGCGTGCTGGTGTAGTACTCGGTCAGACGTGAGACCAACTGGGCCAAGATCAAACCAATGGCTACTGCACCAAAGACGCGCCAGCCGGCGCCACTCAGCAAGACAGCGGTGCCATCTTCGTTCTGGATTCCCTTGCCGTTGCCCACGTATCCGAGGGCCAAGGCCAGTGTTCCGATCAGAGTCAAAATGCCGGCCACGAGGAAGCCACGGTTGATGGGCTTCAAAGCATCGGTCTCGTCATCTTTGGCCTTCACGGCGAAAACGCCAGCGATTGAGGCGATCACACCAATGGCACGAGCGGCCAAGGGGAACACCAAGCCAAGAGCAGGGTTAAGACCAATCGAGTTGAACGCAGCCACACCGAGAATGATCGAGGCCACCAAGGTGACTTCGTAACTCTCGAAGAGGTCGGCGGCCATACCGGCGCAGTCACCCACGTTGTCGCCCACGTTGTCGGCGATGGTTGCGGGGTTGCGGGGATCGTCTTCAGGAATACCTGCTTCAACCTTGCCCACCAAGTCGGCGCCGACGTCGGCAGCCTTGGTGAAGATTCCTCCACCGACTCGGAGGAACAATGCCAACAGCGAGCCACCGAAGCCGAAGCCCACGAGGATCACCGATGAGGTGTTCTGGAAGGCCATGATGATGGCGGTTGCACCGAGAAGGCCAAGACCCACGGTGAACATGCCGGCGACGCCACCCGTGCGGAATGCAACGGTGAGGGCCTTCGGCATGCTGCCACTGAGGGCGGCAGCTGCGGTACGAACGTTGCCCTGGGTTGCCAAGGTCATACCGATATAACCGGTCAATCCCGAGGCAAAACAGCCCAACACAAAGGCGACGGTGCGCCACAAGCCAGCTTGGCCGAAGGACAAAGCGACCGTGTCGTCCGGCTTCAAGATCTTGGTTGAGGTGACGAACACGATGATCGCCAGAGGAACCAGAATGACCGCAATGGTCTTGAACTGGCGCTTGAGGTAAGCCAAGGCGCCTTCTTGAATAGCTTTGGCAATTTCGCGCATCTTGGGCGAACCCTGATCTTCAGCGAGGACTTTACGGACGAGGAAGAATCCGACTCCGAGGGCGAGAAGTGCAGCTGCTGCGGATAACCACAAAACAGCCCACTCACCACCTTTGAGAGTGAATGTCTGCCATCCGCCTTCTGCGGCAAATAGTGAAAACACCAGTTAGCTCCTTGGGACACGATGGGGGCAGCCCGGTTGGCCGCCCACCAGGGGCGAATGAATTGTAGAGAATCGGCGAGGCTCACGGCGACATCACGGTGCATTCCAGGCGGGAAAGTTTGAGAAATTTCTGGCAGGCGGTTTGTGACGGTTGTCGAGTTGCGGGCTTTTTCGGCGGTTGATTTCAGGGTGGTGGGCACGGTGGGGGTAGCGTCTCAGCGGGTTCATCGTGTGATGAACCGCATCCGTTTTTGAAAGGCGCAGGTCACGATGGCGCAGACAGTGATGAAGAGGGGTCCGGTTTCCGGAACCGCAATCGAACGAGCAGCTCGTAAGCGCAAGCCGTTCTTGATTGATCTATATGGAACAGCCGTTGGCAAGAAGTACGTCATGGCGATTACCGGTATTGGTCTGCTGGGCTTTGTGCTCTTCCACATGATCGGCAACCTGAAGATGTACATGGGTCAAAGCGACCTCAACCACTACGCGCACTTCCTTGAGAAGTTGTTGTATCCAATTCTTCCCGAGAAGGCCATGTTGTGGATCCTTCGTGGCGGATTGTTGACCATGGCCGTGTTGCATATTCACGCGGCGTATTCGTTGACCGTGCTGAACAAGCAAGCACGTCCGGTGAAGTACCAGAGTGAACGCGATTATCAAGTCGCAAGTTTTGCGAGCCGCACAATGCGCTACACGGGCATCATCGTTCTGTTGTTCTTGATTTGGCACTTGCTCGACCTCACCTTTGGTGCGGGATCAGTCAACTCATATGTCGGTACGAAAGATGCTGAAGGCATTAAGGATGTTTACGGTGCTGTTGCGTTCAGTCTTGAGCGCGTTCCGGTGGCCATCTTCTACATCTTGGCCAACATCGCACTAGGCACTCACTTGTTCCACGGTGTGTGGAGCTTGTTCCAGTCACTTGGTTGGAACAATCCGCGATTCAACAAATGGCGTCGCGCTATTGCGACTGCCTTTGCAACGATCATCGTTGTCGGAAATGTTTCGTTCCCCATAGCCGTTCTTGCCGGCGTTGTCGGCTGACCGGTACGTACGGAATTACTAGGAGATACTCAAAATGACGGTCACACTCAATTCCAAAATTCCCGCTGGTTCAATTAATGACAAGTGGAATAACTACAAAGAAGATGCCAAGTTGGTTGCGCCTGGCAACAAGCGCAAGTTCAAAGTCATCGTTGTCGGTTCAGGACTCGCCGGTGCATCTGCTGCGGCGACAATGGCCGAACTTGGTTACCAAGTTGATGTTTTTACTTTCCATGATTCACCGCGTCGTGCGCACTCAATTGCTGCACAAGGTGGAATCAACGCGGCCAAGAATTATCAGGGTGACGGCGACAGCGTTCATCGTTTGTTCTACGACACCATCAAAGGTGGAGACTTCCGTGCACGTGAAGCCAACGTGCATCGCTTGGCTGAAGTATCGGTCAACATCATCGACCAGATGGTTGCGCAAGGTGTGCCTTTTGCTCGTGAATACGGTGGATTGCTTGACAACCGTTCATTCGGTGGCGCACAAGTCAGTCGTACGTTCTACGCGCGTGGCCAGACCGGTCAGCAATTGTTGCTCGGTGCTTACCAGCAACTTGCTCGCCAGATTGGTCTTGGCAATGTGCGCATGTTCAATCGCACCGAACTCGTTGACGTCGTCACCATCGAAGGTCGTTGCGCCGGCATTGTGACTCGTGACTTGGTGAACGGTGAAGTCGTTTCACACTCGGCACATGCTGTTGTCATGGCGACTGGTGGATACGGAAACGTGTTCTTCTTGTCAACCAATGCAATGGCCTGCAACGTCACCGCTGCCTGGCGTGCGCACCGCAAGGGCGCAACATTTGCGAATCCGTGCTACACGCAGATTCACCCGACCTGCATTCCGCAGAGCGACCCCACGCAATCAAAGCTGACACTCATGTCAGAGTCATTGCGTAATGACGGTCGTGTGTGGGTTCCGCAGAATCCCGACGAAACTCGTCCGGCTGCACAGGTCCCAGAAGCAGAGCGCGATTACATTCTCGAGCGTTTGTATCCGAGCTACGGAAACTTGGCACCTCGCGACATTTCGTCACGCGCTGCGAAGCGTTCAGTCGACTCGGGTCGTGGTGTTGGTCCATTGAAGAATGGTGTGTACCTCGACTTCAGCGATGCCATCAATCGTCTTGGTAAAGAAGTTGTTGAAGAGCGTTATGGCAACTTGTTTGAAATGTACGAGCGCATTGCCGGAGAAAATCCGTACGACATGCCGATGCGTATTTACCCAGCAACGCACTACACCATGGGCGGTTTGTGGGTCGACTACGAACTCATGACGAACATTCCTGGTTTGTATGCTGCTGGCGAAGCGAACTTCTCCGATCACGGCGCAAACCGTTTGGGTGCTTCAGCGCTCATGCAAGGTTTGGCCGACGGTTACTTCGTGTTGCCGTACACAATCGGTAACTACTTGGCACCCATGTTGAACAAGCCGATTCCGGGCACCGATCACCCAGCATTCAAAGAAGCTGAGATGGCCGCACAAGCTCGTTATCAGGGCTACGTCGACATCAAGGGAACTCGTTCGCCCGACTACTTCCACCGCGAAGTTGGGCGCATCATTTGGGATTACTGCGGTATGGAACGCACACAACAGGGTCTTGAAAAAGCTTTGTCAGAACTGCCCGCCTTGTACGAAGAATTCCAAAAGGACTTGCGCGTTACTGGTGATGCCGAGAGCATGAACCAGACGCTTGAAAAAGCTGGTCGTGTTGATGACTTCTTCCAGTTGGGCATGTTGATGTGCCGTGACGCTCTCGAGCGTGAAGAAAGTTGTGGCGGCCACTTCCGCGCCGAATACCAGACCGAAGAAGGCGAAGCGATGCGTGACGACGAGAAGTTCGCTCACGTTGCAGCTTGGGAATGGACTGGTGATCCCACCAAGTCGATCCGCCATAAAGAAGAACTCAATTTTGAAGCAATTCACCTAGCGACACGGAGCTACAAGTGAGCAACCATCTCAAGAACCTCAAACTCAAAATCTGGCGTCAGTCAGGTCCGGCCGAAAAGGGCCACTTCGAGGAATACGTCATGCCCGAGATCAGCGACGAAGCGTCGTTCCTCGAAATGCTTGACGTTCTCAACGAAGGACTCATCGGCGAGAACAAGTTGCCCGTGGTGTTCGACCACGACTGTCGTGAAGGAATCTGTGGAACTTGTTCATTGATGATCAATGGTCAGGCCCACGGTCCCGAGCGCAGTACTGCAACGTGTCAGTTGCACATGCGCAAGTTCAAGAGCGGTGACGAGATCGTCATTGAGCCGTGGCGTGCCTCAGCATTCCCAATCATCAAAGATTTGATGGTTGACCGTTCAGCTTTTGACCGCATTATCGAATCAGGTGGATTCATTTCGGCGAACACCGGTGGTGCCCCCGACGCCAACCTCATTCCGATTCCGAAGAGTGTTGCTGATGCCGCAATGGACTCGGCGCAATGTATCGGTTGTGGTGCGTGCGTTGCCGCGTGTCCCAATGGTGCGGCCAATTTGTTTACTGGTGCCAAGATTGCTCACCTGAACTTGTTGCCTCAGGGTCAGGCCGAGCGTTACAAGCGCACCGAAGCCATGGTTGAGACAATGGACGAGTACTTCGGTTCATGCACCAACCACGGCGAATGCGAAGCAGCTTGCCCGAAAGAAATTTCGATTGATGTCATTGCGCTCATGAACAAGGACTATCGCAAGTCCAAGTTGAAGAACCGCAAAGAAATCTCGCGCAACTAATTTGCTATGACGACCGTTTGATAACGGTTTGTCGCAACCACATCACCGCTCACGAGCGTGAGGTCTAATACCACTGGGCCTTCAGCGAACGGTGCGGTAATCGTGATGTGCCCAACCAGGGTGCAGTCGTCCGCGGCAATCGCGCCTTCAAATTGCCAGACCTGCGGATCTCCAATTGATTCAACAGTCGCGGTGACTGTTGCATTCTCTAGTTCGCGATGTAAATCGCTGACGACATGAAGGGCAACGCGAACTTGATCTCCGGGGCGCATTGATTGCGGCAGGCGATCAGCCGTCACAATGACCGGACGGCAAGCTTCGGCGAGAGCGGTGTATCCCAATTTAGGAACGCGTTTGTGATCAAGGACGCTCCACGAAATCATGGGCATCGCATCGTTGAGGGCAAACATACAAAAGCCACCAGTTGGTCGATACTTCAATCGCCGCAGAGTTTCGATGTGGTAGCGAATGACATCGGCTTGATAGGTCTGTGTTGCTACGCGCCAGTCATCAAAACTGTCGAATGCTGAAGCCGGGCAGTGATTCTCAAAATTTCCACGCTGCATACCGAACTTGTTCTCGAGATTTTCCCAGTCCAAAACCGGCCACTCGGATGCATCAATGAATTCTGCAGATTCGGGAATCGCTTGCGCGCCAAATTCGCTCACGAAGCGCATGAGGCGCGGCAGTTTGGCGGCAAAACCAGGAAGATCGCGTTCGTGACCGTGATACCACCCGAAGTACAGGTGACTATCTGTGCCATCAAGTGTGGGCAAGTGTGGCAACACTCCGCTGTGAGCGATCACTGGTCGTGTGACATCGGCCTTCTCAAATGAACGCTTGACCCAGCGATCGAG
>ENA-ORFA01000866-ORFA01000866.1-marine-metagenome-genome-assembly--contig:-NODE-866-length-12397-cov-2.350162_pt1 | contig 12397 bp, 12 predicted proteins | sample MGYA00248621_ERZ508587 | MGnify/ENA primary metagenome ERZ508587 (study PRJEB26250, sample SAMN06266239) | marine metagenome | isolation source: Columbia River Estuary | place: USA:Columbia River Estuary... | reverse complement strand
GGGAAGCACATGAAGAAAATTGATGCCGAACTCTTTTTTATTATTGATGAGAAAAACAACACCATCGAACTTACCAGCAAAGGAATCGATCTAATTTCAGGGTCAGATGATCGAGATTTCTTTATCATGCCGGACATTGGCGCAGAAATCGCTAAACTTCAAAAAGAAGAACTGAATCAAGAGCAATTTCTTGAAAAGAAAGATATACTCGTAAGGGATTATTCTATTAAATCTGAGCGAATTCATTCCGTTAACCAATTACTTAAAGCCTACACGCTTTTTGAAAAAGAAGTTGAGTACGTGATTTTAGAGGGTAAAGTCAAAATCGTTGATGAATCAACTGGACGGATTTTAGAAGGCCGAAGATATTCCGATGGATTACACCAAGCCATTGAAGCAAAAGAAAACGTTCAAATTGAAGCAGCGACGCAAACCTATGCAACCATAACGCTACAGAATTACTTTAGAATGTACCACAAATTAGCGGGTATGACAGGAACCGCCGAAACGGAGGCGAAAGAATTCTACGATATATACAAGTTGGACGTGGTTGTTATTCCAACGCACCGTAAAGCAGTTCGGAAAGATTTAGAGGACATGGTATTCAAAACTGGACGCGAGAAATTTGCGGCGGTTATTGAGGAAGTGGAACGGTTAGTAGCTGAAGGCCGTCCTGTATTGGTCGGTACTACGACCGTTGAAATCTCTGAATTATTGAGCAAAATGCTACAATTTAAAAAAGTACCACATCAAGTACTTAACGCGAAGCACCATCAAAAAGAAGCTGAAATCGTTGCGGCAGCAGGGCAAGCAGGTGCTGTAACTATTGCAACAAACATGGCGGGACGTGGAACGGATATAAAACTCGGTGCTGGAGTTAAAGAAGCCGGAGGATTAGCGATTATCGGTACAGAACGTCACGATTCAAGACGGGTAGACCGTCAGTTACGCGGTCGTTCAGGACGTCAAGGCGACCCAGGTTCATCACAGTTTTTCGTCTCATTAGAAGATGATTTGATGCGTAAGTTCGGTTCAGAACGGATCGCTAAAATCATGGACCGAATGGGACTTAAAGAAGGAGAAGTAATCACGCATGGAATGGTATCTAAATCCATTGAGCGCGCACAGAAAAAAGTAGAAGAGAATAATTTCGGTATTCGTAAACGTCTATTAGAATATGACGATGTTATGAATGCCCAACGTAAGTTGATATATAAGCTTCGCAAAAATGCACTCTTTGGCGACCGATTAGACATCGACGTGGATAATATGTTTTTCGATTTATGCGAACAAACCGTTCAACAAAACATACACGCGGAATTCACTGACTTCGAAGTAGAATTGATTCGGATTTTAGGAATTTCTTCCCCTGTAACAGAAGAAGAATTCAGACGGGCTGATGCTAATACGCTTACAAATCTTGTATACGAGGCAATGATTACGCAGTACCAACGCAAATGTGAGAAGTTTGCAACAAAAGCCTTCCCTCAAGTTAAGCATGTATTTGAGACGATGTCAGACCGATATAAGAATATCGTCTTCCCATTAACGGATGGCCGAAGAGAGGTCCAATTAATTGTTAATCTAGCGGAAGCATATCAAAGTGAATGTGCCAATGTCTCAAAGCAATTTGAAAAGCACATTATCCTGGGTATAATCGACAATGAATGGAAGGAGCATTTACGTGAGATGGATGATTTACGATCCGCTGTAAACAACGCTACGTATGAACAGAAAGACCCATTAGTAATCTATAAATTGGAATCATACGATTTGTTTAAAAACATGATTAATCGGGTGAATTTATCTTCTGTAGAACTCCTTATGACATTAGACATTCCATTTGAACAGGAAATGCAGAGTACCAACAAAGATGCAAATGAGAGTCATTATGCCCAAGCAAAGACCAACGTGAGCACTTCGGGTCAAGCCCCTAGATTTGAAGGAAGCCAAGGATATCAAGAAGCCATACAAAATTCTATGCAGGAACCCGTTAAGCGAGAGCCTATAATGGTTGACCCTAAAATCAATAGAAATGATCCTTGCCCGTGTGGAAGCGGTAAAAAATACAAACAATGTCATGGAAAATAGGCCTTGTTGGCACAGGTAATGTTGCCGCTTTTTGGGCTGTAAATTTAACCAAGGCCAAAGGGATTTCACTCTATGTGAAAGGATCCAATGAGGATAAAACGGCTGAATTCTGTAACAACTACCATGTCAACATCGCTAATAAAGAATCCGTAGTTGATTGTTATTTTGTATGCGTTCAAGATCGAAATATAACAGAGGTAATTCAATCGCTTGAAGACTCGATTCCAGTATTTATTTGTGCAGGCCTATTCAGTATTCATGCGTATTCAAATCGTCCCATGGGGATAATTTACCCCTTACAGACCATTCAAACCAACGCCCTTCCGTCTTTTGAGGAAGTTCCATTTTTGTGTGAGTTCAATAGCGAAGCGCACGAGTTCGGCAATAGCTTACTGAGGCAGTTATCGCTTAATTTCACCCTACTGAATGAAGAAGCTCGATTCGCTTCTCACGTTGCCGCGGTGTTCATCAATAACTTTGGCTATTTTGTCATGAATCAAGGCATAGCACATGCGCGATCCCATCAAATACCTGTAAATTTATTTGAATCATTAATTTCAAAAACAACATCTAATCTATTAATTAGCAAAGACTTGCAAACTGGTCCAGCGAAGAGAAACGATGTAATCACTATGGATAAACACAAGGCACTTCTTAGCGGTTCAACACTAGCATTGTACGAATACTTAAGTGCTCAAATTAAAAACAACCACACCCAATGAACTATAAAATCAAACTAAAGACCATTGATTGCTTTATTTTTGACGTCGATGGCGTGTTAACAAATGGATGTGTTTTAATCAATGGGACTGATTATCAACGTAGCATTCATGTAAAAGACAGTTATGCGATTCAGTACGCTGCCAAATTAGGATATAAGATATTTTTAATCACTGGTGGTGAATCAGAATTTATTCGTAAAACGTACATTAAACTTGGGGTAACCGATGTTCGTTTAGAGAGCAGTAATAAAAAGGAAGTATTTGAGGAGCTGGTTAAAACCTTTGGGGTTTCAGCTGAACGCTCGTTATACATGGGAGACGATATACCCGATATTCCGTTAATGAAGATCATTGGAACAACCACTGCACCACAAGATGCATCAATTGATGTAAAAGCACTAGTAGACTATATATCCCCGTTAAATGGTGGTATGGGATGCGTACGTGATGTAATTGAACAAACGTTACGAGTTCAAGGAAAATGGTTAGGAGACGGGGCGTTTACCTGGTAATTTACAGACCAAGTGCTTTGGACCAATGCGCATTTAATAACATCACCAATCTTCTTGAAGTATTATTCAGATAGCGTTTGGTCCGATAACCACCAATCCACTTAATCCCTGTAATCGCATTGGTTAAAAAAACTTCGTCTGCTGAAAGCAGATTATGCGGTAAAATAGGGCATTCATACACCCTTATCCCATTTTGTATTGCTAAGTTAATGATTTGCATCCGCATTGTCCCTGCTATACATCCTTCCTGCAAGCCTGGTGTATAAAGCACACCATTGCTCACTATGAACATATTACAACTGGTTGATTCAATTAAATTTCCTTTATCATTTTGCAAGATAAAATCCCCCAGACCTAATTCTTCAGCAGCAATAGCCGCTAAAACTTTCGTTAAGCCATTTTTTGTTTTATACGGGGAAAGAAAATTCGGGTAAATTTTAATGTCCTTATAAACATCTACTTCTATTCCTTTGTAATTGAGTAGAAAATCATTTTCATCCATAGGCCATACTTCTATGAAATACGTGGCCTCATTGGATGTGGGCTTGTAAGTCCCCCCAGCAATTCGATCAATGCTAATCCGACATTTACCGCCGGCTTTTACCGTATTTCGTGAAATTAATTCCATGATTTTCTCATGAAAAACTTCCACCGTCAAATAGGAAGGAACTCGAATTTTGAGCATTTCGGCCCCTTTGAATAACCGTTGAATGTGTGCGTTTAAATTAATCGGTTTGCCATGAATGATTCGAACGCTTTCAAACACTCCATCCCCATATAAAAATGCCCGACTTCCAGACACTATCGAAGGTTCAGTGCCCGAAACTACTTGACCATTATTATTAACATACCACATTACCGAACAAAATTATCAATAAATTCCGAGGCTTTATTGGGGTTCAAGAATAAAACAAACAGGATCCCAAACAATGCCCCGCTGATGTGACCATCATTTGCTATCCCTGAATTTCCTCGTTTCATTGCATAATATTCAAAAAGCAAGTACAAGGGACCAAAAATATATGCAGGAATAGGAATCGGAAGAAACAAGAGGCCTAAATTCATTTTTGGGTACCATAATATAGTCGCAAAAACGATGGCAGAAACCGCTCCGGATGCACCTAAAGACCGATACGATGCATTATATCTGTGTCTGAAAAAGGGAATAATGGTCGCTGCAATTCCTCCAGTTAGGTAAAGCGTCACATACAGTACGATTCCTTTTGTCATTCCGAATTCGTCACACCATGATTGCTCCAAGCGACTTCCAATCATAAATAAAGACAACATATTGAACATCAAATGTTGGTAATCCGCGTGAAACCAAGAGTGTGTAAAGATTCCCCAGGATTTCTTTCCATGAGAAATTTCATAAGGATTGAATAGAAATTCTTCCCTCCAATACGGACGATTAATTCCTGTATAACTTAACCAAGCCGTTAATGCTATGATAATCAGTGTACTTGATATAAACATACGAAAGCTTGGTTATTATAATCCCTCAAAATTAGTTATATTCGCAACATAATATGAGGTTTCCTTTTCTTTTATTACTCCTGTTATTACTAGTTGTTTCATGCACGAGAGAACCTGAACAGAATTTTAATTTTCTAGCCGATAAAGACCTATCTATTTCAACAAAAATTGAACGGTACTTGGGCAGTGATAGCTTGCTAAGGACGCGCTTTAGCGATGAAGAAATTGCCCTACTTCGCGCATATTACGAACAAGTTGATTACGAACCCACGGTGGCTTCCACAGATTCCACGCTACTAAAAAACGGAAAAATACTAACGGCACTTATCAACGAATCGTTAGCTTTTGGTGTTCCACAAGAACTCTGTATTCCGCTTAATGATTCCCTGCATTCGGTTGAAATAGAATTACGAAGCATCGTTAATTTGTCGCGCATACTTTCAGCTGTCAAAAATGGCTTTTTTGATTTTATGACTTCCCAAAAGAAACCACTCCAAACGATAAGTGTTTCCTTATTAAAACAATTTCTTTCCATCAAGAAAAAGAAAAAACGTGATGAGTTTATTATCAATCAAGGTCCGATCAACGATACCATCTATAGTCAATTGGCTGAAGGTATATATAATTTTGTCGAAACACATCCCATCGATACCATTTCGTTTAAAATAAAAAAGGACAAAGAAATTAAGGAAAATCCTAAAAAGTTTGCGATAAGTAGCCTTCGTTCAAAAGGATACATGGATGAAACCTATAGCCTAGAAACCTATCAACAATCGTTACTTGAATTTAAAACAGATAATGGACTCGATAGCACATATGAGCTAAACGATTACACCTTGGAGGCACTTGCAGAATCCAATAAACACCGCTTAACTCGTGCGGCAATTAGCTTGGATAAAGTACGACAACATGCGCCCTATGGTCCGCGATATGTACGAATTAACATACCGGAGTACCAATTATATTTTTATGCCAACGATAGCCTTAAAGCGATTCATAGAATTGTTGTAGGAAAAAGAGATACTCAGACCCCCGAACTTGTTTCCGAAATACGGACCATAATAATTTACCCGTATTGGAAAGTACCGGCAAGCATTATTAAAAAAGAAATAATGCCTGATGTTTACAAGAACCCAGGATACCTAGCTAAACACCACTATAAACTTTGTCGTTACGACGATACAACACGAATCAACCCCTCAACGATCAATTGGAGTAAACGGCCAAGTGGTTTCAATGTGATACAAATGCCCGGCGTTTGGAATAGCCTTGGAGTTATCAAATTTGAGTTTTTGAGCAATCACAGTGTATACGTACATGACACCCCTCAAAAAGCATTATTCAGTCGAAAGATCAGAAGTTTTTCACACGGTTGCATGCGTTGTCAAAACCCTGTAGAATTAGGTAAACTCATGCTCGAATACGATCAAGAAGGAAGACGAAAGAAATCTATGCCTCCTGATACATTGGATTCTCTGGTACGCATTGGCGACCACAAAGCCATTGCCTTAAAAACACGGATTCCAATTTACGTTGAATACCAAACGGTTACTACCCATGAAAAACGACTGGCCTTTCATTTAGACATCTATTTTAGAGAGGAAGAAATGATTAAAATCCTTTCAAAAAAGCCTAAACAAATTAAAAAAACAGCCAAATGATTGTATCTCCTTCTTTGTTATCCTGTGACTTTGCTAATATTCAACGAGATGTTGAAATGCTAAATAATTCAAAGGCCGATTGGATTCACATTGATGTAATGGATGGGGTTTTCGTACCTAATATCTCATTCGGATTCCCTGTATTAAGTGCAGTTAGAAAACATACCAACAAAGTACTTGACGTGCATTTAATGATTGAAGATGCAGATCCCTATTTACTTGAATTTAAAAAAGCAGGCGCCGACATCCTTACCGTTCATTATGAAGCATGCACCCACTTACACCGCACGATACAAGCCATTAAAGAATTGGGAATGAAAGCGGGAATCGCGATAAACCCTCATACCCCTGTATCCGCGTTAAAACACATGTTTTCTAGTGTTGATTTGGTATTAATCATGTCTGTAAACCCTGGTTTTGGTGGACAAAAATTCATTCCGGAAACACTTGAAAAAGTGGCTGAACTTAATTCCATTAAACAGCACCTTGGGTTAGATTTCATCATAGAAGTTGATGGCGGTGTCAATATCGAAAATGCCCCGTTGTTGCAACAAGCAGGCGCCAACGCCTTGGTGGCCGGGAGCTTCGTCTTCAATTCAACCGACCCAAAGGAAACCATAAAGCAATTAAACGAGGTTTGATTGCAGTAACCAATTTTTCGATTCAGCGTTCTAAAGGCATGCGCTACCTGTTTTTCCTTCTATTTATAGTTCCATTCTCGATTGGTTTTACTCAAAATCTTGCAGAATCTGAACTAAGGTTAAAGTCTCGTTTAGATGAACTGCGTTCAGCAAAGTCAGACAACGAAATAAAACGAATCAATTCACTTTTTACTAAAGAAATGGGTGCTTTTCTCAGGCTGGAAGGGGCATATCAATTTCAATTCACTCAATTAACTAGCATCGCCGACCTAAAAAGCGAAGATGGGCTGGTCCGAATCGTTCATTGGAATCTAGAATTCAAAGACTTTTCGTACAGTTATTCTGGATTTATCATGCATTGGGATGACGAACAAGAAACATGTAAAGTATTTGATTTAGTTGATGTGACTGACCCTTACACCATGATTTCTGAACAAGTAGTTGATTCAAAAAATTGGTACGGTGCGCTCTATTACCGAATTATTCCTGTGGAAATTGATAATGACTTTCAATATATCCTATTTGGTTGGGATGGTGCAACAACCAATAGTAACTTCAAACTGATTGACGTGTTGTCATTCAAAGGGAATGCAGCGAAATTTGGTAGCCCCTTGTTCATCAATAAAAACAAAACCTTGAAACGCGTAGTATTTGAGTTTGCCGATAAAAGTACCATGTCACTTAAAATGGATGAAAAACGAAATCGAATAGTGTTCGACCACCTTTCACCTGAAAGCCCTGCGTTAACTGGATTATATTCCTACTACATTCCAGACTTTTCATACGATGCGTATGTGTGGGAAGATGATCGTTTTGTTCTAAATGAGGATGTAATTGCCACCAATGACATGAACTCAACCAATGAAACTACCCTTTTAGTGATGGATCCGAAAACCGGAAAAGTTAAAAAAGAAGTATATAAATTGAAGTGGATTAATCCGATGGATGACAATCGCAAAGGCGATATTGGTCACGTAGCTAGAACCCCAGAAAGTGAAGATTTTCATGCAGCGGATGAAAGCCCCGAACAAGTTGAACCACCTAAAAAGAAATGGTGGGATCGTAGAAATCCCAACAACCTAAGCGTTACTACAGGAAAATATCGTAAAAACAGAAGAAGGCCCCCAGAACCATGATGAAACTCGGTGAATTTAACTCCTTATTTATCAATCGATTTACTCCGCAAGGAGCCTATTTGGTTGAGCATTTTCAAGCTGAAATCGACGAGGAAGCAAACGTTGAGGAGGTCTTACTTCCAACAAAATATCTAGCGCCTGATGCGAAAGAAGGTGACCCCGTTTCTGTTTTTCTCATGAAAGACTCTGAAAATAGACGCGTAGCTGTTACCGATCAACCACTGCTAACACTTGACACGTGCGCCATTTTGCGCATCGTAGAAATTAATCCGTATGGTGCCTTTGCGGATTGGGGCTTAGATAAAAATCTTATGATTCCATTCGCAGAACAACGACAAGGCGTAGAAATTGGCGATACCTACCCGATCTTCTTAAAATATGACGAATTAACAGATCGTCTTTTCGGTTCAATGAAAATTAGAAAACACCTCATTGAAGCACCAGAAAGCATTACCAATGAACGCGTATCCTTTATGGTAACCGAACATCATGAATTGGGATGGCGAGGAATCGTTAATCAACGCTACAGCGGCATGCTCTACCGCAGCGACTGCAGAATCCCTGTAAAACTTGGTCAATACATTACCTGCTACGCAAAACTCGTGAGACCCGATGGTAAAATAGATTTGCAAATGAGTGCGGGCACGGTGGATAAATACGATGAAGCCGTTTCAATGGTTTGGGAGTATTTGATGGAACACAAGTTCCTGTTCCTCACGGATAAATCCGACGCTGCAGACATCTACAATCAATTCCAATTGAGTAAAAAAACATTCAAGCAAGCCGTTGGCAGGTTATACAAGGACCGAAAAATCAAGTTATTCGAAGATAAAATCGCACGGATTGATGAGTAAATCCTACGTGGAACAGTATGTGCACACTTATAATGTACTTCCAACGGGCCCCTTACCCACCCTGTTCGATTTTCCTCATCAATATGTCCCGAATGAATGGGCGCAAGCCGCAGCAGCGCAACTCGAAGAGTTGATTCCAAAAACGTTTGTCCACGACTTCAACACCCTTGGAAAAATGTTTGGCGTGCTAGTGGTTGATTCGCCTTTGGGCATAGGATTTCTGGCTGGATTTTCAGGAAAAATCGACGAATCAACGCAGTTTCCAGGGTTTGTTCCTCCAATCTACGATACACTGAATACGGAAGCATTTTTTAAACAAGGAGAGCAGGAATTAAATGACTTAACTCGTCGAATTAATGACCTTACGAATGGGGAACCGTTAAGCATAATCCAACAAGAGAAATCTAACTATGAATTGGATGCACAAGAGCAAATCACCGTGCTGAAGAACGCAATAAAAGCCAAAAAGGATCTACGAGATACCGTACGAAATTCCCCCGACCTAACGGCGGAGCTTGAAGCACAATTAGCGAATGAAAGTAAAAAGGAACAGCTCATCTTAAAAAACTTAAAAAAGGAAATCCAAGCCACTTTAGAAGCACTAAACGCGAAAATTTCTCTGATACAAGATGAAATCACTGCCTTAAAAGAAAAACGTACCAATCAATCCATCGCATTGCAGCAACAATTATTCAATGCCTATCGCTTAGTAAACTTCAACGGTGAAGCATCTACAGTCCTCGACGTTTTCAAAGCCTTTAACGGCGACATCCCACCCGCTGGAACGGGCGAATGTGCGTTGCCAAAACTGCTCCACTTTGCAGCCTTGAATCAATTGAAACCGATTTGTTTTGCTGAATTCTGGTGGGGACGTTCTCCAGCAGGAGAGATCAGAAAGCACGGGCATTTTTACCCCGCTTGCAGGGCTAAGTGCGAACCAATCCTAGGCTTTATGCTTCAAGGAATTTCAGTCGCAAAAAACCCCATTCTTTCCATCATAAGTACATCCCCTTTGCGTATTTTGTATGAAGATGACTATTTAGTAATTATTGATAAGCCAAGTGGCTTACTGTCTGTACCCGGCAGAAGCGACCTAGATTCTGCAGAGGACCGTTTGAAACTGAGGGAGGAAAAAGGCACCTTTCTGAAGGCCATTCACCGACTTGATATGGGTACTTCTGGGATTTTAATGTTCGCAAAAGAACCCGAAATACTAGCCGTTATGCAAGAGCAATTCGCAAAAAACCGGGTGTCCAAAACGTATGAAGCCATATTAGACGGAATTCCTAAAGAACTGGAAGGCATCATTACACTACCCCTTCGTCTAAACTTAGACCATCGTCCACACCAAATGGTCTGCTTTGAGCACGGAAAAAAAACGCATACGGAATTCAATGTCTTGGAATTTAAAGACAAAAAAACACGCATAGAATTCTATCCCAAAACCGGAAGAACCCATCAACTTAGGGTTCATGCGGCGCACCCGATGGGATTGAATTGCGCTATACTCGGTGATGACTTGTATGGAATGGCATCCGATCGCTTACATTTACACGCCAAAGAAATTGAATGTTGGCATCCGGCATTCAATCAACCGTTGAAAATAAGTTGTAAAACACCTTTTTAAGCAACCTTGTGAAAATGAATGAAATAGAAACATACATCAATACAATAGAAGAAAAACATGGCGAAACCGTCAGTAAGCAGCTGAGTCTACTTTACCAACACCTAAAGCAAACCCTTCCGGAAACTTCAGAGTGTATGAGTTACGGAATGCCGTGTTTTAAATTGCACAATAAACCGGTGGCCTATTTTGCTGGCTATAAAAGACATATCGGATTTTATCCTACCGCCAAACCCATTGTACATTTCAAAGATCAATTAGGCGCATATAAAACCTCAAAAGGTGCGATACAATTTCCTTTGAATGATTCTTTGCCGCTGTCTTTGGTAGATAACCTAGTGTCATTTAACTTATCGGAGCTTAATCGAACCATAGACTAAGCATTTTTACGTGCATGGCATCCACTTAAATTAATTCGTAATTTAGTTTTGAAATGAGTAAATTTCTTAAAAACCTTCTTCAATTAATTATCATTGGTGCCTTACTTGTCATGACCAAACGCAAGGCGAAATGGTTATTTTGGCCACTTTTCGTATTTATTAATTGGGCGATTTCTCCGTGGATAATAATCGGTATACTGGTTTTCGTACAGGTGTTTATTTTTGATTTTATATTAGGCGTTAGCATCGAGATCTTGGATTATGAGTGGTTTGTTTTGCCTATCTGGGGATTAACATATCTATTCTTGATACCTGCCCTTTATAAAACAATCAATTCGATTGAAATGGAGGTAGATGGTCAAATCACACCAATCAGTACCCCATCCCAAATAATCGGTTACTCCTGGGGTTTGGCGTTCAACATATTCTTATTATATCGATTAGACTTTTTTGATTGGATATTTTGGAAAGGCTAAACGTTTCTCTTTTTAACTATCTTTGCCTTCAATATTAACGAGAATTTATGGCAAATACCGCAGATATCCGCAATGGATTGTGTATCAAGCACAACGATAAGCTTTTTCAAATCATTGAATTTCAACACGTAAAACCAGGAAAAGGTCCTGCATTTGTACGCACAAAAATGCGTCAAATTGAAACAGGAAGGGTCTTAGATCACACCTTTTCTGCAGGGCATAAAATCGAACCTGTGCGTATTGAAAATAGAGAACATCAATACCTTTACCAAGAAGGTACAGATTATGTTTTCATGAATAATGAGTCTTTTGAGCAAGTAAATATTCCTGCTAAAATGATTGAAAAACCACTTTTTCTGCAAGAAGGAATGGTAGTTAATATCCTATTTCACGCCGAAGAAGAAACGCCACTCGTAGTGGATCTACCGATGTATATTGTTTCTGAAGTTACCTACACGGAACCTGGCGTTAAAGGTGATACAGCAACAAATTCAATGAAGCCAGCGACCATCGCTACTGGTGCGGAAGTTAAGGTGCCGCTATTCATTGATAATGGTGAAATTATTAAAATTGATACACGAACTGGCGTTTACGTAGAACGCGTTAAAGGATAAGCATGAAAAACACCGCCCTACTTCAAAAACACCTCGATGCGAATGCAAAGATGGTTCCTTTCGCTGGATACAACATGCCCGTTCAATATGAGGGGGTTAATGCGGAACATGAAACCGTTCGAACAGGGGTTGGTGTATTTGACGTGTCGCACATGGGGGAGTTTTTCCTCAGGGGACCAAAAGCCTTGGATTTAATACAACGCGTTACAA
>ENA-ORFA01000865-ORFA01000865.1-marine-metagenome-genome-assembly--contig:-NODE-865-length-12401-cov-2.794060_pt1 | contig 12401 bp, 10 predicted proteins | sample MGYA00248621_ERZ508587 | MGnify/ENA primary metagenome ERZ508587 (study PRJEB26250, sample SAMN06266239) | marine metagenome | isolation source: Columbia River Estuary | place: USA:Columbia River Estuary... | reverse complement strand
GAACATCTTTGAAATTTCTTTAGAAACACAAATCTTGCGATTACCTCCTACATGCGTTGCTAACTGCTCAAGGGTTTTAATTAAACGGTAAGGGGATTCATACAAGACCACTGTACAATCCATTGAAGCAATATATTCAAGCCGTGTTTGACGGCCTTTTTTATGTGGTAAAAACCCTTCAAAATAAAACCGATCACAAGGAATTCCTGAGGAAACCAAGGCTGGAACAAAGGCAGTTGGACCCGGAAGGCATTCCAGCGAAATCCCTTGCTCCACACAGGCTCTAATCAATAAAAATCCCGGATCTGAAATCCCTGGTGTACCGGCATCTGAAACCAAGGCAACCAGGGTTGATTGCTGAATTATTCTCAGCATTTCATTCAATTGGGCATGCTCATTATTCGTGTGAAAAGAAATTACTTTTTTTTGTATTCCAAGATGATTTAAAAGGTTTCTGGTGACGCGCGTATCTTCTGCTATAATTAAATCGCATGCTTTCAATACGCGAATTGCTCTAAGCGTAATGTCTTCCAAATTCCCAATCGGCGTTGGGACAATACAAAGTTGTGAGGGATTCATCGGGTTAATTGAACGTAATCTTTAAGGACGGTTTCTAAGAACTTAATTGGTTTGGTAATGGGTTCCTCTAGCTCGAGGCGTTGCGCTGTTTTTAAGGTCACTTGATCGAGCAATTCCTTCACTTCAGGTTCCTTGTATTTCTTGTATTGTTCAAGGACCTTCTTTAGGTATAACATATCTTCATCCGTAAACGAAATACATTTTTCATAGGTAGGAACATATTCCACCTGGGCCTGTTTACTGAGCACTTCTTTTAGGGTATATGCTCGATTCGGCCGTGTACGAATTGCAATTACAGAAACCATCAGGTCACCGATACGCTGTCTTAAGGGGGTCATCGATGCAACAACTAAATCTATGGCAGAAATGAATGGTATGAGGCCAATAAATGCTGGATTCGAAACCAAAGAAATCCAGAAGAATTCTCCCCGCATAACCCAACGAACAAAGATATCACGTACCGTCATTCGGTCGCCGTTGACCCGAACCATTCGGATTCCCATTGCCATTTTCCCTAAGGTTTGTCCATTAAAAAAATACTCCATTAAGGGCTTGTATAAAACAATGGGTAAATTAACAAGCAGAATGAACAAGCCCACTAATACATCCAATTCACTATACGCCTTGATTGCACTATCAATCAACGATAGCATAACGATAAGCAAGTAAACATACCCAATGGCTGTATCAATAATATAGGCTAATCCTCGCTGTAATACCGAAGCCATTTCGAACTCGATTTTAACATGTTGCGCGGAGATAAACGACACCTTTTCCATTATCCAAATACTGACTTTACAATTTCTTCGATTTTCTTGGCCTGTATCACCTCAATACCATAGTCTTTAGGTTTAACCCCCTTATTATATGACGAAATATAGATGTGGGTATACCCTAATTTTTGCGCTTCTGAAATTCTGGTTTCAATTCGATTTACTGGACGGATTTCGCCGGACAAGCCAACCTCAGCGGCAAATGTGTAAGAGCGAGAAACCGGGATATCTGCATTGGATGATAATACCGCGATTATTACGGCCAAATCTACAGCCGGGTCATCTACCTTTATACCTCCTGCAATATTTAAGAATACGTCTTTTGAAGCTAAGCGAAACGAACAACGCTTTTCCAACACGGCCAATAACATATTTAATCGCTTGGCGTCATATCCATTTGAAGAACGCTGTGGAGTACCATAGGCGGCTGTACTAACCAGCGCTTGGACTTCAACCTGCAAGGGGCGCAGGCCTTCAATCGTCGTAGATATGCACGAGCCACTTAAACTACCATCCGTATTGGTGATTAAAATTTCAGAGGGGTTTTCAACCATCCGTAATCCACTACCCTGCATTTCATAGATTCCTAATTCATTAGTAGAACCAAAGCGGTTTTTAACCGTCCGAAGTAAGCGATAAAAATGATTTCTATCCCCTTCAAATTGCAACACAGCATCTACCATGTGTTCCAAAACTTTTGGCCCAGCAATCGTTCCCTCTTTGGTAATGTGACCAATTAGAAAAACAGGAACATCCATTTCTTTCGCAAAACGCAACAGCAAGGCGGTACATTCTCGAACTTGACTAACACTGCCTGGTGCACTTTCAATGTGCGGAGTAAATAAGGTTTGAATTGAATCAATGATTAATATTTCGGGAAGCGATTTTTCAGCATGTGAAATGATTTGACTCACGTTGGTTTCAATCAAAAGATGGCAATTTGGATTTTCAATGCCTATCCGCTCAGCCCGCATTTTTATTTGTTGTTCACTTTCCTCCCCAGAAACATACAGTACTGTGAGCTGTTCCTTGACCGCCATTTGAAGCAACAGGGTGGATTTTCCAATACCTGGATCCCCGCCTATTAAAATGATTTCGCCTTTTACCAACCCACCACCTAGTACACGATTCAATTCAAGGTCTTTTAACGCGGTACGTGTAGTATCCGTTTGTGCAATATCTTGTAAACGTATTGGATTATGCTCACTTTTTTGACGAGCAAAAGGTTGGGGATTATTTTTTGAAACAATCACCCGTTCTTCCACAAACGTGTTCCATTCATTACAGGAAGGGCATTTACCCAACCATTTAGGAGCCTCGTAACCACAGGATTGACAAAAGAAAGCGGATTTAGTTTTGGCCATTAGACAAATGTAATGGAAATGGGCTAAATGGGTAGATTTGAAGGCCCTTGAAAAATATTTTTTTTACAAACTTCAAAAAAATGTTCAGCGGTATATCAAAAAAATTAATTTTGCCCGTTGAATAATGCAAATACTATGTCCAAAAGAAGGTCCATCATTAGTTACGATAAACTGACGCTTGATCAAAAAAAGCAAATCTTAAAAGATTTCCCAGACGGGTACATTAATCATTTGTCATCACTTAAAACTCCAACAGGTGAAATTCTCGATGCCCTCATTTGGGAAACTGACGAGGTAATTTACTTGGTTAAGATTAATAAAGTGGCTCCAAAGGCTAAACCCGTAGTCGAAGATGACGAAGATGATTTCGAAGATGACTTTGATAAAGTCCCGGACATGAATGACGACGATGACGTGGATAGCGACGACGACAGCGACGACGACTATGACAAGCCAGATGATGATGGCGGAGACGACGACGACGCATAGTAAACAGAACTTTTTCATTTTGTTTGCGTAACTTTGAGTTAATCACAAAATTGCGCAGTGAAAAAAACCTACAATCCATCTCTTGTGCTCTCCAATACGCGCGTTGACAAAGTCGGCGTGGAAGAACGCGTTGCACGGTTTCAGACCAGAAGCATAAAAAATGAAGCAAAACATCAAGGGCTTCACATGGTTCTCAATATGATAGACCTTACGACCCTTGAAGGAAAGGATACGCCGGGAAAGGTTCAGCAAATGTGCTATAAAGCACAACATTTGCACGATAGTCTTCCTGGATTACCACCTGTTGCTGCGGTCTGTGTATACCCAACCATGGTAGCTGTTGCTAGAAAAGCACTTGGAAATTCTTCTGTGAAAATAGCCTCCGTATCCACCGCTTTTCCTTCCGGACAATCAACACGGGAGATTAAAATAGCCGATACCAAATTTGCGGTAGATCATGGCGCAGATGAAATCGATATGGTTATTTCTCGAGGCAAATTTCTTGAAGGAGAATACAGTTTTGTATTTGATGAAATTGCGGCAATTAAAGAGGCATGTGGTAAAGCAAGACTTAAGGTTATATTAGAAACCGGCGAGTTATGTACCCTAGACCATGTTCGCATGGCCAGTGATATTGCCATTCATGCAGGAGCAGATTTCATTAAAACATCCACTGGAAAAATACAACCTGCGGCCACAATGCAAGTAACCTACACCATGCTTATGGCCATAAAAGACTATTATGATCAAACCGGAATTATGATTGGAATGAAACCAGCCGGTGGTATTTCAACTGCTAAACTCGCCTTACACAACTTGGTTATGGTTAAAGAAGTTTTGGGGAATCAATGGCTAACCAACGAATGGTTTAGGTTCGGGGCGAGCAGCTTAGCTAACGATGTACTGATGCAACTTATGAAAACCGAAAGTGGGTTATACCAATCCGCAGATTATTTTTCAATCGACTAACTTATGGCTAAAAAAAATACCGCTACTCCATCAACCGAATGGAATTATGCCGCATCTCCGGAGAGCACAGCGCATATCCGATTAGAAAAAAAATACCAGCTCTTTATCAATAACGAATGGGTTACTCCTTCTTCAAAGAAATATTTTCCTACAATCAACCCAGCAACGGAAGACGTACTGGCAGAGATTGCATGGGCAAATGACGCAGACGTTGATAAGGCGGTTAAGGCCGCTAGAAAAGCATATACTGATGTTTGGTCCAAAATATCTGGGGCAGAACGCGGGAAATATATCTACCGCATCGCCCGCATGATGCAAGAACGTGCGCGCGAGTTTGCCGTGATTGAAACGTTAGACAGCGGTAAACCAATCCGTGAATCTCGTGATGTGGATGTTCCATTAGCATGCAACCACTTCTTTTACTACGCGGGATGGGCCGATAAATTGGAATATGCCGTGCCACATAAAAAACCAGAAGCCCTTGGTGTAGCGGGTCAAATTATTCCATGGAACTTTCCGTTGCTCATGGCAGCTTGGAAAATCGCACCGGCATTAGCTGCAGGAAATACCGTAGTTTTAAAACCTGCTGAAACCACCTCTTTAACCGCACTCAAACTTGCAGAGATCATTAAAGATTCAGGACTTCCTGCAGGCGTAGTAAACATTGTTACAGGATATGGAGATACAGGTGCGGCCATTGTAAATCACCCAGATATCGATAAAATTGCCTTTACGGGATCAACGAACGTGGGGAAAATGATTCAGCGAGCTGTAGCAGGAACACATAAAAAAACAACCCTTGAATTGGGTGGTAAATCTGCTAATATCATCTTCGATGACGCCCCGATTGACCAAGCGGTAGAAGGCATTATTAATGGAATCTTTTTTAATCAAGGCCATGTATGCTGTGCAGGATCGCGATTATTTGTACAAGAAAATGTAGCAGACCTTGTAATTCGAAAACTAAAAACTCGCATGGAAAGCCTGTATGTGGGAGATCCACTTGATAAAAACACAGATATAGGCGCGATAAACTCCAAAAAACAATTGGAAACCATTAACCATTACATTTCCATCGGAAAAGCTGAAGGTGCAGAAATTTTCCAAAGTGATTGTTCCATTCCAAGCAAGGGATTCTTTTGTAAACCCACCTTGTTTACAGGCGTTTCACAATCTCATGTGATTACCCAAGAAGAAATATTCGGACCGGTATTAACCATTCAAACCTTCAGAACCATAGACGAAGTAATTCAAAAAGCAAATAACACGCCGTATGGTTTAGCTGCTGGGGTATGGACAGACAAAGGTTCAAGAATCTTTAATCTGACAACAAAACTCCGTGCCGGGGTAGTTTGGGCAAATACCTACAACAAATTTGATCCGGTTTCACCTTTTGGAGGATACAAAGAAAGCGGATTTGGAAGAGAAGGTGGAATGCATGGATTGAGTGCTTATTTGAAATGATAACCCATATAGATAATCTTTCAGTGAGATTATTTTGACATAAAAACTGCGAAAAAGAAACTAAGTCATGGAAATTTTGAAAACATATAAAATCTTTATCGGAGGAGCCTTTCCACGAACAGAATCCGGAAGATATTATCCCCTGGTTGATGCCGCAGGTAATACCTTAGCCAATGTGTGCCTGTCTTCACGCAAAGACGTTAGAAATGCGGTAGTTGCTGCAAGAAAAGCCTTTGGGAGTTGGTCTGAAAAAACTGCCTTTAACCGCGGACAAATTTTATATCGAATGGCAGAAATGCTTGAAGGTCGAAAAACCCAGTTCATCGAAGAATTAATCCAACAAGGGGCAAGTAAACCGAATGCTACACGTGAGGTACAGGAAGCCATTGATTGCTTGGTGTATTATGCAGGATGGGCCGACAAATACCAACAAATTGGCAGCAGTGTTAATCCCGTGAGTTCATCGCACTTCAATTTCTCTGCGTTAGAACCCATGGGGGTAATCGGAATTATTGCTCCTCAAGAATCCTCGCTGATTGGCCTAGTGAACTTCATAGCTCCGATCATTTGTGGTGGGAACACGGTTATTGTTGCTGCCTCTGAACCACTACCCTTGTGCGCGGTGACGTTTGCCGAAGTAATTCATTCATCCGATGTTCCCGGTGGAGTAGTAAATATTCTAACGGGTAAGGTATCAGAATTGGCACCCGCCTTAGCAGCGCATATGGATGTAAATGCCTTGGTTAGTGAATCCCTTGGGGAACTAGACAAACCGCTAGCTTTGGCTTGTGTAGAGAATTTAAAACGCCACATCACCTATACCAACAGCACAGATCAAGGGCTGCAGCGCATTACAGATTTACAAGAAGTAAAGACCACATGGCACCCCATTGAAAGTATTGGAGGCGCAACGAGCAGTTATTAAGGAATCAAATAGGGATTTTCTTTTAACCACTTCGCCAAGTCCTTTTTACTCAAGAAAACTTCAGGTGCCCCTGCAGCATATGGACCAACCTCATACGGTTGATAGGTGAAAGTGATTCCTTTTTTGGAAATGGCAAAGGTTTCAGGTAGATCAAACACCTGCTCACCGGTAACAAACCACCAATCTCCATTTCCATTTTGTTCCAAGAACTTTCGTTTTGCGAAGGCTTTAAGTGATGAGCGGTAATTATTAACGAACAAGTCGGCTAAAGTGATTTTTGTACCGGTTGTTAAATCAACATTGAGAACTTGAAATCCGGGCTGTCCATGGGCAGCCCCCATGGCATAAAAGTAAGAGGAAATGCCCATACTCATATAGGTATTTGATGAATCAATTAGGGAACAAGTGAATTCATCCTGCATAAATTCCATATCGCCTTCTTCATTGCTCAAGCTTTTAATTTCAGCTACGAATTTTTTTAAGGTACTTACATTTCCAACCTTTCCTGTAATTTCTTTACAGATCAAGCCATTAATTTTCTGTGCAATTGCTGCATCCGTTAAGGAAACTCGCAATCCGGCAAGTTCACGTGTATTACACCAGCCCTCATCGAGCTCCATATCCTCGGGAACGACTAAGTCACAATTTTTATCGGAAAACTTGAAGGGTATTAGTTTTAATCCCGAAGGAACTATGATCGGCGCATCAACAACCGTCGTGTCCTTCAAGGAAGATTTGGGTTCTTCTTTTGCGGATTCTTTAGTTTTTCCGGTGGTACAAGAGGCAATAAGTAAGGTGATTACAGGTAAAAAAAGGAGTTTTCGCATGGTGTAAGATTAGGGAATCAAAGGTAATGGAAATTCTAACAGCCAATTCATAGCTCATTAAAATATAACGTAACCATTCCTCACTTTTATGGTAGGAGAAATTCGACAGCTTTTACTTAGCGTAGCACAAGGTTTACTTGATTTGAGCTATTTCTCCTACCTTTAAGCCGCATGAAGGTACTCGCTATTTTGCATGGTTCTCGAAAAATACCTACGGTACATACCCGGTTTTTAGCGGCTTGTAAAGAAGATCCCTCGCTTGAATTTACCCAATCACACACCATCCATGGTGGACATGCTACCACCCTGGCGCGCGAAGCAAAAGGACGCGTAGAACTACTGATTCTGCATGGGGGCGATGGATTAATCAATGAAGTCGTTAATGGACTTTGTGCTAAGGCGGGATTAAACCCTAAGGTATTTATTCTTCCTGGGGGAACTGGTAACGACTTTATTCGCAACTTCAAGCGATCCGATCTCTTAAATACATCACCGTTTGAACTTTTCCAACAGCAAGGAAGCCAAATACAGGTGCCTTTTTGTCAATCCGAACATGGTATCCGATACTTCATTAACATCGCAGATGTTGGTTTTGGTGGCCATGTGGTGCAATCCCTGAATCGGTTTCGTGCCACCCTTGGTGTAAAGGCATCCTATTTTCTTTCCGTTATACGCACCTTTATTTCGTATAAAGCACAAGAATTAAGTCTTTCCTTCAACCATAACGCGCATAGGCAACGCTATTTCATGGTGGCTATTTGTCATGGCTCAACCTTTGGGAATGGGATGATCATTGCCCCAGGAAAAGACCCCAAACTCCCTCAGTTTAGGCTAGTAATTCTAGGAGATGTTTCATTGTGGGATTACCTAAAAAACTTACCTAAATTGAAACGAGGCATAGAGATAAGCCACCCGGAAATCCATTATGAGCAGGCCACCTCCGTGGACATTGCTGCAACAAAGAACCTCATGTTAGGTGAAACCGACGGTGAATTTATCCAAGGGAAATCGTTTCACTTAGGATTTAGCGACCAAATAATTCCAGTGATTTGCTAAACAATCCGTGATGTTTCCTTAATGTTTGCTTAATTTTGACTATGAAAAATTGGGTAGCATATTTCGGAACCTTATTTCCGATGTTCGCAAGTTTTACATGCTGCTTTTTTCTTGTTCAACTTGCCTTTATTTTCCAATTCAATCCACCCTCTTGGATTGCAAGCATCTTGGTTTCGCTTAGTTTTTTGATAGTAGGCATGGGGTTGATATGGGGAATCGTGGCTAGTATCTTGTATGTTAGTTCGGTGCGAACCCATAAGGCCTTGAATATCTTATTATTCACCTTATTATACCTTGGACTTTTAGGAACTGTAATCTGTGATCAATATGTGTTAATTACCCATGAACGATTAGACGATGCATTTTTCTTGTTCGATTGGAATGAAATCTGGATGATTGCTGATCCAACGCAGCGCCTCACCGCCCCCCTAATCATTGGAATATTACTCCTTGTTTTATGTCCATTCGTGATGTATCGCATGTTAAAAACACGTTCAATCCATACGAATTGGTTATTTGCTATACTCCTCGTGGGGAGTTTATGCCGCGTGCTTCCTTTTCCCAGTGCCTTAACGCGCATTGCTGAAAATCGGTTTGTTTATTTTCTGAGCAAGGGCGTTCACTACGCATTGAGTTCTGATAATAGCAATAAAATCAACTTGCGTGATATTCATGCTATTGATTCTAGCTTAATTGGAGGACATATCTCCGTAGATCCAAGATACCCCTTAGCCCATCGCATGAACGATGAATCCATATTGGCGAAGCTGCTAAAAAAAACCGCTACGAAAAAACCACCACACATTAAGATCATTATCGTGGAGAGTATGTCCGCTGATTTATTTGGTCAACGAGGAAAAAACACAGGAAATCTGATGCCCTTTATGGATTCTTTGGCAAAGCGCTCCCTCTATTTCCCAAATGGGTTTTCCACGTACCAACGCACACACAACGTACTTCCCGCAATTTTGGCTTCGGTTCCAAATACCATTGATGGCAATGTATTTCAGCAATTACCTTTTCCAAGACACTATTCGTTGTTCAATCTGATGCAAGGCAGTTACTTTACCCAGTTCTATTGCGGGGTACCTCTTGAATACTTAAATATGATTGGATTGATGAGTCACTATCAAACAGACTACCATGTTAAAAAATGGAATCCATCGCTAATTAAACACAAAAACGCGGTTGGGAATTCATGGGGCTTTCCAGATGAAGACTTATTTAAACAGGCTCAATTTGACGACAGTACACGATTTAAACAATTGGATAAATCATCATTTAAGGTGTTTTTAACCATCAGTTCTCACGACCCGTTTATCTACCCGAATAAAGCAAAATGGGAAGGAGTGGTTAGAGAAAAATCCAAGCAGATTACGGATCATAAACTTCGAGCGATGGTTCAACGTCAAGCGAGTTCCTTTGGTTCTTTTGCCTACGTGGACTCAACCTTACAGGCATTTTTCGATAAAGAATCTAAAACGGAAGCATATAAGAACACGGTTTATCTAATTACAGGTGATCACGGGACAGAGCTATATTCACGAAACCTCCTCTCTAAATATAATATCCCCTTGGTTATATATTCGCCATTGCTTAAAAAGCCTAAAACATCGCAAGCAATAATTTCACACAATGATATTGCCCCAACCTTGCTTAATTACTTAAAAAAAGAGTACCGGATTTCACTCCCAGATACCGTTTCTTTCATTGGAAGAGAACTTTTGTTAAGCGCGAAGTTTAATCCAACGCGTACCCTTGTATTTACGACTAATAAACTTAAAAACAGCGAGCTCTACTCCAATGGAAATGCTTGGCTCGGCGGTTCATTATATAGGGTTGACTCTACCCTGGAATTACGAAAAGTAAAGCCGTCGTCAAAAAACAACTGGATTAAGAAACAATTGCAGGTTTATCAAACCTTTTCAAGATATACGAATGTTCAAAACCACCTGGTTGACTCGTTGTCCTATGCGAAATGGATTGGGAATCAGGTAGTATTTCAATTGGATAAAAAAATATTTTATGCCAAGTTAAAATCAACCAGTCAAATGACTTATTTGGGAAAATACCGAATAAAAAAAGCTATGAAACCGCATCGAATTGAAGTGAAAATAATGCAATTTATATCGAGTAAACGTTCTTTAAAACGTTGTCCAACGCTTTATCTACATGCTCGAAAGAATAAATTTTTATCGCGTAAGTGGACCGTATTTAAAAACATTAAAGGTCGAATTGAAGGACCAATTAAACGAAATCACTGGAACGAGATTATTTATAGCATTGAATTCACGCCGAAAGACCTCAGCTACTGGAAACGCGGTGGGTCAATTTGTCTCTATTTAAGAAATGAGGGGCCCTCGCCTGTAGTTACAAAAAATGTGTACGTGCGATGGTATCATAATCAGACATCAACAAAAAACTAAAGGCCTTAGCGCTTTGACCTTACATAAATTTTGTAGAGCAGCATTTCTTTCATACTTTCGCGCGGAATAACTCCTGAAACTTGAATTCTTCTCGCCTCTTCATCCTCAAAGCTGCTGCGATTATCGGTCTTCCGGTATGTATTTTATTCGGGTACAATTATTCTTCAAGCACCTTGTTTTTGAACGAATGGGTACTAAAAAAACTAGACCCTAATGCGGTGTTAACCCTTCCTGAAAAGAGCGATAAAAAAGCAGACAACAACTTGATTATGAGCCAATCTAAAAAGGCAAAACTGATTCAAGAAATTTTAACGGCCGGATATACACTTCCCAGAGACACCATGCAAAAACCGGCAAGGAGTAGGCCCAAACTGCCATTGTCTGCTGAAAAGGAATCACATATTTCGCAACGAATTCTTTTAATTGGCGATTCTGAAACAGGAGGATTGATCTATCCGCTGAATGATTACTGTGTGGCAAATGGTCATAAATTAGAAGCCGTTTACACCTGGTTTTCTGCCTCCATATTAAATTTCGGATATTCAAACAAAGTCGATGAATTAATCGAAAAATATGATCCAACCTTTGTGATATTTGTGGTTGGATTGAATGAAATGTATGTTACCGATATGGATCGAAGAACAGAAGCGGCTGAGTTATTCCGAAAGAAATTAGGAGACACGCCTTATTTATGGGTTGGTCCTGCAAATTTCACGACAGACCATGGAATTAATAAGGTGTTTGAGCAAACAGCTGACCCGGGTTGTTTTGTGCTATCAAAAGATCTCGAAATCCCACGAGGTGGCGATCATCGACATCCGAATACGGAAGGGTATAAAATATGGATGGATTACATCGCAAGTTATATCCAGAGTAATCATGCCTATCCATTTAATTTTCTACCCCCAGAACGAACAAATTTTAAATTGCAAGGAAGGGTAATATTAGCCAACGCTGCAAAAGACAAAGGGTATTAAAGGATGAATCAATTACTTCAGGATTTTCATTATTTCTTCTACTACTCGCTTAAACAGCCTTGGTTTTTTACTGAGTATGGGTTCTTATTAACCTTGGCGATTTTCCTCATTGGGTACGCTTTTTTCACCCCAAAAAGTCAATGGAAATTAGGGTATTTAATTGCCTTTAGTTTATTTTTCTACTACAAATCAAGTGGGCCTTTTTTATTACTTTTCATTGGGGTCATTCTGTGCGACTATGTGCTGGCTCGTTGGCTTAGTACCTTAGAAGGGTCAAAACGAAAAGTCCTCTTATTTTTTAGCATCGTATATGGCTTATCATTCTTACTTTATTTTAAGTACTCCAACTTCGTAATTACAAACGTAAATGCGCTATTTGATACGCATTTCTCCACCAAGACGCTCTTTTTACCTATTGGAATTTCCTTTTATACCTTTCAATCCTTAAGTTACCTCATTGATGTGTATCGAAAAGAAATAGAACCCGCTAAGAACATCTTAGAATATGGTTTTTATATGACCTTTTTCCCACATTTAGTTGCTGGACCAATT
>ENA-ORFA01000860-ORFA01000860.1-marine-metagenome-genome-assembly--contig:-NODE-860-length-12441-cov-3.313005_pt1 | contig 12441 bp, 10 predicted proteins | sample MGYA00248621_ERZ508587 | MGnify/ENA primary metagenome ERZ508587 (study PRJEB26250, sample SAMN06266239) | marine metagenome | isolation source: Columbia River Estuary | place: USA:Columbia River Estuary... | reverse complement strand
CACCCTCACATGTGGGTGCTGAAGCCGCATTATTACGGCAGCCACTTCTACAACTGGCCATATACATATGGCCTACTCTTCGGACTCGGTTTGTATGCGCGTTTCCAACATGATCCAGAGCATTTCCGTAGCGGTTACGACGACGTGCTTTCACGAGCAGGCATGGACACAGCAGAGCAACTTGGTGCTGCGTTTGGACTCGATGTGACCGACGAAGCATTTTGGACAGCGAGCCTCGATGTGCTTCGTGCACGCATGACCGACTTCAACACACTTGCGCAAAAGCACTTGTAAACTGACTCAATGGTCAGTCTTTACGATGCATCTCGCGAAGACATCACCACTCTCTTAGAAGGTCAGCCAGCGTTTCGCATTAAACAAGTCTGGGAAGGCCTGTATCAGCAATTTGTTGAGCCAGCCCAAATGCTCACGCTCCCAGTTGCCCTGCGCAACAAATTGAACGAACAGTTTCCGCCAGCACTCAACCTGACTGCGTTGAGCGTGAGCGACAAGGGAGACACCACCAAGTTTTTGTGGTTTCTTGCCGATGGGGGCCACCCGATTGAAACCGTGTTGATGCACTACAAAGAGCGTGCAACGGTTTGTGTAAGTACCCAAGCAGGCTGTGCGATGGCCTGTGGTTTTTGCGCCACCGGCCAAGCAGGCTTTACTCGCCATCTCACGAGCGGGGAAATTGTGGAACAAGTTGTGCGCGCAGCCCGCGAAAGCGCCAAGAAAGAACAACGCGTCGCAAACGTGGTGTTCATGGGCATGGGAGAACCACTTGCCAACGAAGAAGCAGTGTGGGGTGCTGTCGAACGCATGCACCACGACATTGGCATCTCTGCTCGTCACCTCACCATTTCGACCGTCGGCATTATTCCCGGCATTCGTGCGCTCGCACAACGGCCACTGCCCGTCAACTTGGCGGTTTCGCTGCACGCAGCGCGCGACCCATTGCGTGATCGCCTAGTGCCCATCAATAAGCGTTACCCCATCGCCGACTTGGTGCAGGAGTGCGCAGATTATTTGCGCGTCAAAAATCGTCGCGTCAGTTTTGAGTGGGCCATGATCGAAGGCGTAAACGATCAACCACAAGACGCCAAAGAACTCGCAAGGTTGTGCAAGCGCTTGCGCCCATCGGCGCACGTTAATTTGATTCCGCTCAATCCAACACCTGGTTGGCCAACCAAGGGCACTTCTGCGCAAGGCGTGCGCGATTTTGCGGAGCAACTCGAAGACTTAGGCATCAACGTGACTATCCGTCGCAATCGTGGCACCGACATCGACGCTGCATGCGGACAACTTGCCGCTGGTCAACCAATCAAGCTGTCGTCTAAGCGCGAAATCCCCGCAACATAGTTGCGCAAAGTTCTTAGGCTTGCAGCACGGCCAAGAGCCGCTCGCGTCCCTGCACAATTTGATCTGCAAGTAGTCGCTCCAATACTCCACCAGTAAACAACGTGCCTCCGTAATGCAGGTTGACTGTGAGGTTTGAGCCAACACTGGTCGCTCCAACTTGTGCGGTCAACACCCACGACGAATGCTTGCGTCCATCGATCTCACGGCGTTCAAACACCACAATGCTGGGGCTCTCGCACACAGATTGCACCATGCGCAGGCGCTTTGATCGAGCAAATGGTCCCACTTTGCCTCGCAACTCAACCAGCCAGGCACTCTTCCCATCTGACCCAACTGGCTCGACTGTTACTTGATGCACGATGTTGAGCCACTGCGGGTATGTCGCGAGATCGGCCACTGCTGCAAACAGTTTTTCTACGCCAACAGGTGCTTCAACAGTTGCAGTTACATCCACGAGAATCTTCTATCAGAGATCGTTTATCAAGGTATATCGAACTCATTGAACGCTTCACGTTCAAGTTCGACTGCAGGTACTTCATCAACTACATCATCAACTACATCATCAACGACTGGTCGAGGATATTCAATTGTTTCATCAAGACCGAATGCACGGCTCAACAATTTCCCTTTTGGTCGTAACACTCCGCCCAAGTCATCGGTGCGATCAAATTGCGGAGTCCACGGCATAGCTTTTGTTTCCTCAAGGTCTGCGTCGCGCACAACTGGCTTGGCGGCTGGTGCTCGAACTTCTTCAACTTTTTCCACATCTTGCTTGTCGGTCTGAAACAACATCGGTCGCACTACTGGCTTCTTTTTTTGCTTCGATTCAGTCACCGACTTTTTTGCGCTTGCCTTCGCAGGCACTACACCTGATTTGGGTGTCTTGAATAACCGCGGTGGGTCTTCTCGGCGATCATCAATTGACCAACCTTTTGGCACACTCATTCGGTCTCCGTGAGTGGTACACAAGGCACTTCGACGCTCATCTCCGACCACTTCGTAGTTCTGGAGTGTCAGCAGCAAACTGTGCGGATCAATAATGTATTCAACCGCTGCTGGTTGCGCACATCCTGGTCTTTCGCACTGCTGGGCCACAACTAAACACTAGTTCTCGTGGGCGATATGGGCCTCGATCCCACGACTTCCACGATGTGAACGTGGCGCTCTTCCGACTGAGCTAACCGCCCGAGGCTGTTGAGGTTACAGCCCGCTATTGGCTCGGTACAACGCACGCCTGACCCATTCCTTGCCGGTCCCGTATCGATTCAGTATCGGATGGACATGTCATATCAAAACCGATTAATTGCCGCACGACTCCATAATGAACCACTTCGCACCCCACCTCAACAGCAAGTTTGTTGGCATCAATAACTACACATGAACCCGACCGCAATAATCCGTCTGGTTTTGCCGGCGCAATTGGATCACTCAGCACATTGAGCACCAGCACACCTGCGATGCCGATCGCAAGAATCCATCCGATCAGACCTTTGGGAAAATTTCCACGCACGATAGGAGTCGGTGGAAAAAACTCATCAACCTCGCTCTGCAAATCTATAAATTGTTCATCGTACGCACGCCTGAGAAGAGGATCCGACAACGTCGACCATGCCCGAACTACTTCGGCCATCTGCAGTGATGCGGTAGGTGATGCAACGACGGCACTGTCTGGATGAATAATGCGGACTTTGTCTCGATATGCAGCGCGCATCTGTTCTATTGATGCAGTTGGTGCTACTCCCAGCACTTCATAATAATTTTCGTATTGTTGTGGCATTAATACCCAACTGTTCTGTCAACGATGCCGATCAACTGCTCACCAGCAGCAAAGCGCCGCACATTCTCGGCAATTCTCAGGGCTAACAATGGCGGCACCATCTCGGCGGTATTACCAACATGAGGAGTGATGATGCAGTTTGGCAGTGACCACAATGGGTGCCCAGTGGGCAGTGGCTCCGGATCGGTGACGTCTAATGCTGCCCCACCAATCTCACCTGTTTCAAGTGCCCACACCAGGTCGTCGGTAACAATCTGCTTTCCACGCCCAACATTTACGACCCACGCGTGCGACTGCATTGATTGAAACTCTGCTTTGCCCATGATGCCCTGAGTGTGTGGTGTCAGCGCAATTGCCATGAGTACTGCGTCAGCATCTTTTAGTGCTTCATGTAAACGAGATGTGGTGAGTACAACATCTGCGCCAGGCACACCACCTTCACGATTACGCACCACAGTGATGTGACAATTGAATGGCTTGAGCATCGAGATCAATGACTGTGCAATACCTCCAGCGCCAAGAATTGTTACGCGCGCTCCAAACAATGTGCGACCATGATCTTCGGTCCATTGTTGCTCGCGCGCATAGCCAGCAATATGTCGCATGCCTCCAAGCAACAAGCCAAGAGCCAGTTCGGCAACTGCTCCACCAAACACTCCCTTGGCACTTGTCCATGTGCGTGTTTCATCTATATAAGGCATATAAGTTTCAACACCCGAAAATGGAACCTGCACCCACGTGATACCCGGATTATGTGCAAGTGTTTCTACAAGTTGCGCCGTCGAATCAAAGTCGGTCCACACAAGCCCTTGAGCTTCGGATGCGTCAACCACTTCTCCGCCACCCGCTCGCACTGCATCACACGCCCAATCAGCACTACCTTGTGGTCCAACAGCAATATTGGGGACAGCCTTGCCTTGCGCCACGAGCTACGAGCCGCCGGTAAATGTGGCGGCAATCTTGCTCGCCGAATCGCCTCCGCGACGCAGGATGACCGCCAAAAACCACAGCGCGCTCAGGGTCACAATAAACAACAGAGACGCACCTACACCCCAGAACGGTTTGATCGTGCTGCGAGTTGCGCCCAACAGTGCTACTGGGAATGTCGTTGATCCGGCCTCACTGATCAAGGTTGAAATCACGGCATTGTCGAGACACAGCGCAAACGAAAGCAAACCACCGGCCACCATCGCTGATGCAATGAGTGGCAATGTGATCTGACGAAATGCTCGGCTAGGAGGCGCGCCCAAGTCGCCTGCGGCTTCTTCGAGCGACTCATCAATGCCGGCAAGTCGTGCACGAACAATCAGAGTTACCACCGCACTCGCATACAACGACTGCCCCACCCACAGTTTGTTGATGCCACCGTTAAATGGACCCCAACCACTGGTAAAAATGGTGCCAACGAGTGGAACTTCTTTAATCCTTGGAAACCAAGTAGCCAACGCAACAGCATCCATGATTTCTGGTGTCACCAAAATCAAAAAAACTGTTGCCATAAAAAACGTTGTCCATCTGCCAGGACGCCGAGCAAGCGCAACACCCGACATGCCGCCGATAATCACGGCGATGATCGTTGCGCCAAACGCCGCAATAAACGAGTTGCGTATTGCGTCACCAATGCCGGTGAAATCAAAGATCGTGCGATACCACTCAGTCATCAGGCCATTCAAGATGAGTGCGAATACAAACGAAGCAACAACAATCCACGACGAAACAAACTTAGGAACAGTGTCGCGACCTTTGATCAATCGTTTTATCACTACACCTATGACAGTTAACGCGGCAAAGCGAACAAGCACGCCAAACATCTCGCCGCCATTAAACAATTCGCCCCACCACTTTGTGCTGGTTTTACCAGACCAAATAGTGAACGAGCTGCCGTTGTTGAACGAATGCAAAAACACGAGCATGATTGGAATAAATAAAAACACCAGCACCAGTGCGGTCCACACACCAAGTGCTTTTGGCAAAATTTCGATCTTTGCCCTAGTACGTGGCTTGACATGCTTTGCCTGCTCAAGAGTTCGTTCGTGCATCTTGCGCCGCACGCTTTGTACAGCAGGTGATGCGAGTGATACGACATGCGGCACAATCTTCATCACTACAAAGCCGGCGGCCAGTGTCAGTAATACTGCACCGATCATCAAGATTGCCATTGCCGAACCAAGCGGCCAGTTTTGTGCACCGCTAAATTGCGACGCAATCATTGCGCCGATCATGTTGCCTTTGGCCCCTCCCAATACCGTCGCGGTTACATAGTCACCGCACATTGGAATAAACGTGAGCAACACACCAGCCACGATGCCCGGCCCAGCGAGTGGCAGTGTCACCCCAAAGAATGTCGCGACACGCCCTGCACCCAAGTCTTTACTGGCCTCACGCATACGCACGTCGATTCGGTCAAGCGCCACGAAGAGCGGCAAGATCATGAACCCGAGGTAGTTGTAGACAATCGCGATTTGCACAGCAAGAGAGGTTTCAAGGATCTGAATTCCGTTCTCCCCAATCCAACCCATCTCAACAAGCCATTTTGAAAATGTGCCATTTGGGGCAAGCGGGATTCTCCATGCAACGGTTCGAATCAGAAAGCTCGTAAAACTCGGCACTACAACAGCAGCGAGAATGATTGCTTTCCATTTTTCAGGAACCTTAAACGCAGCAAAATACGCGACCGGTAATCCGATCAACACGCACATGGCTGTGGCGATTACAGAAATACGCAGCGTCCCTCGAAACGTTTTGAAAAACGTTTCGTCAAACACTGCCGAATAGCTGTTTGTCGACAACTGGCTGAAGTCGACTGGCAATAACTTGCTCGAGTCTTTGGTGCCGAACGAATAGAACACGATGAAAGCAATTGGTAACGCAAAGAACAGCAGATACCAAATGATTGCAGGCAACGCGAGCAGGTATTTAGGCCCGTGAAACCTCTTTTTAAATCGTGTCGCGACCGTTGCGGTCACCCAGATCAGCCTCCGGCCTTTGCCTTCGACTTGTTCAAGATGTCAATGAGTCGATCAAGAGCAGGAGTGATGATTTGGGTGTGCATGGTTTTCACCTGATCATCACCAAAGAAAATCATGTCGCCCTTTTCAAGATCTGGTGCGATCTCACTAATCAGTGTTGACATGTCTTTCATACCGGTGTGATAGCCGTGGTACGAAAGATCTTGAATGGAGACTTCTGGAATCAAGTCCCAGTTGATCCATGCGTGCGCGGCTTCTGGGTTTGGAGCACCTACTGGAATGCAGTAATTGTCCATCCACAATTCGGTGTCAGGAGCACCAAGTACCCACTTCCAATCTTCTGGGTTACCACCAGCCTCCGAAATGCGCGTGTATGCCTGACGGGCATCGCCGTTCCATGCCATGGCGATCGAATACGCGCCTTCAGCGAGTTTGGTCGATGGGTAGCTGTCATACGCCTTGATGTGCTGAGCAAATTCATCCACCAAGAATTTCTCGCATGCATCCAGGCTGGCTGCATCTTCGGTATTCCAGTCGATGCCATTAGCCCAGAACCACATGCCGCAATAGTTAGGCGCTGCATCGATAACTGCACACTGGCCAGAAGCTTCGCCCATGCAAGTATCAATGAAGTCTTGCCACGTGGTCAGTTCTTTCGAGATCTTGGTGCTGTCATAGAAATAGCCAGTTGTACCCCAGTTTTTGCATACTGAATAATCATTTGTGGTGTCCCACGCCTGACCGAGGTACAGCGGATCAACGTTGACCATGTTTGGAATCAACGACTTGTCCAACTTCTGCAGCAATCCTTTTTCGACCATCTGCGTGATGTACGGACCAGTTGGTACCACAATGTCAAAACCGCTCGCGCCTGCACTTGTTGCCAACTTGGTAATCAAGTCTTCGTTACTTCCGTAGTAGTCAACTTTCATCGTCACGCTCAAGGTCGATGCAGCAAGCGCACCAACAAGTTCTGGGTCGTTGTAGTCGCCCCATGTGTACATGGCCAGCGTGCCACTTGCAGTGTTAATCACGCGACTCCAGTCGCCACTTGCCAAGCCGTCTGTCGATCCAGCTGCAGCAGTATCTGTTGTTGCTGCTTCATCAGATGACGAATCTCCACAAGCCGCTGCAATCAATGCAAAACCAGCAAGCGCAGTTCCACCTTGTAGGAATGCGCGACGTGAGAGCTTCTCGCGAAAGGCATCTGGCGCAAGCATTCTGAGTTCTTTTGGTGATTCCTTTTTCATGTCATGCTCCTATTGTCGTTGTTGATGATGTTGGTTTGATATTAGTCATGAGCCGGCGCCGCCATGACAACACTGGCTTGCCTGGCTGAGAAAAGATACACATCTTCGGCCGACCACGAGCACCACACCGCTTCGCCAAGGGCAAAACGTGATGGATTGGTGCGAGCCACCATGACCAAAATATCGCGACCTTTGGCGCGTACTACGTATTGCAGCACGTCACCAAAATGCGACACGCCAGCGACCTTTGCCTCAACTGCGTTGGCCGTCTGGGCTGGTTGAGCGGCAGACAAGTTGATGCACTCTGGACGCACAGCAGAAAGAGCGGCTTCGCCATTTGGCACATTCTCTTCAGGCCGAGTTGCCACAAACACTGTGCCATCGTCGGCTCGGGCACCGTCCTCGGTTGCAATACCCTGCCAAAAGTTGTTGCGACCAATAAATCCGGCAACGAATGCAGACGTTGGGTGCTCGTACACAGTCTCAGGGTCACCCAGTTGCTCAATATGTCCGTCGAGCATGATGGCGATGCGATTCGACATCGACATTGCTTCTTCTTGGTCGTGAGTTACGAACACGAATGTGATTCCTAGTCGGCTCTGCAACAACTTCAATTCAATTTGCATCTCTTCGCGCAGCTTGCGATCAAGTGCCCCAAGTGGTTCATCGAGAAGCAAAATACTTGGACGATTGACGAGTGCGCGCGCAACTGCAATGCGTTGCTGCTGGCCGCCCGACATTTGTCGTGGCTTACGCTCTGCCAACTTGGTCATCTGCACCATGTCGAGCGCTTCCATCACACGAGTTGCGGTCTCTATCTTGTTGACTCCTTTTTGGCGTAATCCGTAGGCAACGTTTTCAGCAACTGACATGTGTGGAAAAAGCGCGTAGTGCTGAAACACCGTATTGACGTCGCGCTTGTATGGCGGCACGCCTTGCACCTCAAGACCGTTGATGCGGATAAAGCCTTCGTCTGGTTGTTCAAAGCCTGCGAGCATTCGAAGCGTCGTTGTCTTGCCACAACCAGATGGACCGAGCAAAGAAAGAAACTCGCCTGCCTTAATCTGCAGATTGATTCCATTAACAGCGAGCACGTCACCGTACTTTTTGGTGACATTGATCAGTTCAACTGAACCGCGCTCGCTATTTTCCATGCTTTCCCCCGTGCTCTTGTTTTCTACTTTTGACTAACTGTTGAGGTTAATCATCACGTGCTTGATGCGCGTGTAATCATCCAGTGCATATGCCGACAAATCTTTGCCGTAACCCGACTTTTTGTATCCACCGTGTGGCATCTCGGCGACCATCGGAATGTGGGTGTTGACCCAGACGCAACCAAAGTCGAGGTTCTTGGTCATGCGCATTGCGCGACCAAGGTCGCGTGTCCATACCGAAGATGCGAGCGCGTACTCAACGCCGTTGGCCCACTTGAGCGCCTCTTCTTCGTCGCTGAATTGCTGCACCGTGATGACCGGTCCGAACATTTCGTTCTGAATCATCTCGTCTTGCTGCTTGAGGTCGCAAATCACGGTTGGCTCAAAGAAGTAACCAGCACCACTCACTTGCGAGCCACCTGTTGTGATTCGGGCATGCTTTGGTGTGCGATCGACAAACCCCTTGACCTTGCTCAAGTGTGTTTCGTTATTCAGTGGCCCGTAGAGCACATCTTCGCTTGGCTTGCCAGTCTTGGTTTTCTTGGCGGCTTCGGTCAGTGCATCAACAAAGTCGCGATAGATCTTTGGTCCTGCAATAACTCGAGTTGCTGCAGTGCAGTCCTGACCCGCATTGAAGTAGCCGGTCATTGCGATTGTCTCAACAGCCAGTTCGATATCGGCATCATCAAAAATAATGACAGGAGCTTTTCCACCTAGTTCAAGATGCACGCGCTTCAAACTTTTTGCAGCGGCTTCAGCCACTTCCATTCCTGCACGAACTGAACCTGTGATCGAAACCATTCCAGGCGTGTCGTGCGTGACCATTGAGCGGCCTGTGTCACGATCACCACAAATGACGTTGAGTACACCTGGAGGCAACACTTCTCCAGCAATTTTTGCAATCAATGCAGTCGACGCAGGCGTTGTATCACTTGGCTTAAGCACAGTCGTGTTACCTGCAGCGATAGCAGGAATAAACTTCCATACGCCCATCATCAGCGGATAATTCCATGGCGCAACTTGAGCGCACACGCCGATTGGCTCACGACGAATGTATGAGGTGAAGTTGGTCATGTATTCGCCTGCGCTCTTACCTTCGAGCATTCGTGCAGCACCAGCGAAGAAACGAATCTGATCCATCATCGGTGGCACTTCTTCGCCAAACGTAATGGCGCGTGGCTTGCCAGTGTTTTCGATTTCAGCCTCAATCAATTCGGTCATATTTGCTTCCATCGCATCGGCGATGTCATTGATTGCTTTCTGTCGCACCGATGGTGTGGAGTGTTTCCACGAATCGAATGCATCAGCAGCCGCCTTCATCGCATTGTCTACATCGGCAGGGCCCGACAATGCCGCCGTTGCATACTGCTTGCCCGTGACCGGGTCAATAATCGGGGTCGTGCGACCATCTTGTGCTGCGACTTCTTTGCCATTGATGTAGTTATTGAACGATTTCATAGGACAACACTAACCAGCGACATCAAGTGCCATGAAATACCAGAGCATCAATTAGAAGCAGCCCATTTGGCGTAGTGTCGGGTTATGGCATCAAACATCAAAACACTCGGTGTGCCCAAAGAAATCAAGACTTTAGAGGGCCGTGTCTCCCTCACCCCAGACGGCGTGCGAGAGTTTGAGCGCCTCGGCATTGAAGTATTTGTTGAGAAAAGCGCTGGTGAAGGCGCATCCATCAGCGACGCCGAATATGTGGCCGCCGGGGCCACGATTGTGCCCACGGCCGCAGACGCGTGGAGTCAGCAAATGGTTGTCAAGGTCAAGGAGCCAAAGGCCGAGGAGTTTGGCTTTTTACGACCCGACCTCACACTGTTTACATACTTGCATCTCTCGGCTTATCCAGCAGTTGCTGCAGCATTACAAAAGTCGAAGACGACAGCGATCGCCTACGAAACTGTGCAACTCGAAGACGGCTCACTGCCACTGCTGGCGCCGATGAGTGAAATTGCTGGCCGACTTGCCACCCAAGCCGGTGCGCACTTTCTGGAACGACCACAGGGTGGTCGCGGAGTGCTGATGGGTGGAGCACCCGGAGTTCGCCCGGCAAAAGTTGTGGTCATCGGAGCGGGAAATGTTGGCTACAACGCCGCATGGATTGCTGCAGGCATGCAAGCAGAAGTGATCATCCTCGATAAAAACCTTGATCGTCTTCGATACATCGAACAAATCTGCATCGGTCGCACCACGACGCTTGCATCAAATCGAGGCGCAATAGAGCGTGTGCTCGCCGATGCCGACCTATTGATTGGCGCAGTACTCGTTGCTGGCGCACGTGCGCCGATTGTTGTCAGTGAAGACATGGTGCGCAGTATGAAACGCGGCTCGGTGATTGTTGATGTGGCTGTTGACCAAGGCGGATGCATTGCAACGACCTATGAAACCACTCACACCGAACCCGTATACGAAACTCATGGCGTCATTCACTATGCAGTTGGCAACATGCCAGGAGCAGTGCCAAACACCAGCACCTATGCACTCACCAACGCGACGCTTCCCTATCAATTGCAAGTTGCAACACTTGGTGCACGCGACGCAGCAGCACACAGTGATGCAATCCGACTTGGAGTCAACACTGCCAACGGACACATCACGAGTGAGCCAGTAGCTCGCGAACTTTCAACTGATTTTGTGAGCCCCGAAGACGCGTTGAGCTGACTAGCTTTATCTTGCGCTAACTAGTCGCAGCAACTGTCACGCCAACCACACGACGCACAACGAAAGTGTGCATGCTCGGCATACAGACCCGAACCACAGTGCGGGCACTCAGAAAATATTCCGCGTGGCGAATTGCACGTGGCCGCGCTCGCTGCTAAATCTTCCACTGTTGTAGCGTGAAGGTCGAGTTGAGGCGTGTTTACTTGATCCATAATCAGTATTCTTGCCGATCTCGCCACGAACATGACTGATACCAACGACACACCAATCCATAAGCCACAACGTGGGAGCGCTCGCGCGGCACTCGGTGTTCGCGACTTTCGCCTTGTCTGGTTTGGATCCTTGGGCTCAAATATTGGCACGTGGATGCAAAATGTTGTCCTTCCCGCCTACGTCTACCACCGCACAGGCAAAGCATCTGTCGTGGGTTTGCTCATCTTCGCCCAACTCGGACCTCTGCTTTTCTTGTCTATTCCTGCAGGTGTTATCGCCGATCGATTTAACCGCAAAAAATGGCTGGTCTCGATGCAAGTTGTGCAACTTTCATTTTCACTTGCACTCGCAACGCTTGCACTCGGCACTCCGCCCATCTGGGCACTTTTTGCAGCAGCTTTCGGTGTGGGTATCGGAAATGCACTCAATGCACCAGCGTGGTCCGCAATGTTGCCTTCGCTGGTTGATCCTCAACATTTATCCGGAGCGATCGCGCTCAACAGCACCGTTATTAATGGTTCACGCGTAGTTGGCCCAATCATCGTTGCGGTCTTCTCACAGTGGGGCGCCACAACAGCACAGTTCTTTTATTTCAACGCCGCAACGTATCTTTTGGTTATCTTCGCCTTGCTCAATGTACATATTCCAAGTTTTGTACCAGACCCAACGCAGGGTTGGCGACGCTTTACCGTTGGTCTCTCTATCGCTCGCGACAGACCAGTCGTGCGTCGCCTCATCGTTTCACTAGCTATTTTTTCAATGTTCTCGTTACCGTATGTCGGTCTCTTTCCTGCAGTTGCAAGACTTACGTTCAAGATTGACGAAAGCGGTCCTACCTATAAGTGGCTGTATGCCACATGGGGATTGGGTGCATGTCTTGGGGGGCTAGCCGTCGGCACAGTATTTTCACACGTTGACATGCGTCGACTTATTCAGTGGGGCTTTGCCGGGTTCTCTCTCACGATGTTTTTCTTTGCACTTTCGCAGTCGCCCCTACCAGCATTTATTTCAGGATTCTTTTTAGGGTTCGCCTATTTCTTTACGAC
>ENA-ORFA01000858-ORFA01000858.1-marine-metagenome-genome-assembly--contig:-NODE-858-length-12462-cov-2.934921_pt1 | contig 12462 bp, 9 predicted proteins | sample MGYA00248621_ERZ508587 | MGnify/ENA primary metagenome ERZ508587 (study PRJEB26250, sample SAMN06266239) | marine metagenome | isolation source: Columbia River Estuary | place: USA:Columbia River Estuary... | reverse complement strand
GCTACCCGCGCCCGCGCCGCGCATCGTGTTCGCCAATGAAATCATCGATGCATTACCAGCTGAGCGCTTCATTGTGCGCGAGGGTGGCTGGTGGCGGCTCGGGGTGGGCTGGGGCGAGGGACTCGAGTGGCGCGTGCGACCTGCCGATGGTCAGGCCGAGGGCGATGCGTCGTTCGCAGAGCGTGCAACGGCGCTTGCTGAGGATCTGCAGCGTCGCGGCGTGGCGTTGCCTGAGGGCTACTGTGGCGAATGGCATCCGCAGTTGCACGAGTGGGTCGCTGCGTTGGCCGGAGCGGTGGAGCGCGGTGCGATCCTGTTCGCTGACTACGGCTTACCTCGCACCCAGCTGTATCACCCGGATCGGCTGCAGGGGAGTTTGCGGTGCCACTATCGGCATCACGCTCATGGCGATCCGTTTTCCCATCCGGGACTGACCGATATCACCACCTGGGTGGATTTCACGGCCGTGGCTGAAGCCGGCGAGGCCGCCGGCCTGCACGTGGCAGGGTTCACGACGCAAACTGCGTTCCTATTGGGAGGCGGGCTTGAGGAGGAGTGGCAACGAGCCGCGGCCCAATCGAGTGATCCGGTGCAGGCGGCTCGTCGCGCCGCCGGGGTTCGTCAGTTGATGCTGCCCGGGGAGATGGGTGAGGCCGTCAAGCTCATGCTGCTGACCCGCGGCATTGACGAGGCAGGCGGAGCATTCCGTCTGCGCGATCTGCGCGACTCGCTGTAGCGACGCGGGCTGCTCAGGCCCGCAGCGCTTCGATGGCTGCGAGGCGCTTGCGGCGCAGTCGCTCGCCGATCGCAGCGCCCACCAGGCCCTCGCGCTCGTCGGGTTGCAGCGTGGTGGCACTCGCTGCTTCGAGCGCCTGCTCGAAGCGAGCACGTTGAGGGTAGGGCTGATCGGCAAAGCCGAGCCGACCCCGGGCGTCGCACTCGCAGACCTCGAGCAACTCGGCAAAGCGCCCGGGGCGACGGAACGCATCGGCAGACTCAAGCACCTCGAGCAGCGTCGCTGCACGCAGCTCGAGGCCGCGATGTACGTGCGTGTGGAACCGGCTCGCGAGCAGGGCGAGATCCCGATGCTCCTGCGGTACGCGTAATCTTTGGCAGAGCGATTCGATTGCCGGAACACCGCGCGCTTCGTGAGCAATGTGTTTGGGCCATTCGCTGCGCGGCGTGAGCGCTTTGCCCAGATCGTGCATCAAGACGGCAAAGCGCACGCTGACGGGCGCTGCGCGTCCGGCGGCCACCTGCAGCGCGAGCAGCACGTGTTCACCGGTGTCGACTTCCGGATGCCATTTGGGACTTTGCGGTACGCCGAAGAGGGCATCGAGCTCGGGCAATACGATACGCAGGGCACCACATTCGCGCAGCAACTCGATGCCGGCGCGCGGCGTGGGTTCAACGAGCAGGCGCTCGAGTTCGCGCCACACGCGTTCGGGCACGAGGGCGTCGAGTTCTCCCGAGGCGCTCATCTGGCGCATCAACTCAAGGGTCTCTGCAGCCACGCTGAAGCCCAAGTGCGCAAAGCGCGCAAGGAAGCGTGCGATGCGCAGAATTCTGACCGGGTCCTCGACGAAGGCTGGCGAGACGTGTCGCAGCACGCGCCGCTCGAGATCGGCCCGCCCGCCATGCGGGTCGATGAGGTGGCCATCGGTCGCTTGGGCCATGGCGTTGATGGTCAGATCTCGCCGCGCGAGATCCTGCTCGAGGGTGACATCGGGTGCGAACTCGGTGACGAATCCGCGATATCCGGGTCCGGTCTTGCGCTCGAGACGCGCGAGCGCATGCTCCTCGCGAGTGTGCGGATGCAGGAAGACGGGGAAGTCACGACCGACGGGTGTGAAGCCCCGCGCCTGGAGTTCTTCGGGTGTCGCGCCGACTACCACCCAGTCGCGTTCGGCGACGGGGCGGCCGAGCAGTGAATCACGCACTGCGCCACCGACGAGATAGATGTCCACGCGTCGATGTTAGCGCAAGCGTGTCGGTCAGCGGCCGGCGGCGCGGCGCCATCGATCGGCGCTTTGTCCACCGAGGTAGGTGGGCCGATCGAGGCCATCGAAGCCGGACGGATTCCCATGCGGGCGAGCCCGTTGATCTCGCAGACATTATCGACTGTCAGCGAGCGGAAATTATCTGAGGAGAAGGGCTTGCCGGGCACGAAGTCCATCACCCTCGCCTGCATGCGCCCGATCACATCGGGCAGAGGAATGACGCGTGCAGGCGTGCCCGAGTAGCGCCCGGTCAAGCGCACGAGGTCGGCGAGCGTCACGATATCCGGACCGCACAAATCGTAGCTTTGACCGATCGTGCTCGGGTCCTGCAGGGCGATCTCGAAGGCTTGGGTGACATCGCCCACCCACACCGGCGCGAAACGCGCCTCAGCGCGGGCGAGGGGCATCAGGCCGCCCGTCAGGCGCAGCAATCCGGCAAAACGGTTTACCAGCGAATCGTGCGTGCCGAAGATGACGGACGGGCGGAGGATCGTCCAGCGCAGCGCAGGCGGTGCTTCGCGAATCAGCCTCTCCGCAGCGCCCTTGCTGCGCAGATAGTGGCTCGGCGCCGATTCGCTCGCACCGAGTGAACTCATCTGCAAAAAACGCGTCACGCCGTTGGCGGCACAGGCCGCGAGTGTCTTGCGCACGAGTTCCGTGTGCGCTTGAGCGAAGCCGCGCCCCGAGAACCCCGATTCGTTGAGGATGCCGACGAGGTTGATCACCACGTCGCTCCCGGCGATGGCCCGGGTCAGCGCCTCGGCGTCATGGACCGCAGTGGCGCGCTGCTCGACCGTCGGCAGCACGGCGAGCGTGCGTGAGCCGCGTGAATCGCGCGTCAGCACGCGCAGTCGATAGCCCGCGCGGGCGAGGCGGCTGATGAGTTCGGTGCCGACGAAGCCCGTGCCACCGAGCACGGTGACGAGCGGCTTCATCGCAGCAGCACGATGGTCAGTTCGCCGCTGCGCCGCACCTGCAGCACGAGCGTGTTGCCGCCGCGGGCGGCTGCCGCGCGCCACGCGGCGCTGAGATCGGCCCGATTGCCGATGCGGTTGCCGTTGGCGGCGATGATGACGTCGTTGACGCGCAGGCCCGCGTTGGCCGCGGGACTGCCCTGCGACACGGCCCGCACCATCACGCCGCTGCCCGTGCCGGGGCTGTCCTCGAGCAGTGCGCCCTCGAAGCCGCGATGCTGGCTGCCCTCGGGCAGGTTCTTGTCATCATCGCTCGTGGTCCCGGCCGTTTGGGTATTGGCGGGGTCAGCAATTTCGGCCGTGACTTTGCGCGACTCGCCATCGCGCAGGAAGGTCACCTCGACCTTCTCGCCGACCCGCAGCAAGCCTATGGCGTTGCGCAATTCAGAGGCGGATTTGACCTTGCGCCCGTTGAGACCGGTGACGACGTCACCGGCGCGGATGCCGGCGCGCGCGGCCGGAGAATCCTTGACTACCTGGGTCACGAGGGCGCCACCGCCGCTCGCGATGCCGAGCGCCTCGGCAATGTCCGGCGTCACGGGCGAGATCGTGACGCCGAGCTGGCCGCGCTTGACCGAGCCGAAACGGATCAGCTGATCCATGATGCTGCGCGCCATGTTCACCGGAATCGCAAAGCCGATGCCGATGTTGCCGCCGCTACCCGAGAGAATCATGTTGTTGATGCCGACGAGCTCGCCGCGCAGGTTGACGAGCGCGCCGCCGGAGTTGCCCGGATTGATCGAGGCGTCGGTCTGGATGAGGCTTTCGTAACCGTCCGGACTCATGCCAGAGCGGCCGAGCGCACTGACGATGCCGTACGACACCGATTGTTGTAGGCCGAAGGGGTTGCCGATTGCTGCGACGTAGTCGCCGGGCTCGAGCTTGTCGGAATCGCCGAGCACGATCTGGCTCAGATTGGTGGCCTTGACCTGGATCACCGCGATGTCGGTGCGCGGGTCGCTGCCGATGATCTTGGCCGGTACTTCGCGCTGGTCGGAGAGAGTCACGGTGATATCCCGTGCGTTCTCAACGACGTGCGCGTTGGTGATGATGTAGCCCTGCTTGGCATCAACGATCACGCCGGATCCAGCCGACTGGAAGGGGCGTTCGCGGGTGCCGGCATCGGGCGGCACATTGAAAAAGCGGCGGAAGAAGGGATCATCGAACAGCGGATTGCGCTGACCCTGTTCACGCACCGTGCCCTGGATGCCGATGCTGACGACCGCCGGCGAGATCCGTCGGATCATCGGCGCGAGCGAGGGCATGGGCGCAACGGTTCGCGAGTTCGCCTCCGCGGGCGCATCAACCGCCTGGGCGTGCACCGGGGTGATCATCGACAGCGCGCTGCCGACGAGGGCCATGCCCCAGAGGGCGGCCGTTCTGGGTCGCAGGTTCAAGGGGCGCAGTGTGTTCATGGGTCGCAGGATCCGACGAGTGAAGGGGGTGTGCGACCGCGGGCGGTGCGACCGCACGCGGGGCACGGCCGGATGTTCCGACCGCGCCCCGGATTCTAGCCTCAGGCCGCTTCGACGGTGATGCGTCGTGGCTGCACCTTCGGGGTCTTGCCGATCGAAATCTCGAGCACGCCATGGTGGCTGCGCGCCGTGATGTCCTCGGCCTGAGCGTCCTCGGGCAGCGTGAATCGACGCTGGTAGCTCACCGCGCCGCTCTGGCCGCTGCTGCGCTTGGCGCTCAGGGTCAGGATGCCCTGGTCCGTGGTGATTTCGATGTCTTGCGGCGCCACTCCGGGCAAATCGGCCCGCAGCACGTAGCGTTCGGCGAGTTCCTGCACCTCCACGCGCGGGATCAGGGCCACCGGGCGGCTGTCACTCAGCACCTGTTCAAGATCGCGGTGCAGTCGGTTCATTACTCCAAAATCAAATCGGGCGAGGCTCATGGTTCGGTCTCCGTTCAGTGGCGGCCGCACAGTGCGACCTAGTGGCTTCGGATATGCGGATATGCCCGGCCGATTCAAGGGGACAACCTGTGGATAGGGTGTGCAGAGGCAGAAACACAACATGTGGTTTTCCAGCAGCGACCCGCCTGGAATACTTTTTCGCCCTCACAGGAATGGCCTTTCAGGGCTGTTTTTTTTGTAATACTCTGATTTATATAGACTAATTCGGATCTGCAAATTTTTTTCGTAAGCCTTGACGCTCCGTGGAGCGGTGCTTACCCTCCCCTCCGCGACACAACATCTTGTGTGTGGGTCAAACGCACGGATTGTTGGGGGGTCGAGGTTTTAAGGGAGAGAAGACGAACAAGAACCCGGTGAGCCTGCGGCCATGGGGAGTTCGCGATATTCACTATTTTTTTAGAGGGCCTCTGGCCGAATGAACAGCGTCATCAAATTGCAATCGAACGATATCGACGGGATCCCGTTTCAGGACGCCTCGCTTGATATCTGGGACAAAAAGTACCGCCTCGTTTCAAAGCTCGGTGAGCCCATCGACAAGTCGATGGACGACACCTACAAGCGCGTCGCGCGTGCACTCGCCGATGTGGAACCTGAGGCGCAGCGCGAGCATTGGCACGAACGTTTTCTTTGGGCGTTGCGCCGCGGCGCTATTCCGGCGGGACGCATCACCTCCAACGCTGGCGCGCTCGAGCACAAGCCTGCGACCTCGACCATCAACTGCACGGTCTCGGGCACGATCCGCGACTCGATGGACGACATCCTCGGCAAGGTGCACGAGGCGGGCCTGACCCTGAAGGCCGGCTGCGGCATCGGCTACGAGTTCTCGACCCTGCGCCCGCGCGGCGCGTACGTCTCGGGCGCGGGTGCGTACACCTCCGGCCCGCTGTCGTTCATGGATATCTACGACAAGATGTGTTTCACGGTGTCCTCCGCGGGCGGCCGTCGTGGCGCGCAGATGGGCACGTTCGACGTCGGTCATCCGGATGCCATGGAGTTTATTCGCGCCAAGCGTGAAAACGGCCGGTTGCGTCAGTTCAATTTGTCGCTGCTCATCACCGACGAGTTCATGCAGGCGGTGCGCGAGGATGGTGAGTGGAATCTGGCGTTCCCGATCCTGCGCAAGGAATACGATGCCGAGAAGCCCGATCTGACCGATACGGGGAAGTTCGTCTGGCGCGAGTGGCCGTACAACGAGAATTTCGTCGTCAGCGAAACCGGGCTCGTCGCCTGCAAGATCTACAAGACCCTGCCGGCGCGTCGCATGTGGGACGTGATCATGTCCTCGACGTACGACTTCGCGGAGCCCGGCTTCATTATCATTGACCGCGTCAATGAAATGAACAACAACTGGTGGTGCGAGAACATCCGTGCCACCAACCCTTGCGGCGAGCAGCCGTTGCCGCCATACGGCTCGTGCCTGCTGGGCTCGGTGAACCTCACGCGCTTCGTGCGCCAGCCGTTCACGGAGCAGGCGGAGTTCGATTGGCAGGAATACCGTGAGGTGGTGAAGATCTTCACCCGGATGCTCGACAACGTGGTCGAGGTCAACGGCCTGCCGCTCGAGGGTCAGCGCAACGAGATCCTGCGCAAGCGCCGCCACGGCATGGGTTTCCTCGGCCTCGGCAGCACGATGACGCTGCTGCGCATGAAGTATGGCTCGTCCGAGTCGGTGCAGTTCACCGAGGACGTCTCGCGCGAGATGGCCATTGCCGGCTGGGAGGCTGCGCTCGATCTGTCGCGTGAGAAGGGCCCGGCGCCGATCATGAACGAGGAGTTCACGGTCACCGGCGAGATGCTGCGCAAGCGCCCGGAGATGGCGCGTGACGGCTGGAAGGTCGGCAGCAAGATCCCGGGTCGCGTACTGCACGCTCGCTACAGCCGCTACATGCAGCGTGTCGCGGAAGTCGCCCCTGCGCTCGTCGATCAGCTCGCGCTCGTGGGTGCACGCTTCACGCACCACACCTCGATCGCACCAACGGGAACGATTTCTTTGTCACTCGCCAACAACGCGAGCAACGGCATCGAACCGTCCTTCGCGCACCACTACTTCCGCAACGTCATCCGCGAAGGTAAGAAGTCCAAGGAAAAGGTCGACGTGTTCTCTTTTGAGTTGCTCGCCTACCGCGAGCTCGTCAATCAAAAGGCGATGCCGAACTCGACCAATCCGACCGAGAAGCTGCCGGATTACTTCACCACGGCCGATGACATTACGCCCACCGAGCACGTCGACATCCAGGCCGCCTCGCAGAAGTGGGTCGATTCGTCCATTTCGAAGACGGCGAACGTGCCGACGGACTTCAAGTACGAGTCGTTCAAGGACATCTATCTTTACGCCCACGAGAAGGGGCTGAAGGGTTGCACGACCTTCCGCTTCAATCCGGAAGCCTTCCAGGGCGTGCTCGTCAAGGAGGAAGACCTGAAGAACACGACTTACGTGTTCACGCTCGAAGATGGCACCGAGTTGTCCGTGAAAGGCGACGAAGAGATCGAGTACGACGGCGAGAAGCACACCGCCGCGAATCTTTACGATGCCTTGAAAGAAGGCTACTACGGCAAGTTCTGAGGATCAGACAACATGGCTGCCATCAAGATCGATCGCAAGATCGCAAAGTACCGCGTTCAGAAGCCTGGCACCGAGCCGGCCCCTGCGGCGGCGCCGGTTTCTGTAGCGGATCTGCCCACCAGCCACGGCGGCAAGGTGGTGCGGCTCACCGAGGAGGTGCAGCGCCCGGAGGTGCTGATTGGTTCGACATACAAGATCAAGACTCCGGTCTCCGATCATGCGATGTACGTGACTATCAACGACATCATCCTCAACGAGGGCACCGAACACGAACAGCGTCGGCCGTTCGAGGTGTTCATCAACTCGAAGAATCTCGATCACTACCAGTGGATCGTGGCGCTGACCCGCATCATCTCGGCGGTGTTTCGCAAGGGTGGCGACGTCACCTTCCTCGTCGAGGAGCTGAAGGCCGTGTTCGATCCACGCGGCGGCTACTGGCAGCCGGGCGGGAAGTTCATGCCCTCGATCATCGCCGAGCTGGGATATGTCATCGAGAAGCACCTGCAGACGATCGGCCTGATGCGTCGTCCTGAGCTCGATGAGCACCAGAAGAAGCTCGTCGACGAAAAGCGTGCAGAGTTCGAGGCGCGTACGAAGCAGGCCGATGCCTTCGCCAAGTCGCACTTTCCGGAAGGCGCTCAGCTGTGCTCGAAGTGCAGCACCGCAGCGGTCGTCATGATGGATGGCTGCATGACCTGCCTCAACTGCGGCGATTCGAAGTGCGGGTGACGCCTTGCGGCGCATCACCCGGTTAGCCCCCGCCCGATTCGTCCTGGTTCTCCTCTCGTCGGCTGCTGCGTTCGCGCAGCAGCCGCCTTCCGCGCCATCTGTTGCGGCAGCGCCGGTGTCGCGCGAGATACCGCGGCCGCCCGAGTTGCAGCGCGATGTGGACTTCTGGATTCGGGTCTATAGCCAGATCACCACGCTGCAGGGTTTTCTGCACGATGAGCGAAATCTCGCCATCGTGTACTCGACTGTCGATCTGCCACCAACTGAGCGGCCGGGCTCGCCCGTACGAAGACAACTGATCGACAACGAGCGCACGCGGTGGGCCGATGCCTTGCGCGAGGCGGCCGTGGCGACTGAACAGGCCGCTGCACCGTCGGGCGCCGACGCGCTGCGGGCGCTCGAGTTGTGGGGCGCCGAGGCGACCCCCGATACCCTGCGTGCAGCCGCCGAGGCGGTGCGATTCCAGCTCGGCCAAGCGGATCGGTTTCGCGCCGGCATCGTGCGTTCGGGGCAATGGGAGTCGTACATCGCGCGCACCTTCGATTCGCTGGGCTTGCCGCCGGAGCTCGCCGCGCTGCCTCACGTCGAATCCTCCTTCACGCCGACGGCGTATTCGAAGGTCGGCGCCTCCGGGTTGTGGCAGTTCATGCCGGGAACCGGGCGTCGCTTCATGCGTGTCGACGACATCGTCGATGAGCGGCTCGACCCGTTTCGCTCGACGGAGGCGGCAGCCAAACTGCTGCTCTACAACTACCGCACGCTCGGCAGCTGGCCGCTCGCCATCACCGCCTACAACCACGGCACAGGGGGCATGCGGCGCGCTCGCGAGCAATTGGGGACGGATGACTTTGCTGTCATTGCGCGGCGCTACCAGAGCCGCAGTTTCGGTTTCGCATCGCGTAATTTCTATCCGTCGTTCCTCGCCGCGTTGACCATCGATCAAAACCCGCAGCGCTACTTCCCAGACGTGCAGCGCGCACCGGAGCTCGTGTTCCACGAAGTGCCGATGCCGGGGTACGCGGAGGTCGCGACTCTCGAGCGCGCGCTCAGCATTCCCCGAGAGACGCTGCGCGAACTGAACCCGGCGCTGCGTCCTGCGGTGTGGTCAGGCGAGAAGTTCGTGCCGCGCGGTTATCGGCTGCGCCTGCCGTCGGGCGAGTCGCTCTCGGCCGCGCAACTCATCGAGCAAGTGGGCGCGGATCGGTTGTTCGTCGCACAAGTGGCGCCGCGTACCCACGCCGTGCGGCGCGGTGAAACGCTGACACGGATCGCCAAGCGATACGGCTTCTCGGTCGCGGAGTTGGCGAAGCTCAACGACCTGCCCACCGATGCCAAGCTGCGTCGAGGCCAGCAACTGAGGCTGGCCGACGAGCGGCCCGCGACGCTGGCGAGTGCCCTCACGCTCGACAGTGCGGCAGGCGCTGCGCCCTGAGGGCGAGTCGATATAATCCCGGCATGCTGTATCGGCCCACGTCCCGATGGCGCCTGAAGGCGCTGCTGCCGTTCGCGGCCGCGCTCGCCATGCTCGGCACTGCGTTCGCCTCGGCCGCTACGGTGACGCCGGCGGGCTCCTCCAGTTCGTTTCGCAGTCTGGGCGATGTCGAGTTGCCGCAGGCGACCCTCGTCATCGTCCACAAGTCCAAGCGCCAACTCGAACTGCGGCGTGGCAACCAGTTGCTGCGCCGGTACCGTATTTCGCTCGGCCTCAATCCGATCGGTCACAAGCAATACGAGGGTGATTTCCGCACGCCCGAAGGCAAGTACTTGCTCACCCGGCGCAATCCTCGCAGCGAGTTTTTCCTTTCGATCGCCGTGTCGTATCCCGACTCGAAGGATCTCGCGCGGGCACGGCGTGCGGGCGTGCGACCCGGCGGGCTCATCATGGTGCACGGTCTGCCCAACGATCCCCGTTGGCCGCCCGAGCACTACGCAGGGCAGGATTGGACGGATGGCTGCATCGCCCTCAACAACGCGGACATGATGGAGTTCTGGATGCTCGTGCAATCCGGTACGCCCATCCATATCAATCCCTGAGGTTGCCCTTGGAAACGAGTATCGTCATTCCGGAAGTCGTCGATGCGCGAGTGGCGCCACGCGGCGCGCTCGAAAGCCTCTCGCAGGATGAGATCGAGCAACTGCTCTCCACCGGGCGTGGCGGCCTGTACCCGCTCTTTCGGCAATGCGCACTCGCCGTGCTCAACGCCGGCAGCGATACCGACAACGCGCGCGACATCTTCGACAAGTACCGCGACTTCGACATCCAGATCGTCCGTCACGCCTGGGGCGTCAAGCTCGAGATCCGCAACGCACCGGCCTCGGCGTTTGTCGATGGGCAGATGATCCGCGGCATCAAAGAATTGCTCTTTGCCGTGCTCCGCGACATCGTCTACACCGCCAACGAGGTCGTCGAGAGCGGACGGTTCGATCTGACGCGGCCGCAGTCGATCACCAACGCAGTGTTCCACATCCTGCGCAATGCGCGATTGCTCGAGCACAAGGCGCGCCCGAACCTCATCGTGTGCTGGGGCGGGCATTCCATCAACCGCGAGGAATACGAGTACACGAAGAAGGTGGGCTACGAACTCGGTCTGCGCGGCCTCGATGTCTGCACGGGCTGCGGACCGGGCGCCATGAAGGGGCCCATGAAGGGCGCCACGATTGGCCACGCCAAGCAGCGCATCAGCACGGGTCGCTACGTGGGCCTCACCGAGCCCGGCATCATCGCCGCCGAGCCGCCCAATCCGATCGTCAACAACCTCGTGATCATGCCGGACATCGAAAAGCGCCTCGAGGCCTTCCTGCGCGTGGCGCACGGTCTCGTGGTCTTTCCGGGCGGTGTGGGAACGGCCGAAGAAATCTTCTATCTGCTCGGCATCCTGCTCGATCCGGCTAATACCGATCAGCCCTTTCCGGTGGTATTGACCGGGCCGCGCAGCAGTGCCGCCTACTTCGAGCAGATTCGCCGCTTTCTCGCCGGTACTCTCGGTGAGGCCGCGCTCGATCGGGTCAAGATCGTCGTCGAGGATCCAGCGGAGGTCGCACGCATCCTCGATCGAGGTGTCGATGACGTTCGGGAGTTCCGCAAGCGGCACTCCGACTCCTACAACTTCAACTGGTTGCTCAAGATCAGCGAGGAGTTCCAGAAGCCCTTCGAGGTCTCCCACGCCTCGATGCGCACGCTGCGCTTGCACCGCGACCAGCCGGTGCATGACCTGGCTGCCGACCTTCGCCGCGCGTTCTCCGGCATTGTGAGTGGCAACGTCAAGGAGCAGGGCATTCGCGCCATCGAGCGCCACGGTCCCTTTGAACTCGTCGGCGATCCGGCCATCATGACCATGCTCGATGAGTTGTTGTCGGCCTTCGTCGCCCAGCAGCGCATGAAGCTGCCGGGTACGGCCTACGTACCCTGCTACAGAGTCGTGCGTCCCTGAAATCCGGCGGCGGTCCGCGGGCCGCCCCCCTTGAAACCCCCCTGACCGATCCCCATGTGTGGACGGTCCACTTTGAGGAGTCCTCCATGACCGAATCATCCAGCGCGGGCGCGGCCCAGGCAGCCCCCGAAAAGCACGGTTTCCAGGCCGAGGTTCGCGAGCTGCTGCAGCTCATGATCCACTCGCTCTACAGCCATCGCGAAATCTTCCTGCGCGAGCTGATCTCCAACGCCTCGGACGCCAACGATAAGCTGCGCTTCCTCGCGCTGGCGCAGCCCGACCTGATGGCGGGTGAGTCAGAGCTCAAGATCTGGATCGATCACGACCCCGATAAGGCGACCCTCACCATTCGCGACAACGGCATCGGCATGACCCGCGAGGAGGCGATCGCGCACCTCGGCACCATCGCCAAGTCCGGTACGGCCGATTTCTTCAAGCGCCTGACGGGCGACCAGCAAAAAGATTCGCAGCTGATCGGCCAGTTCGGCGTGGGGTTCTACTCTGCCTTCATCGTGGCCGATGAGGTCGAGGTGCTGACACGCAAGGCTGGCGAGCCTGCAGCGCGCGGCACACGCTGGATCTCCAAGGCGGATGGTGAGTTCACCGTTGAGGCGCTCGAACACGAGCCGCGAGGTACCACCGTCATCCTGCATTTGAAAGAAGAGGCCAAGGAATTCGCCGACGGCTGGCGTCTGCGCTCGCTCGTGCGCCGGTATTCCGATCACATCGCATTCCCGGTGATGATGCGCAAGGAAGGCGAGGCGTCGCTCGATTGGGAGGCCGCAAACCAGGCGCAGGCGCTGTGGACTCGCTCGCGAAGCGAGATCAAGGACGAAGAGTACAAAGA
>ENA-ORFA01000856-ORFA01000856.1-marine-metagenome-genome-assembly--contig:-NODE-856-length-12503-cov-2.696362_pt1 | contig 12503 bp, 9 predicted proteins | sample MGYA00248621_ERZ508587 | MGnify/ENA primary metagenome ERZ508587 (study PRJEB26250, sample SAMN06266239) | marine metagenome | isolation source: Columbia River Estuary | place: USA:Columbia River Estuary... | reverse complement strand
GCGACTGGGGAACTCCCTTTGGCATGTTGATTGAGCACCTGCTCGATCTCGGCGAAACCAAAGCAGCCGAACATTTGTCGCTCGGTGACCTCGATGGTTTCTACAAACAAGCCCGCGCCAAGTTTGATGGCAACGAGACTGATGGCAATGAAACTTTTCAAGATCGCGCGCGTTCACGTGTGGTGTTGTTGCAAGGCGGCGATGCTGAAACTCGACGTTTGTGGAAGTTGCTCGTCAATCTTTCAACACAACACTTCAATGCGGTCTACGAGTTGCTCGGTGTTTTGTTAACCGATGACGACCTCATGGGCGAGAGCGCGTACAACGATCTCTTGCCGCAAGTCATTACGCGTCTCGACAAGCTTGGCCTTCTGCAACAGTCCGATGGTGCCGACGTAGTTTTCCCACCCGGCTATACCAATCGTGAAGGCGACCCGTTGCCGCTCATCGTGCAGAAGGGTCAAGGCGGATTCAACTACGCAACGAGCGACCTTGCCTGTGTGATTGATCGCATCGAACGTCTGAACGCCGATCTACTTCTTTATGTCGTGGGTGCTCCGCAGGCTCAACACTTATCAATGGTGTTTGACGTTGCTCGTATGGCGGGTTGGCTTGCCGAACCTAACGAAGCAGTGCACGTGGCTTTCGGAAATGTGCTCGGCTCCGATCGCAAGATGATGAAGAGTCGCAGTGGAGACCCGCTCAAGTTCATTGACCTTGTTGAAGAAGCAGTGAGTCGCGCCGATGAATCAATCGCGACAAAGAATCCAAACTTGCCCGAAGCAGAACGCAAAGTGATTGCGCAGATGGTCGGCATTGGTGCAGTGAAGTACGCCGACCTTTCAACCGATCGCGTGCGCGACTATGTGTTTGATTGGGAGCGCATGTTGTCGTTCGACGGCAACACTGGCCCGTACTTGCAATATGCGCACGCACGTATTTGCAGCATCTTCCGTCGCGCCGGCATCGAGCGTGAATCAGTTCGCAATGTCACCCCGAATTTGGTTGAGCCACAAGAACGTGAATTGGCCATCAAACTTCTTGCTTTCAACGCTGCAGTCATCGACACCATTGACAAATACAGCCCACACCGTTTGTGCACATACATCTACGAACTGGCCACAACGTTCACGGCGTTCTACGAACACTGTCCAGTGCTCAAAGCCGAAGATGAAAACATTCGCCAGAGCCGTTTGGCGTTGTGCGACCTCACCGCCCGAGTACTCAATCAAGGATTGGCATTGCTCGGCATTGAAACTCCTGAGCAGATGTGAGAAAGATTTATGAGTAGTCGTCCTATTCCTCTTGATTTATTGCCCGATTCAGCAACTGTCAATAACGATGGTTCATTGTCAATTGGTGGTTGTTCGGTTGCCGATCTGGCCGAACAATACGGAACTCCGTTGTTTGTCTACGACGAAGAACACATTCGGGCGCGTTGCCGTGAAGCGGTGGCTGCATTTGGTGTTGATCGTGTTATCTACGCGTCAAAGGCCTTCATGTGTTCGGCGATGGCTCGCCTGGTGAGCGAAGAAGGACTGCTACTCGACGTTGCATCGGGTGGCGAGTTGTACGTTGCAATGCACGGGGGAGTGCCAGCGAGTCGTTGCACCCTTCACGGCAACAACAAGAGCATCGAAGAACTTGAGATGGCCATCACCAAAGGTGTGCGACACATTGTTGTCGACAGCTTTGACGAAATTGAGCGTTTAGAAACACTGAGTCGCCGTGGTTTGCCCGCGCCAAAGTTGATGATTCGTGTGACGCCAGGTGTGCACGCACACACGCATGACTTCATTGCAACCGGTCAAGACGATTCAAAGTTTGGTTTCAACTTGGGTAATGGTGACGCAGCCAAAGCAATCGTGCGCATTCAAAATGGCGCAAGCGATGGCGCCAAGGCGGGCGAACTCATCGGCGTGCATTGCCACATCGGTTCAAATGTTCTTGCTGTCAATAGTTTCGCCAAGGCCGCAGAAATCATGGCTGAATTTTCAAAGCCATATGGTTTGCCCGAACTCACTCTTGGTGGCGGACTCGGTGTCGCCTATACCGAAGGTGAAGAAGCGCCGACCATCACAATGTGGGGTTCGGTCTTACTTGATGCCTGTGAAACACTCGGAGTCACCGCCGAAGTTTCAGTCGAACCGGGTCGCGCCATTGTCGCTTCATCGGCAATCACGGTGTATCGCGTTGGCACCGTCAAAGAGATTCCGGGTATTCGTACCTACATCAGTGTTGATGGTGGAATGAGCGATAACCCGCGCCCAGTTTTGTATGGCAGCGGTTACGAAGTATTTAAGGTCTCTGATGTCAAAGCCGAACGTCCCCTGACGGCGCGCCTCGTGGGCAAGCATTGCGAGAGCGGCGACATCTTGATTTTTGAAGGTCAGTTTCCGAGCGATATCGCGGTCGACGACTTGATCGCGACCCCGGTCACGGGGGCGTACGGTCATTCGATGGCGAGCAATTACAACAAAGTGCCTCGTCCCGCCGTGGTTTTCGTGGCTAACGGTGCGTCTCGTCTGGTCATTCGCCGCGAGACCTACGAAGACCTCGTACGGCTCGACGTTTCCTGAATATCTGCTGACCACCCTGTCTAAATATCTATGTTTCTCTAGGCTCTCGCCCATAGCCTGAAGCCTGTGACAACGGTTGAATCTCAGGGCAAGGTCGTACGCATCGGTGTACTCGGATGCGGCAACGTCGGTGCAGCTTTTGTGCGCCTCGTCGAACAGCAAGGTGCCACGATTCAACTGCGCACCGGCATTCGCCTCGAAGTTGTCAGCGTGGCAGTTCGCAACATGTCGCGTGACCGCGATGTCCAACTGCCCGAAGGTCTCTTAACTCGCGACGCTCACGCGGTCGTGGCCGACCCCAGTATTGATCTGATCGTTGAAGTCATTGGTGGCATCGAGCCCGCTCGCGAACTGATTGCTGCGGCACTCGCTGCAGGCAAGCCAGTCATCACCGCCAACAAAGAGCTGCTTGCCAATGTTGGTGGCGAACTGTATGCCGCGGCCGATGCTGCTGGAGTCGACTTGTTGTTTGAAGCTGCTGTTGCTGGTGGTATCCCGGTCATTCGTGCGTTGCGCGAAAGTTTGCGCGGCGAACCTGTTTCGCGCGTGATGGGCATCATCAACGGCACGACCAACTTCATCTTGACCAAGATGAGCGAAGAAGGAGCCGACTATTCGGCTGCACTTTCTGAAGCACAGCGTCTTGGTTTTGCCGAACGCGACCCAACAGCCGATGTTGAAGGTTTTGACGCTGGCGCAAAAGCAGCCATCCTTGCGTCAATTGCTTTTGGTGCGAAGGTCGTTGCGGGCGATGTGTATCACGAAGGTATTAGTCGTGTCACTGCAGCCGATATCGCGGTTGCCAAGCGATTGGGTTACGTCATCAAGTTGCTCGGTATCGCCGAGCGCGATCGCGAAACCGGCGAAATTGCTGTGCGCGTGCACCCCGCGATGGTGCCGAATACTCATCCGTTGGCCAGTGTGCGCGAAAGCTATAACGCCGTGTTCATTGAAGGCGATGCCGTTGGCTCGTTGATGTTCTACGGCCGTGGTGCCGGTGGCAACCCCACTGCAAGTGCGGTTCTGGGTGATGTCATTGATGCAGCGGTGAACTTGGTGAAGGGCACTCACGGATCAATTGGCAGTTTTGCCAAGGCGACCATTCGCCCCATCGATGAAACCAGTTCTGAATACTTGTTGTCAATGGAAGTCGCCGACAAGCCTGGTGTCTTGCACGCAGTCACTGGTGCATTTGCCAACAACGGTGTCAGCATTCGTGCCGCAGAACAAGAAGGCATCGGCGCCGATGCGCGTTTGGTCTTTATTACTCACGAAGCCAAAGAGTCCGATCTTCAAGCAACAGTTCGTCAATTGCGCGACATGGATGTCGTGAAGCAAGTTGGCGGTTTGTTGCGCGTTATAGGTGCTTGAGAAGTACTCGGAAACACGGTGACGAACATGCGCTATATCTCAACTCGCGGGCAGGCTCCCGAACTTGGTTTTGCTGACGTTTTATTGGCTGGTTTAGCAACTGATGGTGGTTTGTATGTGCCCACCGAATGGCCTTCGCTTCCATCTTTGCCAACTGGCGATTATGCATCTTTGGCTGCAGCCGTGATGCGACCGTATGTGATTCAGGACAATGTTGCAGGCGAAATTGATGACGCTGCATTTGAAGCAATGTGCCGTGATGCGTATGCAACATTCCGTCATCCGGCCACCGTGCCGCTCGTGCAAATTGGTCCCAACGAATGGGTCATGGAACTTTTCCACGGTCCAACTTTGGCGTTCAAAGATGTGGCGTTGCAATTAGTGGGCCGTTTGTTTGATCACGTGTTATCTGCTCGTAACGAACGCGTGATGATCGTTGGTGCAACAAGTGGCGACACTGGTTCGGCAGCAATTGATGGTGTGAAGGCTTGCAACAACGTCGACATCGTCATCTTGTACCCGGCTGGTCGCGTGAGCGATGTTCAGCGTCGTCAAATGACAACCGTTGAATCACCAAATGTGCACACGGTTGCGATTGATGGCACCTTTGATGATTGCCAAGACTTGGTCAAAGCCATGTTCAACGATGCTCAATTCCGCAATGAATTGAACCTTTCTGCAGTGAACAGCATCAACTGGGCACGAGTCATGGCGCAGACCGTTTATTACGTGGCAGCAATCGATGCATTGGGCGATCAGCCAGTTTCATTCAGTGTTCCCACCGGAAACTTCGGCAACGTGTTAGCTGGCTGGATCGCTCGCGAGATGGGCGCATCAGTTGATTCGTTAATCGTTGGTTCAAATAAGAACGACATTTTGACTCGCTTCTTTGAATCTCAGCAGATGGTCGCCGACGGAGTCGTGCCAACACTCAGTCCGTCAATGGATATCCAAGTGTCGTCAAACTTTGAACGATTGCTGTTTGAAATGAACGATCGCGATGGGGCAGTGACTGCTCATCAATTGTCGACATTCCGATCAACTGGTCAATTGGCTGTTGAGCCCGATCAATTCGCCACATGGGCCGCGCCTGTGTTCAAAGCAGCGCGTTGCAACGACGAACTCACCTTGTCGACGATGGCCGATGTCTATCGCGAATCGGGCATGCTCATCGACCCGCATACTGCTGTTGGCGTGTCGGCAGCTCGCCAAATTCGTGGTCATAAAGAAGATCAGTCCCGTGACTCTGGGGTGCCTGTGGTCACCATGGCAACTGCCCATCCGGCCAAGTTTCCCGATGCAGTCAAGAAGGCCACCGGCATTCATCCTGAATTGCCCGAACACCTCGCTGACCTGCTCGAACGTCGCGAACGCACCAACAATTTGCCCAACGATTTGGCGGCTGTGCAGGCCTTCGTACGCTCAGTTGCGCGCTAGTACCCAAGCAAACTTTGCCGAACTTTTCTCGATAAGCGTTGCCAAGGGTGCTGGGGCTGGCTATGGTCAGAGATGTCTGGAATCCCAGACCGCACGTGATGCCATTCTGGGCAGCCGTTTTGGATAGTTCATCCGGTCAACACTGGTAGATCCGTGTGTGTTCCCCTCATTGGCGTAGGGATCGTCGGTGCTCGTGCCCCCGTTGCACGTAGCCGTTTTACCCTCGCCTGAAAGCAGGTTGTCATGGCCGCAGATGCACTCGAAAAGTCAGTGCTTGAATCAAAAGACAAGGATCAGCTCGTCGCCATCGCGACTGCGCTCGGCATTAAGGCCGGTCCTCGTGCGAAAAAAGAAGACATCATCGTCAAGATCCTCGACACTGTCGGTGGACCTGCCGCATCGAGTTCTTCGTCTAGTTCTTCATCCAGTTCTTCATCAAGTTCTTCAGGGTCCGCTAGCGAATCAGCAGGTGAGCCGGTCAAGCGTGGCCGTGGTCGTCCGCCGAAAGCAAAAGCCGATGGCGATGACGAGGGCGAAGCCGACAGCAAGCCTGCTGCAACACCTCGACCTGCGCCGCGTAGCGCAACACCCGAAGTCATTCTTGGCGCCGACGGCGAACCGCTTGCCGAATGGGAAGCAGAACTCGTTCGCAAAGGCGAATCAACTGTCGCCGAATTAACTGGTGGCGAATCAGCACCGGCCGCAACCGATCGCGGAGAACGCAGTGATCGCAACGATCGCGGACCGCGCAATGATCGTGGACCGCGTGACAACAACAACCCGCGTTACCAAGGTCAGAACAATCGCAACGGTCAACCGGGCGGTCAACAGGGAAATCAACCCGGTGGCCCGCGCAATGATCGTAATGATCGCAATGACCGCGACAGTTTCGAAGGTGATGGACGCAATCGTCGTCGTCGCCGTCGTGGCAAGGGCGGACGCGAAGAAGGCCCTCAGGGCGAAGATCGCGAAGGCACAACCGAGCGCACCTGGAACCGCGACAGCGGCAACACTGCACAGGGCGGCGATTTCGTTCCACAAGAAACAGTGACCATCGAGGGCTACCTCGACTTGCGCGATGAGGGCTACGGCTTCTTGCGCGTGAAGGGCTACTTGCCGAGTCGCGAAGATGCCTACGTCTCAGTGAAGCAAACTCGTCAATATGGTTTGCGCAAGGGCGACCATGTCACTGGCATGGCACGCACCGCTGGCCGTAACGAAAAGAACCCTGCTTTGCTTGAGGTTTTGACCGTCAATGGTGGCGACCCTGAAAAGGTCAAGAACCGTCCTCGCTTCGAAGACCTCACTGCATTGTTCCCCGATGAAAAGTTGAAGCTTGAGCATCCGCTTGATCCGGGCAACATGACTGCACGCATCATCGACCTCATCTCGCCAATCGGTAAGGGTCAACGCGGAATCATCGTGTCACCACCCAAGGCCGGTAAGACGACGATCATGAAAGAGATCGCAACTGCGATCGAGCGCAACAACCCCGAAGTTGTTTTGATGGTGTTGCTCATTGACGAACGTCCCGAAGAAGTGACCGACATGCGTCGCACCGTTCGCGGTGAAGTGATTTCAAGTACGTTCGACCGTCCGTCAGAAGAGCACACGCATTGTGCTGAACTCACCATTGAGCGCGCGAAGCGTCTTGTCGAAACCGGCAAAGACGTCGTCATCATTCTTGACGGCATCACACGTTTGAGCCGTGCGTACAACTTGGCAGCACCGGCCAGCGGAAAGATTCTTTCTGGTGGTATCGATGCCGGTGCGTTGTATCCGCCGAAGCGTTTCTTTGGTGCGGCTCGCAACATTGAAGAAGGTGGCTCGCTCACCATCTTGGCAACTGCACTCGTCGAGACCAACAGCCGTATGGACGAAGCGATCTTCGAAGAGTTCAAGGGAACGGGCAACATGGAATTGCGCCTCGACCGCCGTTTGGCCGAGAAGCGTATTTATCCAGCCATCGACGTTGATTCGTCGGGTACCCGTCACGAAGAGTTGTTGTTCGATCGCAAGCAATTGCAGATGGTCTGGAAATTGCGCCGAGTTCTCTCGGGCTTGGCTTCAGATGGCAACCCGGCACCCGGACTCGAGTTGCTCATTGACCGCCTCAAGCAGTTCAAGAACAACGACGAATTCTTAGCCGAAATCGGCAAAACGCCGACGATGTAAATCGCCTGTTCAAGAAGCGTGAGTTACTTGCGCTTCTTGGGCAACGGTTTATCCCAGCCGAGTTCTTTCTCTACAGAAGCGGACATCTGTGGCAAGTGGCCGATGAAAGCGAACAAGTCGGCCCTTTGCTGATCGGTGATGCTGTTCACCTCGGCAAAAATAGCCAAACTTTGAAAGAGCAAAGTGCCGATCATGATCACGCTTGTTTTGGTGCGCTCGGACGTATTTGGATTTTTTGCTTCGGCGAGTAGATGCCCGAGCACGATCTGCTGGCTGGCCTGGAATCTTTCGGGGTCAACGCCACACCCCAATAAATAGGCAATGGTGCGAAAGCGGGCGTGAGCCTTCTCGAGAAGTCCAGCTGTATTGGCGAGAGTGTCGTCAATACGCGAAGTGCTTCCGTCTTCGCGAAGAATGACCCCAACAAAGGCCGCTTCGATGGCCTGGCACAACAGTTCTTCACGGGATCCGAAATACCTCACGACATAGTCAGTGTGAACATCGGCGGCCTGGCAGATTTTCTGGACGGTGACCCGCTCGGGAGGATTATTGAGGAGCAAATTTGCGGTCGCGCTGAGCATTTTGATGGTCGCTTCAGCCTGGCTGAGACGGGGCTTTTTCTTGACGACGGGTCGACCGGCTGGCCTGGTTGCCGAGGTCTGAGCGCTCTTTGAGGGGACTGGGGCCATGTGCCGAGTGTACATATGCTGGGGGTCCGTGAAACGAGGTCTGGGACCGACCTGGTGGCAAGGGCGCAGACCACCGCTAGGCTCGTGAGGTCCCGCTAGGGCTCGAATTAAGAGGACGAAAAGACATGAAGGCCGACATCCACCCGAACTACTCGCTCACAACCGTGCGTTGCTCATGCAACAACACGTTTGAAACTCGTTCAACGCGTGCTGGCGATCTCAACGTTGAACTCTGCAACGAGTGCCACCCTTACTTCACTGGTAAGCAGAAGCTGGTTGACACCGGTGGCCGCGTCGAGCGCTTCAACAAGCGTTATGGCGAGCGCAAAAACAAAGCCTGATCAACTTTCGTTGACCGTGACATGTCGTCCGGTACTCAGAACTTAAATTGCTGTCTTGAGATTGTTGCGTTGATTCATGTCTGACATTGCAATGGATCCCGAACTCAAAGCCCGTTTATACGGCATCAAATTGGTCGCGCTTGTTCGCGAACATTTTGGAGATATCGAACCCACCGATCAGATTGGTCTGTCGGTTGGTGCGGCGATGACGGCCAACAATGCATCGTGGGTTCTCATTGAAGATAAGCCCGAACGTGGCTTAGGCGTTGCACTGGCTTGGGCCTCGCGACATGGCGTACGTGATCTGCATATTTTGGCAAGTGCCGAAACAACAACATTGGCGCGACGCTCCGCTGGTTTCGATTTGTCGATCACGGTATGGCATATCGACGGAGTCACGATGACTCAGGTGCAGGGTGAACCCGCACCGCGTGAAATAGACGTAACGCCAGGCCACGATTCATTTATTCCAACCATCACCGACAGTGGTGCCGATGTGATCATTGAACATGGCGTGGTCACTGGTGAAGTACGCGGACTTGAAGTGTGTCGTGTCGTCACCGATGCTTACACCGGTGTTCATCGTCTTGAAGTGGGCGTGGGCGCTCACGACCGCGAAGCCTTCGGCATGATGCATGGCGATACTCCAACCACACAATCGTTGAAGCGCATTGTTGACGTGGTGCGCAAACATCGCACCCCTGGCGCCGATCCGCATCCTTTGAATCGTTTGGGTGCCGAACGTGCGCTACGAACCTTGGTGCTTGAACAGCCTGAACTCGTTGGGGCGACTGCGTTGCGTGCGGTGGCATCGGCTTCTCCGCGACCAAACCTGAAGGATCCGATTCCGTGTGTTGCGCTTGGCGAAAAAGCCGATGGTCAACGCGTAGTGACCGTCTTTTCAACGGGCATTGATCTTGATGTCATTCCTTTTGCGGTTGATGCACGCCTGTATCACGCCGACCCCGAGACCGAACTTGTCGTCGTCGTGCCCAAGCGTGATGTTTCACCCGTGACGACACGCCTTGTCGAGATGATGAAGCATCCGGCACGAATAGTTGGCGTATAGAGAGCCGTCAATTCCCGCCGTAACGCCGCCCGTTACGCCTAGCCTGAGAGCACTATGCAAGACCGTTGGGACTCACTTTTAAACGAGCATGTGACCCTCGAGTCAATGCTGTCTGATCCCGAGGTCTTAAGCGATCAAAATCGTTTGCGCGATATTTCGCGTCGCTACAAAGAACTGACTCCGGTTGTGGAGTGCATCAACTCGATTGAATCCCGCAGTTCTGACGGAGAAGCTGCTCGCGAACTTTTGGCGATGACCGAAGATGCGTCAGAAAAAGAACAGCTAAAGGCTGAAAAAGATTCGGCCGAAGCCGATGTGGCTCGACTTGAAGAAGAACTGAAGGCGTTGTTGTTGCCGAAAGACCCGAATGATGGCAAGCCCGTCATCATGGAAATCCGTGGAGCCGAGGGTGGCGAAGAAGCCAACTTGTTTGCACGCGATCTGTATGAAATGTATGTGGCCTACGCCAGTCGTCGTGGTTGGAAGATTGAAAACTTGTCAGTTGATCCAAGTGAAATGGGTGGGCTGAATCAAGTCGTCTTCATGATTAAGGGCGACGATGCCTGGTCACGAATGAAGTTTGAAGGTGGACCGCATCGTGTGCAGCGCGTCCCGGTGACTGAAAGTCAAGGACGTATTCATACATCATCGGCGACAGTCATGGTTTTGCCCGAGGCCGAAGAAGTCGATATTCATATCGATGAAAAAGATTTGCAGATTGATGTGTATCGCGCGAGTGGTCCTGGTGGTCAAGGTGTCAACACGACCGACTCGGCTGTGCGTATTACTCACAAGCCCACGGGTGTTGTGGTGACAATGCAAGACGAACGAAGCCAGTTGCAAAACAAGGCGCGAGCAATGACCGTGTTGCGCTCACGTTTGTTGAAGGCTGCTCAAGACGAACACGAAGCCAAGATGTCGGCCGAACGCCGTTCGCAAGTGGGCGGCGGTGGACGTGGCGAAAAGATTCGGACCTACAACTACAAAGAGAATCGCCTCACTGACCACCGTATTGGTTTCACGATTTACTCACTGAGCGATGTATTGCAAGGCGATCTTGATGGTGTGATTGATGCGTTGGCAACTGATGAACGTTCGCGTCAGTTAGCTGGCGAAGAAGACTGAGTCGGTTAGCCATGGCTCGCGATACATCCGATGCCGTCACTTGGCGAACATTGTTGAATGAGACCATTGAAGTCTTGGGTGAACGACCCCAAGCACGATGGATCTGCGAAACAGCCTGCGGTTTAGACGGCGATGAGTTTTTGGCCGAGCTAGATGAACCTGCGACCGAGCGTATGGTTGCGCAACTTGATGCGATGGTCGCTCGCTATCGCGCTGGTGAACCTCTGGCTTATGTGATGGGACACTGGTCGTTTCGCACGATTGAGTTGATGGTTGATCGTCGGGTGTTGATTCCGCGGCCCGAAACCGAAATGGTGGCCGGACGAGCACTTGAGTTGGCGCGTGGCGTTGCTGACCAGCGTCGCGTCGTCGACTTGGGAACAGGTTCGGGTGCAATTGGATTATCGCTGGCGGCTGAATTGCCGATTATGGGAACCGAAGTGTGGCTCACCGACTATTCAACTGATGCTGTCGACGTGGCGCGAGCAAATGCAATCGGTCTTGGTCGCGCCGCCGCCAATGTTCGGGTGTGTCATGGTTCGTGGTTTGATGCGCTGCCAGTTGATGTGCGTGGCGAGATTGACGTGGTTGTGAGTAATCCACCGTATATCGCTGACGGTGATCCTGAAGTTGCTGAGTCGGTCCTTGAATACGAACCACACACCGCGTTGTTTGCTGGCGACAACGGGCTTGATGATGTGCGAACTATTGCTCGTGATGCCCGTGATTGGTTGCGCAGTGGCGGATGGTTAGTGATGGAGATCGGATATCAACAAGGCGAGGCAGTGAAAGCATTGCTTGAACGCTTTGGCTATGCCGATGTGGCGATTGCGAATGATCTCACTGGCCGACCGCGAATCGCCGAAGCCCGCAATCCGTAATTGTTGTTACAAAGTGCGGCGCAAGAAATCGAGTTGATGTAACAACAGGTTCTCAGCAACCACGGCTTGCGGGGTCATGTGCGTGACTCCGCTCAACGGCAACACTTCATGCGGTTTACCTGCTGCCAACAATGCTGAAGAGAACTGCAATGTGTGGGCTGCGACCACGTTGTCGTCGGCGAGTCCGTGTACTAACAACAATGGTCGACTCAGCTTGTGGGCTTCGTTAATCAACGACGTTGATTCATAGGGTGCAGCATCAATCGCTGGGTTGCCTAAGTAACGCTCGGTATAGAACGTGTCGTATAAACGCCATTCGGTGACTGGTGCGCCGGCAACTGCCGAGTGGAACACATCGGGCCGACGCAATACCGCGAGTGCTGCCAAGTAGCCGCCAAAGCTCCAACCACGAATCGCCACACGATCAAGATCTAGTTCGGGGTGATCAGCGGCAACTGCATGCAAGGCATCAACTTGATCTTCAAGAACAGCGGTTGCGAGATCAAGGTAAACCGAGCGTTCCCATTCGGTGCCAAGACCAGGAGTTCCGCGACCATCAACAACCAAAACGGCAAAGCCTTGATCAGCAAACCACTGCGACGTGCAATGAGCCGTATAGGAATCAACAACGCGTTGCGCGTGTGGGCCACCGTACGGGTCCATCAGCACGGGCAACTTGGTTCCGGGCTTGATATCTCGCGGCAAGATAAGTGCACACGGAATTTGTCGTTTGCCGGCACGAATGAATTGAACATTCGGTTGCACGAGTGCTTCTTCGCTGAACGATTCAATGATGTGATTTGCCGTTGCCCCGAGCAGTGTTGTGCTGACGGTGG